>Ga0247804_10001396_pt1 | contig 11214 bp, 8 predicted proteins | sample UWRJL029104C1_FD_181142 | JGI IMG/M metagenome (GOLD analysis project Ga0247804, IMG submission 181142) | Plant litter microbial communities from Arlington Agricultural Research Station in Wisconsin, United States - UWRJ-L029-104C-1 | ecosystem: Environmental > Terrestrial > Plant litter >...
GATCCCGGAGTGGCTCGGCTGGTTCCCCTTCCCGAGCATCCCCGGCACCGCCGGTGACCCGACGATCACGATGGGCGCCGGCGACGGCTTCGGCGTGCACGCGGACGCCCCTGACGCTGCCGTCGACTTGCTCGAGTACATCATGAGCGACGAGGTGCAGACGCGCTACGCCGAGACGGGTGCGGGCATCCCGACGAACCCGGCCGGCATGGCGGGGCTCGAGGACCCGAACCTGACCGCCATCGCCGAGGGACTCGCAGGATCGTCCTACGTGCAGATCTGGCTCGACAGTGCCCTCGGTGCCGCCTTCGGCAACCCGCTCAACCAGGCGATCGTGAACATCTTCGCCGGGGCGGGAACCCCGGAGGATGTCGTGAAGGCCCTGGAGGACACCGCCGCTCAGCAGTAGCGCGGCTCGTTCAGGACACCAACCCCGGCAGGGCCCGCGGATTCGAATCCGCGGGCCCCGCTGCCGCCCACGTACGGACAAGGCAGATGACCTCCACCACCACTCCGGCGATGACTCCGCTCGCCACCGGCGCCGACGCGCCACCACCCCGCAAGAAGACATCCGGCGACCTCCGCAAGCGCATCGAGATCGCGATCTTCGCGGGCCCGGCGCTCATCGTCTTCCTGACGTTCGTGATCCTCCCGGTCGTGCTCGCGGCCGTCTACAGCTTCTACAACTGGAACGGCCTCACACCGCTCGAGCGCTTCATCGGCATCGACAACTACACGCGTGCCCTCACCGATCCCAACTTCCAACGGGCGATCGCCAACAACTTCACGATTCTCATCGCCTCGATCCTCGTGCAGGGTCCACTCGCGATCGCCGTGGCGCTGCTGCTCAACCGCAAGCTCCGCGGTCGCGCCGTCATCCGCGCCCTCATCTTCGTGCCGTACGTGCTCGCCGAGGTCATCGCCGGTCTCTCCTGGAAGCTGCTCCTCTCGCCGCGCGGCGGTGTGAACGCGCTGCTTGAGGCGATCGGTCTCGGGGAGCTGCAGCAGCCCTGGCTCGCCAACCCCGACATCGCCCTCTGGGTGATGTTCGGCATCCTCACCTGGAAGTACCTCGGCTTCGCGATCCTGCTCATGCTCGCCGGGCTCCAGGGTGTGCCGGAGGAGCTCACCGAGGCCGCGTCGATCGACGGGGCGAACTGGTGGCAGATCCAGTGGCGCATCACCCTCCCCCTGCTCGGCCCGACCATCCGGATCTGGGCGTTCCTCTCGATCATCGGATCGCTCCAGCTGTTCGACATGGTGTGGGTGACCACGAAGGGCGGGCCGGTCGGCGCCACCAACACGATGGCCGTCTACATGATCCAGAACGGTCCGGGCCAGTACGGCTACGGCAGCGCGATCGCCGTCATCCTCTTCATCATCTCGCTCGCGATCGCCCTGGTGTACCAGCGCTTCGCGATGCGCCGCGACCTCGCCGGCGCTGTTACCTCAGGAGTGCGCTGATATGGCTATCGCAACCGCAGAACGCCAGACGACCCAGCCGGATCGGCCGATTCGCAACCGCAAGAAGTCGTTCAACTGGAACAGCGGCTGGGTCTACCTCGTCGCCCTGTTCACCGTCGCGATCTCGATCGGGCCGGTGCTCTACGTCTGGATCAACGGCTTCCGCACGACCCCCGACATCAATGCGAACCCGGCCGGCTGGCCGAGCCCGTGGAACGTCGACAACTACGTCGCGGTCCTGACCTCGCAGCGGTTCTGGGGCTCGGTCTTCTCGTCGTCGGTCGTCGGCGTCGGCACGACGGCCGGTGCCGTGATCCTCGGGGTCATGGCGGCCTTCGTCATCGCCCGCTACAACTTCAAGGGCCGGGCGGGCCTCTACTCGCTCTTCGCCGCCGGGCTCATGTTCCCGGTGACCGTTGCGGCGCTGCCGCTCAGCATCCTGCTGCGCGACCTCGGCCTGCAGGGTTCGTTCCTCGGGCTCATCATCCCGCAGGTCGCCTTCGCCCTGCCCGTGACCGTCATCATCCTCGTGCCGTTCCTGCGGGCGATCCCGGCCGAGCTCGAGGAGGCGGCGGCGATCGATGGCGCGACCCGGATCGGGTTCTTCTGGCGCATCGTGCTGCCGCTGTCGGGCCCTGGCCTCGTCACCGTCGGCGTGCTCGCCTTCATCGGCAGCTGGAACGCCTACCTGCTGCCGCTGCTCATCATGGCCTCGGGCGGCATGCCGCAGGACCTGTGGACGCTGCCGCTCGGCGTGCAGCAGTTCTCCACGCAGTACTCCGCCGACACCGGCGCCGTGCTCGCATACACCTCGCTGTCGATGATCCCCGCGCTCGCGTTCTTCATCCTCGCCGAGAAGCGGATCGTCGGCGGCCTCACCGGCGCTGTCAAGGGTTAGGAACCACGTTGTCGTCACCAGTTACCAGCGTGCCAGTCTGGCGCGACCCCTCCGTGGCCCCCGCGGACCGGGTCGATGCGCTCATCACCGAACTCACCCTCGAGGAGAAGATCAACCAGCTCTTCGGCGTCTGGGTCGGCGCATCGAGCGAGGGCGGGGATGTCGCACCGCACCAGCACGAGATGGACGACGCGATCGACCTCGACGTCATCCTGCCGAACGGCCTCGGCCAGCTGACCAGGCCCTTCGGCTCGGCGCCCGTGAGCCCAGGCCTCGGCGCGCTCTCCCTCATGAAGACGCAGGCGAGAATCGTTCGGTCGAACCGCTTCGGCATCCCGGCGCTCGCGCACGAGGAGTGCCTCGCCGGGTTCGCGACCTGGGGGGCGACCGCGTACCCGGTCCCGCTCGCCTGGGGCGCATCCTTCAACCCGGCGCTCGTCGAGCGGATGGCGCGCCGCATCGGCGACGACATGCGCTCGGTCGGTGTGCACCAGGGGCTCGCCCCGGTGCTCGACGTCGTTCGGGATGCCCGCTGGGGTCGTGTCGAGGAGACCATCGGCGAGGACCCGTACCTCATCGGCTCCATCGGCACCGCCTACGTGCGCGGCCTCGAGGACGCCGGGATCGTCGCGACGCTCAAGCACTTCGTCGGCTACTCGGCATCGAAGGGCGGCCGCAACCTCGCGCCGGTGACCGTCGGCCCGCGGGAGCTCGCCGACGTGCTGCTGCCGCCGTTCGAGATGGTCATGCGGGAGGGCCGACCGCGCTCGGTCATGCACTCGTACACCGACATCGACGGCGTGCCCTCGGCCGCCGACGAGACCCTGCTCACGGGGCTGCTCAGGGACACCTGGGGCTTCGAGGGAACCGTCGTCGCCGACTACTTCGGCATCGCGTTCCTCAAACTCCTGCACGGCATCGCCGGCACCTGGGCAGAGGCCGCCAAGGCCGCGCTCACGGCCGGCGTCGACGTCGAGCTGCCGACCGTCAAGACCTTCGGTGCCGCGCTGGTCGAGGGTGTGCGCGCTGGCGACATCGCCGAGGACCTCATCGACCGCGCCGTGCGCCGCGTGCTCCTGCAGAAGCTCGACCTCGGCCTGCTCGAGGAGGGTTGGTCACCGGTGCCGACGGCCCTCGGCGGTCTCGACCTCGACGACACCGAGCTGATCCGCACGGCGATCGATCTCGACGCCCCCGGCAACCGCGACATCGCGAGGCTGCTCGCCGAGCAGTCGATCGTGCTGCTCTCGAACGACGGCACGCTGCCGCTCGCGGCACCGTCCCGGATCGCCGTCGTCGGTCCGACCGCGCTCGACCCCAACGCCGTGCTGGGGTGCTACTCGTTCCCGGCGCACGTCGGCGTGCAGCATCCGGACACCCCCGTCGGCATCGACCTGCCGACCCTCGTCGACTCGCTCACCGCGGAGTTCCCGGCGAGCGCAATCGAGCACGTGGCCGGCACGACGATCGACGGCGGCGAGACCGACGGGATCGCTTCGGCGGTCGCCGCTGCTGCGGCCGCGGATGTCGCGATCGTCGCGCTCGGCGACCGTGCGGGCCTCTTCGGCCGCGGCACGAGCGGCGAGGGCTGCGACGTCGAGTCGCTGCGCCTCCCGGGCGCCCAGCAGGAGCTGCTCGACGCCGTGCTCGCCACCGGCACGCCGACGATCGTCGTGCTGCTTGCCGGGCGGCCGTACGCCCTTGGCGCCGCCGTGACGCAGGCCGCAGCGATCGTGCAGGCGTTCTTCGCCGGCGAGGAGGGCACTGGCGCGATCGCGGGCATCCTCTCCGGTCGCACCAATCCGAGTGGCAGGCTCCCCGTGAGCGTCCCCTCGAGTGCCGGCTCCCAGCCGACGACCTACCTCGCGGCACCGCTCGCGCGCAAGAACGGCGTCTCGAACATCGACCCGACCGCGGCCTTCCCGTTCGGGCACGGCATCGGCTACTCGACATTCGAGTGGTCGGCCGCGGATGCGGGCCCGGCCCGGATCGGTGTCGACGGCAGCACCTCGCTCGGCCTGCGCATCCGCAACACCGGCGAGCGCGCGGGCACCGAGATCGTGCAGCTCTACCTGCACGACCCGGTCGCCTCCGTCGTGCGGCCGGTGCAGCGGCTCATCGGCTTCACGAGGGTCGACATCGACCCGGGCGACGAGGTCGTGCTCTCGGTGCAGGTGCCGGCCGATCTCGCGAGCTTCACCTCGAGGTCCGGCCAGCGCATCGTCGAGCCCGGCGAGATCGTGCTCGGGTTCGGACACTCGAGCGGCGACATCCCGATCACGACGAGTGTGCAGCTGCAGGGCGAGCCCCGCGCGGTCGGGTACACCCGGGAGCTGCACGCGACCTTCACCGTGCGCGGGCGACGCCCGGCGTGAGCGGCGGCGACTCGGCAGGGATGCCGCACCGCACCGGCGACGTCACCGTCACGGTGCTCGCTCCCGACGGCACCCCGCTCGCCGACACGCGAGTGATGGTCGAGCAGCGTCGGCACGCGTTCGCGTTCGGCAACATCGGCTTCGACCTGATCCCGCTCGCCAACGGCGAACGAACGGGCACGCAGACCGACGCGACGACCTTCGGCGGTGCGTCGATCGAGCGGCTCGAGCCCCTGGCCGACCGCTGGCTCGAGCTCTTCAACACCGCGACGCTGCCGTTCTACTGGCGCGGGTTCGAGCCCGAGCGCGGGCATCCCGACACCGCCCGGATCGAGGCGACAGCGGCCTGGTTCGCCGAGCGCGGCGTCACGGTGAAGGGGCATCCGCTCGTCTGGCACACGCTCGCCCCCGAGTGGCTCAACGGCCTCCCCCTCGACGAGGTCGAGCGACTCGTGCGCGAACGCATCACGCGCGACGTGTCGAGTGCGGCCGGTCTCATCGACATCTGGGATCCGATCAACGAGGTCGTGATCATGCCGGTCTTCGACAAGGAGGAGAACGCGATCACCCGGCTCGCCCAGCGACTCGGTCGGGTCGGGATGATCCGCCTCGCCTTCGAGACGGCGCGTGCCGCGAACCCCGATGTGACGCTGCTCATGAACGACTTCGACCTCTCGGAGCGCTATGAGCGGCTCATCGAGGAGGTGCTCGAGGCCGGCATCCGCGTCGATGCGATCGGCCTGCAGACCCACATGCACCAGGGCTACTGGGGCGAGGACGTCATGCTCGCGATGGTCGACAGGTTCGCGCGGTTCGGGCTGCCACTGCACCTGACCGAGTCGACGCTGCTCTCCGGCGACCTCATGCCCCCGCACATCGTCGACCTCAACGACTGGCAGGTCGACCACTGGCCGTCGACCCCGGAGGGCGAGGCGCGGCAGGCCGGCGAGCTCGTGCGCCACTACCGCTCGCTCGTATCGCACCCAGCGGTGCAGGCCATCAACTACTGGGGCATCACCGACGACGGCGCCTGGCTCGGCGCACCCGTCGGGCTCGTGCGCGCCGACGGCAGCACGAAGCCCTCGTACGACGCACTCCGGTCGCTCATCAAGGACGAGTGGTGGATGCCGCCGACTCCCCTGCGCACCGACGCCGCCGGTCGCGTCCGCGTGTCGGGGTTCCTGGGCGACTACGCCATCGGGCACGAGGGTCGCACCGCGGCGCTCACGATCGACGCCGCGGGCGATTCCGCCCGGACGGTCACGCCGGCCTGAGCGCACCGTTCCGCCGAGCGCTGCCGTTCCTCCCGAACGCCGCGGAACGTTCGCGCGCGCTCGCGACGAACGCCAGCACTCGCTCGCTGGAGACCAGGCTGACGGGCACATGAGCGCTCACATCCGGCATCAACGCGCGCGCAAAATATTCACCAGCACGGGGTTCCGCGCCGGAATACTCCCCGGAAATGCTTGCCAGTCCGGGCCCGTTATGAAACCGTTACTCGAAACCCTTTGCGTTTCACCCGCATGTGAGCGCTAACATTCAGCATGCGCCCTGCCCTGTGGCGCTGTATTCGACACCAAGCCGGCAATGATGCCGGACCAAAACGAGGAGGTTTTGGATTGTGAAGAACATCCTGAGCATGATCGCAATTGCCGGCACCGCAGCGCTCGTCTTCACCGGCTGTGCCGGCGCAGGCGCTGGCGGAGGCGCGGGAGGCGACAGTGACCTCATCACCGTCGGCTTCGCCCAGACCGGTTCCGAGAGCGGCTGGCGCAGCGCCAACACCGAGTCGATGCAGGAGGCCTTCTCCGAGGAGAACGGCTTCAACCTCATCTTCAACGCCGCCGACAACAAGATCGAGGCGCAGATCGCCGCGGTCCGCAGCTTCATCACGCAGGGCGTCGACGCCATCGTCATCGCCCCGATCGTCGAAGACGGCTGGGACGATGTCCTGACGGAAGCCAAGGATGCCGGCATCCCGGTCATCCTCGAGGACCGCACCCTCACCGCGTCCGAGGACCTCTACGCGGCGTGGGTCGGTCTCGACTTCCGCCTCGAGGGCGAGAAGGCCGGCACCTGGGCTGCCGCGACGTTCACCGAACCGACCAACATGGTCGTGCTCGAGGGAACCACCGGTTCCGCACCCGCGAACGACCGCGCCGAGGCTTCGACGAGGCCATCGCCGGATCGCAGATCACCAAGATCGACTCGCAGACCGGCAACTTCACCCGCGCCGAGGGCAAGACCGTCATGGAGGGCTTCCTCCAGAAGTTCGGCGGAGACGGCATCGACCTGGTCTACGCGCACAACGATGACATGGCGCTCGGAGCGATCGACGCGATCGAGGCGGCCGGGCTCGTTCCGGGCGTCGACATCCAGATCGTCTCGATCGACGCGGTCCGTGACGGCATGCAGGCCCTCGCCGACGGCAAGATCAACTACATCGTGGAGTGCAACCCGCTCCTCGGTGACCTCGCAGCGGGCCTCGTGAAGGACGTGCTCGACGGCAAGACCGTCGAACGCGCGATCTACGTCGAGGACCAGGAGTTCGATCAGGAAGCGGCAGTCGCGGCTCTCCCAGACCGCAAGTACTAGCCGCCACGCGCCGACCCGACAACGGCCGGCACGAAGCAGCACCTCCCCGCCGGGAATCCGACCACGTCGGACTCCCGGCGGGGACACCCTGACACGAGCCCCAAGGAAGCAGAGCAGTCAATGCACGTCGACACGGATGTCGCGCCCGTCATCGAGATGCGGGGAATCACGATCCAGTTCCCCGGTGTCAAAGCCCTCGACACCGTCGATTTCACCCTCAGGGGCGGCGAGGTCCACTGCCTCATGGGCGAGAACGGCGCCGGCAAGTCGACCCTCATCAAGGCGCTCACCGGGGTCTACCCGATCGACGGCGGCTCGATCGTCGTCGCGGGCCAGCCCCGCATCTTCCGCACCACCGCCGACGCCCAGGATGCGGGAATCTCCACGGTGTACCAGGAGGTCAACCTCTGCACGAACCTCTCGGTGGGCGAGAACGTCATGCTCGGCCACGAGGTGCGGCGCGGCGGCGGGATCGACTGGCGTGCCACCCATCGCGAGGCCGCCCGCCACCTGCAGAACCTCGGCGTCACGCTCGACACCCGGTCAGGGCTGTTCAGCCACTCCATCGCCATCCAGCAGCTCATCGCGATCAGCCGCGCAATGGTCACCGACTCGACGGTGCTCATTCTCGACGAGCCGACATCCAGTCTCGACCGCTCGGAGGTCGAGCAGCTCTTCGGCGTCATCCGCGACCTTCGCGACCGCGGCGTGGCCATCCTCTTCGTCACCCACTTCCTCGATCAGGTCTACGAGATCTCCGACCGCATCACGGTGTTGCGCAACGGCGCGCTCGTCGGCGAGTACGCGGCGACCGAACTCCCCCGCAACGAGCTCATCGCCAGGATGATCGGTCGCGAACTCGAGGACCTCACCGAGATCTCCAGCTCCGCCACCCGGGCGATCGCCCGCGGCGGCGCCCCGGTCTTCTCCGCGGAGGGCATCGGCAAGAAGGGCGTGCTCGAACCCGCCGACATCGATGTCTACGCCGGCGAGGTCGTCGGGATCGCCGGACTCCTCGGCTCGGGACGTACCGAGCTCGTGCGCCTCATGTACGGCGCCGATCGGCCCGACAGCGGTCGCGTCGAGGTGCATGGCAAGGCCGCGCGCATCACGACACCGCGCCACGCCATCGACCATCGCATCGTGTTCTCCTCAGAGGACCGCCGCGCCGAGGGCATCGTCGGCGACCTCACGGTGGCCGAGAACATCGTGCTCGGCATCCAGGCCCGCCGCGGCTGGCTGCGCCGTGTCCGCCGCTCCGAACAGGATGCCGTGGTCGCCGAGTACATGACCGCGCTCGGCGTGCGACCGGCGGACCCCGATCGACCGGTGCGCCTGCTCTCCGGCGGCAACCAGCAGAAGGTGCTGCTCGCACGCTGGCTCGCGACGGCACCGGAGCTCATCATCCTCGACGAGCCGACCCGGGGAATCGACGTGGGCGCCAAGGCCGACATCCAGCGCAAAGTCGCCGAACTCTCGGCGAAGGGGCTGTCTGTTATCTTCATCTCATCCGAGATCGAAGAGGTCATCCGGCTCGCGCAGCGCATCACGGTGATGCGCGATCGACGCAAGATCGGTGAGCTCGAATCCGCGGGTCTCGATGTCGACGACGTCATCGACTTCATCGCTCACGAGGGCCAGGAGAGTGTGGCATGAAAAGGATGCTGAAGCATCGGGTCTTCTGGCCGGTGGTCGCTCTTGTGGCGCTGATCCTGGTGAACACCATCTCCCGGCCGTCGTTCCTGCGCATCACGATCCAGGACGGCCAGCTCTACGGCTCCCTCGTCGAGATCCTGCGGAACAGTGCGCCGCTCATGCTCGTCGCGCTCGGGATGACGATCGTCATCGCCACGCGCGGCATCGACCTCTCGGTCGGCGCCCTCATGGCGGTGTCAGGCGCCGTCGCGCTGACGATCATCGACGCGTCACCGAACCCCGAGGCGCCGGAGACGCTCGTGCTCGCGGTCGGCGCGGGGGTGCTCGTGACGCTCATCCTCGGCGTCTGGAACGGGTTCCTGGTATCGGTGCTCGGCATCCAACCGATCATCGCGACGCTCGTGCTCATGCTCGCGGGCCGCGGGATCGCCCTGCTCATCACCGGCGGATTCATCACCACCGTCAACAGTGCGCCGTACAAGTTCATGTCGCAGGGCTACCTCTTCGGCCTCCCGTTCGCGTTCTACGTCTCGATGGCCGCGGTCGTGATCGTCGTGCTGATCCAGCGCCGCACAGCCCTCGGCGTGCTCACCGAGGCCGTCGGCATCAACCCGGAGGCGAGTCGTCTGGCCGGGGTGCGCTCCCGCGGCATCATCTGGGGCGCGTATGCCGCGAGCGGCCTGCTCGCCGGCTTCGCCGGCATCCTGTACAGCTCGAACATCATGGCGGCCGATGCGAATGCCGCAGGCAACCTCATCGAGCTGGATGCGATCCTCGCGGTCGTGCTCGGCGGCACCTCGCTCATGGGCGGCAAGTTCACGATCGCGGGCACGGTGATCGGGGTGTTCACGATCCAGACCCTCAAATCGACGATCGTGTTCCTCGGTGTTCCATCACCCGTCAGTCCGGTCTTCATGGCCGCCGTCGTCATCCTCGTGGTCGCCGTGCAGTCCCGGCTCGTGCGTGATGCGGCCACCCGCCTGCTGCGCAGGATTCGCTCGACCGGCACCAAGGCGACGACGGAGGTGGCATCATGACCGACCCACAGCTCACCTACCGGCCCGCCCGAGTCGGCGCCGTGCAGTGGTTCGTCACGTTCCGGAGCCGCCACGCCTCGTGGATCCCCGTCTTCGCGGCGCTCCTCATCCTCATCGCGATGTTCGCCGGAGCGCAGTACTACTTCGGCAACTTCATCACCCCGCGGCTCATCTCCACCCTGCTGCTCGACAACGCGTACCTGCTGATCCTCGCGGTCGGCATGACCTTCGTGATCCTCACCGGGGGCATCGACCTCTCGGTCGGCTCGGTGATGGCGTTCACGGGCATCCTGAGCGCCCGGATGATCGGCGAAGGAGTGCCGGCACTCGTCGCGGTGCCCGTCATGATCATCGGCGGCGCACTCGTCGGCCTGCTCATCGGGGTGCTCGTGCAGTACTTCGACGTGCAGCCGTTCATCGCGTCCCTCGTCGGCATGTTCCTCGCCAGGGGGCTCGCCTTCGTGGTCAGCCTCAGGTCGATCAAGATCGAGGATCCCGCGATCCTGTGGCTGCAGTCGACCCGCTTCAAACTCGGCGACTGGTACATCACCCCGACGGGGATCATCGCCCTCGCCGTCGTGATCGCGGGGGTGCTCATCCTGCAGTACACCCGGTTCGGCCGCACCATCTACGCGATCGGCGGCAACGAGCAGTCCGCGAGGCTCATGGGCCTGCCCGTGGTGCGCACCAAGGTGCTCGCCTACGTCATCAGCGGCATCTGCGGCGGTCTTGCCGGGCTCGTGCTCACCGCGTACCAGGGCGCCGGCTACCCGCTCAACGGTACGGGAGCCGAGCTCGACACGATCGCCGCCGTCGTCATCGGAGGCACACTGCTGACCGGTGGGAGCGGCTACGTCATCGGCTCGATGATCGGCGTGCTCGTCTACGGAACGATCGCCACGGTCATCGCGTTCCTCGGCGCGGAGCAGTCGTGGAAGCGGATCATCGTCGGCAGCCTCCTGCTGATCTTCGTCGTCGTGCAGCGGCTCATCGTCGCTCGATCCTCCCGACGAAGCTAGGTGCCGCGCTCGGCGGCCAGACGGCCGCGAATCATGGCCCGATTCACGGCACAATGGCACGATGGACACTGATGTTCGGCCGATCGTCGAGGTGCTGGGAGCGACGGTCCGCTTCCAGGCCGAGACGGCGCTCGACGGGGTCGACTTCCGGATGTTCCCGGGCGAGGTCC
>Ga0247804_10001397_pt1 | contig 11214 bp, 7 predicted proteins | sample UWRJL029104C1_FD_181142 | JGI IMG/M metagenome (GOLD analysis project Ga0247804, IMG submission 181142) | Plant litter microbial communities from Arlington Agricultural Research Station in Wisconsin, United States - UWRJ-L029-104C-1 | ecosystem: Environmental > Terrestrial > Plant litter >...
TTTGAAGACTTTCTACCAAAAGAAGGCATTGAATTTTATTATTATGATCAATTGGGCAGCGGCAATTCTGATGTTCCCACCGATACAACACTTTGGAACACCGCGCGTTTTGTTGAAGAAGTCGAGCAGGTAAGAAAGGGACTGGGTCTGGAAAACTTTTACATTCTGGGTCATTCCTGGGGAAGCCTGCTCGCTATGGAATACCTGAACAAATACCAGAAACATGTTAAGGGTGCTGTCCTTTCAAACATGACCGCCAGCATAGCGGACTTTGTTGACTATAGCGCTGTGCTAAAGTCAAAACTCTTTACAAGAGAAGAAAAACGATTGTTTGACTCATTAGATAAGGCTAAGGCTTATTCTTCTCCCCGTTATTCTTCGCTTCTGAACGAAAAGCTTTACACCAAGGCAATTTGCCGGCTGCCCCTCGAGCAATGGCCGGAACCGTTAATAAGAGCATTTAAAAAGCCCAATCAGACAATATATCTGCAAATGCAGGGGATAGATGAGTTTCATGTAACCGGCAACCTGCGAAACTGGGACTTCTGGAATAAATTGCCAAACATCAAGGTACCGACATTGGTGCTCGGCGGGGTGTATGACGAGATGAACCCCAAAAGCATGAAAAAAGAAGCCCAACTGATTCCCAAAAGCAGGCTGTATCTATGTCCGGGCGGTAGTCACATGGCCATGTATGATGATCAAAGCAATTACTTTAACGCCCTTGTTGGTTTTTTAAAAGATGTGGATCAGCAACGTTTCGTAGCAGATAAAAAATAACTGTTGATAGGATTTGGTAACAGGGATATTCCGCAGAAATAATAATTAAACAACGCAGCAACAGGGCCTAAGATTCAGCGCATTTTTTATTAACCTGGGACTGACTGAAAAAGGGAGAAAGCAATAAAATTCTTAAAATCAGTTTAAAATTTTAAGCCATGAATATTAAAATGAAAAAACTGGCCTGTCTGGCCGGAGTGATATTTGCATACTTCAGTATATTCTTTTCCGGGCAGATTACCTTTGGCCAACAAAGCGACAAAACCCCTGCATATGTACAAATCTCAATTACAGCCAGAAGCACATCTGGCAAGACTGCAAAATGTATGAAATATGAATCAGCCAAGGATAGCAAAGTTGAATTATTTTATAGGATTGCCGAATACTGAAACCCTTTAATCCAAGAAACTAAATCCAGGGAATCAACTTTTAGCCGCAGCGTAGGTAAAAAAATATTCCTTAATTAAATATAAATATGATGGATAAGAAGAATAACCAACCTTTTTCAGTCACCTATATTGGCGGTCCGACAGTACTCTTTGAGATAGGAGGACTAAGATTGATGACAGATCCGACATTGGATGAGGCTGGAAGCTTTTTTAAACTCAATGAGCATATGACTGAAACCAAACTCAAAGGACCTGCGGCGATGCCCCCAGGATATGTAGATGTGGTTTTGCTAAGTCATGACAATCACTTTGACAATCTTGATAATGCTGGTCGAGCTTTTCTGATGCAAACCGGTGTGGTCCTGACGACCAGGTCAGGGGCAGAACGATTAGGAGGAAACAGTATTGGTCTCTCTCCGGGGGAATCCAGGGAATTCCAGATTCCCTCCGGTGGCGGGCTGGTTGTTACCGCCACATCCGCAAGGCATGGGCCTTCCGGGATAGAAAAGATAACCGGCGAAGTTGTTGGCTTTCACCTAAGCATCCAGGGCGAACTTATGCAGAGTCTATACATTACAGGTGATACCGTTTACTATGATGAAATCGAAAAACTGGCAAAGCAAATAAATCCCTCATATGTGTTTATTTTCGCTGGCGCGGCACGGCCCCGTGGTCCTTTCAATCTGACAATGGGTACCAACGACGCCCTAGATACTGCAGCTGCGTTCAAGCATGCCCTGATAGTGCCCATACACTCAGAAGGCTGGTCACATTACACAGAAAACAATGACAATCTGCAGGAGGCTTTCAACATTTTAGGTATCGGGGACCGGCTGGTTTTGCTGGAACCAGGAATACCCACCAAACTATTCAATTAAGTGCATTTGCAAATAGATACATAAAAAATGGAAACCAAACTATTAATACCCCCATTTAATCTCCAGACAGCGCTACAAAAAGTTCAACTTGCAGAAGATGCCTGGAACTCCCAGGATCCGCTTAGAATTGCCATTGCCTACACTCTAGATAGTGAATGGCGTAACCGGGACACTTTCATTAACGGAAGAGAAGAAATCGTTAAATTCTTAGAAAAAAAATGGAAAAAAGAGTTGAACTACCGTCTTAAAAAGGAACTCTGGTCATTCCATGATAACCGTATCGCGGTCAGATTCGAGTACGAGTATCAAAATCTTCAATCCCAGTGGTTTAGGGCTTACGGAAACGAGAACTGGGAGTTTGATGAAAACGGATTAATGAGGAAGAGATATGCAAGTATAAATGACCTTGCTATTCATGAAACTGAAAGGCGTTTATAGTATAATGATGTATCCATCAACTTAGGAATTTAAAAAACATCCCGACAGGACAAGCGGCCACGATTGCCACTGGGTTAAATACAGAAATAAACCATTTAAAGAAGGAAAAATGAAAAAACTCAGCATGCTTATCATTGTAGTTGGGATAACAACAATGGGCCTGACGATAACCCGTGCACAAGGTTTGAAAGGAAGTAAAAAAACCATGGATGCACCTGAATTGAAAAGGCATTCACAAACCTCAAATCGTACCGGATACCATAAAATCAAGGTCGAGGACACGGAAATATTTTATCGGGAGGCGGGTGAGCTTGGAAAACCAGTCCTATTACTTTTACATGGCTTCCCTTCATCATCCCACATGTACAGGAATCTAATCACGAAGCTGGCACCCGACTATCATCTGATTGCACCTGATTATCCTGGCTTCGGGATGAGCGGCAGCCCTTCACCCGAAACGTTCAGTTACACCTTTGACCATCTGTCAGAGACCATGGAACAATTTATCGATAAGCTAAAGCTAAATTCCATTACCTTTTATCTACAGGATTATGGCGGCCCAATTGGATTTAGAATCATTAATCGAAGGCCCGAATTGGTTAAGGCATTAATCATTCAGAACGCTAACATGTATACCGAAGGCATTGGGCCGGACGTACAGAAAATTGGTGCGCTAAGTGCCGCAAAAGATACGGAGGGCTTAAAAGCCGCGGCTAACTACATGATGTCATTTGAGGGAATAAAGGAGCAGTATTTATATGGTTCATCCCAACCTGGCCGCATCAGTCCGGATAGCTATAATATGGACCACTTCTTTTTTGAGCAGCCAGGTATCAAAGACATTCAGAAAGTACTCTTTAGTGATTACGAAAACAATTTCCCCAAATATCCGCAGTGGCAAACTTACCTCAGGAAGCATCAGCCGCCAGTGCTTCTGGTCTGGGGAAAGAATGATAAAATATTCCCCGGCGCCGGAGCAACCGCTTACAAAAAAGATTTACCTAACGCTGAAGTTCATCTTTTTTCCGGAGGGCATTTCCTCTTAGAGGACCATGGCGAAGAAGTAGCGGGATTAATACAGCGCTTTATGAAAAAATTAAGATAACAATAAGGCCGTACATGTCAAATGTCCGGCCTTTTTTAATTCATCAAACTAAGAATAAGCCTGCGGGATCGGTCCTTTCACTTTTTTATCGTTATGAACTATAACCAATATTTAAAATGCGGCTTTGATGGTTCCGAAATTTTTTAAAGATAGTCGCGTAGCAAAACGTGAAATTATATCTGATAGGCTGTTTCTATTAACCAGCTTTTAATTTTTTTATTTCTTGTTCAAGCTGCTCAATATATTCATTCTGCGGCTTTAAAAGTTCTTCAATTTCCTCAAGGGTATATTTTGGTACGATATGTTGCGGGCAGTTCCAGTCGTAAGCAGATATTTTGAAGGTCAACATCCATTCCGGTTTGTATTTATATTCCCCGGGTTTTAACAGGTCATAAAGCCCCGGATTTTTACCAATTTCAACAACTTCAGCTTTTGCGTATATCTTCAGACGCGCTTTCAGCGGGTAAGAAAGTAATATGAGTGAAACATTTGGATTTTTGGAAATGTTGGCTGCTGTTATGTATTGCCGGTTTCCCGTAAAGTCAACAATCCCAATCGAAGTATCATCGATAACCTTAATGAAACCTTTGGGCCCTCCGCGATGCTGAATATAAGGATATTCATTTTCGCCAAATGAGGCGATATAAAAGCTATCTATCTGGTTTATAAAGTCAATTTCATAATCGGTCAGTCCCTCGACAAAGGTTCTTTTTTCCATGCGCTCGTAACTCAGCCGGCTGCCAAGCTTTTCCTGCAGGGCCTTAACTGAATCTGTGAAGGCTAATTGTTGGTAGTTCATAGACTAAATTTAAGCTTAACTTTTTACAAAGCACTAATTTGTCTGATCATCTGATTGGTGAATCCCCACTCATTATCATACCAGGACATCACCTTTACTAAATCACCATCTACCACTCTGGTCATCGCTAAATCGACTATTGAGGCTAAAGGGCTTTTTATAATATCGGTAGAAACCAACGGCTCATCAGTTATACCAACGACATTTTTATACCTTTCCGAAACAGATTCCTCTATCAAAATCTCATTTATCTCCTCTGCACTTGTGGGTCTTTCAGAGATAAAAGTTATATCAGAAATTGACCCTACAGAAACAGGAACCCGCACTGCGACCCCGTCAAATTTGCCGGCATATAGCGGGAGTGCTTTTGTGGTCGCCAGGGCAGCTCCAGTTGCCGCTGGTGCCAAATTGATTCCCGCGGTTCTTCCCATTCTCGGTTCCTTCTTTGAGGGAGCGTCCATTAAGGTCTGTGATGCGGTATAAGCATGGGTTGTGTTCAAAATTGCTTTTTTAATCCCGATCCTCCTGCCTAAAATTTCGATAATTGGACTTATGTTATTAGTTGTACAACTGGCGCAGGAGAATATGTTAACTTTTCCTTCTTCAGTGTTCACACCATGAACAATCGTAGGGGTATCTTTGGTTGGGCCCGATATAACAACAAATTTTGCTCCTGAAGCCAGGTGTTTTTCCGCATCTGCCCTGTTGGTGAAAAGCCCTGTACTTTCAATCACCACTTCCGCTTGAAATTCGCCCCAGGGCAGGTCCGATATCTCCCGCAATGAGCTGTAATGGAAAGATTTATCACCTATATGAATCGTATTTTCACTATGTGTAATCTCCCGTTCATACCTCCCGTAAATACTATCATATTTTAAGAGATATACCGCATTTTCTATACTCATTAAGTCATTTACAGCAACCAGCTCTAAATTTTCAGATTCGAGAATTAATTTTAGCGATGCTCTGCCAATGCGGCCTAAACCGTTTATTCCTATTTTTTTCATGTTTTTTGTTTTAAATTTTATCCTGTAACCCATGAATTACCCAAGTTCCAGCTGTGTAAACCTATTGAATATATTCTGACCCACCTCGAATTCAGCAATCAGAAAAGTAATAGTAATTATTATTGAATTTATAGCGATAAGTCCATTGTGATTTTGGGTATTATCTGAAAATTAAAGCTGGGATTTAAGGGTAAGCGTAGGATAAAACCCCTCCTTTGAATAACCAGCAGTCAAATTAATCAGCGCATAAGATGCAGGGGCGAAATAGAGCCCGGCTCCAAAACCGTGATGCATCCGTTCACTATGTTCGCCCCTTTTCCAGACCCTGCCGAAATCATGCATTGCATTGAATCCAAATTCTCCGGGAAGAATGTAATTTAGAAATGATCCAATTCTTATCCTGATTTCAGCATTATTAAATGCGCTGTAATCACCCGAAAATCGGAACTTCCTATAACCGGTTAAATTATCGGTGCCTCCCAAATATGGCAGTTGAAAAAACTCCGGTTTTCCGGCACTGAAACCTCCACCTAAGCGATTGCTAAAGACCATAGTTCCTTTATCATTCAGTTTGAAAAAGAATGTAAATTCAGAATTCACCACTCCAACGCGCCTGGCATTTTGCCCGATCCCGGTCAGTAATTCAAGACCTGACTTCAAAAGGGTTCCAGATTGCGTGAGAACTACCTTATCCCTGGTATCTATCATCAATTGCAGTGCAGCACCAGCCTGAAAACTGTTTTGACTAATCTGTCTACCAGAATTATCTTCCGCCAAATAACGCTCAATAAACTTTCCATTATTTTTTGACCCTGTATATTGAAAATTTTGAAATAACGGGCCAAATGTAATATCATTTCCACCCCAGCGCTTCCTTATCAAAGCCCTAAAGGTATAGAGGTTGAACCTTGCCCTGTAGAAACTCAATGGCGAGGATTCCCGGTCAAATACACTCTCATTCCCCGAGCCAAAATAATTGCGTGTATTATTCGGAGCATTTACTTTTAAATCAATAAGCAGGTCATGGCCCCCAATAAAATTTATCCACTCGCCCAGATAGTTTAAGCTAAAAGCTGAGGTATTCCACGAATATAGCGCAGAAAGCGAATGAATGCTTGCAAAAGGTTGTTTTCTAAAACCCGGGACGGTGAATCGATGTGAAATGCCAACCATCGCGCCATCATCCACATTAAAACCAAAGTTGGCTAAAGTTAGCTTTCTTGAATAAAGGTCAGTAGCGAAATAGGTGAAATTTGCGGTATCGGCTGATAATTTTGTTTGCATCCCACTATGGTAACCATCAATACGGTCCTGAGGCTTTCCATAGTAAATTAATGGCCTCCCCTTCCATTTGAGCTTGATATCTTTGATATCATCCCCTCCGACCAATCGAACCTTAATCTTTGAATTCATTGACTCCATGAAAACACTATCATTTCCCGCCCTAAGAAATATGCGCAACTCTTTTGTAATTGCAGGATCGAGCTCCCTCTGGAGAATCTTCTTTGAGCCAGCTTTCCCCGCTCCGGCTCTGGAGATATCAAGCTGCATATAGCCATTGCCTTTTTCTACCAGGCTGACGAATTCATCCTGATCGCTGAGCGGGACATCTACTACTTTGTTCAAAAAAAGATAATATTTGCCCATCAAATCAGGCAGCGCATCCCGACGCTTTCTCATTTGCGTTAGAACCTGTGCTTTGATACCGGGATCTGTGGGCTCTGGAAGTTTAAGCAAGGCCTGGGAAAGCAGAGAATCTGTTACGACCGCACAAAATTCTTTGATGGTATTATTCCATTCCAGCTGGCTGACGCCAGAAAATATCATTGAGTTTAGATTTCTGCCCTCCCATAAGAACCAGTTAATATTTTGAATATCTCTTTCATAGCCTTGCATCATTGGTAATAGCCAGCTGGACTGTGCAAGCCGTTGCACGATACCGTCCGACCGGTAAAATACCTGATCCCGGTCACGAGGAACGGGAATGTATTGAATAACGTCTGTTTTTTCCTCCATTGCCCAACGCCATTGATCCTCATGCCTATCCCAATCCCCGAGCAATACGTCCAGTGCTTTTGCTTTTAAATAAGTCTGCCAGTTCACCCTGTACCGGTTACTGTTTGCTACCTGCTTTAACATTTTCGCGGTATTGTCGGATTTGCCCAGAGGTTCCCGCTCCTCCAGAAGACAAAGGGTATTCACAAAATCCTTTGCAAAAACCCCTAGCCCGATATCGCCCTCAACAACCCCTATCACAGGATTAGTATGTGGTACCCCTACGGCCTGAGCTAAAACAGGAACAACCAGTGCACCAAAAGGGTGCTGCGCAGACATGTTATCCTCTAAAATATCTAGCAGAAATGTTTCTCTGAGTGGAAGTGGAAGCAACACCGCCGGAAATTTCTTTACTGACCTAAGCGTCCATTCCCTGCCCGCGGCATCCTTTAATCTCAGCGTTTTTGATTGATTCCCCCCGCCCGCTTGAATTGCGGTAAGACCACCGGCTATTTCTGAAAGCCGGATAACAGGAACTTTTACAGGCCGGGCATAATCTTTCCGATAGTTTTCACCAAATACTTTCCGGTGCAATCCGGACACACTATCGTATTTTGCCAGGGGTATTACTATAACCGAATCCAATTTCTGATTCTGTCCTTTTAATGTTGGAGTGGCTAACAATAAAGCAAGGGTAAAAAAAATATGTTGTCTAATCATAGCATTTAATTTAGCATTCTGTGAATGTGCTGTTGAATGCGTGAAGGTCAGATTACAACTGAATAAACAGAAATAATGATTTTCATAAATGCTATTACTTTATTTATAGATCAATATCGATCTGAAAATCCAAGGCACTATCTATTATAATTCTGATAAATACTATTACCCTTGTTTTGATGGCTTTCGCCAGCCTATACCGTAATTTGAATACCTAAGGAAACATAACCTATTTATGAAAATTTTTAATCTGCTGATGCTGTTTATCGCCTCAAGTATTTCGGTAGTGGGGCAAAACAGCAACCTGGAAGAACTTCCCATCGCGACTCTAAAACAACAGCTTTCCAGGCGCAATGCGGATACGACAAGAATAAAACTAAAAATTGCTCTTGGAAGGGTACTTTTGGTCAAGCCAGGCGGCGGAGCTCCTGAAATAGACTCAGCGATGAGGTTTTCAGCAGATGCCGAGTATTTAAGTCGCAGCATTGGATATACTAAAGGTATCATTAACGCAATTCTGCTCAAGGCACTTTCCTATAATAAAAAAAATGAGCCGAAGGCTGGCCTGAACTGCGCAAGACAGGCCTTGACTTATTCAATTAAAATGATGGACTCCACGGGGATTGCGGAATCATATATCGTAATTGGCCAGCATTACTCCATATCTAAGCCAGAGCAACTCCTTAAGAGAATGGATTACTACCGAAAAGCAAGTGTTATTTTCAGAAAAACGCATAATTTCTACCGACTTGCCTCTTCCTTGCAAGGTGATGCGGAAATGTTATTGCTGAACAGACAACATATGGAAGCGATAAAAATACTGTTCGAGGCCATAAATGTCAATAAAGCTATCGGGAATAAGTCCATTCAGGGCATATATTGGCTTATAGGTCGAACCCTGAATGAACTTGGCGATTTTCCCAGCGCTTTGAAATACTCGCTTCTTGCGATTAAATCCGCAAAAGCGGTTAAAGATACGACCTTGACCGTTGCCAGTATAAATTTCACTACCTCAACCATATATACTTATATGAAGGATTATCGTAATGCCCTACCGTATGCGTTAAAGGCGCTGGAAATCGCGAAGCATTACAAAGATTCAGATTATATATTTACAGTATCCATCTCTGCTGCTTTTAACTATACCAGAGTTAATAAATTAGATGATGCGCTGAAAATATTGAGAAATGTCTGGCAATACGCAAAGAATGACGCGGATTCGCTTTATGTTATGACCTACTTCCTGGGCAACCTCAACCATGCAAAAAAATATAAGCTGGCAGCTTTATATGCAGGTGAGGTAACGCGGCTTCTCAAAAAGATACCACCTGACAATTTTAACAACCGGATTACTGCATATAATTTTCTCGCCTTTCACTACATCGATACCCGACAGATAAAACTGGCCTACCAATATGCAGACGCATACGCAGCAGTTGTCAAATCCTTCAATTTCCCTATAGGCATCAGGTCTGCTGAAAATATGTATTACAAACTCGATTCGCTGCAGGGCAACTATGAATCTGCCATTAAGCATCATTTACTGGCTCAGGGGATTAAAGACTCGATAGACAATGTTACCAAAGCCTATCAGGTATCGCTTTTACAAATCGAAAATGATACAGAGAAAAAGAATAATGATATTGATACCCTAACCAGAGCGGGGCAAGCCAAGGATGATGCATTGAAACGTACGCAATTGATGCAGAAAGCCATCATTGCAGCCTCGGTTTTACTGGCCATAATTACTGCACTTATCTTTAGCCGGTATCGGCTTAAACAAAGAACCAACCGGAAACTTGAAGAAAGTCAGCGAGAATTAGACCAGAAAAATACTTACCTGGAAAGTATGAATGCCGAACAAGAAAAGCTTCTAAAGGAAAAAGAATGGTTAATTAAAGAAGTCCATCACCGAGTCAAGAATAATCTCCAGATGGTTACCAGCTTATTGAGTTCACAAACCACCTATCTTGATAACGATGCTGCAATTCTGGCGGTCAACGATAGTCTGCGCAGAATGCAGGCTATGTCGATGATTCATCAAAAGTTATATCAGGAGGATAATGTATCAACTATATTTATGCCTGAATATATTAATGAACTTGTTTATTATCTTCGTGACAGTTTTGATGATAATAACAGAATTATTTTTAACCAGAAGATCGAACAATTGCACCTGGATGTTGCCCAGGCAATTCCATTGGGTCTTATTATAACCGAGAGTATAGTGAATTCGATCAAATATGCATTCCTGAACAGCAAAACCGGGATCGTTGATATTGCTTTAGGACAAGAGGGACCAAATCATCTTATGCTTTTTATTGCGGACAATGGAAGTGGCTTACCAGAAGGCATCGATAAATCACCCTTGAACTCTTTGGGTCTGGACTTAATGCAAGGACTTGCCAGGCAACTGAAAGGTACGTTTCAAATTGAAAATAATAACGGCGTTCAAATAAAAATTAAATTCATTAAGCCAGAAAAAAACATTTAGCTAAACTTATCGTCATGGCCAAAAAAGTGCTCATCGTAGAAGATGAATATGTTGTCGCAAATAATCTTCGTTTAATTTTAGCAAAAGCAGGTTACAGTATAATCGGCATTGCAATATCCGTGGAGGAAGCGCTGGATCAGTTACAGCATAAGCCGGATATTGTTTTGCTGGATATTATGCTTGATGGCGAACGCTCGGGAATAGATTTAGCGAAAATATTGAGCGCACAGCATATTGCTTTCGGGTACCTCTCAGCCAACTCTAACCAGGCCATATTAGAAGAAGCGAAAAAAACGGACCCATATGGATTTCTGGTAAAACCCTTCAGGGAGAAGGACTTAATTGTTACCCTTGATATCGCATGGTACCGGCAGAAAAATAATACTGAGGCCAGGCTCTTACAGGAAGTATCCGTACAAAAACAGTTACTGGATATAAGTAACGAAAAATCGGATGCAAAACAAAAACTATTAAAGGTTTGTCAGGCAATAAGGACCTTAATTCCTTTCGATTTGATCGTTACTCGGGCTAATTATGAGGCTGGGTACGTAAATTGTGGCTACCTGAGGACAGGTTTCAGTGAATACCAATTTATCATTGAAACTGAAT
>Ga0247804_10001398_pt1 | contig 11211 bp, 9 predicted proteins | sample UWRJL029104C1_FD_181142 | JGI IMG/M metagenome (GOLD analysis project Ga0247804, IMG submission 181142) | Plant litter microbial communities from Arlington Agricultural Research Station in Wisconsin, United States - UWRJ-L029-104C-1 | ecosystem: Environmental > Terrestrial > Plant litter >...
AGACCTCTAAGGAAGCCCTCACTAAAAACCTATGCGAGCGTCTTGGTGTCACATCACTTACTCTTCGTTTCACTCCCGGCTTAGGTCATATCTGCCATGTTCGTGGTAAAGATCTGAAGCGTGACCTCGCCATGACTGGCGAAGTGAGATCTGTCAGTTCCTCGAAGAGCACCCGTTCCTTCCACCACCCCGAGTGGACTTCTCTAGGCCAACAAATTGATCGCGCAAAATTGCATATTCGCGCAGAGGAACAGCGTGTTTTCAATGCGCTGCGATCAGAAGTTATACATAATATTATAAAACTCCGTCGAAACGCCAGTGTACTCGATGAACTCGATGTCGCATGTTCATTCGCTACTCTGGCAACAGAGAAGCAATGGGTACGTCCCCTGCTCAACAACTCCAATAAAAATAGGATAGTTGGAGGTCGTCATCCTACTGTCGAAGGAGGGCTTGCATCTAATGGGCGAACATTCGTTACCAACGACTGTTTCGTTGGCGATCCACATCGGATATGGCTTATTACTGGTCCCAATATGGCTGGTAAAAGTACATTCCTACGGCAAAATGCTCTAATTACCATATTGGCACAAGTAGGCAGTTATGTGCCCGCCCAATTTGCCGAACTAGGCATAGTGGATCAATTGTTCAGTCGTGTTGGATCAGCAGACAATCTCTTCCGCGATCAATCCACGTTCATGGTGGAAATGCTCGAAACAGCACGTATACTACGGCATGCTACGTCTCGGTCATTCGTGATCATGGACGAAGTAGGACGTGGTACTACGCCTTCAGACGGTGCCGCTGTAGCATTCGCTTGTCTACATCATTTGTATACAGTCAACAAGGCACGAACTTTATTTGCAACTCATTTCCATGAGTTAGCGGACAGCATAGTCGCAGAAGGAATGGAGGAAGTTGGGTTTTGGTGTACAGATGTGAAGGAGGATTGGGAAGGGGAGGGCTTCAGGTATTTGCATCGCTTGAGACAAGGTGTGAACAGGGAAAGTCATGCATTAAAGGTTGCGAGGTTAGCAGGGGTGCCGGAAGAAGCTATTGCTGTTGCAAGTCGATTTTTAAGGAAGGGCGAGGAAGGGAACTAAAAGGTGGAAATGGGAAGATCAGCGTGGGGAAACTACTTTGATCTAGATATCGGAATAGGTAATGGATCTGAAGAATTGTATGTTAGCAAGATGTCCGGCCAAGGTTTCGATACATAGAATCATGTAAAATAGGTAAGCAGTCAGGAAAAAATTAGAGTTGTTATTTTTGGTCTTCAAGGTGGTGTGACACCATTAAGGGTTAAAAAGCTATGATTTGTTCATCACGTTGCTTTGGGGATAAGTATAGAAGAAAAGAGGTATTCACTGACCTTTTGATTCTGAACCGCTAGCAAATCGTCAACTTTGCTCAAAATTCACAATTAACCTGATCAAATCTGAAAAGTGTTTTGTAAGAATCATCAGAGTTTTTGCGTATGATCGCTCGCTCTATATGGTTTATCCATTTTATGATCCCTACGATATCGAGACTTCTGTGAATCCACGATATCATGCAAATGACCGGCTTAACCGAACAAGTCTCCGAAACCTTCCTCTCCGTCAGATTCCTCGTCAGATGCTGCCTTATCTTCAACCTTCTCGGCCTCCTTTGTGGTGGTGGTCTCAGCAGCGACTGGTGCAGAGCTGGCGTAAGCGTCTGGGTTGGCGATACGGTCTTTCAACTCATCTATCTCTGGCCAGCTGTACTCGGTGCTGATAGCAACGGCCAAAACCTTCTTGTAGCTGTTGACAACAGAGTGCATAACAGATGGCAGAGTTGGGAAGTTGGCAGCCAAAGAGATACATGCGATGGTGGCAATAGCGCTGGAGAAAGCCTTGAGAAGTTGCGACTCCTCAATGTCGAGAACAGATGGTGGGAAGGTGTTACCCTGATCGTAGACCTGGGCGATACCCATACCGTAGGTGAAAGGCGAAATGTTCAACATGTTGAGTAAAGTTGCCTCGGAAGCTCCGACCTTAGTTCCAGCCTCAACAAGCTTCAAATCGGTGGTAATTTCAATAGTACCACGAGCAATCTTGGTTGGGACACCGAGAGCCTGGAAGAAAGAGGTCTTTCCGGGCTCCATACCAGTGTTACCAGCTGGGATGTAGACATCATCAGGAGCAACGGCACCAGCTCTGGCAGGAGCAGCGACCTTGTTTGCCAGGATTTTGTCACGAATGGTCTTGAGATCACCGTTGGTGAAGACGAATCCGATGTTACCCTTGACGAATGGGAGAAGACGCTCGTACTCTGGGGAGTCGCTGATAAAGCCCTTGACGGCACGACGAACCTACAATTCGCATTAGTCTTTGATCATCTGCCAAGTAGCTTAGAGTTGCCATACCATAGTGTTCTTTCCCATCAAGACAACACCCTCACCACGGAGGGACTGTCTAATCTCGTGCATCTGTTGGGAGCTGACATTGTCAACACCAACGATGAAGATGGAGTTGTACTCTTCGAGAAGGCCCTTGAGCTTTTCGAAGTAGCCGGCCTTGTTTGCTGATCTGCCCCCCATATCTACTTAGTTGCAGAGAGGAATTTAAGGACAGAGTTATTTATGTATAAGGGAATTGTTCTCGTTGGATGAGAAATTTCGTGATGTTCCTTCTGCAAACTCCAATTTTTGCGATATCTGAGTGCGCACAGTAGCGGCTCGCTTAGCGGCCGAAGCCTTGGCACAGCACCCCTGTAAATTTTATTTGAAGCTTTGAGCATCAACTTGAGCTAGGATTTCTGATCTCAAGTGTGGAATCATAAGTCGCAGCTATTATTTTTCTTCTGATACAGAGTTTTATGACTCGGTAATAGAGCTTCGTTTAAAATATTGAGAAGATCGTGTGTAGTTTAAATACTGTCAGATTCCTTAAGTTGCAATTTACGGAGGTACTATACAGTGTTGAAAAAATCCTATTCTATCTCCAATGCAATCAGTTCTAATCTAGAAGCAGCATACAATTTCATCAGTCTTACAAATTCCAAGATGTCAAAACTACGGATGCCATATCAATGCCTCAAGAAGTGTGGAGATCTTCTCATTGCAGCACGTGGTTCAAGTATCGATACTTTCAGCTTGGAGAGCCGAACATTGGTGTCTACATGGAAGTGTCCGTCTACACAGGGACCAGCTAGCAATGCTCCAGTTCAAGAGGAACAGACCTTAGCAGCAGCTCTTCCTGCACCGTTAGAGCAGCAGCAGGCCACGGAGCAATCTGCCCCTCCAGCAAAGAGAAGAAAACTCTCCATTTCTGAGCAGCCCGAGAAGCCAGAAAAAAAATATGTGAAGGGACAGAACCATCGATCAGATGTTTTTTTAACAGGTTTAGAGGCTCCAGCTGTTGTTGCTCTCGCAGCAACAAATGGAGGACAACACGTGATTGCCGTTACTGCAGAAGACAAGAGTATCAGAGTTTTTGAAAACATCTTTCAGAAGGGTACAACGCAGGAGTTGAAGCAAATAAGCCATCGGTAAGCTCCCAACCTTGACGCTAAAAACTCATGCTAATTAACATAGTGCTATGCCAAAACGTCCCTGTGCTCTTGCCATTACAGACGATGACACAACCATAATCAGCGCGGACAAATTTGGAGATGTCTTCTCTCTCCCCATTATAGTCTCAGAAGCCTCTGAGCAAACCACCAGTGAAGCTCAACCGGAAACTCCAAATCCAGAGCCAGTAGAAGCCCTACTGTTTACCCCAGCAGCTAACACCTTAACCGTCCACTCGGTCCGCAACCGGAGAGCGCTCGAGAACCAAAAACGGCAAACTGTAACCAAGCCAGAGAGAGCTGCACCTATCTTTGAATATAAATTGCTGTTAGGCCACGTTTCGATGCTGACGGACGTTGCTTTACTTACATATAATGGGAAACGGTACATTTTCACTGCGGATCGTGATGAGCATATCCGCATCTCCCGTGGGATTCCACAAACACACATCATTGAGCAATTCTGTCTAGGTCACACGGAGTTTGTTAGCCGACTATGTCTACCTGACTCATGTCCTGGATTATTGATATCTGGTGGTGGTGATGATGATATTTTCTTATGGAATTGGGAGAACGGTCGATTACTTTCGAAAGCGGACCTAAAGAGCCATGTCGAAATTGTACATCACTCGAGCGGAAAAGCTGCTGAGGATGGGTCTGTCGAAGGTTTGAAGATTGCTGTTTCAAGTATTCAACATGTTAGGCTCGGGGTTGAGGATATAATTCTGGTGTCGTGCGAAGCGTAAGTCCACTCTTGACCTCTATCAAAGATTTATAACCCTCTCAGGGTAGTACATTTGCCAAAATGGTGACTAATAAGTAACAGTATCCCTGCTCTATTTGTCTTCCTCCTTACTTCTGCAAACACTCTGCAGCATATCCAGCGCCTCCAGCTCCCGGGCAATGTTCTTTCATTTGTTGCCAGACCAGATAGCGTCATCATCGCAGTTGATACTATCCACGCTCCCTTCTCTACATCCACTCGACGAAATGAAGAAGCAAGTGGATTAGCAGAAGAAGTCGTGAACCCTCTTCAAGCATTTAAGTTTGAAGATCAGCGATTAGTAGCAGCGCTACCATTTGAGGTTGTAGAGCAACAGGAGGGCAGGTCCGAGGGCGATTTAGGGAGGCTGGGGAATCTACTTTATGGGCTGGAGAATTTAAGGAAGAGGGAGGGGGATGGGAGGGACGACGAATAGAGCAACGAATAGTTAAGAGATCGATAAGAGATCTTGCCACATAGAAGGCAAAATTTGCAGCAAGAAATCATTTTACAGACTGAGCACAATGTGAGACTTACTCATTGTAAGGTATTTCATCCATTGGTATAATCTGCACTTCTGTGAAGCGTTATTCCAGTATAGTGCGGGAAATTTACCTCACTGGGATCGAAATTTAGCATGAATTAGGTTAAAAGGTTTGATATTTGGTCTTCTGAAATCGCACCATTGTCGTCAATAATTTGTTAGAGAATTATTTTGACGCCCGCCACATACTCCTTTTCGAGTCGTTGGGTCAAAGTGTCTTGTTTTGTGTACAGAGCTATGCAAGCTTAGTGCTGGTTTCCCGTCCTCCGTTCCTCTAATTGATCCGTCAGGCATTGTCTCCACATACTCACAAGCCGAGCAATTCTCTCTGCTACCTCAACACCTTCAAGCTCTTTAACTAATCCAAGAACATAATCGAGTCTAGTAGGACCAATCCAACCACTTGTCGGACCTCCGCGCGCTATATCTCTCGTGATCACAGCGTGGCACATCGCCTTTGATATATTGGCTGTAGGCTTACATTGTCGTTGACGTATGTGCCAGAGCACTTGATTAATATTGGCAAAAGCCAGACCGGGGGAACGACATTTGGCGTGTGCGAACTTCAGGGCCATCTCTTCCAAAAATCGATGCTCATTGTAGCTTATGGGGGTTTTGGAGAGGGTTATCCTGATATCGTGAGGAATAAAATTGTACCATGGGATCCTGAGAACCTTCTCCCATATTGTTAAGCACTGAATTTGTTCAAGGTCAATGAGGGCGAAGAAAAATTCGGGATTCCGATATGCTTCCATTATATCTCCTTTTGGAATCATGTCATGGGAAAGCTGGTATATTGAGGAGGCGGCGTGGAGGTCGATGTTGTACAAGCTTCTCACCAAGTTGTTAAAAATGATGGATGGTATCTTGTATTCGAAACTGTGAAGTTGAGTCAAAATGGGAAATATCTCGTCATATCTCTTATGTTTCTGAAGCATGAAGAGCACTACATCGAGTAAGCCCCATGTATCTTGATTCTGCGCATGAAGTGAATAGATCAAGGATGCTATTTGATCTTTGTCAGGAGATGATACACCAGCCTCGATTGAGTTTATAATTCTTGACAAGGCATCATCTTCCAGACAGCCTTGACTGTTCCAGTATGAGAGAACCGAAGCAGCCTTTTCGGGCTCGAGGCTGTAGACTCCCCCAAGTTCCAAATCCCGGCGAATATCTAAATATAACTGGGCGTCTACCACAGGTAGCAGGGCCATCGTAGACAAGTAGCAAGATCTGAAATGATTCGAATATCGTTCTTCAGTAGTCAAGGATCTAGCGTGGGTTGATATGATAGGTAAAAGGACGTGTTGGGGAACATATGCCAACGCTCTGGCTAAAGTATGACAGGATAATTCATTCATGGGAATATGTTTTTCAATTTGAGCCAGTGCAAGCATTTTCTCACAATTTGCAGTAGCGAATTTTGTGAAATCAAGCGCTGCATGAATAGCGAGGATCCTTGACTGAAGACCTGGTACTCCTTTACAGTCTGCACTGTCTTTGCTTTCACATAGTGCTACAACTAAGTCGTGCAGCTCGCTGAGCTTCTCCTTTGATGTAAACAAATTTTCGACGAGCTTAGGTACCCCAAAAGACTGTGGAGGACAAGGATTGTCATCTGCTTTATCGAAGAGCCAGCTGCGGGTCCATTGTTGGAGTACAGTTTGTACACCTGGCGCCATCTGTTCTAGCTGGGTAGTCGAGACACGACTGAGTATGTCACTCAGGAGCATCTGCACATTTGGTAGTAACGGCAACGATGCAATTTGCGTTATGAACGACGTCAGAGTATTAGCTCCTAAGTCGAGAGGTGTGCAGACTTTGCTTGCCTTCAATCCTTCCCATAACACCTTATAGAATCCGAGTCGATAAAACAATGTAGATTCATGTTCAGGGAAAGCCCCTCCCATGTTCCATATCATGTCTCGGATACGGATGATAGAATCTTCGGAAACCAGACCAAGGGTTAGATCTGTTTGCAAATCGGCAGTTACTGTGTTCCAGCGAGAAACTCTATCTTGTGGGCTGAGGGCACAGAATTGGATCTGGAAATCTTGTGCATCCTCCTCGACACTGGCACCTTTGTCTATCAGTGGTAAACGCTCTACCATATTTTGTTCATCCGGAATTTGTACGTTTTGCCTATCGTTCCAACTTAAAAGCCAATCTGGCAGTAGACCATGAGGCTTCTCTTGTGGTCTGGGGCGCGTGGTTGGGGCTTTCCATTGCCATTGGTTCTTATCAGCCCTTCCCAAAATACCCCAGCCCATAGCAGCTTGCGACTCAAACGTCAGACCGGTTTCCGTAAGGTGTGTCATTCGGCGTTTACCCAGCCTGCGACGAGCCTCCAAAGGACCGGGAACGAAACTTCCATATCGTCTAGTGGTCTTGGAAACTGCATAGAATCTCTGGAAAGCAGCATACAACTGGTCTTCACCTAACCATACTGCGTCCGAAGCTACAGGTGACTGGAGCTGTAGGGCTCGGCAACAAGCAGGAGGACGAATTGACATGAGCTTCACGAATATCTTAACATTGGAGCCTCGGATACTTCAGATAGTGTAAAGATAATTAGGTAGGGAATTGCGCTGCTCACTTGGACAGTATGTGCCAAAGATGATTGCCGGACAGTCGAAAGGCACCAACTGGCTGAATTTGTAGATGGTAGGTAATGGCGAGCTATTTGATGCTGCTTGTAGTTGTTGCGTTTGTCTTAAATGTGGAGCCTCAGGCATACAGAAATTGGGTGTTTTATCCCTGTCTAAATAAATAAGTACAAGGTTCACCTCATTCACAACGTAGGTGTTGGTGGGGTCATCTTCACGAAATCTATCATCCCATTGTCTTCCATAAATACCAGAGACCATGGCGCACCAATTCGAACCTCTAAAGAATGATCTAATTCTTAGAACGGCATGGGGTAGGTTGCGCTTTTAAAGCTCCAAATTCAAGTGCTAATTCCCGAAGGCCAGAAGGTTGAGAGAGCTCCAATGTGGGTTATGCGTCAAGGTACACATTCCATGTCTTTATTTGACTATGAGCTAATGCGAAGTAGCTGGACGGTATTTACCAGAATATCATGAAGCGAAAGGTGACCATGATTTCTTCGAATGCTGTCGCTCACCGGAAATCGCATCAACCTTGACTCTGCAGCCAATAGAAAGATTCGCGGGGCTCGTAGATGCAGCCATTATCTTTTCCGACATTCTGGTTATTCCTCAAGCTCTCGGAATGATTGTCGAGATGTTACCGGCAAAAGGTCCTCATTTCCCAAACCCGTTGAAATCACCAACCGACGGTCAATATGAGGAAGTTCTCAATAAGAAGGTCGATGTTGCCGTGGAATTGGATTATGTTTACAAGGCCATCACTATGACAAGACACAAGCTAAAGGGGAGAGTACCGCTGTTTGGATTTTGCGGAGCTCCTTGGACCTTGCTTTGCTATATGGTCGAAGGAGGGGGAAGCAAGTTATTCGTACAGACGAAAACTTGGATTTACAAGTATCCAGAAGCAAGTAAAGCTCTGTTGCAAAAGATCGCAGAAGTTTGTGTAGAATATTTGGCATTACAGGTCCAGGCTGGAGCTCAGGTATAATCATCGCCGACGGAGTTGGACGCAGCTAATCTTCTCTAGCTCGTACAAGTGTTTGATTCATGGGCAGCGGAACTATCGCCATCTTCGTTTAAGGAATTCTCCCAGCCATACCTCGCATACATTTCAAAACATCTACCCAAGAGGCTGAAGGAGCTGGATTTAGAGCCAGTGCCAATGGTTGTTTTTGCGAAAGGTGCCTGGTATGCGTTGGACTCTCTTTGTGACTTGGGCTATCAGGTTGTTGGACTAGATTGGCTACAAGACCCATCGGAGGCAATTAAGATTCGTGGAGATAGACCTATCGTCTTTCAGGGAAATGCAGACCCAGGAGTGTTGTATGGGACAAGAGAGGCTATAACTGGAGTTGTCGAGGAAATGGTGAAAGGCTTCGGCGGTGGAAAGGGTGGCTGGATTGCAAACCTTGGTCATGGTATGTATTCCCGCTCTACCTATAAGACTGTCTAACAAAATAATAGGAATTACCCCATTCGTGAACCCCGAAGATCTCAAGTTCTACTTCCAAGAGTTGCATCGACTTACTAAAAGCTGAACTGTTATGTAAGAATGAAATAAAAGGTGCCTCATCGCTTATGCTTTAACTCTATTTTTGTGTTTTGAAGTGCACGCGTTCTTCCTCGCCGATATCCTCATTCCTAAAAACTAAATCAGTATTGTTCTCGCGCTAGGCACAAGTTTGTCATACCAAATTTCTGGCTTTTCCCTGATGAATTCTGTCATCAGATCTTGACATTCCTTGTTGGCCAATACCACCACTTCGATACCTCTCTGCTTCAGATATTCTTCACCCTATGTACATTAGAACCCCGATCACTTATTAGCTGACCTCAAACTTACCCCAAGAAATGTCTTGTTCTCGCCTATCACTACTCTCGATATTCCATATAGTATGCAAGCTATGACTGTAAGCAAAATATTACTCAAAAGGATGGGCCCCCTATACCTCCAGTACACATATCACAGGGCGAGAGCGTCGTGTACATGGTTGCTCCCCGGTAAGCAGAAGCAGGAAGGCGCCCCGAATTCTCTAGAGCTGATGTTTCTCCCTATGCCTTGACCATCAGTACGCATCTTCACATTCGATTAACAAGCGGCATCTTGATTATAATTTACATGAAGAATGGGCGACCCCTTCTGTACGCGCATGTTATGGCCTCGCCCAAGCAGCTTCCCATCTTTTGAAACAAGAGCCGCCCCGATCTGTAGATATCCTTGAGTCATCGATGAGTGGTGTTGGGAAGGGAGAGAGATACTGGAACCCCGCCTTCATGGAAACTTATGTTGGCCTCCTCCAGTGCTATGGCAAATGCATCTTGGTCATTCATGTCGGAAAAATGAGTAGAAAAACACAGAGATGGATAAGGTGTATACTACATTTACATGAGTCTATCCAGAAGAGTATGCTTCTAATAACAGATGTGATATGGATCTTATCGGTTATCCAGGTGTGGTATTATAGGCTATTATAGTATATTTTAGTATTGTACAGTATTATATAGGATAGGATGGGAAAGTATCATCATCTCCTCCTCCTCTTCCTCATATCATAATCATGCACTTCATGATTGGCAAAGCTAACGAGGCTTACTTGGCACTTCGTCGCTGATGATCCCGACCTGAAGAACCCTGCACCGCTGTACGCTTGAGAAGAAGAAGATGAAAACGCAGAAAGGACGTTAATCTGTTGATTTGGATTAGAAATATACTGAACGCTGAATAATTCCCTCCTAGACACGGTCAGGCGCATCTTGGCTGTGGTTTGCACGTATTCACCAACCGGTCACGTCTGGTTGGCTTTTGTCTGAAGTGGTTTGCCTCCTTGGCTGGGTTCTCTTAGTTTCCACCGAGATTCCACGGCCTTCTCTACACTCAACGACCTGACAGAGCTTGTCAAATCCAACTTTTCCCGTGCCCGAAACATTGCAATCATCTGCAATACATTCCTCCTCGTCGACATTGAAATTCGGCCACCAAACCCATTTCAAGCATCGCTGAAATCCTCTTCTTCCCCACCGAAGTCTGGATTGTAATCCTGAAAAGCCAAGATATTTTCACGACCCCAGCCTCAGCCTCATCATTAAAAGTGTAAGTTATCTGCCAGTTGGCTGCCTTGCGCCAACCAACTCTCTCCTCTTCTCAACACAAGATTGCATTTCGGATATCTCTTCTATAAACACATCTTAATCACGGAAAGTCGATTAACAGCGCATTGAGCAGTACACGAAGTACCCCGCCTACTTTATCCCCTCCACTTCTACGAAGCCTTGAAGGCAATACCTTCTCGCAAGGAGACAGGTCCAGTGGTCAGATAAAAGAAGCAATCTTCGCCCTCCTCTCTATTGTCCTATAAATATCAGTCATGGCAAAAGACACCAAATTCTACGACTTGTTAGGAGTAAGTACCCTCTGCACTACGGGAGGCGATGAACCATACTAATCTATCCATTTGTTCAGGTCTCTCCAAATGCTACCGAAGCAGAGCTTAAGAAAGCGTACAAAGTTGGCGCTTTGAAGCATCATCCTGGTACGTACCATTTTGTAGACCCTGCGGCTCGTAATTAGAGGATGATGATAGCTGGAAGTACTCAACCGGGACATTGCATCACCAACTCACACCATCTCTTCGTGTTTTTGGGCCTCTATAACCAAACTTGCCGAAGCGCTTGTTATGCAATTTGTCTAAAAATGACTAACTTTGATTCTTATACAGATAAAAATGCACATAATCCAGGCGCCGCAGATAAATTCAAAGACC
>Ga0247804_10001399_pt1 | contig 11210 bp, 10 predicted proteins | sample UWRJL029104C1_FD_181142 | JGI IMG/M metagenome (GOLD analysis project Ga0247804, IMG submission 181142) | Plant litter microbial communities from Arlington Agricultural Research Station in Wisconsin, United States - UWRJ-L029-104C-1 | ecosystem: Environmental > Terrestrial > Plant litter >...
CTCGGATCGACCCCCACCGAGAGCGGCTTCCAGATGCTGCCCATGATCCTGGGGCTCATGATCGCCTCGATCGGCAGCGGTCAGATCATCGCCCGCACCGGCCGGTACCGGATCTTCCCGGTGCTCGGCACGGCGCTCATGTCGCTCGGATTCTTCTGGCTCACCTTCCTGCAGTACGACGGCTCGTTCTGGTTCATCGCCGGCGCAATGCTCGTGCTGGGCCTGGGCCTGGGTCAGCTCATGCAGACCCTCACGATCGCGAGCCAGAACTCCGTCGGCATCCGCGACATGGGTGTGGCGACCAGCTCGTCGACGTTCTTCCGCCAGATCGGCGGCACGCTCGGCACGGCAGTGCTGCTCTCGCTGCTGTTCACCGTGCTGCCGTCGAACGTGCAGACCTCGTTCGCCGACACCGAGACGCTCACCGGGGCGCTCGATGCCGCGCTCGACCCCACCGTCGCCGACGCTCCCCAGAACGCGGCGATCATGGATCAGATCTACAGCCCGATGGTCACGCAGCTCACCACCGCGACGACGACGCAGATCGAGGACGGGCTGACGCAGGCAGCGGATGCCGCAACCCAGGCGGTCGCCGACAAGGTGGCCGCCGGCGAGATTCCGGCCGCCGCGCAGGAAGCGGCGACGACCGCCGCCGTCGCGGAGGCGCAGGCCGCCGCGGCGACGCAAATCGAGCAGGAGATCCCGGTCGCGCAGATCGCGGACGATGGAACGGTCACGCTGGACTTCTCGGACGATGCCGCCCGCGCGTCCTACGTCGAGAGCGTGGTGCCGGCGATCGAGGACGAGTTCGCCTCCGGTGGCGGCACGTCGTCGATGGACGGCTCGGCGCTGGATGACACCTCGTTCCTGACCGGCGCCGATCCGCGCCTGACCAAGCCGATCCTCGTCGCCTTCAACGCCTCAGCCGTGCTGGTCTACCAGGTGGCGATGTGGGTCGTGATCATCGCCTTCGTGCTCTCGCTGTTCTTCAAGACGCCTCCGCTGCGGGCGAAGTCGGCGCTGCAGGAAGCGGCCGACAACGCGGCCGACGACGAACTCATCCGCGCGACCAAGGCCGCCGACACCGCGGGAGTTCTGGTTCAGCCCTGAGCGCCCGCGGCTCCCGCCACGACGACGACTTTTCCGAGCGTGTGACCGGCGTCGACGTGCGCGAGCGCGGCCTGCGCCTCTGCGAGCGGGAAGGTGCGCTCGATCACCGGGGTGAGTCGGCCCGAGGCCGCGAGTTCGAGCAGCTGCTCGGTGACGGCGGTCCGCGTGACCGCCGCGATCGACCGGAAGGCACGGCCCCGGCGCGTGGCGAGCATCGCGCGCACCATGCGAGGCAACGGCCCGAGCACACGAGCACCCTCGCCACCGACGAGCGCGACGGAGCCGCCGGCTCGCAGCAGGCCGCGCAGGACGGTCAGCGGCGGCTCGCCTGCGATGTCGACGACGGCATCGAACGTGCCCGCGGGCAGCGTCGCCAGGTCGGTCGTCCGGTAGTCGAACGTGCGCGTCGCGCCGAGCCGTTGCAGGGTCTGCTCGGCGCGCGCTCCGCACGTCGCCCAGACCTCGGCGCCGCGCTCCACCGCCAGCTGCACGGTGAGGGTGCCGACCCCGCCACCCGCACCGATCACGAGCACGCGGGACCCGACGCCGACACGGCATCGGTCGAGGATCGTGATCGCGGTGTTCCCCGCAATCGGCAGGGTTGCGGCATCCGTCGCCGACACTCCGACGGGGATGCGCGACAGCCGCTTCGCCGGCACCGCGATGTACTCGGCGAGCGCGTCGTTGTGCGCGCCGACGACCCGGTCGCCGATCCCGAGGTCGGCGGCATCCGCGCCGGTGGCGACGATCGTGCCCGCGAGATCCATGCCGCGCCCGGCGACCCGGGGGCGGCGGAGGCCGAAGAACATGCGCACCATGTGCGGCTCGCCCCGCATGAGGTGGATGTCGCCCGAGTTGATCGACGACGCCTCCAGGCGCACGAGCACCTCGCCCCGGCGGGGCGCAGGCACGGCGATCGTTTCGCAGCGCACGGCCTCGGGCCCGCCGTAGTGCAGCTGGCGCCAGGCGGTCATCGTCCGGGTCGCTGTCGTGGTGGCCTCGCTCATGAGCTTTCTCCTTCGGGGTAATGGAAGACGTCGTCGAGCCCGAGGCCGAAGACGCGGGCGATCTGGAACGCGAGTTCGAGCGTGGGCGAGTAGCGCTCCTGCTCGATGGCGATCACGGTCTGGCGCGTCACGCCGATGAGGCGGGCGAGTTCGGCCTGGGTGATTCCGGCGGCCTCGCGCAGCGCACGGATGCGGTTGGTCACCCGGGTGGGCTTGACCATCAGAGCAGCCCGCGACGGTAGGCGATGACGCTCGCGACGCCGCCGACGAAGGCCGAAAGCGAGAAGCCGAAGAACATCGTGTTCGCGATCCAGAACCAGTCGGCCTCGAACGCGCACAGCACGAGCACACCGAGCCCGGCGATCACGAGGAAGGCCTGGCCGACGCGACCGCCCATGTGGGCGATGTCGCGGTCGCGCTGGTCGGACTTGCCGACGCCGTCGGGATCCCGCATCCCGGCGAAGATCCCCCACAGGATGCTGACGACGATCGAGACCACGATGCTCGCACCGATCGTCCAGAGCATGATCGGCCACCACACCACGTCGGTGAGCGGGCCTGCGCCCGCCTCCCGCAGCACCACGATCACGTAGATCGTCATGCCGATCGCGCTGACGATCAGCCCCACCCAGGTGTTGCGCTCTTCGTAGACCATGACCCGCTCCGATGTCTAAAATGTTTGACACTGCGACGGTAGCCGATGCGTGATCACGATGTCAAATATTCTTTACTTTCGCGTCGACGCGGCTCACCTGCCAGGGTGGGGGGATGGTTCGCCGTACCGCCGAGGACACCCGCCGCCTCATCCTCGAGGCCGGGCTGCAGATGCTGCTCGAGCGCGGCGCCACCGCGGGGGTGCAGCACATCCGACTGCAGGAGGTGCTCCGCTCGGTCGGCTTGACCACCGGCGCCGCGTACCGGATCTGGACGGATCAGACCGATTTCCACCGGGACCTGGCCGTCGAGATGGTCGGGCTGCGCTTCGCACCGCCCGTCACGAGCGCGTCCGTCGCGATCCAACAGGTGCTCGAGTCGGGCGGATCCCTCGACGATGTCGCGCGCGTGGCGGCCCTGGACTTCGTCACCTACGCGTCCAAATTCCACCTCGAGCCCGAGTCGCGCGACTCGCACGCCTTCATCACCGCACTCGCACTCCGCACAGCGGCGGGCTCCTGGCCGGAGCTCAGGGTGGCGAGCGCCGAGCGCCACCGCGGCTCGATCGAGGCGTTCGCAGATTTCTACGGGGCGCTGCTGCAGCGGTACGGGCGCCGGGTGCGATCTCCGCTGACGATCGTGGACTTCACCGAGGCGATGGCCGCACTGGGCGAGGGGTTCGCGGTGCGTGCCGCCGAGGGCCTCGACCACCCCACCTACGACATCCCCGAGGGCGGGGAGCTGCAAAGCGGCGAATGGACTCTGTTCGGCATCGGCATCCAGGGTCTGGTCGCCGCGTTCACGATCCCCATCTCGGAAGATGAGGCGTCCCCCGGCCGCTCGGCAGAGCCGCCGGCGGCCGGGGTCGCTGATCCCCCAGCAGAAGGACGCCGCGTCTGATCCCGAATCAGACCGCAGCGTCCTGTTCCCCCACCCCATCGTTGTCGCCCGGCAGCGCGAAGCCTAGAAAGATAACTTCTTTCTCTTCCAGGCCCGCGCCGCATCGGCGACTTGCGGCGATCGGTCGCTATGAAGCCGCCGAAAGCAGCCGTTCGCCGCAATTCGCGACGCACGGGTCAGATGACGGACTCGCTCCAGGCGTCGGGGTTGCCGAAGCGGTGCGCGGTGATCGTGATGGACTGCTCGTGCAGGAACGGCAGCAGCTCGATGCGCCCGGCGGTCGTGACCTCGTTCGCGTAGACGGCGAGGTCGGGGTCGCCGCCGACAGCCTCAGACAGCCGCACGTGCGCGGCGCTCACCGATGCGGGCGGACCGACCAGACGCACGCGCGTGAGTCTCTTGTCGGTGCTCGACTGCGCGACGACCCTCTCGATCCATTCCGCCTCGGTCTCGACCCACACGTTGACGCCGACGTCGGAGAGCACCCTCCGCACGGCCGGAGGCAGGCCGACCGGCGCCGACACGTCGAACGGCGCACCCGCGCGGATGCCGGCCACCACGACCCTGAGCACGGACTGCCACGACGCATCGCCCGTCGCCCGCACCTCGACGCCCCTCATCGACCGGTAGCGGAACAGGTTGCGCTCCACCCCGAGGTGCGAGACGTCGCGCACCTGCCCGAACTCGCGATCCCACGCGAGGGCGTCCGAGAGCGCACCGCGACGCAGCCACTCGAACGCGTCGTAGTCCAGTGACGGCTGTGCCGCCTCGATCACGCTGCTGATCCGCGAGTCGAGGCCGCGCAGGTGAAGCGTCGCCGACGATGCCGCCCCGCCCGACGGACGCCACGAGCCCAGCCCGATCAGATAGTTGGGCCCCCCCGCCTTCGTGCCGGCGCCGACCGAGGAGCGCTTCCAGCCGCCGAACGGCTGGCGCTGCACGATCGCGCCGGTGATGCCGCGGTTGACGTAGAGGTTGCCCGCCTCGACGCCCTCCAGCCACACCCCGAGGTCGTCGGGGTTCTGCGTGTAGAGCCCCGCCGTGAGGCCGTACGCGACGGCGTTCTGCAGCTCGAGCGCGTGCGCGAGGGAGTGCGCGTGCATGATGCCGAGCACCGGACCGAAGAACTCCTCGCGGTGGAAGCGCGAGCCCGGCTGCACGCCGGCGCGGATGCCGGGAGTCCAGAACCGCCCCTCGTACTCCGGGCCGAAGTCGCGCGGCGCCGGCTCGACGAGCCATCTCTCGCCCTCGTCGAGGGTCGTGAGGGCCCACGCGAGCTTGCCCTGGGGCGGCTCGATCACGGGCCCGACCTCGGCCATCGGATCGCTGGGCGGCCCGACGCGCAGCGAGGTTGCGGCATCCACCAGCTGCCGCGCGAAGCGCTTGGAACGTCCGACGGGTCCGACCAGGATCGCAAGAGACGCGGCCGAGCACTTCTGGCCGGCATGGCCGAATGCGCTCTTGATGAGATCGGATGCCGCCAGGTCGAGGTCTGCGGACGGCATCACGATCATGGCGTTCTTGCCACTCGTCTCGGCCAGCAGCGGCAGCTCGGGGCGCCACGAGCGGAACAGCGCGGCCGTCTCCCACGAGCCCGTGAGGATCACCCGGTCGACGTCCGGGTGCGAGACCAGCCGCTGTCCGAGGGAGCCTTCGTCGATGTCGACGAGCGCCAGCACATCGCGCGGGACGCCGGCCTCCCACAGCGCTTCGGCGAGCACGGCCGCGCATCTGCGGGCCTGCGGCGCGGGCTTGAAGACGACGCCCGATCCCGCCGCGAGCGCGGCGAGCACGCCGCCGGCCGGGATCGCGACCGGAAAGTTCCACGGCGGGGTGACGACCGTGAGCTTCGAAGGCACGAAGACCGCACCGCTCACCCGATCGAGCTCGCGGGCCGTCGCGGCGTAGTAGTTCGCGAAGTCGACGGCTTCGCTGACCTCGACGTCGGCTTCGGCGAACACCTTGCCGGTCTCGGATGCCGCGACCTCGATCAGCTCGCCGCGGCGGGCTTCGAGCGCCCGCGCGGCAGCCTCCAGCACGGCAGCACGGTCGCTCGCCGGCAGCGCACCCCATGCCGCGGCGGCGTGGCGAACCCGCGCGACAGTCGCCTCCAGCGTCTCCGCGTCGGTGACCAGCGCGGCGGCGATCGTCGCGTCACCCGCGGTGGACCCGTCGATGCGGGCCAGAATGTCGCGGCTCCAGTCACGGTTCGCCGGGAGCGACGGGTCGGTGTCGGCGGCGTTGCGGAAGCCGGGAGCGCCGACCGCGCGGTCGTCGGCCTGACGCGACGCGAACACGGCGGTCTCGACGAACGCGTCTCCGCCGAACATCATCTCGGCGCCGACCGGCTCGAGCGGCGCGGTGTCGCCGGAATCCGCCGCGGCCGCGGTGCGGGCGATGCCCATCACCGCCTGCGTCAAACCGCCGGGCGAAATGACGTCGTCGCCGCTCTCCGGGCCGTCCGTCACGCCATTCGTCGCGGCCGTTCGACTGTCCGCGAGCACCCGGCGCGCTGATCTCGGGCCGCGCTCGCCCGCCTCCGCGGTGCGATCCTGCCCGCGGTTCGGGCCGGTGCGCAGCGTGGCCTGCGTCGCGCGGTCGATCGAGGCGACGAAGCGGTCGCGCTCCCGATCGAACATCGCGGGCTCATCGGCCAGCTCGAACGCCGCCGAGAGGAAGTTCTCACTCGACGCGTTCTCTTCGAGGCGGCGCACCAGGTAGCTGATCGCGACGTCGAACTCGTCCGGACGCACGACCGGCACGTAGAGAAGGACGTGCCCGACCTCGCGCGCGACCGCCTCGACCTGGCCCTGGGCCATCCCCAGGAGCATCTCGAACTCCACGGCCGAGCGCACGTCACGCTCGCCCGCGAGCAGCCATGCGTACGCGATGTCGAACAGGTTGTGCCCGGCGACGCCGATCCGCACCACGCCGGCATGCTCGGGCTGCAGGGCGTAGTCCAGGCAGCGCAGGTAGTTCGCGTCCGAGTCGAGCTTCGAGCCGTAGGTCGCGAGCGACCAGTCGTGTATGACGGCATCCACGCGCTCCATCGCCAGGTTCGCGCCCTTCACGAGCCGCACCTTGATGCGCGCACCGCCCCCGGCGACGCGCGCTCGCGCCCACGCCGTCAGCTGCTCCAGCGCCGGCAGGGCGTCGGGCAGGTACGCCTGCAGCACGATGCCGGCCTCCAGCTGCTGCAGCCGGGGGTCTTCGAGGATGCGGGTGAACACCGCGATGGTCAGATCGAGGTCGCGGTACTCCTCCATGTCGAGGTTGATGAACGTCGCGTCGGTCACCGCGGTCAGATACAGCGGCATCAGTCGCTCGACGACCTTGTCGACCACATCATCGAAAGCCCACATCGAGATGTGGCTGGCGATCGCCGACACCTTGACAGAGACGTAGTCGACATCGGGACGACGGATGAGCTCGTGGATGCCGTCGAGCCGGCGCAGCGCCTCCTGCTCACCGAGCACCGCTTCGCCCAGCAGATTCAGATTGAGCTTCGCGCCGTTCTCGCGGATCTTCGCGATCGCGGGCCCGAGCTTGTCGGGGCGTGCGTCGACGACGAGGTGTCCGACCATCTCACGCAGCACGCGCCGCGCGATCGGGACGACCGGCGACGGCAGCACGGGGGCGACGGCGCCGCCGACCTGCACGGCGCCGCGCAGGTACCAGGGAAGGAACTTGGGCACGAGCGGAGCCACGCGATTGAGATTGGATGCCGCCGCCGCCAGGCTCTCGGGACGCATGACGCCATCGACGAAGCCGATCGTGAAGGGCAGCCCCTGCGGGTCCTTGAGCACCCCGGCGAGCCGCTCGGCCGCGGGATCGACGTCGACCTCTGCACTCTCGGTCACCCAGCGACGGGCGAGCTCGATCGCCTGGTCGGCAAGGGTGTCGGCGGGCGCGGTGGGCGGCACGGGTGCGGTCGGCATGTCACCAGCATGCGGCATCCGAACGTTCAGGAAAAGCGACCATCTATGATCGGTACCGTTCGGCTTCATCGATGAATGCCGTCAAGGGGAAGGGTTCTTCCGTGTTCGAACTGCGCCGGCTGCGCCTGCTGCACGAACTCGCGCTGCGTGGGACCCTGGCATCGGTCGCAGAAGCCCTCTCGTACAGCCCCTCGACGATCTCGCAGCAGCTCGCCCAGCTCGAGAAGGATGCCGGCGTGCCCCTGCTCATTCCGGACGGCCGCCGGGTTCGCCTCACTGAGCACGGCGTCGCCCTCGCGGCGCACGCCGCTCGGGCGCTCGAACTCGAGGAGCAGATCCGCGGCGAACTGGAATCACTGCAGCCCGGCATCGCGCCGGTGCGCGTCGCGGTCCTGCAGACCGCTGCGCAGGCCATCCTGCCGAGTGCGCTCGCCCTGCTCGCCGAGCGCGAGCCCGGGCTGCGGGTGGAGATCGCCGAGGTCCCGCCCGAGGAGGGGCTGTTCGAACTCTCGGCTCGCGGGTTCGATCTGGTGATCGCCGAGCAGTATCCGGGTCATACCCGCGCGCATCGCGCGGGCCTCGAGCGCGAGACGCTCGGCAGCGACCCGATCCGGCTGGCACTGCCGCCCGACGACCCGGCCGACGGGGTCTCGGGTCTGCGCGATCGCGCGTGGGTCATGGAACCCGCGGGCACTGCGGCGCGACAGTGGGCGGTGCAGCAATGCCGTGCCGCGGGCTTCGAGCCCGACATCCGGTTCGAGATCGCCGACCTGACCGCTCAGGTGCGGCTGATCGCCGCCGGCCGCGCCGTCGGCGTGCTGCCCGACCTCGTGTGGGCTGATCTCGAGCCGCCGGTGCGCCTGCTCGACCTGCCTGGCCATCCGGTGCGCGAGATCTTCATCGCGGCACGTTCGTCGTCGATGTCGCGCACGGGGATCCGCGCCGTTCGCGATGCCCTCCGCGACGCGTTCGCCGTGCGCGCAGACACACACCGACGGCGCCCCGCGACCTGATCGCGCGGCGCCGTCGAGTGCGCGGTCAGGCGCGGTCGGTGGGCCGCACCTCGGAGCGCACGTTGCCGTTCTCGTCGCGGATCACGTCGGAGTCGGCGCGCACGGCGTCGCGATCGGCGGCGGCCGCCTCGCGATCGGTGCGCTCCGCGTCACGGTCGGCGGCAACGTCGTTCTGCACGGTGCGCCGGTCATCGGTCGTGCCGGTGCGCGCACCCGGTGCCGGGGTGTAGCCGTCCGTCGCGGCGCGGTCGTCGCGCACGACGCGCTCGTCGGCTGCGTTCGCGGTCACGGCGGGGTCGAGCTCGTCGGCCTTGCGCAGCTTCTCGGCCTGCTCGGCGCGCAGGGCGGCGGCATCCGTCTGGTGGTCGTCGATCGTGGCGGCGGCCCGCTCGGCCTCGATGCCGGCCTGAGCCGCGCGGGCCTTCGCCTGCTCGGCCTCGGCGGCCGCGGTCGCCGAGTCGGCGCGCGCCTGGGCTGCCTGCGCTTCGCGCTCTCGGGCTGCCATCTCGGTGCGGCGGGCATCCTCACGGAGGTCTTCCGCCTTCGCGTGCTGGGCTTCGAGCTTCTTCGCCGAATTGCGGCGCGACATCATCACGGCGATCACGACGATGATCGCGACGACGATGATGCCGACGATGATCCAGATGAGTGTGGCAGTATCCACGAGCTCACTCCTTCGTTATTCGGATCGCCCCGGGGTCGGGCGATCACACGTCCTGAGGCAACCGCATCGCGGTGGGGGCGACAACGGGTTGCGCGGGAGCACCCCGTGAGCTAGGCGCACGTAGGGTGAAGATGTGACGACCGGCCGCGATAGCTCGACACGGCCGGCGCGCACGCGTTTCGGCTGGCTGCGCGCGGCATCCGATCGGGTACCCACGCGCTGGTTCGCCGGCATCGCCACGGCACTCTTCCTCGCCGCGACAGCGGCCTTCGGCGGCCTGGCGACGGCGGCGACCCCCGATATCACGGCGCTCGAGCCCGGTGACGAGCACCGCAACGATCAGGTCGCGATGACGATCGATCGCGCCGTGCTCATCGATGAGTTCGAGGATGCCGGCGTCTACGTCGAGGAGGGCGAGCGGGTCCTCGCCCTCCTGGTCAGCGTGGAGAACACGTGGGACGAGCCGCTGAGCGCCACCCCCGACAGCAGCGTGACGCAATCGCTGACGGTCGACGGGCTCGGCGATCCGCCGGACTCGGTCGCCCGCTACGACGACGCGACGATCAACCCCGTGCTGCAGCCGGGCGTCCCCGCTCAGATCGTGCTCGCGTGGGCCGTCGAGGCGGACGCCTTCGACGACGCGCAGGAGCTGAAGCTCACCTTCAACGACATGACGCTGCACACGGGCTCATTCGTCGCGAACGGCCAGTGGTGGACGGATCCCGTCGCAGCGGCGACCGTGTCGATCGCCGTGGAAGACATCGGAGCGGGCGGATGAGGCGGTGGGCGACCTGGGCGATCGGCGGGGCGCTGATCGTGGCGGCATGGGGCGTCGCCCTCATCACGCCGCCGGAGGATGCGTTCGAGCGTCCCTTTCCCGTGACCGTCGGCGTCGGCGAGCGCGGCGAAGGCCGCAACATCGCGATCACCGTCCACGAGGTCCGGCGCGCAGAGGCCGCGAGCGCCGGCGAGTGGACGGCCGAGGGCAACTGGGTCATCATCGACCTCGACGCCGAGGCGGTCATCTCGGAGTTCGGCACGCTCCTTTCCCTGGCGACACTCGAGGTCGACGGCCGCACGTACGCCGCGAGCGAGCGGCCGGACTCGCTCCGGCGGGGTTCGCTGTCGGTCGGCATCCCGCGATCGGGCAGCCTCGCGTTCGAGCTGCCCGACGACGTCGACCCGGCCGACGCCGTCCTCACGCTGGGGCTCGACTCCGACCCGCGGCTGGACTCCCTCATCGTGGTTCCGATCGACCTGAGCGAGATCGACGTCGAGTCGGATGCCGAGCTGCAGCCGTCCGAGTGGAGCACCCGATGACGCACGGATGGTGGCGGCGCAACGCCGCGGCGCTCGCGGCCGTGGTGGTGCTGGTTCCCGTCACCGTGGGGGTGATCGCGGCGAACGAGTGGTCCGACTGGGACCTTGGCCACCCGACCAAGGCGACGACTGTCGACGCCGGCGACTCCACGATCTACGGCGGGGCGACCATCGGACCGGCGAGCGCGGAGTTCACCGACGACGCCGGCATCCCGCCCGGCACCCGCGTGGTCCACGCGACCGTCCTCATCACTCCGGCCGACGAGCCGATCAGCTGCCTGTCTCCCCTCCTGCGCGAAACCGGAGGTGCGCAACGTCAGTGGGATGAGGCATCCTTCGAATTGGACCGGGACTACGACCCGTCGCTGAAGACGTCGTGCGACTCGGAACTGCCCATCCGCTACTCGCTGACACTGGACTACCTCGTACCCGCAGACGCGACGGGACCGTTCGCGCTCGAGCTCTCCACGGGCGATGCGCTGCCGCAGTTCGTGCGGCTGGTCGTCGAACCCTGACCCGAGGTCAGCGCGCCCCGGCCTCGTCAGGCACTTCGCTGACCTCGGCCGCCGCCGGTGCCGCCGGCGCCGCCGGCGCGAGCCTCCCG
>Ga0247804_10001401_pt1 | contig 11210 bp, 13 predicted proteins | sample UWRJL029104C1_FD_181142 | JGI IMG/M metagenome (GOLD analysis project Ga0247804, IMG submission 181142) | Plant litter microbial communities from Arlington Agricultural Research Station in Wisconsin, United States - UWRJ-L029-104C-1 | ecosystem: Environmental > Terrestrial > Plant litter >...
CTGATCTTCAGGCGGTTTTCCCACTCCACCAGGCTGGCCCGCACATTCAGCCGCTGGCCGAACACGGCGCCGCGCACGTAGCGCAACTGCAGGTCGATCACCGGCCAGGCGTAGCCAGATTCCTGCATGGCCTTGTAGTTGTGGCCCAGGCTGTCGAGCAGGGCGCAGCGGGCGATCTCCAGGTACTTCACGTAATGGCCATGCCAGACCACGTGCATGCTGTCGACGTCAAAGAACGGCACGAGGATCTCGGTGTCGTGGTGCAGCACTCCCTTGCTACGCATGCAGCCTCCAGTGTTGTTCGCCGATTCGTTGCAGGCACAGGCGCAACTCGCCTTCCAGGGCACGGTCTTCGATCACCGGGGCAAAGTCCTTGGCCAACTCCGCGTGCATGGCCGCCAATGCTGGCGGCAAGGGCCGGGCATCGGCTGCCTGGCCGCGTAGCCACACCCCTTGCTGGGCGGCCAGCAAGGTGGCGGCAGCGACTTGCTCGGTCAGTTCCAGCACGCGGATCGCGTCGCGGGCGGCAATGGTGCCCATGCTCACCTTGTCCTGGTTGTGGCATTCGGTGGAACGCGAGAACACGCTGGCCGGCATGGTGTTTTTCAACGCTTCGGCGGTCCAGGCGCTGGTGCCGATCTGCACCGCCTTGAAGCCGTGGTTGAGCATGGCCCGCTCGGCGCTGGCGCCTGACAGGTTGCTCGGCAAACCATGGTTGTAGCGTTCGTCCACCAGCAAGGCGAGCTGACGGTCGAGCAGGTCGGCGACGTTGGCCACCAGGTTCTTCAGGCTGTCCATGGCGAAGGCGATGTGCCCACCGTAGAAGTGCCCGCCGTGCAGCACGCGCTCGGCTTCGGCATCGATGATCGGATTGTCGTTGGCGCTGTTGAGTTCAATCTCGATGAACGAGCGCAGCCAGTTCAGGCTGTCCGCCAGTACGCCCAGCACATGGGGTGCGCAGCGCAGCGAGTAGCGGTCTTGCAAGCGATGCAGGGGCGCGGTGGGCGCATCGATCGCCAGGTCCTTGCGCAGCCAGGCGGCGACTTGCATCTGCCCTGGGTGGGGCTTGGCGGCGAACAGGCGCTCGTCGAAGTGTTCCGGGTTGCCTTGCAGGGCGACCACATTCATCGCGGTAATGCGCGTGGCCAGTTGCAGCAGGTAGTCGGCGCGGGCGAAGGCCAGGCAGGCCAGGCCGGTCATCACGGCGGTGCCGTTCATCAGCGCCAGGGCTTCCTTGGGGCGCAGTACCAGCGGTGCCCAGCCGAGCTCGCGGTGGACCTCGGCCGAGGTGCGGCGCTCACCGCGCCACAGCACCTCACGCTCCCCAGACAGGGTTGCGGCCACGTAGGACAGCGGCGTCAGGTCACCGCTGGCGCCCACCGAACCCTCCTGCGGGATCAGCGGCAGGATGTCCTGGTCGAGGAACGCCTGCAGGCGCTCCAGCAGTTCCACGCGAACCCCGGAGACGCCATGGCACAGCGACTGCAAGCGTGCGGCCAGTACGGCGCGGGTGGCCTGGGCATCAAGCAACTGGCCCAGGCCGCAGCCGTGAAAGGTGTACAGGTGACGGGGCAGGGCCTCGACGTGGTGCAGCGGAACCGCCACCACGCAGGAGTCGCCGTAACCGGTGGTCACGCCATAGATCACGCCTTCCTTGTCCAGCAACGAATCGAGAAACCGCGCGCCCTTGGCGATGCGCTCGCGGTAGGCGCTGTCGCTTTGCAGCCGCGCAGGGGCCTGGCGGTTAGCCAGGGCCAGCACGTCCTCGATGCGCAAGGGGAGTTCGCCGAAGGTTACCGGCTCAAGCGTGGGCGTCGTCATCGGCTTTCCAGAAAGGGTAGAAGTTGAACCATTGTTGGGGCGCTTGCAGGCAATAGTGACTCAGGCGTTCGGCATAACGGGAAGCCCACTGATGAATGACCTGCTCGCGCTCGCTGCGTTTCCACAGTATCGCCTCGGCGAAGGGTTCGAGGGTCAGTCGGTAGTGGCCCGCGGGTTGCTTCAGGCACAGCAGCAGATTGACCGGGCATTTCAGCAAGCCGGCCAGCAACCACGGGCCTTGCGGGAACGCCGCCGGATGGCCGAGGAAGTCCACGGTCACGCTGCGCCCGCCGTGCAGGGGCACCCGATCACCGGCGATCGCCAACCATTCGCCACGCTCCAGGCGCTCGTGCAGCTGCAGCATGGTCAGCGGGTCCAGCTCGCTGACCTGGATCAGCCGCAGGTTGGTTGCCCCGGCTTCCCCCAGCAAGCGGTTGAACTGCTCGGCGTGCTTGGTGTGCACCAGCACGTTCATGGTGACCCGCTCGCCGATCTCCGCCAGTGCGCGGCACACCTCGAGATTGCCCAGGTGGGCGCCCACCAGCAGTTGCCCGCGGGCACCGCGCAGTTGATTGCGCAGCAGGGCCGGGTCGATGATCTCGATCTGCTCGATGCTCAGCTTGCCGTTCCAGACGTCGAGCTTGTCGAGCATCGAGTCGGCAAAGGCCATGAACTGGCCAAACACCCGCCAATGGCTGGGGCGCAAGTCGTCGCGAGCGCTCCAGTCGGCCAGGCGCTGCTGGTACTGCCAGGCGCTCTGGCGGGCATTACGGCCAAACAGGAAAAAGTACAGGACGATGCCGTACAGCAGCGGGCTCAATGCGCGTCGGCCCAGCAGCTTGGCAGCGCCGGCGGTGAATTTCATCAACCAGAAGCTGCCGCGCTCCTCGCGGTCGGCCCAGTGCTTGTTATCGGCGTTGCCACTCATCGGCGCCACCGCCGCCAGAGCAGCGCGGGCGAGCGCAGCAGCATGCCGAAGAACAATCGGGTGTGCATGCGCGTGATCAGCACGTTGTCGTGGAACAGGCGAAAGTGCGAAACGCCGTCCAGTGGGTAGTGCACCCGGGTTTGCAGCCACAGCATGGGCTGGTTGCGCCAGGCCAGGCGCACCAGGATGTCGGAGTCGAAGTCCATGCGCCGGCCGATGTTGGCCGAGTCGATCAGGGCCAGGGTCGGTGGCAGCGGATAAACCCGATAACCACACATGGAGTCGCGGATCTGCAACGACAGGGTGTTGATCCAGACCATCACGTGCGTCAGGTAGCGCGCGTACAGGCGGCCTTTGGGCACGCTGGCGTCGTACAGTGGGTAACCGCAGACCAGCGCCTCGGGGTGGGCTTTGGAGCAGGCGATAAACCGCGTGGCATCCTGCAGGTCATGCTGGCCGTCGGCGTCCACCTGCAGGGCATGGCTGAAGCCCAGGCGCGCGGCTTCGCGCAGGCCGTGCATCACCGCGCCCCCCTTGCCCTGGTTGACGCCCAGGCGCAACACAAACACCTTGGGCCGTTGGCCGAGGGCATCCAGTACCGCGGCGCAGGCCGGGCTGCTGGCATCGTCCACCAGGATGCACGGCAAATCGGCGGCCAGCATGGCCTCGACCACCCGGGTAATGGCGGTTTCGTGGTTGTAGACCGGGATCACCGCGCAAGGGTTATGCATCAATTGCGCTCTCGAGCAGGATCCGCCCACTGGAGCAGGTGGCGGTGGCATTGCGGTAGGTGAAGTACAGCTTGCCGCGTGTTGCGTCAAAGCGCAGGTGCAGCTGGATTTCATCGCCCGGGCGCACCAGTTGCTGGAACTTGAGCACTTCCATACCGGCAAACTTTTGCGGCAGGTTCATCAACTGCAGGCCCAGCTTCAAGGCCCAGTCCACCTGCACCACGCCCGGCAACACCGGCGCGAGAGGGAAGTGACCGCTGAAGTAGGCCAGGTCCGGGGGCACGACCAGTTGCAGGCTCCACTGACCTTCGTCTTCACTCTGCTCCAGCACCTCGGGGGCCTTGGGGCGCGGCGCCAGGAGCAGGGCATCGATGGTTTTCTGCGGGAGTTTGCCCTGGGCATTCATCGGCAGTTGTCGCAGCAAGCGCCAGCGGCGGGGCAGTGCCAGGGCTTCGCAATGCTGGTTGAGGTGTTCACGCAGGACCTGGGTCAGGTTGCGCCGACCGATATTGCGCAAGGCATGCAGGCCCGTTTCGCTGAGCACCAGCACTGCGCCGAGCGAGGCACGGTTTTCCTGGACCACGCCCAGGCGGGCTTCGGCGACCCAGTCGTGGGTCACCAGGGCTTGCTCGAGCATGGGCAGGGAAATGCGTTTTTCTTCCAGTTTGACGATCCGGTCCAGGCGCCCCAGCAGTTCGAAGCGCCCGTGCGCGTCGATGCGGGCGGCATCGGCACTGTGTTCGACATGACCGGGCGGCAAGTAGGGCGAGGCGATCAGCAAGGCGCCGTCGCTGTCCTGGCGCAGCTGGACGCCGGCAAAGGGCTGCCAGGGTTCGTGTCCCTGGCGCCAGGCAATGCCACCGGTTTCCGAGCTGCCGAGGATTTCCGTTGGCCATTGCTGCAGCCGGTTATGCAGGCTTTGCGCGGCTTCGCCCGGCAGCGCGCCACCGGAAGAAAACACCCGGCGTACCGCACTCAGGGCCGGCCAGTCGAGGTTGTCGCCCATGCGCTTGAGCAGGGCCGGGCTGGCGACCCAGGCAAAGGCCGGATGTTCGCGACTGGCGCGCTGCAGGTCTTCGGGAAACGCCAGTTGTTTGCGCACGAACGGGCGCCCGGCACACAACGGCCACAGGACGCGGAACAACAGGCCGTAGATATGTTGCGTGGCGACGCTGCCAATCAGGCAGGCGTCGCCCAGGTCGGCGCCCCACAACTGCTCGAGAGCCTCGACTTCGTTGGCCAGTTGGCGCAAGGACTTGTCGATGCGCTTGGGTTCGCCGCTGGAGCCGGAGGTGCACAGGCTCAATTGGCAGCGATCGAGATCCAGGGAGGTGGGCGCCAGTGGCGGGTCGCGCAAATCGTCGAGGCAGGCATCACCCGGCTGGTCGCTCAGCCACAGCTCGACTTCACTGCTCCAGCGTTGACGGGTCTGGGCTTGCAGGTCGGCAGGCAGCAGTACGCTGACCCCGGCGCGCCAGGCGCCGAGCAGGGCGATGGCCAGGTCGGCGGCGTCTTCCAGGTGCACGGCAATACGCTGCACGCCGCGGGCCTGCAGGCCGGCAGCCAGGCTCAGCGCCTGCTCGCACAGGCGTGCGTGGTCGAGCGCAGGGCCGCTGGTCACGGCCCGCTGTGTTTGAGTCTTGAACAACAGGTGCTCAAGTTTTATCCAGTTCATGGGTGGCCTCGTACCCGTTGTCGTATGAGCCACTCGATGGCAAACATCAGACCGATCAAAACGTAGGAAATCAGCCCGGTGTACAGCGCCCACCAACTCAGCGGTGCCCACAGGGTCAGGGCAGCAGCACACAGGCCGTTGCACAGGAAAAACAGGCACCAGGCAATCGTCACATGGCGGGTATAGCGGATGGCTTTTTGCGGCAACTGCGGCTCGCGCAGGCGCGCCAGGCGCTCGACCAGCGGCGGGCCGTACTTCAGGCTCGCGCCGAACAGCCCCAGCAACAGGCCGCTGATCAGCACCGGGTACCAACGCAGCAGGCCCGGGCTGTCGAACAGCGCCAGCATCAGGCAAAACAGCAGCACTGCAGCGGCCATCAGCACGTCGCCAGGGCGTCGTTTGCCGGTCACGGCCCTGGCCAGCCACAGGCTGCCCAGCAGCAAGGCGAATTGCCACGGGGCGAAGTGCGCCATGCCGTAATACACCGCAAAGGGGTACAACAGGCCCGTGAGCAACAGGCCAAGGCCGATCACTGGGCTCATGCTGCCGGTTGAACCAGACGATAGACCGCCTCGACCACATCGCTGACAGTGCGCACCGACTTGAACTCTTCGGCGGCGATTTTCTTGCCGGTCTGGCGCTTGATGTGGTCGATCAGGTCGACGGCATCGATGCTGTCGATCTCCAGGTCCTGGTACAAGTGGGATTCAAGACTCACGCGCGCCGGATCCAGTTCAAAGAGTTCGACCAGGGCATCGCGCAAGGTGTTGAAAATATCGTCACGAGTTTGCATGGTCCGGTCTCAAGCTGCCTGTTTTGCCGTGACGAACGCCGCAAGGCTCGCCACATTGATGAAGTGGTTGCGGGTGTCCTTGGCGTCGGCATCGATCTTGATGCCGTACTTTTTCTGGATCGCCAGGCCCAGCTCCAGGGCATCCACGGAGTCCAGGCCCAGGCCTTCGCCGAAGAGCGTCTGCTCATCGCCAATGTCATCGACACCGATATCCTCCAGGCCCAGGGAATCGATGATCAGCAGTTTTATCTCACGGTGCAGTTCGCTCATCTTCGGCGAGCTCCTTAATATAGTAATGATGCAAGTAGTCGTTGAGCTTGCGCGAGGCCTGCGGCGCAGGCCCCATCGCGGCGAAGGCTTGTGGGTCTATATCGGCCCCTACGCGGAAACTGAAGTGCACGCGGCGCTTGGGGATCCGGTACCAGGGTTCGGCTTTGGTCAGGGTGGTCGGGCTGACCTTGATTATCACCGGGGTGAGGATGCTCGCACCCCGCAGGGCAATGGCCGCCCCTCCACGATGGAAGGCCGGTGGCTGGCCGGGCTGGGTGCGTGTGCCTTCCGGGAAGATAATCAGGGTTTGCCCGCTCCTGAGCGCGTCGGCGGCGGCATCGAGCATGTCCATGCTGCCGTCGTTGCTGATGTATTCAGTGCAGCGTAGCGGACTGCGGGTAAAGGGGTTCTCCCAAAGGCTTTGCTTGACCACGCAATTGGCGTGGCGCACCAGGCCGATCAGAAACACCACGTCGATCAGCGACGGGTGATTGGCCATGATCATCTGTCCCGGACGGCCGAGGCGTTCTGCGCCCTGGATGTCGTAGGTCAGCACGCCGGTACGGGCCATGAACCGCACAAACAGCCAGAATAGCCGGCTGACCGTCGCGCGTGCCCGCCGCCTGTGGGTCGGGGCATCTGCGGGCAAGCAACCGAGTACCGGAAAAACCACCAGCCGCAGGCACAGCCCACCCAACCCGAACAGGGCAAAGCTGGCAGCCGTCGCCAGCAGGCGCCAGTAGTAGGCGTCGCGGTTTTTTTCGGTCACGGATTGCGTTGCCAGGTCCATACACGATTTTTCCAGGCATGTTGGCAAGAAGTCTCCTGGCCGAGGAGCACAGGTAACAGATTCAGCGCGTGGGGCCAGTGGGCTTTGGACAACGGATCCGCTGCGCTGTTCAGGGACAGCTGCCAGTCTTTACCGGGGGTCAGCAGCAAGCCGACGGCGTAGGGAAACGGCACGTCGTCGATCCACGGTGAGTAGGCCTGGGGGGGCTGATCTTCGGTCACCACCAGCAGCACTGCCGGTGCACCCTCGTCGAGCAGGGCCGCAGCTTCCAGCACGCCATGTTCGAGGCCGTCACCGGCGGCGGCCAGGGCGGTCATTTCGCTGGTTTCCCCGCGCATGATCGACCACAGTCCGATGATCGCATTGTGCACTGACAGGCTGAACTGGGTAGGCGACAGCGGCTGCTCGGTCGCCAGGTCGCTGAGGATCTCGAAGGTGCGCGGGGTTTCACCATGACGGGACACGAACACCAATGGCAGTTGCTCGCGACCTTCGGCCAGCGGCCAGCCGACGCTGAAGGCCATGCGGGCCAGGCGGCTCAGGCGGCGGCGCTGCATGGCTGGAAGAAAGGATACGTCGGGAGCCTCATCGCTGGCCGGGAGTACCACCGGTTGGCGGCTCCAGGCTTGCCAGTCGTCCACGCTTACGAGCCCAGGGGCCCAGGCGCGCCATTGGGCGATGCTGAATGTGATCACTGAATTCTTCCCGCCCCTGCGGGCTTCCTTGACGCGGTAAGTCGTTTCGATCGGCGACAGACCTGGCGTGGCACGGCGGCCGAGTGTCGCGCATTATCCCGGTGCTGTTGGCTTGTAGCAAATGCTGGTTACATTTTGTTCAGTAGATGATGGGCGTTCTCAAGTAACCGGCGGCGGGGCAGTTCTGCGGTTTTCGCCGGGGAAATCTGTCAGTCACTTCTTCAGTCATTGGAAGATCGCGCTGGTTAACTCGAAGAGATTGCAGCTGACTCTGTAGTCTGTTTGCCGCCAAGGTAGCTAAGCGGCATCGAGGCCTACTACACTCGGTCATTCTTTGATACACGGAGGTTTTGCAATGCGGCGCGTGGTGTTCAATCAGAAAGGTGGCGTGGGCAAATCCAGTATCGCCTGCAATCTGGCGGCGGTCAGCGCCAGCGAGGGCTATCGCACCCTGCTGGTGGATCTCGATGCCCAGGCCAATTCCACTCAATACCTCACCGGCCTGACCGGCAATGACATTCCGATGGGGATTGCCGATTTCTTCAAGCAGACCCTGTCGTCCGGGCCGTTCTCGAAGAAGAACCGGGTGGATATCTATGAAACCCCGTTCGACAACCTGCACGTGATCACCGCCACGGCTGAACTGGCCGACCTGCAGCCCAAGCTTGAGGCGAAGCACAAGATCAACAAGCTGCGCAAATTGCTCGACGAACTGGCCGAAGACTACGACAGGATCTACCTCGACACCCCGCCAGCCCTGAACTTTTATGCGGTTTCAGCGTTGATCGCCGCCGATCGGGTGTTGATTCCCTTTGATTGCGACAGTTTTTCCCGTCAGGCGCTGTACGGCCTGCTGGCGGAGATCGAAGAATTGAAGGAAGACCACAACGAAGGCCTGGAGGTCGAAGGCATCGTGGTCAACCAATTCCAGGCGCGGGCCAGCCTGCCACAGCAGATGCTCGATGAGTTGATTGCCGAAGGCCTGCCCGTGTTGCCGGTGTACCTGGGCAGTTCGGTGCGCATGCGTGAGTCGCACCAGGCCAACATGCCGCTGATCCACCTCGACCCGCGGCATAAACTGACCCAACAGTTCGTCGACCTGCACAATCTGTTGGAACACTCCTGACCTTCACGCGCGCATCAGATGCCCTGTGCGCGTAGCCAGCCAAGCAATTGCGGTAATGCCATGGCCCCGCTCTGGCGCGCCACTTCCCGGCCGTTCTTGAACAGGATCAGGCTGGGAATCGAGCGAATCGCCAACTGAGCCGACAATTGCTGATTGGCCTCGCTGTCCAGCTTGGCCAGGCGGCATTTGCCCGCCAGTTGCCCGGCCGCCTGCTCGAACACCGGTGCAAACGATTTGCATGGCCCGCACCAGTCCGCCCACACATCCACCAGCAGCGCCAGATCGCCCTTGATCTGGCTGGCGTAGTCGCCTTGCTTCAATTCAAACGGCTTGTTCAGCAGGACTTCGGCCTTGCAGCGCCCGCATTTCGGATGGTCGTTGAGGCGCTCGGCGGGAATGCGGTTGAGGCCGTTGCAGTGGGGGCAGGGGATGAGGAGTGGGTCGGTCATGAGTGATATCCAATGGGAAGCTGATATCACCTAGTTGGAGACGTTTGCTCATGTTTTCAATCGCGCAGTGATCAGCGTTAAAACTAGGCTGAGTCGTACCGAGCCAGACCGCTGGTCTACTTCGGATTATCGCAACTTGCGATATCTTTTATCTGTGATTAACTCCCCATAGCAAAATGCGATAAGGATGTTGCATGCATGTTCTCACCGAAAAAAGAGTACGTGAAGCCAAGGTCAGATGGCCAATGGCAGCCAATGCGCTGGACCATTGGTATCAATTAGCCAAAGGAAGCAAACCGTCGGATTTTGCGGCGATGAGAGCCACATTCCCTGCTGTCGACAAGGTAGGTGAGCTTCATGTTTTCGATATCGGTGGCAACAAGCTGCGGTTGATAGCTTTTGTCAGATATCGATCGCAAAAGCTTTATATCAAGCATGTGCTGGATCATCGCGAATATGACCGCGGCAAGTGGAAGGAGGAAAAAGCATGAGTGTACTGATCAAAAAAGCTGCCGAGCATTGGGAGTTTGTCTCACCGCTGCTTCGAAAACCGAAAAGTGAAGATGACTATGACCTGCTGGCGCATGCGCTGGACGAGTTGCTCGAGATGACGGGCGATGATGAGTCCCACCCGCTGATGAGCCTGGTGGATATCATTGGTGACTGGATTGAGGAGTGGGACCATAAGCATCACCCGATGCCCAAGCCTAGCGGGGTCGAGATTCTTGGCTACTTGATGCGTGAACACGGCCTCAGCCAGAGCGACCTGCCTGGCGTCGGCCCTCAGTCGGTCGTGTCCGAAATCCTGAGTGGCAAGCGCCAGCTCAACCTGCGCCAAGTCCGCTGGTTGGCCGAGCGCTTTAGCGTGTCGGTTGAAGTCTTTATCTGACTCACCTCACGACGAACAACTGATCTCCAGATGCTTGCCCCATTCCGGCGGGCGTTCAGCGTAGCTGTCCATTCCCGGTTGTTGCTCGAACGGCTTGCTCAGCACCGCGTGCAGGCGGCGGACTTCGCAATAGTCGCCATTTTCTGCCGCATCGATGGCTTTTTGCGCCAGATAGTTGCGCAGGATGTACAGCGGGTTGACCGCGTGCATCCGTGTGCGGCGCTGTTCCTGGTCAACCAGCCCTTCACGGGCCACCCGGTCGTTGTAGCGCTCGCCCCACGCATCAAAACCCTGGATGTCGACAAAGTCATCGCGCAAGCGGGCTAGGGCCTGCTCGGGTGCCTGATCGCCGAGGCGGCGGAAAAACAGGCTGTAGTCGACGGCACTGTTTTGCATTAACTGCAGTAGCTGCTCGACCAGGGCCTGGTCACTGTCTTCGCCGGTGGTCAGGCCCAGGCGTCGGCGCATCAGGTCCAGGTAATGGGCCTGGAACAGCGGCAAGTACAGGCTCAGGGCCTCGCGCAGGGCTTCGACACTGATGAATGGCGTCAGGGCCTGCGCCAGGGCGCTGAGGTTCCACTGGCCGATCGGTACCTGATTGCTGAACGAGTAGCGGCCCTGGTCATCGGAGTGGTTGCAGATGAAGTGGGCATCGAAATCGTCGAGAAAGGCGAATGGCCCGAAGTCGAAGGTGATGCCCAGGATCGACATGTTGTCGGTGTTCATCACCCCGTGGCAGAACCCATAGGCCTGCCACTTGGCAATCAGCTCGGCGTTGCGCTCGACGATTTCGCGGAACATCGCCAGGTAAGGTTCCGGCTGTTCCAGGCACTCGGGGAAGTGTTGCGCCAGGACGTGTTCGCCGAGCGCCTTCTGTTGCTCGGGACGTTTGGTGTAGTAGAAGTATTCAAAGTGGCCGAAACGCACGTGGCTCGGCGCCAGGCGCAGGACCATCGCCGCCCGTTCCTGTTTCTCGCGCCACACCGGTGTGCTGGAGCCGATCACACACAGCGCGCGGCTGCTCGGGATGCCCAGTGCGTGCA
>Ga0247804_10001403_pt1 | contig 11205 bp, 9 predicted proteins | sample UWRJL029104C1_FD_181142 | JGI IMG/M metagenome (GOLD analysis project Ga0247804, IMG submission 181142) | Plant litter microbial communities from Arlington Agricultural Research Station in Wisconsin, United States - UWRJ-L029-104C-1 | ecosystem: Environmental > Terrestrial > Plant litter >...
ATTCCGCTCTCCAGATGGCCGCGCAATGCGGCGTAGAAGGTTTCGAGAAATTCGCGGTCATCGCCCGCGCCCAGTTGCCAGCCGATCTTGCGGCAGATCGCGTCTGCCACTTCGCGCATGGCCGCCGGGTTGTCTTGGCGCAGCACGCCTTCCAGCACCTGCAATTCATGTTCGCCATACACGCTGAGTTCTGCCGCGCCAAAACGGTATTCCGTGCGCCGATCGGGCGCGAGCGACATCGCGCTTTGCAATTTGGCGTGCTTGGCTTCCACTACCCAGGTGCCCGCGACCAGATCACCGGCGCGTAAGCTGTCCTTGTTGGAACAGGGGAAGAGCACGAACACCAGCAGCCAAACAAATGCGGCGATTCCGGCCACGCCTGCGCCTTGGCCGCCGCCGAACAGGAAGAAGGCGGGGATGAATACCTCCACATCGCGCACCAGATTGCGCGCGATGACCATTTCGGCGGTCAGCCGCCCGCCGGCCTCGCCCGCAACAGGACGTGCGGCCACGCGAATTCCCATCAGCCGCTTGCCCGGTGTGGCCGCGCGCGGGCCAAGTTCGAAATACAGAAAATAGCCATAGCGAGAGAGGAACAGCAGCATCACCAGCACCACCTGCACCAGTTCCATCACCGGATGGCCAGAAGCATCTTCCAGCCCGTCCAACCCGAGAATACCGAACCCGATGGCCCCGAGCACCGCAAAAAAAGCGACCAAGCCAACAACGATGATGACCAGATCGAGCAGCAGTGCACCCGCTCGTGAACTCCGGCTGGCCACAGTAATCGGCAGCACCAGACCTTCGGGGGTGAGCAATTGGCGCTGCCGCTTGGCCGCATGGGCGCGCATTTTGAGATTGGCCATATGGCCCGCCGGGCGGCTCATGTTTCGCGCTCCGCAGGCTCGCGCAGCAGGGTGAAATAGCCGAGCCAGAACACCAGCATGATCGCGCCGATAGCCAGTCGTGCTTCGGCCTGCCCGACCAGTTGCCGCGCGTACCCTTCGAGCAGCCCGGCCACCACCAGCATTAGCGTGCATCCGGCCATTACCTGCGCAGCGCGCACGCCCGCATCGTGCATCGCGGCCAAGACCGCACGTTTGCCCGGAAACGCCATCGTCCGCCCGACATGCAGCCCTGCCGCACCCGCCAACAGAATCGCGCCAAGTTCAGTCGTGCCGTGTACGGCCAGCCACGCGCCGAATTCGTAACCAAGGCCCGCATCGACAAACACCCACAGCATCGCCCCCATCAGCGCCATGTTGTAAACGAGCAGCAGCAAAGTGGGGATGCCAAACGCAAACCCCAGCGCGAACGCCATGATGGCGACGCCGGTATTGTTGGAGAACAGATAGGCGGCGAATGTGGAAAGCCCTTCCGCACCTGCCTGCGGGGCGAGCGTCTCGCGCAATACGTCCGGGTCTGCCCCCGGTATGCGCCCGCTGGACATCGCGCCGGGCACCAGCGTGTAAAACCATTCCGAATCGCGTGCCACCAGCAGCCAGCCGACCGCCGTGCCTGCCACCATCACCGCCAGTGCGATGCAGATATCCAGCCAGATGCCGCGCACCGCCGCGCTCCACCCGCCGCCGAGGAACCGGCGGAGCCAGCCGCTCAAGGTGATGCGCGGGCCGTAAACCTGAAACCACGCGCGCCGCGCCAATGTTTCCAGATAATCCAGCGCGGCCGCATCGAGCGAGGTTTCACGCGCCACCGCCAGACTGCTGGTGGCCTTGCGGTACAGCACCGGCAGATCGAGCAAATCCTCATCCGAAATCCGCCCCGGCCGCCCCTTTTCCAAGGCGGTGACGATGCGTTCGAGCCGCTGCCAATCCACCTCGCGCTCCAGCCGGAAGCGGTCGGAACGCAGCGATGCCGCCTCGATTTCCGGCGGCGGGGTGATTTCGGTAGATTTGAAGAAGCTCAGCGCCATCAGCCGATTGCCTCTGTCTGCTTGGCCTTGAGGTAAAGGTCGATCAGCCGGTAGCCGATGTTCTGATACGGTGCCTCAATCACATCTACCCCGAGATGGCGCAGTTTTTGCAGCACCAGTGCCCGCTGCCGCGCCAGCGCATCGGCGCTGACCGCCACGGCAATATCGGAAAGGCTATCGGGTTCTGCCCCGGCCAGTGCATCCAGTTCGGTGTCCACCATCGTCACGAAAATCACCAGATGGTGCCGTACCAGCCGTTCAACATTCTCGACCATCGTTTGGGCTGAGGTGGGATCGGCGAAATCGGAAAACAGCACGATCAGCGACCGGCGTCTGAGGCGCGCGGTCAGCGTGGCCAGCGCGAGGGTGAAATTGGGTTCGCGCGCGCTGTAGTCGAGCTGCGCGGCGGCGCTTTGCAGCCGGTGAAAGGCGCGGGTGTCGGTGATGAACGGGGTCATCAATTGCGGTTGATCAGCAAACCCGAACAGCGCCACCTTGTCGCCGCCCTTCAGCGCCACGAATGCTGCCACCAAGGCGGCGGAAATTGCCCGATCGATGCGCGGCAACCCGTCCACCGGCTCGCACATTGATTGGCCGCAATCGAACGCGAACACGATCTGGTTGTCGCGCTCGGCCTCGTTTTCCCGCGCGTACAGCCGGGTGTGGCGGGCGCTGGCTTTCCAGTCGATCCGGCGGCGGTCCATGCCTGCGGCATATTCGCTCAATGCCTCAAATTGCGTGCCTTCGCCGCGTACCCGGCGGGCTACGATGCCGAACTGGCTGTCGCGGAAGAAGGATTGCAGCACCGGGGACCGGACGGGGGAGAGGTCGGGCCATACGCGGATCGCGGCATCGAGCGAGCGGTGCGCCTGCCGTGTGCCCAGCCCGAGCGGGCCGGACCAGCGAAGCCACAATTCGTGCAATTGCCCCGTCCCGCGCCGCAACGGCACAGCGTGGCCGGTGCCCGAAAAGCGGCTCGCCTGCCCGGTGCCTCTGAGGCTGAACGCCGCCATCCCGTGCTCCCCCAGCCGGGGATCGAACCCCACCACAACCTCCGGCGCGGCGGCATCGCTATCCCGGTCAATCTCCGCCTCCACCCGCAACGCGGCGGGCTGGCCGACTTCGACATCGGCGGCGAACACGAGTTCCATATCGATCAGCGGACCCGCCAGCCATCCGTCCAGTAGCACCAGCACCAGCAGCGCAAGGCCAGCAGCAGGCGCGACGATCCACGCCGATGGCGCTGTCGCGGCGACCACCACCGCAATCGGCGCGAGCAGCACCAACATCGCCAGCGCGCGGGCCGTTGGGACAATGGGGAAGGTAGGAAGTTTCACCTAGCGCGGCGCTTCCGTCTGTTCGATCAGGCCGGCGACCAAATCCTCGACCTGACGCCCTTCGATTTCGGCAGCAGGCGATAGCAGCAGGCGGTGGCGCAAGGCGGAGGTGGCGAGCGCCTTCACATCATCGGGCAGCACATAGTCACGGCCCTGCAACGCGGCGCGTGCGCGTGCGGCATTGGCCAGCAGCACGGCGGCGCGCGGGCTGGCACCGCTGGCAATATCCGGGCTGGTGCGCGTGGCGCGGATCAGGGCGACGGTATAGGCGATCACATCATCCGCCAGCGTCACGGTCTTCACCGCTTCCTGCGCGGCCTGAATCGCACTTGCATCGGCCACCTGTCCGATCCCGAAATCGGTGGCGCGAGCAGGCCCGCTGCGTTCGCCGAACCGGCGCACAATGGCGGCTTCTTCCGCCGCGCTGGGATAGCCGACCAGCAGTTTGAACGCGAACCGATCAAGCTGCGCTTCGGGTAGCGGATATACGCCTTGGCTCTCGATCGGGTTCTGCGTGGCCACCACCATGAAATTGGGGCTGAGCGCGTGCGTCTCGCCGTCCAGCGTCACCCGCCGTTCCTGCATCGCTTCCAGCAGCGCGGCCTGCGTTTTCGGTGGGGTGCGGTTGATTTCGTCGGCCAGCAGCAGCTCGCGGAAGATTGGCCCACGGGTGAGGGTAAAGGTGCTGGTCTGGAAGTTGAACAGGTTGGACCCGAGAATATCGCCCGGCAGCAAATCGGGGGTGAATTGAATCCGCCCGAATTCCAGCCCGACCGAGGCAGCAAAGCATTGCGCCATAAAGGTCTTGGCGGTGCCCGGCGGCCCTTCCAGTAGCACATGCCCGCGCGATAGCAGCGCAATCAGCAGATGTTCGACCGTCTCGGCCTGCCCGACAATCGCCTTGCCCACTTCGGACCGAATCCGCCCCGCCAGTTCGGCAGTTTCGTTTAGCGTCATGCTCATCGCTTCAGCATCCTCTCGATGGTTTTGAGCGCGCGTGCGGCGCGCAGAATTTCGCCCGGTCGCCGTGCGCTGCGCATGGTGTGCGCGGCGTGGGTGAAGCCGGTGCCGGTGTGGCCAGCGCGCTCCAGCGCGCGCTCGATCGCGGTATCGCGGGCGACCGCATCCGTTTCGCGAATGCCTAGCGCAGCGGCAATTCGCGTGGTCAGCAGCGCGGCGTATGGCTCAGCTAGCAGGTGCCAGCGGCGCACCCGTCCCAGCAGCGCTGCGCCATTGCGCGCGAGGCCCGCCTTGCCTTGGGCCAGCGCAGGAACTTCGGCGACCGGCGGGCCAAACCGCTTGAACGCGCGCCATGCAATCACCAGCGCGGCTAGCAGGAGGCACAACGTCGCGGCGAGGAAGGGCGGGGCGAAGGCCAGCGTCAGCAGGTTCTGATCCCCGCTCAACCCGGCGAACGTGAGATCGAACACCACCGGAACATCGCTTTCGGAATTGCTCGCGGTTTCAATCAGTTCCAGCGCCAGTTCAGCGCGCAATTGATCGGCCAGCGCGTAGTTGTTGAGCAGGTCAGGCTCGAACACCACCAGCACCGGCCATGCGTCCTCATCGCCGCCATAATAGCTGAGGCCAGCCAGCATATCGCCTTCGCTATCCAGCACTACCGGATCGAGCGCGTATTCGGGCTGCTCGACCAGCGCCTGCACGCTGGCTGGATCGGCCAGTTGGCCAAATACGCCGAACGCATCCCAGCCCTGCGTGGTGCCGACCACCAGCGAGCTGCCCTTGGCCAAGGGCAATTGGCTGAACCAACCGGGGCTGAACGCGCCGCCCAGTTGCACCCAGTCGTCGCCTGCATCCGCTTGCTGTTGTTGCTCGTCATCCAGCGGCGTCACTTGCCATTTGGGCAGCACCAAGATGGTCGGGCCGACATAACGACGCTGTTGAAGCACCGCGTCGATCTCCGCCGGATCGGTCATGTGCGGCGGGGTCAGCACCAGCAGCGAATATTCTTCGAAGCTGCCGGGCGTGCGCGACAATTCCACCGTGTATTGGTTGGCTTCGAGCAGTTGCACAAGCCCGGCATAGCCGTTCAGCCCGCGCGATGCGGCATGTTCGCCGCCTGCGCCCTCGTCCTCGCCTGTCCAGCCTTGGCCGATGGCGTATAACAGCAGCAGGAACGCGCCCGCGCCGACCAGCAGCAGCAAGGCGATTGTTCTAGGGCGGAATGGGTTTGAGCGGCGACTCACGCGCGCAACGCCCTCTGCGTCAGCGCGAAATCGGCGTAAGCGGCGCGGGCGGCCTGCCAATCGCCTTCGGACAGGTGGCGCAGTGCGAACAGGCTGCGCTCCACTCGTCCCGCGATAACCGCAAAGGCGCTGCGGGCATTGGCGGGCAGAGATGGCTGCGCGGCAATTTCGCGCGCGGTGCTGGACGGTTCGATCAGATCGGGCCGAGCCTGTGCGATTTGCCCGACCGAGCGTAGCAGCAACAGCCGCGTCGCTTCGTCATAGCGCCCCTCGGCGGCGAGCCTATCAGCATCTTCGAGCAGCGCCAGCGCCGCCTGCTGATCGGGCACCCAGTCGCCTGCATCATCAGGCCGGCTGCGGCGGGATTGCAGATCAGGCCCGAACATCCGCCACAGGATATAGGCTACCACCGCGATAGCGAGCGCCAGCAGCACCCATTGCAGCACGGGCCAACCCGCCACCAGCGCGCGGCCTAGGGGGGCGAGTGCATCGGTCAGCCATTCGAGAGCATTGAGCAGCCAATCCGGCGGCGGTTCGGCCTGGGTTTGCGGAACATCGACCTCGGAAAACTGGATATCCGAATCGCTACGCATTTCGGTCCAGGCCTGTGCGAAATCGCTCGCCTCTACCTGGGCGGGCGGCACTTCCGGCAGGCTAGCTTTGTTCCCCGTCTTCACCGGGGCATGGTTGGCACGGCGTCTGCCGGGAAGCAATGACCGGAGCTTCGCTTAACTGCCCGCAGCAGCGATAGGCTCGTGCCAATCACCATATTATCGGACGCGGCGGTAAAGGCTGCACCGTTCAGCCCCGCACGCGGGCCATTGCATAGGTGCCGAGCATCCGCAGTTCCTTGGCGTAAAACGCCAGTTCTTCCAGCGCGTGGTCGACGGCCGGATCGCCGGGGGCGCCGACGATATCGGCAAAGAACATCGTCGCGGCGAAGCTGGCGCCGTGTTGGTAACTTTCCAGCTTGGTCATGTTGACCCCGTTGGTGGCGAACCCGCCCAGCGCCTTGTACAGCGCGGCAGGGATGTTGCGCACTTCGAACACGAAAGTGGTCATCGCCGCCTGCCCCACAAGCGCCGCAGGATCGCGCGGCTGGCGTGCCAGCACCACGAACCGCGTCGTGTTGTCGGGCGAATCCTCCACCCGGTCCTCCACGATGTCGAGGCCGTACAGATCCGCCGCCAGCGCCGGAGCAATCGCCGCAATGCCCGTTTCGCCGCGTTCCGCCACCAATGCGGCTGCCCCGGCAGTGTCGGCATAGGCGAGCGGTATGATCCCGCGCGCCCGCAAAAACTCGCGGCTCTGACCCAATGCTTGTGGATGGCTATAGGCGGCGCTGAATTTGCGCGGAGAATCGGTCGATGGCAGCGCCATCAGCGCGTGGTGGATCGGCATGAAATGTTCGGCCACAATCGACAAGCCGCTATCGGGCAGCAGAAAGTGGATATCCGCCACGCGCCCATGCTGCGAATTTTCAATCGGGATAATCGCCGCATCCGCGCGCCCGCCCGCTACAGCTTCCAGCGCATCTTCGAACGAAAAACACGGCAGCGGCAGGCATCCGGGCGCAAATTCTAGCGCGGCACGGTGCGAATTGGCCCCCGGAGCGCCCTGAAACGCGATGGCGCGCACGGGTTCAGCCTCGGCGGCGGCGGACATCTGTTCAACCAGCGCGAGCGCGGGAGCGGGGAAGCTGTTCATAGGGTTGGGCGGTTAGCGATGAACCCGCGTGCTGCCAAGCGCCTCGGTTGCGCCCATCCCCCCTTGCGCAGGGCGCGCGGGGTGATTAGAGCGCCAGCCAAATCACCCATGCCTAACCAATTCGGCCGTACCAGCCGAGCGAGCGGAAAAAGATCATCTCATGAATGACCGGATGAACACCATTTTCGGCTGGATACTGTTTTCCGGGATCATTGCGCTTGGCCTGTCTTCGATCAGCGCCAAGGTTTTCCACGGCAACGGCGCAGAACGGCCCGAGCAATTAGGCTACGTCATTCAGGGCGCGGAAGAAACCGGCGCTGCTGCTGGCCCCTCGCTGGCGACCTTGCTGGCCACTGGCGATGCAGCCGCTGGCGAAGCGGTATTTGCCAAGTGCATGGCGTGCCACACGATTGCGTCTGGCGGGGCGACCGGCATCGGCCCGAACCTGTTTGGTGTGTTGGGTAAGCCCGTAGGGCAACATGCCGCCGGGTTCGCTTATTCGAGCGCGTTGAGCGGTCACGGCGGCGACTGGACCTTTGAGAACATGGACGCATGGCTGAAGAGCCCGCGTGCCTTTGCCGACGGCACCAAGATGAGCTTCGCTGGGCTGTCGAGCGGCGAAGATCGCGCCAACGTGATCCTGTATCTGCTCGCTAATGGCGGTGGTCCTGCCTTGCCAACAGCTGAAGCGCCAGCGGACGAAGCGGCGGCAGCGGCTCCGCCTGAAGGTGAAGCAGTTGCAGGCGCCGATGCGGCAGGCGCGGTGGCAGCGGATAATCCGGTGGCTTCCGAAAATGCCGCCACCGGAAACACCAACTAAGCAAATCCCAAACTAGGCGTTTTCTTCGGCGGGTTCGGGGATCATCTCAGCCCGCCCCTTGAATCCCTGCGCCACCACATACCATTCCGAACTGCCCTTGCGGCTGGCAGGCGGTTTGGCGTGTTTTACGCTGCGGAAATGGCGTTTCAGGAATACCAGCAATTCGGCATCTGTGCCGCCTGCGAACACCTTGGATACGAACGCCCCGCCATCGTCCAGCACTTCCACCGCAAACCACGCGGCAGCTTCCACCAGCCCCATCGTGCGCAAGTGATCGGTCTGTTTGTGGCCCACGGTGTTGGCGGCCATATCCGACAGGACCAGATCGGGCGTGCCGCCCAACGCCGAAGTCAGCGCGGCGGGTGCTTCATCGGCCATGAAATCCATTTGCAGGATGGTGACGCCGTCAATCGGCTCGACTTCGAGCAAATCGATCCCCACGATCGCTGCGCGCGGGGCGCGTTTGCGCACGATCTGCGCCCAGCCGCCCGGCGCAATGCCCAGATCGAGCACCCGCTTGGCCTTGCTCACCAAATCAAACCGGTCATCCAACTCGCTCAGCTTATAGGCTGCGCGGCTGCGGAACCCTTCATCCTTGGCGCGCTTGACGTAAGGATCGTTGAGCTGCCGCGAAAGCCAGGCGTGCGATGAAGGTTTGCGTTTTTTGGAGGTCTTTTTAAGTCGGCGTATCGAATCGTCTCTGCCGCGCGTCATCGTTCTACCGTTCCGGTCTTTAACCTGTGGAGTGCAGCATCACCTTCGGCATTGGCCGTAATGAGACTGCGCAAAATGCCTTCGCGAATGCCCCGGTCCGCCACGCCGAGGCGCGGCGCGGGCCAGATATCCATGATTGCTTCGAGGATGGCGCATCCAGCCACCACCAGTTCCGCGCGCTCGTTGCCGATGCAGCTTTGCCGGCGCCGCTCATTGAGCGACATTCCCGACAGCCGTGACGCAACTTCACGCATTGCTGCGCCGGGCACGATCAGCCCGTCCACCATCTTGCGGTCATATTGGGGCAGGCCCAGATGCACGCTGGCCAGTGTAGTCACCGTTCCGCTCGTGCCCAGAAGGCGCAATTGCGGCGTTTGCTGCGGCGCGATCCGTTCAGCGAATTCGGCGAAACTACTGACCACGCGGGCCTTCATCGCTTCATAACGAGCTTGCCGCGCCTCGGCCCCGTCGGGTTCCACGCCGCAAGTTTCCGACAGCGAAACCACACCCCACGGCACCGAATGCCAATCGACAATCCGGGGCACCGGACCGCCCGGTTCGATCAGCACCAGTTCGGTGGAGCCGCCGCCAATGTCGAAAATTACCGCCGGGCCGATCCCGTCTTCTAGTAGGATATGGCACCCCAACACCGCCAGCCGCGCTTCTTCCTGCGCGCTGATAATATCCAGCGCGATGCCGGTTTCTTGCCGCACCCTTTCGATAAATTCGGCCCCGTTGCTGGCGCGGCGGCAAGCTTCGGTCGCGACAGAGCGGGCGAGATGGACATTGCGTTTGCGCAATTTTTCCGAACATACCCGCAGCGCGACCAGCGCCCGGTCCATCGCTTCATCCGACAGGCGGCCAGTTTGCGCCAGCCCTTCGCCCAGACGCACCACGCGGCTGAAGGCATCGATTACTACAAAATTATCGTCAGAGGGGCGCGCGATCAGCAGGCGGCAATTGTTGGTGCCAAGGTCAATCGCGGCATAGGCCTGGCGGGTGGACCTTTGCGCAAGGCGCTGCCAACCAAGATCAGGCGGCGTATCGCCGTCTATGTCACCGGATCCGGGATGGAACGCCTTGCTTTGCGGCCCCCCTTCGTAAACGGGCGGCCTGCTTTCCACTTGATCTCGCCCGTCCGGCGGGATGAACTCCGCCATGGTGCTACTTGCTTTCTTATCGTTTTAACCCGTCGCAATTGAGACGGAACCTGCCCGCAAGGCTAGACCAATGGCGCGCACCGCACAAGCGGGGTGAAAATGCGTGCAGGCAAGCAGGGTCGCTTGGTCAAAAAGAAGCATCTACCGGGAAGTGAGCGATCGTGCAAAACTGGCCGAAAAGGCGTGGGATGCGGTCATATCGACTGCTCTTAGCATCACTAAGGCTGATCAGTGCTCCGCGCTCAATTCCAGAACATTACTGGCGAATAGCGGTTCGCCGAACAGGAAGCCGACGAAGTTGGGGCGGCCAAGATGCTCGATCAGAGCAGTAAGGGTCAGCAGGATCGGCACGGAAAGCAGCGCACCCGCCACACCCCAGATCCAGCCGAAATAGGTAAGTGCGAGCAGGATCATCACCGGATTGGTGGTGAACCGTGCGCCCAGCACAGCCGGGGTGACGACATTCGATTCGACCGTGTGCAACCCGAGATAGGCGGCCGCAGGGATCAGACCGACCAACGGGGCCTCAGCCGAACCCAGCCCGAACAAGGTGAGCAGCGACAACATTATCAGTGGCCCGATATAAGGCACGAAGTTGAGCAGCATCGCCAGCCCGCCCCACATTACCGGCGCGCCCAGCCCCAACAGCCACGCCCCTAGCGCTACCACCACCCCGACACCGGCATTGATCACGCTGACGGTGAGGATGTATTCGGCTACCCGGTCTTGCACCTCGCGCAGCGCCCGAGCAGCCTTCAGGCTCGCCCCGACCTGCTGACGCTCGAGCAGCAAGCGGCGGCGCAGACGGATGCGCGATTCGATCATGAAAAAAGTCAGCATCAGCGTCAGCAGCACTTCGAGCAGCACTGTTGGTGTGGCGAAAGCCAGCTGTTCGATCACCGAAGGCCCGGCCAGCACCACTTCGCGTGTGTCAGGTGTGCCCACAATTGCCGCCAATTGCCGGTTGATCTCGCTCACCCACGCAAATGAGCCGCGCAATTCGCTGAAATGGCGACCCACTTGCCTGACCATTGAGGGTGCTTCCTCGAACAGCGATACCGCAGGCATCAACACCACTGTCAGCGCGAGCGACAACACCGCGATCAGTGCCAGCAGCGCCAGGAATGAGGCAAGGAAATTGGGCACGCCCCATCCCGCCAGACGGTCTGCCAGCGGTGACAGCACTACAGTGAGGATCACCGCCGCCACCAGCGGTAGAAACACCACGGAGCCGATCGAAAGCACGAACGGAAGCGCCAGAAAAACCCCGAGCGCCAGCAGCACCACCAGTGCGGAAATCAGCCGCAGTTCCTGAGCTGCAAAACTG
>Ga0247804_10001407_pt1 | contig 11186 bp, 6 predicted proteins | sample UWRJL029104C1_FD_181142 | JGI IMG/M metagenome (GOLD analysis project Ga0247804, IMG submission 181142) | Plant litter microbial communities from Arlington Agricultural Research Station in Wisconsin, United States - UWRJ-L029-104C-1 | ecosystem: Environmental > Terrestrial > Plant litter >...
TTAAACACATTGTGGTTTGTATCAATAAAATGGATATGGTTGACTATAGCGAAGACGTTTATAATTCAATCATCGATAAATACAAAGTATTGGCAAAGCAGCTTAAACTTGCCGATGTAAACTACATCCCCGTTAGTGCTTTAAAAGGCGATAACATTGTTCAAGATTCTGAACGTATGGATTGGTATCAGGGCGAAAGTTTGCTGCACTTCTTAGAGAAAGTTGATACCGATAACCTGGACAAATCTCAATTGGCTCGAATGCCGGTACAATGGGTTATTCGCCCTCAAACAGCAGAATTACATGATTATCGTGGTTATGCAGGTCGTGTTTTGAGCGGAACTTTTAATTTGTATGATAAGGTTACGGTTCTGCCATCAGGCGCAAGTTCTACCATCGAAAAAATCGAGTTCTTCGACCAAAGTCCAGATACTGCGCATGCAGGGCAGTCGGTTACTATTCACTTAAAAGATGATGTAGACATTAGTCGCGGCGATACCATTGTAAATGCAGCGGCTTTACCGCAAGAGTCGAAATTGATTGAAGCCGATTTATGCTGGATGGACGGACGTGCTTTGGATACTTCAATAATGTATCTGATTCAGCACAACAGTAAAGTAACTAAATGTAAAATCAGTGAAATCCTGCACAAGGTTGATATCAATACGTTAGAAAAGCATCCTGCTGATGAATTCAGATTGAACGATATTGGTCGTGTAATTGTGAAAACCGCTGATGCTCTCGCTTTCGATTTATATGATGATAACAGAGCAAATGGTTCAGCCATTTTAGTTGATAGTAGAACAAATTTAACAGTTGGTGCTTTAATGTTTAGAGCAGCAGTGGAATAATAGTAAATCCAAAGTTTCCCTTTAAGGGATTTAGGGTTAAGCGATTTTAACGGGGCATTAGAGATGGTAGCCTCGTTTTTCTTTTTAATAAAGTTTTCTTTATGGAAATGGAAAGAACTTTTCATCCTATTTTCATACTTTCACAACTGTTAAATTAAAAACATCAAAAAATGAAAAATAGAATTATTTACCTCGCTCTTGCAGCTTTTCCATTTGTTTATGCTTGTAATTCATCAGATAAAAAGCCTGATGTAGCCAAAACAGATTCTGTTGTAAATCAAACCTGTTATGCTTCCTCTTTTGAAAAGGATAGTGCTGCAATGGTTGTGAAAACGCTGGCATCTGGCAAAGTTACGGGTTCCTTGCTTATAAAATACGGAGAAAAACCTCAGAATAACGGTAAGATAGATGGTAAATTTAATGGGGATACACTTTTGGTTGACTATCATTTTAGTACAGGTGCTGATACAACAAGGGCGTTTACCAATCCGCTTGCATTTTTAAAAAAAGATGACAAACTGATAATGGGTGTCGCGCAAATTGAAACCACTTTGGGACGTTCCTATTTTGTTAAAGGCAAGCCAATTAATTATGAGGCAGGGAAATTTACTTTCGAGGAAGTGCCTTGTAAGTAATTTAATTTATGGGTAACAATATAATCAACTAGTTTTAGCGTCTCGCTAAGACTTTTTTAGTCTTTAGCGCTCATTTAGTTGTCATTTCCTTCAACTAGTCTTAGTGTCTCGCTAAGACTTTCCTAGCTCCAAGGCTCCAGTCTGTATCTCACAGACCGGAACCGAGAAAATATGTATTTATTTTAAGAGTTTCTTGTAAGTAATATTGTGCGACATGCGATATATCCAATTTAACTGAAAACCCTATCTAATGCTTTTCGTTTTAAGATTTCCACCTGCCAGGGAAAATGACCAGAATGAAAATTAAATCAATGGACTAACGGATTATCCATTTCCTTTTAAAATTTATTTTAAAATAAATTACTACCTAGTCTTAGCGTCTCGCTAAGACTTTCTTAATCTTGAGCGCAGTGGAAGAATCTTTTAACATATTTCAAGATTCTCAACTGTGCCTTATTTCCTTTTGAACGGACGAATAATTTTAGATTTTAAACAAATTTAATTTATTTTAAAATAAATTACTACAATTTCTATAGACTTTATATATTTGTATAATTAATAAGAATTATCACGAGCTAATATTTTCTGATATGATTTTAAGTAAAGTAGAAAAAGCGAACATTGAACCAAAAATTACACTGATAGGTGCTGGTCCTGGCGACCCGGATTTATTTAGTTTAAAAGGTGTTAAAGCATTAAAAACAGCTGATGTTGTTTTATATGATGCAAATGTGAACGAAGCTTTACTGTGTCATGCACCAGATGATATTCCGAAAGTTTATGTTGGCAAGCGTACCGATGACGAAGATTTTTCTCAGGAAGCAGTTAATAAGTTAATTGTGGACTACGCTTTAAACTACGGTCATGTGGTTCGTTTAAAAAGCGGCGACCCATTTTTCTTTGCAAAAGGTTACGAAGAAATAGATGCTGCAGAATCTTATAGTATTCCCACAGAAATTATTCCCGGCATTTCGAGTGCAACAGGTGCACCGAGTCTGCAGAAAATCCCAATGATTTATAAAGACTTGAGTGAAAGCTTTTGGGCCGTAACCGGAACTAATTCAAAAGGAGGAATTTCTGAAGATTTATACATTGCTGCAAAAACCAAAGCCACAATTGTCGTTTTAAACGGGATAGAAAAGGTAAAAGAAATCGCTGCGATTTTCCAAGGTGAAAATAAAGGCTTGCTGCCAGTAGCTGTGATTCAAAATGGTTCCACACCACAGGAAAAGATTGTCGTTGGGATTGTAGATACCATCGCTGAAGTCGTGGAAGATAAAAAAATCGCAGCGCCTGCACTGTTGGTTTTTGGGGATGTGGTTTCTCTGCATCCGCAGTTCCAGCCCATCCGAGATTTCTACGAAATTATTGCTGAAGAATATTAAAGGGTTAATAGAATTATATATTTGTTTTGTTGTTAAAAACCGCTGGCGAAGGCTTAGCGGTTTTTTGCGTTTATAGATCTTCCACAGACTACGCTGATTTTCGCAGATGGTAAATGTTGAGCAATGTACTCGTTTTATAAACAGATCTTTGCTTAATAAGCGTGATAGGAATGGCAGCCAATAATTTTATTGGCGCCAAGTGTACAAGACGAATATCACGATGAAAAATTGATTTTGGTTTCTTATGGTTCTTAAAGCTTATTAGCAGGTTTATGGCAAATTACGTCCAGCCGATTCAAAAGATTTCCACAGATTACTAAGGATTAGGCTGTCTGCGCAGTTCAGCGATGTCTGCGGGATAAAACCTGCACATCGCGGTGAGAATGGACTCAAACTGTCAAATTGATTGAGCTTTCAATTCAAATAAGCAATACTCATTTACGTATTCAGGTTATTTAATCCGCGATAATCTTTTTAATCTGCGGGGGAAACTCCTCTCAAAAATTAATTTTGAATTATTTTCAAATCAGAAAACAATTACTAACTTAACACAGTTATCTACACCAAATAGTTGATGGAAATTATACATATAAGCGCCGAATGTTACCCTGTTGCGAAAGTTGGCGGTTTAGCTGACGTGGTGGGGGCCTTACCGAAATACCAGAATAAAGTTGGCCATATTGCCAAAGTAGTTGTTCCTGCTTACGAAACGAAGTTCGTCCGGGAAAGTGAATTTGAAGTTGCTTATGATGCCTGGTCTAACTATGGAAATCACCATTTTTCTTACCGGGTTTTAAAAGAGAAATCCAATAAACTGGGTTTTGATTTATATATAATTCATATTCAGGGATTAACTGACAGACCAAATGTATACGGTTATTCCGATGATACTGAACGTTTTGTTGCTTTTCAAATTGCTACTTTAGATTGGATTGCACAGTGGGAACACCGTCCGGATGTAATTCATTGCCACGATCACCACACAGGTTTGATTCCTTTCATGGTTTCAAACTGTTTGAAATACCAAAATATCAGTAAAGTTCCTACTATTTTAACCATTCACAATGCACAATACCAGGGGCAATTTGGCTGGGATAAATTATATTATCTGCCTGCTTTCGATTTATGGAAAGGTGGCTTATTGGGTTGGGAAGACGCCATCAATCCACTAGCATCTGCAATTAAATGCGCCTGGAGGGTAACCACGGTTTCACCAAGTTACCTTGAAGAAATGATGAGTAATGCCCGGGGTTTGGAAAGTTTGTTAAGACAAGAGCGATGGAAATGTGTTGGGATTTTAAATGGAATTGATACGGAGGTTTGGAATCCGGAAACGGACCCTATGCTTTCGAAAGGTTACAATTTAAAAACAGTTGAAACCGGGAAAGCCGCAAACAAAAAGGCGCTGTGCGATGTTTTTCAGTTGGATGCATCTAAACCACTTTTTACTTTCATTGGCAGGCTTGTTGATGAAAAAGGTGCAGATTTACTTCCTGATATTTTTTACAATGCTTTACAACAACACGGAGATAACATCAATGTCTTGGTTTTAGGCTCTGGCGAAAATTGGGTTGAAGGAAGACTAAATCAATTGAAAGACATTTTTGGAGGAAGATATAATGCATACATCGGTTACAATGAACAGGTTTCTCATGAAATGTATGCAGGCGCAGATTTCCTTTTAATGCCTTCGAGGGTAGAGCCTTGTGGCCTCAATCAACTTTACGCGTTGCGTTACGGAACAGTTCCAATTGTGCGTAGAGTGGGCGGTTTAAAAGACACTGTAATTGATATTGGTGATGGTGGTTTTGGTTTATGCCACGACCAAACCAGCATTTGGGATGTTACACATGCTATAAATCGTTCGGTGGATTTGTATAATAATAAAAAAGCTTTTAAAGCTGTGCGGAAAACCATGATGAAGATTGATCATTCCTGGGATAAAGCGGCAACGAATTACATAGAATTATACCAAATATTAAAATAAGCTTGAACATGACTGACAAAGTTTTAGGCGTTATCCTTGGCGGTGGCCAGGGCTCTAGATTATCGCCACTCACACAAACACGCTCTAAACCTGCAGTTCCTATAGCAGGTAAGTACCGATTGGTAGACATCCCAATTTCAAATTGTTTAAATTCAGGCATTCACCGTATGTTTGTGTTAACACAGTTTAATTCAGCATCCCTAAATAAACACATTAAAAATACCTACCACTTTAGCCATTTTAGTACAGCTTTTGTTGACATACTTGCTGCCGAACAAACGGTTCAAAATGCCGGCTGGTTTCAGGGAACAGCCGATGCGGTACGTCAATGCATGCACCATATCGTTTCGCATGAGTTCGATTACATCTTAATCTTATCTGGCGATCAGCTGTATCAGATGGATTTTAAAGATATGATTGAACGACATATTGAAGCCAATGCGGAAATTACCATCGCCACAATTCCGGTTACTGCAAAAGATGCAACTGATTTTGGTATCTTAAAAGCCGATGAAGAGAACATGATTACTTCCTTCATAGAAAAGCCGAAAACCGGTTTGGAAGACTGGGTTTCTGACACCGGTGAGGAAATGCAAAGCGAAGGACGTAATTTTCTGGCATCAATGGGTATCTATGTTTTCAATCGTGAATATTTAATCAATATCTTGAATGAGAACGAAGAAGAAAAAGATTTCGGTAAGGAAATTTTGCCAAGAGCCATTACCGAGAGTCGTGTTCTGAGTTACCAGTACGAAGGCTATTGGACAGATATCGGTAATATTTCATCTTTTTTTGAAGCCAATTTGGGCTTAACTGATGAGATCCCGAAATTCAATATGTTCGATAGCAATCATACAATATTCACTCGTGCCAGAATGTTGCCTCCATCGAAAATTTCCGGCACCACGTTGGAAAAAGCAATTATAGCAGAGGGTTGTATTATACAAGCCAGCAAAATTGAACATGCTGTTTTGGGCATCAGGGCCCGTATTGGTAAGGATACTGTTGTTACCAATACATACGTTATGGGAAGCGATCGTTATCAAACGCTTGAAGAAATTCAAACGGAAACCAGTATGGGAAATTCGCTTATTGGCATTGGCGACAGGTGTTACATTAACAACGCCATTATCGATAAAAATTGTCGTATAGGAAACGATGTAAAAATTAATGGCGGTTCGCATTTAGAGGATGGAGATTTTGAACTTTATGCCGTAAAAGATGGAATTGTGGTGGTGAAAAAAGGCGCTGTGCTGCCAAGCGGGACGGAAATTTAAAATACGTTTTATCATAAATTAAGTCAGTTTGGATTCGTTCAGACTGACTTTTTTATTTGCCGTTTCTCCAACATTTTTGGCAAAAGCTTGTTAGTAGATAAACATTAAATCTGCTTATGGCTGAACAACATCTTTATCAAACAGGAATTATAGGAAATTGTGCTTTTTTAGCACACGTAAATAAAAATACAGACATCTCATGGCTTTGCTGGCCTCGTTTCGATAGCCCTTTCGTTTTCGGAAGTTTATTGGATAAGAAAAAAGGTGGTGAATTTTCAATTTTACCTCAGGGAGAATACACTTCAACACAATATTATATTGAAAATACCAATGTTTTAAGAACTGAAATTACGGCAGAAGACGGTCAATATCGCATTACCGATTTCGCTCCCCGTTTTCGCCTTTACGACCGTTATTTCAAACCCTTAATGTTCATTCGTAAAATTGAGCCCTTAAAAGGCAATCCCCGTATAACCATAAAATGCGAACCGGTATGCGATTACGGAAAAGGTAAGATGAAATCGAGCCGAGGAAGTAACCATATTGATTATCTGGGTTGCGATGAGAATATACGTTTAAGTACAAATATATCTATAACTTATATTCTTGATGAAAAAGCATTCGTGCTAAACGAGGCAAAGTACCTCATTATGACTTATGGGCAGAACCTTGAAGCACCGGTTGTAAGTACAGCGGAAAACTTTCTTCGTGATACAATAGCTTATTGGCGCCTTTGGATTAAACATTCATCCATTGCCGGTTTTTACCAACCTTTTGTGATTCGCTCTGCCTTGGTTTTGAAAATCCACCAATATGAAGATACAGGCGCAATAATCGCTGCAAGTACAACCAGTTTACCGGAATCACCGGGTAGTACCAGGAATTGGGACTACCGTTATTGCTGGCTTCGCGATTCGCATTACGTGTTAACTTCGCTAAATCATATCGGTCATTTCGAGGAAATGGAGAAATACTTCAATTACCTTTCTGATATTTCCCATGCAGAAGATACGCGCTATCAACCATTATATGGTATTGCGGGTGAGCGTGAAATTACAGAACACACACTCGACCATTTGGAAGGTTACAAAGGTGAAAAGCCAATCAGGATTGGGAACCAGGCTTACGAACATATTCAGAATGATATTTATGGTCAGGTTTTAATTTCAATGTTACCACTTTACACCGACCACCGTTTTGTGTTTTCGGAGCGAAGCGACTCTGTTAAATGGATTGAAAGTGTACTTTCTAAAATCGAAAGGACGATTGATGAAAAAGATGCCGGAATCTGGGAGTTTAGAAACATTGCCAATGTACACTGCTACAGTAATTTGTTCCAATGGGCGGGCGCACATGCAGCTTTAAAAATGGCAAAAACTATTGGTAGTCAGGATTTCGAGAATAGAGCGCAGGTTTTAATTGATAAAGCTGCAGCACACATTGAAGCCTGTTATGATCCGGAAAGAAAGGTTTATACGAATGCAGTAGGTAGCCAACATTTAGATGCGAGTACTTTGCAATTAATTATGATGGGTTATCTGGATCCGGCATCAGAACGTGCCAAAGATCATCTAATTGCTTTAGAGAATGAACTCAAAACCGAAGATGGTTTATTTTATCGCTATTTGCATGCCGATGATTTTGGTAAACCGAAAACGACTTTTTTAATTTGTGCTTTTTGGTATGTAGAAGCTTTAGCTTGTGTGGGGAGAACGGATGAGGCGATTAAGGAATTTGAAAACATCATTAAATATTGCAACCACTTGTTACTTTTCAGTGAAGATGTAGATGCAAAAACTGGTAGCCAATGGGGGAATTTTCCGCAGGCATATAGCCATGTTGGTTTGATGAATGCTGCTTATCGTATTGCAATAAAGTTAGATAGACCAGTGTTTTTATAGTCGAAAATAAAATTTCCATAAATTGTCACATTGAGTTTGTCGAAATGCTTTTAAAAGGTTCTTCGACAAACTCATAATAACATTATGCACTGTTCATGTCCTCACGAACCATTATTATTTTTAATTTGTTAAGGAAAGAACCGAGGCGTTGGTCGAAATTAAAATTTCCTTATTTGTCACATTGAGCTTGTCGAAATGCTTTCAGTAAGTTCTTAGACAAGCCTGTGCCATGGTTCGTGTCTCCACGAACCATTATTACGATTCGTGAGGACACTTACCAAGGCATTGAGTTTTTACGAAATGACAGGGTCGATTTAAACTAATCCCGCTCTACAAATTCTTCCTTAACCAGACTCCAAAGCAATTTCCTAACTTCCTTAAAATCGTTTAGATAATACTTTGCTTCAGATAAATTATTTCCAACCTTAACTGTTATTGCATCATCGGGTAGAGCTTTAAAAATATCTTCATCGGTGTGGTCGTCGCCCAGTGCGATAACAAAATCAGGATGTTTATTATAAAGCCAGTTTAATGCCGCTTTTCCTTTGTTCACCTCAATATTTTTAAATTCGATAACCTTGTTTCCGGGCATGAGCTGTAGGCCTTTGTCGGCGGTTAAAATTTTCATGTGACTTACAATTTCATTAGCTCTCAAATCACCCAATCCTTCCTCCGCTTTGCGATAATGCCATACCAAAGAATAACTTTTCTCTTCGATGAAGGATCTTGGAGTTCTATCAGTATAGGTTTCTAGGAGTGTTCTGATCTCACTTTTCCATTGATCGGTAAGAAGTGGGAGACAGGTCCATTTTTCTCCCTGCTTTTTTTGCCAGGCACCGTGTTCTGCAATCAAATCAACCTTTAAGTGACCAAACCAGCTTTCTAAGGTTTCATGTCTGCGTCCGCTGATGATAACGACTGTGTTTGAATTATCGAGTGTGAGATTTTCAATTAAGTCATATAGTTCATCGTCTGGCGATGCGTCATCAATATTTCCTGTAAAATCTACCAATGTTCCATCGTAATCTAAAAACAAGACTCTATCCTGTGTTTCAGCATATCTTACCGCGATAATTTCGTTAACGGAATTTACGGCATGTTTAGTCAATAATGATTTTTGAGATTCTTTCACTTCGTTTAATTTTAATATGAAATTGTTTACCCAATGTTTAATGTTGAATTTTTCTACTGTAGCACGCATGGCGTTCATACGACGTTTTTGTTCTTCCAGAGGCATTCTTAAGGCGGTAACAATTGCTTCCATTATATCGCCGAGATTATTAGGGTTTACAATTAATGCATCTGTCAATTCTTTTGAAGCGCCAGCCATTTCGCTTAGGATAAGCACACCATCTTCTTTATTTCTGCTGGCCACATATTCTTTACTAACCAGATTCATGCCATCGCGCATTGGCGTAACCAGGCAAACATCAGCCGATGAATACAAGGCTGACAAAAACTCAATCGGAAAAGAACGATAAAAATAATTGACCGGAATCCAGTCCATTGAGCGATAACGTGCATTCAAATTGCCAACGAACTGGTCGATTTGTTCGCGTAACTCGCTGTATTTAGGAACCGTATCCCGCGACGGAACCACGATCATGAATAATTCAATTTTGCCAATATATTCAGGATGCATTTGAAGCAGTAATTCGATTGCTTTCAGACGTTCTAATATTCCCTTACTGTAATCTAATCTGTCAATCGAAAGAATGATTTTCACATCCTCTTTTCCACTTTTGAAATTGGAAATTTCTTGTCTGACTATTTCTGTATCCGTTAAGGTTGAAAATTTTTCGAAATCAATACCCATAGGAAAAGCCTCGATTACGATTTGCCTTTCGTTGCTGTTCAGCACATTTGATGATGAATTTACAGGCAGTAAACGTGTTGCCGTACTGATAAAATGGCGAACATCGTCATAAGTATGGAAACCGATTAAATCCGCGCCAATTAAACCGTTAAGCAATTCTTCACGCCAGGGTATCAGCCTGAAAATTTCGTAAGAAGGAAAGGGGATATGCTGGAAGAATCCAATAGTCGAATTTGGGCGTTTTTCTCTTAATATCTCAGGAAGTAACATTAACTGATAATCCTGAATCCATATTTTATCCTTCATATCAAGTACCTGAAGGGCACTTTTAGCAAACTTTTCATTAACTGACTTGTAGCAGTCCCAATAGCTTTGCTCATAGTGTGCGTAGGTTACAAGGTAATGGAAAACAGGCCACAATACTTCATTTGAAAAGCCTTCATAATATAAATTGATTTCTTCCTGTGTCAGGAAAACGGGGTAAAGGTTAAGTTCGGCTAATTTCTTTATTACTTCCTCTTGCCGCTCTTCAGGAACTTCAATTCCTGGCCAGCCAATCCATATGGAATTGCCGCTTTTGTACACGTCACCAAGTCCTGTAGCGAGGCCACCTTCACTTGGAATAAACGTGTACTCGTTGTTTTCTTCTATGATTTTAACGGGTAGTCTGTTCGATATTATCACTGTTTTCATACTCGTATTTGATGTATCCACATAAATAAAGCGGCTAAACTTGTTTTTGTTTGAATTTTAGGGTTAAAAAAACATTCAAATGATTAAAAAGTTTCAGCGATCACCTGATTACGTTACGCTTAATTGGAATAAAATTTAATCTTTCGGAACCAATAGTCGCTGGTAGGAACGAGGTCAAAAAAACTGAAATGTGGTACAAGAAACTATATATAATTAAACAACAACGAAAAAGTTGTCTGTTCATTTGGTGTCGAAATTACTTCAATACTTCCGCGATGCATTTTCATAATGTTCCGGCTAATGGTTAAACCGATGCCTGAACCATTCTTACGCGTGGTATAGAATGGAACAAAGATTTTTTCCAAATCTGATGATTCAATTCCTTTTCCATTATCGATTACATCAATGTAAAGTTTTGTGTTTTCCAGTCGATAATTAACTGAAATATGCGGATTTTCATTTTCTTCAACTGAATAGATGCTGTTGGTTATCAGGTTAATCAGAACTTGTTCAATGAGTTTTAAATCGAGCTGAACGGTGATTTTTGAAGATGTTTGTTCCACATCTAATACTACATTTTTAACTTTTGCGAAAGGTTGCATCAGCACCTTTATGTGCTTTAGAATTTCTCCAATCGTATG
>Ga0247804_10001410_pt1 | contig 11181 bp, 12 predicted proteins | sample UWRJL029104C1_FD_181142 | JGI IMG/M metagenome (GOLD analysis project Ga0247804, IMG submission 181142) | Plant litter microbial communities from Arlington Agricultural Research Station in Wisconsin, United States - UWRJ-L029-104C-1 | ecosystem: Environmental > Terrestrial > Plant litter >...
GCTGGTGTCTACCAGATCTACAGCATTTTGGGCATGCGTTCGCGAGCTGAAAAAAAAGCATAGAAAGCCTATACCAATAATTTTTAGTTTCATTTTTTAATCTGTTATATGAATTTATTTTGAAAGCAGTTGCTTGAGTTTTGGGGCTTGCCTGATGGAAACAAATACCAGCTCACCCGAAAAGAGCTTCAAAAATAGACCACTTTCGTTGCTATCGATTTTATCTATATGGTTTCTGTTTATAATCTGGGAGCGGCTTGTCCTGAAGAATACATCGCCGGGCAGTTTTTGCCCGAGCTGGTTGAGTGAGCTCTTATGCAGCACAACCTGTTTATTGAAAAAGATCCTGGCATAATTATCCATTGACTCGATCAGGTGGATGTCACTGATTTTGATCAGGTGGTATCGCCCGGAGTCTTTGACGAACAGACTTTCTTCAACTTTTGGCCCGCGTACCTTTAGCAAGTCAATTGCTTTTCTCAGCCGCTCCTCCCGAACCGGTTTCATTAAATAATCGACAGCGCTTACTTCAAAAGCTTTTATCGCATAGGCATCATATGCGGTTACGAAGATCACGGAGGGAACGCTCGCTAAAGATTCCAGTAAATCAAAACCCGTGCGTTCCGGCATCTGTACGTCGAGAAAAATCAACTGAGGGTTTAACCTGCGGATCATATCCTCTGCTTGATCTGCGTTTGCCGCCTGTCCGATGAGCTCAATGTGATCAAATGCACTAAGCATCGCAATAAGCTCGTCCCTGGCGGGTTTTTCATCATCAACAATTAAGGTTCTTATCTTGTTCATATATGGGTAACTTCAGCGTTGCCTGCGCATATGCGCCAGGATTTATATTTATTTCAAATGATGCTTTTTCATTATAGGCCACTCTCAGGCGCTCCTGCAGGTTCTCTAAGCCTAGTTTGGAGCTGCTTTCTTTTTGTTTCAGCGGAACCGGGTTTTCAACCTTTATTTCCAGGAAGTTTCCCAGGTCGCTGATTAGAATTGAAATTTTACCGCTCTGGTTCAGTTGCGAAATGCCATGTTTCACCGCATTTTCGACCAAAGTTTGAAGACTAAGGCGAGGAATGAGGTTGGGAAGGGCAATCGGACTTACTTCGATATCGAAGGTTAGCCTTTCCTGCATCCTCAGGGTTTCAAGTTCCAGATAATCTCTTACCAGGTCCAGTTCCCGATCCAGCCGCCAAAAACCTCTTGAATGCTCATAGAGGCTATTGCTCAGCAATTCACTCAGCAAGTCTACTGCACGGCGGGCAACCTTTGGAGAAGTGCTGATCAGGGATTTAATGGTATTGAGTGAATTGAATAGGAAATGTGGGTTGAGCTGCGCGGTAAGCTGGCTAAATTGGGCCTGTTTTGTAGCGAGTTTCAAAAGGGCATTTTCGCGGGCAATGCGGATTTCACGCCTGGCATAATAATACAGGTGGAAGGAGAGCATCCAGATGGCCATCAGGCGAATACCTGCCATAAAAATCCCGATTCCTGTTGGCCCCATCAAGGTCTTTATATCCGGAAGGATACCTATCGAAAATACAACCCTGATGCCATACACTTTCAAGATCGTTACCAGCGTATATACAATCGCCATAACCAGGATTGCGGGAATAATCCGTTTAAATAAATCCCTTAGACTTAAGTCCTGCCAGTGGTTTTTCAGCGCAAAAATCCGGTATAGATGGGTGATTAAAATATAAAACACTACATCGCTGAAAAACTGAACAAGGCCGATGCCGATTTTAAATTGTCCTCCGATCGCCCCTAAAATGCTCCAGTATAAGGACGCGAGTGACCAGCCGATAAGCTGACACTTCCAATACAGGGATAAGGTTGTTTTTCTTCTGAATTTCATCTGTGCGCTCAAGGACCTTCCGCAAATGAACGCAAAGAGAATATATTAAAAAAGAAAAAATACAGGAACGTCGTGATTTTGGGGATTAACGCCGTGTGTACTATAATCTGTGGTGATGTTAACGCAGGGGATAGGTTTGAATCGTTAGTTTGCCTTGTTCAGAAAGAATTTCTCTTTAAGTGTGCTTATCCGGGGAGAAAAAAAGTTCAATAGAAAACCTATATGTTAAATCTTAAATAAATGTTTTGTAGAAGCACTTCCGGCCTCATATTGTCAAACCGATGTTAGTAGCAAGGGTCTTATATTCATCCGGTTTCTCCATCTTTAATTAAACGAATGTCTGAACTCCAAAGGCGAAACATTTGTCTTTGTCTTGAAAAGTTTGCTGAACGATTGTGGATGTTCAAAGCCCAGTTCGTAAGCAATTTCCGAAACGGAAAGATTTGTAGTGGTTAATTTCTCTTTTGCTTTTTCTATGATTGCGTTCTGAATGTATTGTTGTGTGTTTAGCCCTGTTAACGAACTCAACATATCACTCAAATAGCGTTGTGATAGCTTTAATTCCGTACTGATAAATTTCACCGATGGCAAGCCGTTTTTCAGATTGTTTTCTTCTTCAAAATAGCTGTTTAAAAGTTCGTCCAGAGCTGTTATAATGTCGTGATTGATTGCTTTCCTGGTGATAAATTGCCTGTTGTAAAAACGATTGCTGTAATTCAATAGCAATTCTATTTGCGACACCAATACATCCTGGCTAAAGTGGTCAATGTTATTGTCTAATTCATTGGCTATAGTTGCAAATAAATTGGCTATGATTTCTTTTTCTTTTGCCGATAGAAATAAGGCCTCTGAAACATCGTAAGAGAAAAATCCATACTGATTAATTGTTTTTCCTAAGGGATAATTTCGGATAAAGTCTGGATGGAAATACAAAGCAATCCCCTCATAGCTTTCTTTTTCTTCGGGTGAAAAAACGATTTGTTTAGGCTTTAAAAATGCTAATCCGCCTTCTTCAAAATCGTAATAACCTTGCCCGTATTTTATGTGTCCTGTGAACGTCGGTTTAAAGGAAATCTTGTAAAAATCAAGACTTACTTTTTGTCCTTTTGGGAACATTTCAATCGAAATAGTATTGTAATCAACCAATGCAATCAATGGGTGCAATGGTGCAGGAAACCCCAGGGTACGCACCAATTGCGATATACTTTTTAAGTGATTGATTTTGGATTGTTGCTGCATTTTTCGTTTACGAATTTAATCAATTTTGTTTTGACGGACGAATCACAATATCGCCAATTTCAACATCGTCCGGCTGGCTTACTGCATAAATTACAGCATTTGCAATGGCTATAGGGCTGATGGCAATCTCGTCCATTCCTTTTCGAACAGCTGTTTTCATTTCTTCATTTTTAATGTTATTTGCGAAGTCGGTTTTCACAATTCCGGGCGAAATGCCAGTGATACGTATATTTCCATCTGACTCCTGGCGAAATGCTTCTGCAATTGTACGAATGGCATTTTTGGTTCCTGCATAAACACCTTGCATTGGCACAATCTTTATCCCTGAAGTTGAAATGATATTAACGATATGACCAGATTGTTGTTGTTTGAAAACGGGAATTGCAGCCGCCATCCCATACAAAACACCTTTAAGGTTAATGTCGATCATCTCTTCCCAGCCGTTAATATCCAATTCGTCAATGCGGCTTAATTGACTGACACCTGCGTTGTTTACAATGACATCCAATTTTCCATATTTTTCAACTGCTGTATTGACCAGTCGCACCAGATCGGCTTTATTCTTGACATCAATTTGAGCAAAGGTAGTTTCACCACCTTCGCATTTAATTTCTTCGACAAGTTGCTGTAATTGTACTGTTCTCCTTGCGCCCAAAACAACCTTTGCACCTTTTTTTGCCAATTCTATTGCAATGGCTTTGCCCATTCCGCTGCTCGCGCCTGTAATAGCAACTACTTTTCCTTTAATACTTTCCATTGTGTTGTGTTTTTATCTGTCTATTTGTTTTTCTAAAAATTCGGGATAGCGGTCGCCCAAAAGGGTAATTTCATTTACTGTTTTGTCAATTTTTGTAAGTTCGGCGGTTGTTAATACAACAGTTGTACTGCCGATGTTTTCTTCTAAACGATGCAATTTTGTAGTTCCGGGGATGGGTGCGATCCAGGGCTTTTGCGCTAAGAGCCAGGCCAACGCCAATTGACTGGTCGTCACATTTTTTTGATTCGCAATCTCAGAAAGTGCATCCACTAAAACCAGATTAGCCTTTATGTTTTCTTCGCTGAACCGGGGAATAATGTTTCTGCGGTCGATATCGTCCAATTTTTTGTTTATGATGCCTGTGAGGAAGCCTTTGCCTAAAGGACTGAAGGGAACGAAACCAATTCCTAATTCTTCTAATGTTGGTATGATTTCATCTTCCGGTTCTCGCCAAAACAATGAATATTCGCTTTGCAATGCTGATACAGGCTGAATTGAATGTGCTTTTCGAATCGTTTTTGCACTCGCTTCCGATAAACCGAAATATTTCACTTTGCCCTCTTGTATCAGGTCTTTTACTGTTCCGGCAACATCTTCTATCGGAACATTAGGATCAACTCTGTGCTGATAAAGCAGATCAATGTAATCTGTCTTTAATCTTTTTAATGAGGCCTCGGTAACTGCTCTTATCGTTTCAGGTCTGCTGTCTAAACCTAAAGCTGGTCTGGCATCCTTACACCCAAATTTTGTGGCGATTATTACGTCTTTTCTATAAGGCTGTAATGCCTCACCAACAATTTCTTCGTTGGTGTAAGGTCCATAGGCTTCTGCGGTATCAAAAAATGTAATACCTCTTTCAACGGCATTGCGTAATAGTGTTATGGCATCTTTCTTATCAAGACCCTTACCATCCAAAAAGTTTAAACCCATACACCCAAATCCTAATGCGGAAACTTCTAATCCGCTATTTCCTAATTTTCTCTTTTGCATAATTCTTTTTTTGATTGTTCATAACATTGAATAAATCTCATTACAAAACTCATGATTGTTGCGCTGTAAAAAGTAGCCCAATTGGTAATTGTTGTAGTCAGATTTTCATCCGTTATTTAAATACTTAAATGAGTCCGCTACCTTTATCTAACGATTTGAAGGCAGCCATCCCATCAGCAGCCAACTCAAAGTCAAATAAATTGGAGTTTTCTGCGACTCATCCCAGAGTTTGTGCAGTTCGTCAGCATTCTGCTGGCTTCTTAGTTCCTGCGCTGCATCTTTGAACATCAGCTCAAAACAGCATTTATGAAAACACTTTTACTCTCCTTTTTTCTATTGTTTACCCTTGGTGTTGTGCAGGCACAGACCCACATTACCGGTTTTATTAAAACATCAAAAGGCAAAGCGGTGCCCAATGCAAGCATCAGCATTAAAAACAGCTATGACGGTGCTTCGTCTGATAGTATCGGTCACTTTGATTTTACGACTACTGAAAAAGGGAAACAGGTATTGGTTTTCTCTGCCTTGAATTTTGACAAAGATTCATTGCTGGTTACTATAGAAGGAAAGCTTATGAATCTAAACGTCTTAATGAAGGAAGTAGTTAATGAACTGGAAGCAGTAACAATCAGCGCAGGAACTTACACCACCGGAGATGCAAAAAAAGGCGCTGTATTAAGCTCTATAGATATTGCTACACTGGCAGGATCCCGTGCCGATGTAATTGCAGCCATGCAGACCTTGCCCGGTGCGCAAGCAGCTGGATCTGAAAGCGGACTTTTTGTACGTGGCGGTACCGCAGCAGAAACCAAAACCTACTTTGATGGGATGCTGGTGAAAAGTCCTTTTAATGCAACCGTACCTGACCAGGCTTCACGTGGGCGACTTTCTCCTTTCCTTTTTAAAGGAACATCCTTTTCTTCTGGCGGCTATTCTGCACAATACGGTCAGGCATTGAGCGCTGCACTGGTATTGGAAAGTACAGATTTACCAGAGAAAACAACCACAGGCATAACCTTACTCAGCGTGGATGGTGGCGTGGATCAAAATATCAGGTTTAAAAACAGTGCAGTGATCCTTGGTGGCTATTATTATAACCTTGCTCCAGCGTACAGCGTTTTCAAACAACAACAGAATAGTTTTATCAAAGCACCGGAACAACTGGGTGGAAGTTTCCAGTACAAAGCTAAAACCTCCGCCTCGGGCATGTTTAAGTTTTACGCAGCCTATGGTGTGTCACAACTCAGTTTAAACAGTCCGAATATCAACGTGCCGGCTTCGCCAGGCTTTTTCAGCAATGACAACAGCAATATTTATGTAAACAGCACCTATAAGGAATATTTGAATGCTTCCTGGAAACTGGAAGCTGGTTTCTCGTACAACAGGGATCAGGACAAAGGCCTGATGGTGCAGGACAATTATAAACGTACCGACAAGTTGCTGGAAGGACGGGCTACAATAACCCATTATTACGGGCGCTTATCGAACTTTAAATTTGGCACTGAAACTTTTAATACAGGAAGGGCCGAAAGCCTCAATACTTTAAATAGATCCTATACAGATCAATTGAGTGCTGCCTTTGCGGAAACGGACATTTTTTTAAGCAGCAAAGTGGTAACCCGGATCGGTGTACGAACAGAATATTCCAGTTACCTGAACCGGTACAATGTTGCTCCGCGCCTGTCGCTGGGCTATAAAACCAGTGCAGCCTCGCAACTGTCATTTGCCTATGGACGTTTTTTTCAGAATCCTGAGGATAGTTACCTGATTCAAAAACCACTGGATTATGAGCAGGCCGACCATTATATTCTGAAGTATGAATTAAACCTGGCCGACCGGCTGTTCAGGATTGAAGGTTATTATAAAGATTATGCAAACCTGACGAAGGTGAACGGCACCTCGCTTGACAATTCCGGAAATGGCTATGCCCGCGGTTTTGAACTGTTTTTAAAGGATAAAAAAACAATTCCTAATGGGGATTTCTGGATTTCCTACTCCTTTCTTGACAGTAAACGTAATTTTGCCAACTATCCGGTGCTGGCTACCCCTGCTTTTGCTGCTAAGCACACCGCATCGATTGTTGCGAAGCAGTTTATCCCCTCAATCAATTCGCAAATCGGTGCTACCTATGTATTTGCATCAGGACGTACTTATGTAAATCCGAATAACCCGGTTTACCTTGGCGACAAAACTAAAAGCTCCAATAACCTTAGCTTAAGTTTAAGTTACCTGACGCATGTATTTAAACAGTTTACCGTGCTGTACTTAAATGCAAGTAATGTGGCCGGTTTCAAAAATATTTATGGCTATCAGTATAGTGCAGACGGATTGAACCGTCGCGCTATACAACCGTCATCCCGCAGAGACCTTATCATTGGCCTGATTATGACCATCGGTGATGACACTTTTGTTCGATAAAAATTTAACCCATTATAAACCCCTTAACTAAAACAACATGAAAAATTTAACAAAAACATTAACGCTGGCATTAATCGCATTTAGTTTAAACACCTTTGCACAAAGTGCGACAGAGAAATTCCAAATGGGCATGAAAAAAGGCCTGGAGATGCTGGGTAGTGCTAAAGGCACCGATGGTTTTACAGGAACAGCCAATTACTTTGAACGTGTAGCGCAGGCCGAGGCCAAAGAATGGACACCCTTCTATTATGCAGCATACAGCAACCTGATTGCCGGCCTGACTACAACAGATAAAGCTATCAAGGACCAGTATCTGGACAAAGCATTGGCTGAGGTTGACCAGGCTGACGGCCTATCGCCAAACAACAGTGAGATCTATGCCTTGAAAGGCTACGTACAGTACATTAAACTAAGTGTTGATCCACAGGCCAGACTGGCGATGATGGGTGCTTCGGCGGCTTCTCTAGCGAAGGCTAAGGCCCTAAATCCGGAAAACCCGAGGATTTACCTGATTTCCGGACAAAATACTTTCTATACACCTGAAGCTTTTGGTGGTGGAAAGGCAAAAGCTAAAGCCATTTTAGAAACCGCAGCAGCAAAATTTGCTATATTTAAACCTGCTACACCGATAGAACCAAACTGGGGTGCAGATCAGGCAAAAGATTTATTAGCTCAAATTAAATAAATAGATGAAGGACAATTGCAGTACGGGAACCCAGGGCAAAAGAATCCGGGTTTTCAATAATTCCGGCTTCCTGATGCGTAACCTTACCTATGCCCTGGTTGGACTCGGAATCGGATGTATCATAACCTTATTTATTTCTGCTTTTAATGCTGGATTTATTGGTGTCCGTGCTGCAACCTATCAGCTGCTCTTTAGCGTAATCATTTCGCTAGCCATCAGCAATAGTGTTTATCTTTCGCAAAAGCTATTGAAATTTAACAAGAACCAGATCTGGCTTTTTATTATTGTTTATTACGCATCCAGCCTGACGGCCATGTTTGTAGCGATAGAAGCCATTTATCTGGTTCAATGGGCACTGTTAGGTCATCCATATCAATTCTTTCACCCACGTGATTACCTGGTAAGTTCCATTCTGGTGGTCGTAGTTTGTACGGTCCTGTATATTTATCACTCGCAGAAGGCGAGGCTTAACGCACGGATTGCAGAAAAAGATCTTGATGTTATGAGGCTTAGACAGATGAAAACTCAGGCTGAGCTGGCTACACTACAATCGAAGATAAATCCACATTTTCTGTATAATGCCTTAAATGCTATTGCCAGTCTGATTCATGAAAACCCTGACAAGGCAGAAGAAATGACGCTTAAACTGAGCAAATTGTTCAGGTACAGCATCAACAACAACCAGGAAGATTTGGTAACAGTGTCAGAAGATATGGAGATTGTAAGTACCTACCTTGATATTGAGAAAGTGCGCTTTGGCGACCGGATTAATTTTGTACTTGAGGTAGATCCCGAACTGGAAGAAGAAAAGCTACCGCGTTTCCTGATTCAGCCATTGGTAGAAAATGCCTTAAAACATGGTTTAAAAGATGTTATCGTAAATGGCGAGCTACGTATCCGTATTGGGAAAAACACCAGTCATTTGGTGATAGGTATTATCGACAATGGTGTTGCCTTCCCTGATGAGCTCAATATAGGGTATGGCTTGCAGAGCACCTATGATAAGCTGAACCTTTTATATGGATCAGGCTACGAGCTGCAATTATTGAACAAACCCCTCAAACAAATAGAAATACAAATACCACTGCAGCATGGCTAAACAATGGAACTCCCTGATTATAGAAGACGAGCCCCTGGCGCGACAACGTTTAAAGCGCTTGTTAGCAGCGCACGATACAATTACCGTAATTGGGGAAGCTACAAACGGTGCGGAAGGGCTTCAATTAATTGAAGCCCTGGTTCCGGACCTGATATTCCTGGACATTGAAATGCCGGTTTTAAACGGTTTTGATATGCTGAGCAGGTTAAAGAAAATGCCCAAGGTAATTTTTACTACAGCCTATGATCAATATGCGGTAAAAGCATTTGATGAAGAGTCTGTAGATTACCTTTTGAAGCCTGTAGAAAAGGAACGGCTGGCTAAAGCAGTAACTAAACTCCGGTTGTTTGAAAGCCAGGTTACGGATTATAGTATCCCGCTGGAATTGCTGATGAAGCAGTTAAATGTGAAGAAAGCGATAAAGACTTTGACCGTTAAGATAGGTGACCGGATCTTATTGATCAAAATGGAGGAAGTGGTGTTTATGGAAGCAGAAGAAAAATATGTGTTTCTGAATACCCTCGATGGCAAACGTTATTTAACAGATTTTACCTTATCCGCTCTGGAAGAGAAAATGCCTGAGCATTTTATGCGCATTAGCAGGAGTTGTATCATCAATACGGAGTTGATCCGGGAAATCAGGAAAGGTTTTAATGGTGCGTTTTTCTTTATCATGAATAACAGCAATTGCAGCAAACTAAACTCCAGCCGTAGTTATAGTGCCGATATCCGTGAACGATTTTTTTCTTGATGTGTTCCATTTCACTTAACCATCTTCTTCAATAAAACATCGATTATCTACGAAATCGACTATTAGCATATTTATCCAGGCCGTTGGAGGTTTAAAGAAATTGTTATCTATATCTTTTATATTCATTAATTCTGTTTCTTACCATAAAGAAGTTAAGTCAATTAAGAAATCAATTTGTAGATAATCAGATATAACCCTTAACTTTCTCAATCCCTTAGTGGTAAATACTCTTGTTCATAACCATTAAGAAATTAAGGCAATTAAGAATCAATTTTCAGATTGGGCATAATCTTAACTTTTCTCAATCCCATAATGGTAAATGATGATACTCTTATTAATGACCATTAAGAAGTTAAGGCGATTAAGAAATCAATTTGTAGATAATCAGATATAACCCTTAACTTTCTTAATCCCCTAATGGTAAACACTTCTAAAATCAAAGTTCTTATCTAATACTGGTTAAGAATTAATGTTTGATTAAACAGGTTGCTCACCGATTAATTTTTTATGGCTTGTACCCCAGGCTTCTAATTCCATGATAACTGATTTCAGTGCGTATCCAATTTCTGTCAGCTCATATTCTACACGTGGCGGTACTTCTGCATAAACAGTCCTGCTGATTATTTTATGCTCTTCGAGTTTGCGCAGTTGCAAGGTCAACATCCTTTCGGTAATACCAGGTAATCTCTTTCTTAGCTCACCGAATCTAAGTTTGCCACTTAATAACCAGGAACATATCACCAATGTCCATTGTCCGCCGATGATGTTTGAGGCATATGCTTCCGAACATTCATCGCTCAGCGCAAGCTTATTTGAGAAGTTTGTTGATGATTGCTTTACTTCACTCATTACTTACATTATTTATAGTACCTAACAATTAGCGGGTAATATACAAAAGTTTATGTGCAACCTTAACTTTGTCTTAAATACATGAATCACTAAACGCATCTAAAGGCAATATCGCTCCTGGTGTAAGATCTGATTTGGCATTCTCGGGTGAGTTGTGATCGTGTTCACAATAAAATGAAGCGCAAAATGTATTTTATATAATTTAAAAATTTTAATATGGAATCACAGAGGAAACGAATTTTAATTGTAGGCGGTTATGGAATGGTTGGAAGTAACATCGCACGACTAATCAGACAAGCTGATAAGCATATCGAACTTGTTCTTGCAGGTAGAAATCCGCAGAACGGAATACCTCTGGCGAAGGATTTAAATCATTCAGAAACAGCTTATGTCAATCTCGAAGAAGGCTTCGATCTAAGTAAATTTAAGAAAGTTGACCTGATTATATCAGCGGTGGATGATCACAGTAATATATTAAGAGAAACGGCTATCTTAAATGGCATTGCTTGTATTGCCGTAAGCGAAT
>Ga0247804_10001412_pt1 | contig 11179 bp, 12 predicted proteins | sample UWRJL029104C1_FD_181142 | JGI IMG/M metagenome (GOLD analysis project Ga0247804, IMG submission 181142) | Plant litter microbial communities from Arlington Agricultural Research Station in Wisconsin, United States - UWRJ-L029-104C-1 | ecosystem: Environmental > Terrestrial > Plant litter >...
GCGTTTTTTTATAAACAAAAGAGTTTTAGCGAATGAACAGAATTATTGCAATCGAAATGAAAGATGTTAGCTTTAAACGAAGTACTTTTAAAGCATTACTCATTTGTTTTTTAACTGTCTTATCTGAAAGATGAAGTATTTCGGCAATTTCCTTTTGAGATAAATGCTGCTGGCGACTCATTTCAAATATCTGCCTCATTTTCGCAGGCAATAAACTAACTTCTTTTTCAATTATTGATGCAAACTCTTTTTCACGGATGTAATCATCTGTAATGCAGTTGCCCTGCTCAGCAAAATGTTCTAACGATAATAAATAGTTTGATTTCGATTTATTCTTATCAATCCAATCAAACACCTTATACCTTATTGCGGTGTATAAATAAGCCGATAACTGAGACTTGATTTTAATATTGGGATTGCTCCATAAGTAAACGAAAATTTCCTGAACAATGTCTCTTGCATCCTCTTTATTGGCAACCAATTTACATGCGTAGATGTATAACAAACCATTAAATCGTTCGTATATTTCTTCGAAAGCATATGTGTCTCCAGACTGAATAAGACCGAGAAGTTCGTTGTCAGTTAATGATCTATAGTTAAACATTTGGTTAGAATGATTAGACGAATGTAAGAATTAGTTTAGGTTAAATCCTAACAAAATTTTGCATTAAGTATTTATTTAAAACGTTTTAATGACGTTTATTCATGCTTTTCACACGATTTTGTAATCTTATCTTTAAACATTGGTATATCGGGAAAAGTCGATATATCTTTGCTTCATGGATCAAGTAGAACTATTTAAAGCTTTATCAAATAAAACCCGTTTACAGATTTTGAATTGGCTTAAAGAACCTGCTCTAAACTTTCCCGATCAGCCAAATGCCGATTTTGAAAATGTTGGTGTTTGCGTTGGGCAAATTCAAAATAAAGCGGGTCTATCTCAAAGCACAATCTCCGAATACCTGTCCATTTTGCAGCGTGCAGATTTAGTTTCTTCAACCCGCGTTGGGCAATGGACTTATTATAAGCGCAACAAAGAAGGTATAGAACAATTAAGTAAAATCATTAACTCAGAATTATAAATTTTAAAAATATGAACACAGATAGTTTATTCAGACCTTTTAATCTGAAAACATTAAATACAAAAAATAGAATTGTAATGGCGCCCATGACGCGTTCGTTTTCACCGGATGGCGTTCCAACAGCTGATGTTGCTAAATACTATGCAAAAAGAGCCGCAGGCGAAGTTGGCTTAATTTTATCGGAAGGAACGGTAATTAACCGACCTTCATCTTCTGCCGATCCAAATATCCCACATTTTTACGGCGAAAAAGCTTTGGCAGGCTGGCAGGACGTGATTAATGGTGTTCATGCACGCGGTGGCCAAATGGGCCCGCAAATCTGGCACCAGGGCATTCATGCAAATCATGCTTCAGGCTGGGTGCCTAGTACACCTTTTGAAGGCCCTTCAAGTTTCAACAGTCCAGGCTTTGAAAACGGTGTTGCGATGACTGATGCTGCAATTGCAGATACCATTGCTGCATTTGGCCAGGCTGCTGCAGATGCAAAAGCTTTAGGTTTCGATACAGTTGAAATTCATGGTGCTCATCAATATTTAATCGACCAGTTTTTCTGGGATGCGACTAACAACCGTACAGACATCTGGGGCGGTAAAACTTTGGCTGAACGCACACGCTTTGCTGTTGAAGTAATTAAAGAAATCAGAAAAAGAGTTGGTGAAGAATTCGCTTTAATTATCCGCTTGTCGCAATTTAAACCTGCTGCATACGATTTCAAATTAGCAAAAGATGAAAACGAAATGGAACAATGGTTAACACCAATGGTTGATGCCGGAATCGATATTTTCCACTGTTCTCAACGTCGTTTCTGGGAACCGGAATTTGAAGGTTCTGACTTAAACTTCGCTGGCTGGGCTAAAAAAATTACTGGTAAAGCAACAATTTCTGTAGGTTCAGTTGGTTTGGATGGCGATTTCTTTGGTGCATTTGCTGGTCAAAGTTCTCAACCTAGTTCTCTAGATGAATTGGTTCGCAGAATGGATAGAGGCGACTTTGATTTAGTTGCCGTTGGCAGGCCGCTTTTATCTGATCCACAATGGGTTGAAAAAATTAAGACCAACCGTACAGATGAATTGAAAGGATTTACCAAGGAAGCACTGGCCGAATTAGTTTAAACACTAACCCGTTTTAAGGGCATCTCGAAAGGGATGCCCTTTTTATTCTAAGGCTTGCGCTCGTTTGTAACGAGTGCTCACTAGCACAACGACTGTGTCGTGAAAAAATATTTTTTTAACAAGATGGATTGATTCGTAATTCAACTGATAATTTATTTATATAGTTTTCATTAAATTCACCATATCAAACAAAAAATCCGATGTCGAATATTAAACTGATTATTGATGAACGCCCGGCAAACATTGGCAACTTCATGGTGGGCAGGTTATTACCATTCAGGGAAAAGCGAATGGTTGGACCATTTTCATTTATCGACCACATGGGGCCGGCAGCAATGAGCGATCACGAAAACCTCGATGTTCCGCCACATCCACACATTGGATTGTCTACATTAACTTTTTTGTTTGAAGGCGAAATCACACACAGAGATTCCCTGAGGAATCATGTTGTCATAAAACCTGGTCAGGTAAACTGGATGACTTCGGGAAGCGGAATCGTGCACTCGGAACGAACGCCCGAACATTTAAGGCATACAGATAAAATGCTTCATGGATTACAAATCTGGGTTGCTCTGCCCAAAGCTTTGGAAAAAATGGAACCGGAATTTTTCCATGTTGAAGAAAAAGACATTCCATCCTGGGAAGAAAATAGTTTAAAGTTCAAATTAATCGCTGGCGAAGCTTTTGGCAAAAAATCTGCCGTTCCTGTTTACAGTCCGCTGTATTTTATCGAAATAAAAAGTTCTGCAAGGCAAAAAGTAAATATTGGCGACAATTTATTCGGCGAAAGTGCATTGTATATTTTAGAAGGTGCTATAGAAAGCGAAGGCAATATTTTCGAGCCAAAACATATACTAATTGCCAACGATGCAAAGTTATGTGAATTTGAGATGCACGAAAACACAACGATTTATATTTTCGGCGGCGAGCCTTTTCCTGAAAAACGTTTTATGTACTGGAATTTTGTTGCTACAGATAAGGATCTGATAGAAGAAGCCAAAACAAAATGGTTAAATCAAAGCTACAAACCGGTTCCCGGCGAAACAGATTTTGTTCCACTACCAATGCAAAGCATCCGTTAACTTAGTTCGATTTTTTAAATAAATTCATGTTTACCGAAACAGCAACGCCGGTTGAAGATAATTTTGAGTTGCCGTAACCAATATCGGTTAGTGGAATTTTCATGAATGGACGGGCGCTAACGCTCAGCTTGCTGTTTATTTTATGCTGAAATTCTACACCGATATTTGCGATGCCTAAATAGTGTTGATTTTGGTTTTTGACCTCATAACTCGCTGGTCCCGGATAGGCAGAATTATAAGTATAGCTGTATTTTTCTTTAAGCATTAAATAACTTGATAACCCTGTACTAACAGATACCGAGTTTCTTCTTCCATCAAATATCTTATAATTAATATTTAAAGGAATATCCAATACATCACAATTGGCGCGTACGTTTGTTGGCTCTGTTTTAAAAACGTACGATGAACTTGGATTATAAAGACCGAAACCAGATTCATAGATCTTTTTGGAATAAGCCGCACCGGTTGTTACACTCAGGCTTTTTGTAATTGAAAAAGTAAGTTCAGCACCAAAACTGCCACTCAAATTACTTTGTCCGGAAGACTTTACAGAAGTTAAATCAGGCGCAGCCAATACACTCAAAACAAACCTTGACTTGTTACCCAGTTTTTTCAAAGCAACCTTATTCTTTGGTTTGCCAAAATCAGCAGGAAAAGTTGTTTTTCCATTAAACTCTATCATTTGATTTGAATTTTCTATAACAGATAGATTGCTCGATGCAATCGTATTTATTAATGAATTATTATCCACTGGAGAAGCTTTCAAAATTGAACTTGATGAGTTCTCCACTTTTGCCAGATCGCCGTGCTCGGCGTTTTTGACTTTTGGTTTATCAGCCTTTGCTAAAATTTCCTTTTCTTCCAATAACCCTTTGTTTTTTTCAATGTTTATCTCTTTTTGATTTTCAGTTTGAACTTTATCATCTAACTTATACTCATTATTTTGTTCTACTTTCTTCTTTACAACAAGGCTTGAATTTAATTTTTCATCAGCAGGTTTCATTACAAAAAACACAATTAACAACATTGCCGCAAGGCCACTTAGCGCTGCAAACCAAAAAACGGGCGCTATTCTGCGTTTTTGTTTTGGGTGCAGGCGTTCCTCCATCGCCTGCCAATGTGCATCGTTGAAAGGAATATCGGGCTGCTCCAATCCTTCTCTGAATAAATTATCTATATCGTTACCCTTTTTCATTTTGTGTTCGTATTAAAATTCACCCTCACCTGGTTTACATCAAATGCAACCATTTTCCGCTCTTGAGGAGTTGAAACAGGCGTTTTAAGCATGTCCTGAAGTTTTAGTCTGGCTTTAAATAAGTTGGATTTTGACGTGCCTACAGAAATAGAAAGCATTTCCGAAATTTCCTCGTGCGAGTAACCATCAATTGCAAAAAGGTTAAAAACTGTTCGGTAGGCTGGCGTTAATTTTTGTACTAAAGCGAGTAAATCTTCGTAAGCCAATTTTGCGTAAACAGAATGTTCCTGCGCAATTTCATCATAATCAGAAATATCTGCATGATCAGCAAACTTTAAGTTAACCCGGTAATAATCGATTGCAGTATTGGTAATTATCCGGCCAATCCAGGCTTTAAAAGGCTTATCCTTTTCATATTTCTCAATATTTTTAAAAACTTTGAAAAACCCGTCGTTTAAAATTCCCGCTGCATCCAAATGGCTATTAGCGTAACGTAAACAAATGCCCATAGCAAAGCCGTAGAAATGTTTGTAAAGCGCTTGTTGCCCTTCCCGTTCATTTCTGATACAGCTGTTAATATAACTTTCTAAAGCATGTTCACCATCGCGACTTGTGATCACTAATTCTCCTTTCTAAATTACCATACGGAAAAAAAAACAAAAGGTTGCCTTGAATAATATTTTTTTATCATTTCTGTAAACTAAGAATTATCTAAAAATTATCGGTTGAACGGGCAACCAATTAATGATAATAAACGTAACAGGAATAAATAAACATTAAAATAAGTTCGTATGCTAATCTACTTAAAAAAAACACTGAATGCCGTGCTGTGCATTGCTTTAGTCATTACGTCATCCTGTAAAAAAAGCACAGATAATTCAACTCAGAAAAAAGGAATTCAACTGGCAACAGATGCAAAATTTGGAACTATAATTACCGATAATTCGGGCAAAACACTTTATCTGTTTGCTAACGATGCTGCCGGCACACCAACTTGTACGGGTGGCTGTGAAACCGTGTGGCCAATATACTATTCTGCAGATGTAAGTACAGATTTGAAGGTTAATCCAGCCGAGGTTGGTGAAATTACCAGAACTGATGGCCGTAAACAAAGTACTTACAAAGGTTATCCGCTTTATTATTACCAAAATGATGTTGCCGCAGGCGATGTAAAAGGCGATGGTGTTGGAGGAATATGGTTTGTGGCTAAACCAGATTACTCGCTAATGCTGGCCAATGCGCAATTAACAACGAAAGTAAACGGAGTCAGCACCAATTTCACGAATACATATGCTATAGGTGACGGCAAAACCATCTACCTAACCGACAGCAAAGGTCGTACCCTGTATGCTTTTGCTAATGATAAAAACGGGATAAATAATTATACGAAAGGAACTCCACAAGAAGGTATCTGGCCAGTTTACGAATCGGATATCCTTAATGTTCCATCATCTGTAACGAAATCCGATATTGGTGTAATTACTGTGGCTGCAATCAATAAAAAACAGTTAACCTATAAAGGCTGGCCGTTGTATTATTACGTACTAGATACTAACAGAGGGGATAACCAAGGCATAGTAATTGGTAAAGGACCAGGCTTAACCTGGCCGGTATTACAACTAAATACTGTTATTGCTCCGGCACAATAAAATACGAGTTTTAGGCAGCTAGAAAGGCCGGCTGTGTTTTAGCCGGTCTTTTTTACACCTCCAGCAGGGCTTGTTTAATTTTTTCAGCAGCCTCTGCAAGTTCTTCCCGTGTCGGCTTTAATTTTTCCTTGCTGAAATTCATATCACTGACATTATTCATCGGTATTAAATGAATGTGCGCATGAGGAACTTCCAGTCCGATTACCGAAACACCAACTTTTTTGCAGGGGAAAGCTGTTTTAACACCTTTGGCGACAATCTTCGCAAACATCCAAAGCCCTACATAAAGGTCTTCTTCCATATCGAAAATATAATCTACTTCGATTTTTGGAATCACTAAAACATGACCGGACGTTAAAGGCTGAACATCTAAAAAAGCCAGATATTCTACAGTTTCAGCAACAACATGAGCAGGAATTTCACCGGCAACAATTTTCGAAAATATGGTCATAAAGGTGGAAGGTTAAAAGGTTGAGGGCATAAAGTTTTTTGCGGCGGAGTACAGACCTTAAGCCTTAAACCCTCCGCCTTTTACCTTATCTGGAGATTTCTAAAACTTCGAATTGCATTTTACCTGCAGGAACTTCAATTTCAGCAAATTCACCAACTGATTTACCTAACAAACCCTGTGCTATAGGCGATTTAACAGATATTTTCCCTGTTTTTAAGTCTGCTTCAGTTTCAGCCACCAATTGATAAGTCATGGTTGCTCCGTTCTTAACGTTTTTAATTTTGACTATTGATAAAGCCAAAACTTTCGATAAATCCATTTTCGACTCATCAATTAACCGGGCATTCGCTAATGTATTTTTTAATTTAGAGATTTTGGCTTCATGCAAACCCTGAGCTTCTTTCGCAGCATCATATTCAGCATTTTCAGATAAATCTCCCTTATCTCTCGCTTCAGCAATTGCTTTAGATATTAGCTGACGCCCGGTGGTCGTTAGATAATGAACTTCCTCTTTTAATTTATCTAAGCCCTCTTGTGTATAGTACGTTACCTCTGTCATTGCTCTATTAATTTTTAATCAAACACTATAAAAAACAAACAAGACTATATAGTTGGTTTCCTACATAGTCTTGCTTCAATTATAACGAAGATAAAATGTGGAAATTACAAAAGCAAATAAAAGAACAGGATTTTTATGATTTAAACCCAGGATTTTCAGGATTTGGGAATTTACAGGATGATAAACTGCATAAATAACTCATCAAATAATTAGCAATTGCTCAAGGTTAATAGGATTCTATTCCGCGCTTGTTAGCGAAATCTGCGAGAGCTTTTTTATAACAGAATACCAGGAAATTATCCGCTCACCCTTCACCCGAAATTCATTCATTATTTTTAGCTTAGTCGAAATTATTCAGAAAAATGAAAAAGTCAGTTTCTTTGGCCCTTTTGGCTTGTCTGGGAAGTTCTTTGGTTTCGGCGCAGGAACTTTATATGCCCAGAAACATAAAGGCGGCTTATGCAAAAGGTACCCGATCTATGAATGGTGCACCCGGACCAAATTATTGGCAAAATAATGGCAAATACAACATGAACATTAAGGTTGATGCCGACACAAAAATTGTTAGCGGAAGCGAAGAAATTGTCTACAGCAACAATAGCACTGATACCTTAAAAACAATTGCAATCCGTTTCGTAAACAATTTACACAAACCTACCGCGCCCAGAAGTGGCAGTGTTAATCAGGATTTTTTAAGTGCAGGTTTAAATATTTCTGCGTTTTCTGTTGATGGAGAAACGATTGCCGTTAACACCAAAGATTGGGGAACTGTTGGTAATGTCAGGTTGAAAAAACCTTTAGCGCCAAAATCAAAAATTACGGTTAAAATAGACTGGGATTATCCTTTATCTAAAGAAAGCGGCCGCGAAGGACAAATAGATCCAACAACTTTTTATGTGGCTTATAGCTACCCGAGAATTTCTGTTTACGATGATTACAACGGTTGGGACAGAATTCCGCACACCGATAGAGCCGAGTTTTACAACGACTTCAATGATTACACTTTTTCAGTTAAAGCACCAAAAAACTATGTAGTTTATGCCACTGGCGATTTATTAAATCCTGATGAAGTTTTACAGCCTGAAATTGCAGCGAGATTAAAAAAATCATATTTATCAGATGAGATTCAGCACATAGCCAACGAGCAGGAATTGAAGGATGGCAAAGTTACTTTGCAAAAAGACTGGAACACATGGAAATTTAAAGCCAACCACATTACCGATGTTTGTTTCGGTTTAAGCAGCACTTACTTGTGGGATGCGGCAAGTGTTGTAGTCGATACGAAAGCCAACCGAAGAGTGAGTACTCAAGCTGCTTACAATGTAAAATCGAAAGACTTCCCAAATTCTGTTAAAAATAATTTATATGCCCTTAACTGGTTTTCGAACAACTGGCCCGGCGTTCCGTATCCATTCTCAAAAATGACTGCTTTCCAAGGCTTTGCAGACATGGAATACCCAATGATGGTGAATGATTCTGATACCGGCGATCCTGTTTTCGCACAGCTTGTTCAGGATCATGAAGTGGCACATACCTACTTCCCTTTCTACATGGGTATTAACGAAACACGTTATGCATATATGGACGAAGGCTGGGCAACCACATTGGAATATTTAATTGGTATTGCCGAACATGGCAAAGAAGCCGCTGATAAATTTTATAAGTCTTTCCGGGTTCAGCGCTACATTAACGACAAATCGGCAGAAGAAGACCAACCAATAATTTCAATGTCTGACCAGGTATCGGGTTCAGGTTATGGAAACAACTCCTACGGAAAAGCCTCGCTTTCTTACCTGGCTTTGAAAGATATGTTGGGCGACGATTTATTTAAAAAAGCACTTCATCATTACATGAATAACTGGAATGGTAAACACCCTATTCCATGGGATTATTTCAACTCAATGAATACAGGATCAGGACAGAATTTAAACTGGTTTTTCCAGAATTGGTTCTTCACGAATAATTACATCGATTTAGCGATAACAAAACCTCAAATCGCCAGTGTTAAGGCAACTTTCGTAATTAAAAATGAAGGAGGTTTTGCTATTCCTTTTGATATTTTAGTTACTGATGCAGAGGGCAAAATAGAAACCATTCATAAAACGCCTGCGGTTTGGAAAGCCAATCAAAAAGAAATGACCATGACGATTAACACGAATCGTAAAATAAAATCGATTAAACTGGATGGTGGCATTTTTATGGATGCTACACCAACAGATAATGTTTACGAAGTAAAGTAGTCTCCAGTTCACAATTTACAGTTGGCGGTTCTCAATACTGAACTGTCAACTGTAAATTACTAATTATCAACTGGAAACTGCTAACCATTCTCCGCTTTACAACTTGCTTCGTGTTTCACAGGAAAATTGAGCGAATTTGCAATGAAACACATTTTATTCGCTTCCTTATGTAAAGATTCTGCAAGTTCAAAATGCGCTTTATCGGCTATTAAAACCTGCGGATGTAATGTTACTTCTCTGAATTTCCCACTACCATCTGCCGATTCTTCCATTGTACCAACCGCCTCATCTTTATAATCAATAACTACAATTTCGTTTTTCGAACACAAATGTAAATACCAAAGCATGTGGCAACTCGAAATTGAAGAAAGCAATAAATCTTCAGGATTATATTTGGATTTATCACCCAAAAATGCAGAATCTGATGAGCCAGCAATGTCAGCTTTACCGGTTACAGAAATTAAATAATCTCGATCGTAAGAACGGTAATCCATTGTACCCGAGCCTTTATTCCCAATCCAGGTTACCATTGTTTTATATAGGTGATCTTTTGGCATGATGTATTTTTTAGAAATTGTATTGCCAATTTAAGAAATTAAGATGGATTTGGAACGTGTTTTTTGAGGAAAGGTTTGGGGAGAAATTTAATCGTTAAGCAGTAAAGGATTATATTCGTTTAGATATTTTACAATAACTCAAACAATGCTCTTAACCAAAACCACCCTCACCCCTACCCAAAAAACACAAATCTCTCAAATCTGGAACAATGAATATCCAAAATCATTAAACTTTTCGGATTCTGACGGATTTGATAATTATTTAGCCGGTTTATCAGATCCGGATCACTATTTACTCGAAAAAGAAACCGGCGAAATATTGGCATGGGCCTGCAAATTCATCAGGGATAATGAGAAATGGTTTGCTATTATTCTAGATGAAAAAATCCATGGTCAGGGCAAAGGAACAGTGTTGTTAAATGCCCTTAAGGAAAATGAATCGGTTTTAAATGCCTGGGTCATTGATAAGGATAAAGCCATAAGGTTAAATGGCGAAATCTACAAATCACCACTGAAATTTTATTTGAAAAATGGTTTCGCGCTTTGCCCTGAAATCAGGATGGAAAATGAAAAAATGTCGGCAGTGAAAATTATCTGGAAGAAATAATTTTATAAGGCTTTCAACTTCTCCGCTAAAACTTCTGAAATTTTGCGGTAAGAATCGAACGTCCAGCCACCAACATGCGGTGTTAATATTACTTTATCGTTTGCTTTTAACTCTTCATACCAGCTTTGTTCTCCTAATGCCGGGAATTTTTCGGTTTCCAGAACGTCTAAACCTGCGCCCAAAATTTTGCCTGATTTAAGATGATTAAGCACTGCTTTCGTATTTACAATTTCACCTCTGGATGTATTTATAAAGAAAATTGGTTTTTTGAAATGGAAGAAATATTCGTCATCTACCATCTGCCTGGTTTCGGAGGTTAAAGGAATATGCAAACTGAGCACATCGCTATGCTTAACAATTTCTTCCATGCTCACTTCGCGGGCGAAGGCATCGCTAAAACCAGTCTTATATTTATCATATGCCATAACATCAACCTCAAAACCCGCAAGCTTTTTGGCGAAACTTTGCCCCATAAAGCCATAACCGATGATACCAACCTTTTTACCTTTCAATTCATAACCACGGTTCCCTTCCCTATCCCAAACGCCGTTTCTAATTTCGGCATCCGCCCTGCGGAAATTATTCATCAAGGATAAAAGTAAACCTGTAGCATGCTCGCCAACGGCATCGCAATTACCTTCGGGT
>Ga0247804_10001414_pt1 | contig 11164 bp, 12 predicted proteins | sample UWRJL029104C1_FD_181142 | JGI IMG/M metagenome (GOLD analysis project Ga0247804, IMG submission 181142) | Plant litter microbial communities from Arlington Agricultural Research Station in Wisconsin, United States - UWRJ-L029-104C-1 | ecosystem: Environmental > Terrestrial > Plant litter >...
GCGCGGTTACCGGGGTAATTGAACTCATCAGAAATATCCTGGCCAATACGCCATTGATTAGCGCCTATGTCTTCCGCCCATTCCCAAATATCGGCCCAGCCACAGTGACAGGCGTGATATACAATGGGATGTGACTGTGCCAATAACGCCTCGGACATCTTTAATAAGACTTTCTGCACTTCAGACTTGGGCGCAGTCTGATGCGAGCAACAGCTGTCATATTTAAGGTGATCAATCCCCCAAGATGCAAACATAGCTGCATCCTCCTCCTCGTGGCCCTCGGTACCGGTATAGCCAGCACAAGTCATTTGCCCAGGACCGGAATAGATACCCAATTTAAACCCGTGGGCATGTGCATAATCTGCGACCACCTTGATGCCATTGGGAAACTTGACTGGGTCTACCTCAAGTGGGTGATCAGAACGGTTCCCCTTATAGCGCTGCCAGCCGTCGTCTAGATTGATGAAAACAAATCCAGCATCTCTCAAGCCATTTGATGCCATAGAATTCATAGTGTCTATAATCAATTTCTCATCAATTTGATCGCCGAACTGGTTCCAACTGCTCCAGCCCATTGGTGGTGTCAATGCGAGGCTATTTTTCAATGATGGCGTGATTGGCGAATCGGTATCTGAAGAACATTCACTCGGGGTTGGCGAAGTCATTGTGGGCAAGATTGTGAGAGAAGTTGAGGTAACCGGGCTTGCTCCTGGCACGGCAGTGATGAACGCAGCCAGCACCACTGTGACCGCTCCTTGAAAATACATAGGCAACTATATTCTGGTGCAACCCACAATGACACAATATGTATTATGAAGAGATCTTGTAGTGTATAGTAAAATATCAGTTTGGTAATATTCAATTTGTCGTAGGACCCGTAGAAGATGAAACAGAAAAGACTTCTTCCATTTTGACAGCGCTGAAAATTATTCGTTAAAATCAATTCTTGTTCCATTTCTCATTTTAATTTATCCTGCCATAGTAACATCACAGTCTTCTCTCCAATACAAGGCTTACCTAGGCTATTGTGGTAATTTAAGTGCATATGCAAATGGAGTGGAGGAAGCGGGGTTCAAATGTATACAACGTTGTATGTATATGCAAGCAAATGCAATGGGAAACTTTAATGAATTGGACAGCCTACCTTGAACAGCCCCGTAAGCACGATCTCACTCGCTCAGCTCCTCGGCCTAGAATTGTGCCATAATAGAAAGTGGGACGAAGGTGATTTCTTTTCTCTCACTGCTATCGTCGACCCAGCTTACGTCCCAATTCCAAAACCACTGCAAACAACATGGAGAAGTCAGAGCAAGATATCAATTATGGAGAACCTACCAATGAAATCCCTCTCGCAGATGACCCTCTTAAGGTCATCGGAGATCGGGCTCGCCGTGCTACTGATATAGAGCATCAAATGACTTTTATGGACGGTCTGAGACTTTATCCTGCAAGCATCGGATGGTCCGCATTTTTTTCTTTAGGGGTGACTATGTGGTAAAAACTGAAATATTATTCCCTTACTGAGCTATCTAGGTTATTATGACTGCATTTGACCCTCAACTACTGGGCAGCTTATATGCCACGTTCTATTTTCAAAAGGACTTCGGATACCTATACAAAGGAAATTACATTGTTAGCGCTCCGTGGCAGACAGCTTTAGGAATGGGCAATCCTATTGGGCAGGTAGTCGGAGCTCTTGCTGCTAGCTACCCGATGGAGTGGTATGGTCGTAAACGAGTATATAGAATGCGACTCGTTCTAAGTTATCTATACTAACAGCCCTAGACAATCGCTGCCTGTGTAATTGCAACCACAGCGTTTATATTTATGCAATTTTTTGCTCGCTCCTTAGAAGTCCTGCTAGTGGGTGAACTTATCGGTGGTCTTATTCTCGGCACATATACAACTATTGCACCAACTTATGCTTCGGAGGTATGTCCAATTGCTCTTCGTGGCCACCTTACGGCTTATATCAACCTCTGTTTTGTAACCGGCCAACTTCTTGCAAATGGAGTGATTGCTGGGACGTCTCAATTAAACAACCACTGGGCTTACAGCGCACCATTCGCTCTGCAGTGGCTCTGGCCTGTAATTATTTTGATTGGCATACCATTTGCGCCAGAGTCTCCCTGGTGGCTTATTAGGAACGATAGACTCCAAGAAGCAAAACGGGCTCTAGACCGCTTATCATCTTCTAAAGTCGACAACGAATTGGTTCTAGCAATGATGATTGAAACTGACAGACTAGAACATGAAATGGAAATAGGAACAACGTACTGGGACGTGTTCAAGAAGACAAATTGGCGTCGAACAGAAATTGCCATTGCCGTATTTACTACCCAAGTGTTCAGCGGCATTTATTTAGTTGGATACGCCGCATATTTCTTCCAGCGTAAGCCCCTTCAAAGCCTCCGGTGTCTAATATTTTATTTGCTTTCATGAACTACTTGCTTATACATCTAGTTGCCGGTCTTACTGGTACAAAAGCATTTCATATGAGCGTGGGATATCTCGCTCTTGGATGGGTATGCACATGCCTATCTTGGATTATAATATCCAAATACGGTCGCCGCCGAATCTATAACATTGGTCTTGCTGTCCTCGCGGTTATTATGTTCTTGATAGGTATTCTAGATTGCGTGCCAAATTATGAAGATCGTCCTGCGATCATTTGGGCACAATCTACGCTGATGGTACATTCTCCGCCTATTAAAAGGCTATCTTGTTCTGCGCGTATTACTGATTCAATCTTTTATTTAACTTAGGTTGTCTGGAATGGGGTGTTCGACTTTTCAATTGGCCCTGTTTGCTACATAATCTTCTGCGAAATATCAGCCACAAAAGTTCGTACTAAGACCATCGCAGTTGCAACTGCATCGCAAGCAATGGTTGGGATTGTGATGACTGTTGCAATCCCATATATGATTAATCCAGATGAAGCTAACATGAGGGGGAAGATGGGGTTCTTCTTTGGCAAGTACTCTCTGATTGAAATCTTCTTCGCTTCTTTGCGCGACTTGTAAGGAAAACCTGCTAATAGAAGAATGTGAGAAGGTGGACTATCAATAATATGTTTATTCTGGTGCTGGGTCAGGGTCCCAGAGACAAAAGGAAGGACGTATGAAGAGCTAGATTTGATGTTTGCGAGGGGTGTGAAGACGAGAGACTTTAAGAATTACAAAATCAATTGACACAAAACACGTGTCAGCGAGGGAGATACATAGTATCATACTTCAATATGGAGTAGATCTCTCCGACATAATATGTGAATCAATTTCTGAGCAAGATTTGCGTTTAAATATCTCAGAACGACATTGTCCGTTATTACTTTCTGTCACTAGATCGAATCGAGCATTAATTTTGTTTCATTATTCTCGTGATTAGGTAGATGATCCAATTAAGCGTTTGGCTATCGGTGAAATGTCTGTCTGCTTGTCCGAACGGTTCACTGAAGAGCTCTCGCATGGATTGTAAAGACTGTCCTGATATTCAGTATAGCTGAGCAGAATTTATCCAAGAATCATATCGCCGAATACAAAATGTGACTGACGAATCTTTTTCTAGTTTCAGCAAATTGTTAGATCAATCTGTCATCGGCACGGTGAACTTGAGCCACAAGCTGAATATCTGAATCTCAATAGCGATGTTGGAGGTTTTAGACTCTAGACTGCTACAGCTCACCAACTAACATAGAGAATACACTGAACAGTTTGCCACTTCCTGTATGTGCGAGTTGGAATAGCAATACTCTTATGAAAAGTGTTATATATATATATATATCATACAGAAGAAGTTGCTAGTCATTCTCAACCTAAGTCAGGAACTTCACAGCACGTGATAGGTCCCCAATTGTTATCTTCTCTGGCCATCATTGTATCATAAATCATCCTATCTTCGTATAATCCAATGGAGCTCAAAGGCTCCACCAATCAACCCTCTCGTAGCGTCTAGTGTATCAGGGAAATCTGTTCAAAGCAGGGGCTGATGCATGAAATAATTCTGGGCAGTAAAAAAGAGAGAGATCGTGATCGTAGTATGAGTCATTTGAACTTATAACATTTTTAAAAAATATAGTTATATAGAAGACAAGAACCATTCAGTGTGATAAACATAATAGTTTACAGAAATTACTAAAGATTAACATATTATACGCTAAAATAATTTGAGATAGAGATCATATCATAGTAATACCTAACTACGTGTAAGCGCAGATTCATCGTGATGACAAACCACAATCCTCAAACCTTCCACGACAAGCCTAGCCAGCCCACTGTCATTCTTCGCGACGCCGAGATTCGCAACGCCGAGACCCGAAATGATATCAGGCCGACGATTGACATGGCCATCAACATCACCACCTATAAATATTTAACGATACAGTAATATCTTGGAAGATACAGTGATATCTTGGTCTCCCGTTGCTGCAGTATCGAATCCTGAGCTGTGTCTGTACAGCTCGGTTAGCAAACCATCCCAAGGACCTCCGCTCTATTGAGAGAGACGACACGCAATTGCAATGTCCTCAGCTACTCAAACCCTACAAGTAGAAACTCACGAGCTGAACTCGATTTCGGCCGAAGAACGCCAATCAACTGACCTGACGCACGCGTCTTCGCCTACAGAAGCGCAGTTCAGCACGAGTGCGATTCCGAATGGTGGCTACGGTTGGACCGTCGTGTTCTCGGCCGCCATGATCACATTCTGGAGCAACGGCCTAATCAATTGCTGGGGTATCTTGCAAACCGCGATGCTCAACTCGACGTTGTCGCATGTCCCAACCGCGACCGTTTCGTTTGTCGGCGCTTTGAACCTCGCACTGGGTCCAGCATGCGGGCTGCTCGCAATTCGATTCTCACGTCGATTTGGCTCCAGAGTCACGTCGCTCTTCGGTGTGACACTGATGGGGTTGGGATTGATTTTTGCCGGCTGGAGCACCGAGAACGTTGGAGGATTGTTCGCAACGGTGGGGGTTGTGTCAGGAGTGGGAATCAGTTTTGCCTATAACATTAATAACTCATTGCCGGTGCAATACTTCAGTGGGCGACTCGGGCTCGCGAATGGACTGGTCAAGTTAGGTGGCGGGATTGGAGGAATGGTGATGGCGATCGCGCTCGACGCTCTGGTACGCCACGTGGGAATTGCATGGACGTTTCGAATCCAAGGCTTCATGACCATTGCTACCGGCCTTCCGGCGGCGTGGTTTATGAAGGACCGCGTATCACTCCGCAGTGCTCCTTTTTTCGACTTCTCCATGTTTCGCAGCCTGCCTTTCACCGCGGTGTTCGTAGCAGGTGCTATCGGCACGTTTGCGCTTTTCGTCCCCCCATTTTACCTTCCTCTGTTCGCCCAATCGTTAGGACAGTCCTCCAGTACGGGTGCAGCATTGGTTGCCGCTTTCAATGCTTGCAATGCGATCGGCCGGTTTGCTGGTGGCCCTCTCTGTGATAAAATCGGACCCGCGAACACCCTCCTCATCACGATGATATTAAACGCAGTCAGTATGCTTGCGATCTGGCCGGTATCTAGTACGCTAGCACCTCTCCTTGTTTTTGCTGTAGTAAACGGTGTCGCGAACGGGTCATTCTTCACTGTGTTCCCAACAGTGGTTGCAAGCATTTTCGGGCCTGGAAGAGCTGCTGTCGCAATGAGCATGTCTATCAGCGGCTGGACGGTTGGTTATTTGCTCGGTGCCCCAATTGCAGGTCTTCTTCTACAGGCTGCAGGCGGAGAGAAAGCGGCGAATAAATCGGGTGTCGAGGTCTATCGACCTGCGATCTTTTATGCCGGTGGGGTTGCGTTGATATCTAGCATATTTGCGCTTCTTGCGAGATATTATACTGCTAGAAATGTGCGCGCGAGGGTGTAGGTGTAAATCTTGTCGCATAATATGCATCGATAATATAGAGTAGTCAGACTATACCAAAAACCAGGTGAAAATCGCGAGTTTGAGCCAATCTAGGTCATTTTACAGGACTCTCTTCCATGCAAAGTAAAGAATGCCGCATATAGGTGGAAAGAACACTGATTTCGCTTGTAGCTGTAAACTGCTACATTCTTTCAGGGGTCAAATACAAATGAAGATGTTTGGAGGATACGGGATAGGGATATAAGCAAAATCAGGTGTATAGAACACCAGGCCAAGGCTTCTACAAATTCAATGATTGATATAAGGTGGGACGTCATGACATCAATAACTATGACTTTGTAAAATGAACGAAAACACAAGTGCCTCGCGGGGAGATTTCGCAAAGTCGTAGAACAATTCGTTTACTCCTTGCATATTTGCTATCTCAAAGTTTTCCGGAAGAGCGAGCCTCAAGAGCAGCCTGCTTCCTTTTAACTTTCTCAGATCCTATTCGAGCATCCTCCGGACTCTGCCAGTTTACAGATCCATCACGATAGTCAATCCAGTAATCCATGCCTTCATACTCCCCTTCCGCTGCGATCGCGCCTAAAATCCACCCTTTCCAGGCCTGGCCATCATCACCTCCATATTTATCGCTACCTGTGTCAAGAATACCTGAGGCCTTTAACTCCTCTAGCTTAACAGGATGCATCCAAGACGTTGCTTTGGTCTGGTGGTTTACATAGTAGGTACGTCCCTTACTATCGATTTGGCTCTCATAAGGATAGGGAAGGCCTGGCGTGAATGGCTCGCGGAGTGTAGGATTTTCCCAGGAAGTAGTACCAGCGGTGTGATTGAGATAATATGTCTTTCCCGAGCTTGGATCGATAGCCTCTTCGAAATCGACGGGGCTGTCGGAAGAGACTGGAATAGGCCTTGTAGCTACCATTTGATGTTCTCGAGGATAGGAGTAGTAGAAATATATAGATAAAATACCACACAGTGTCGTGCTTGCTAGAATATGTGGGGTATGATTATGTATAAGGTTAATTATCCACGCGGTCGGTGGCTGTGTGCTAGGCTGTATATCTGACAATTTAACAGCCACCGGAAGAGGACTTTTATTCAAAATCTGTATATTACATTATTATGAAGTACGGTTTTCGTTTTTACTAAGAATATAACCTCGTCGTCAATCATAACGTCGGCTTCATAATCACATGACTGACCCATACAGAATTGAAAGTATTAGATATCTAGGACAATATTAATACTTTCCATGAGTTTCTCCGCCTCAAAGTCCATTTGAATCGTCATACGGACTCAAAAAAAATTACCTAATACGCAATGCTACGTGCTGACTTCTGCATATTTGACATGAAGTTCAGCTGGGGTTCATGTGAGGGAATATCAAGACTTAAATTTAGTGACTAATATACATGGTTTAATGTCTCATGACGCCAAGATTCTTTTACCGATCTGACACACCTTTTGGCGGCATGAGTGGGTTAATTCAAGAGACTGAAATCTTGACCTGTTTGGGACTAGATGCGGGGGTAATTTGACTATTCTCTACTGTACTGCTAATGCACGTCTCCGTTTCACACGTAATAAATAGTAGCGCTTTCATAGGTAGAAGGGAAAGCCGAGACCTATCGCACTGATGTATATAAAGCGTGAATTTCTCGGTCTTCTTGGTTCAGCCAGTGCTGAGTTCAAGAGTTTTTGAGATCTTATCGTCTGATCTTGCAAGCTATGGGTATTGAAGAAGCCCTTTCAGCTGAGCTGAGAGAGAAGCTGAGAGACGATCTATTAGCTACCGAACACAAATTTATTCTTGAAATCCCCAAGGTAGAACTTCACGTCCATCTTGAAGGTACTTTAACTGCGGAGCTGAGATGGAAGTTGACGCAAAGAAATGGAACTACGCTGAAAATAGCTAAAAGTGGTCGAGAGCTTAAAAGTCTGGAGGAGATGAAAGCTGCAATGGACTTGCTTCGGCCAGATTCCAGTCGTGTCAACAACGACGAAGAGCGATTTCAATTTTTCGAAGCCTACTATGAAGGATTTGAGTGTCTCAAGACGAAGGAAGACTTCTTTGATCTTGCCATGCATTATCTTGAGCATGCTGCTACGATGAATGTTCGCTACTGCGAACTTTTCTTCGATCCCCAGGGTCATACAAGCCGTGGAACGTCCTGGATGGTCATGATGGAGGGTTTTAGAGAAGCCCAGAGGAAAGCCGAGAATGAACTAAATGTACGTACCATCTTTCAACTACTAGACATGATATGAGAACTTACCATTCGAAATAGGTGAAATCAGCATGGATCATGTGCTTTCTCCGAGATATCTCTCCAGAATCTGCCATGGAACATTACAAGGCTGCACTACCTTATCGGGATATAATCGTGGGAATTGGGCTTGATTCAAACGAAGAGGATCGACCACCGGCACTTTTCGAAGAAGTCTTTTCCCTAGCCCGACGTGATGGCTTTAAGCTCACGATGCATTGCGACGTGGACTCAAAAAATACACACGACCATATTAGGCAGGCTGCATCTGTTGTTGCAGGCCAAGGACTTGACCGGATTGACCATGGCCTTAACGCTGCAGAGGAACAGGGCTTAATAAACTTGATCTTAAAGCGTGATATAGGCATGACGATCTGCCCTTGGTCTTACCTACGACATACTACGCATGCGGAGCTTGGACCGAAGATCCGTGTTCTATTTGATGCAGGTATCAAAGTTTCCATTAATAGCGACGACCCAGCTTACATGGAAGACTGCTGGATCTTAGAGAACATGTTACTGGCAAAACACCTGTGCGGTTTTGACGACGAAGAAATTGTTGTTCTAGCAAACAACGCAGTCAACATCTCTTGGGCAACGCCAGCGGTTAAGGAAAATATCCTACAAGAGATTGGCTTGGTTTATGACAAATTTCACTCAGCTCAGTAGATATATCTATAAAAAATAATATTGACTGCTTACTATTTCTTCTGCTGACTTATTTTCGAAATTTATTACTAAACTACGTCGTCCCCTAAGGAGATCCGAACCACAGAACTGTAGTTTGCGCGCACATAAACTTATTGCCCATTGTTCGTGATCAAATTTCGAATTCTCCCCACATGCTATTCAGTCACATCCAAGAACCCTGTAAGTTGAAACCCAGGCCTTACACCGAAATTGAGGACAGGTGCTACAATAACAGTTTGCGCTGTGGAGAATTGTCGTTGGATAAATCAAAGAGCCGACCATTGCCTGAACGCCAGACCTGTTGCAAGGCCTCAATGGCAAGCTTTTGGTGAAAACAGCCGAGGGTACGAAAGTTCGTATATAGTTCATCTCGTAGCCAGATCCTCGTTTGACTATCTTCTTGGGTTAGCAGTAAGCCAGCCTGGAACAAGGGCCAAGAGGTTGAGTAACTCCAGCTAGTTTTGGAAGGAATAGCTCGTGCGTGGTTAAAGATGCTTTTGTTCAAACTTTTCGTGTTGAATATATCGTTAGGCAGTCGAAAAATTCGAATCAAATAGAGCAAGGTTCCCAATCTCCATACCTCAACCATGTGACGGCGGGGACCAGAGTCGCCAGACGCATCCCATCTTTTAATATCATTCCCAAGTAGTATTGATTTCTGGATGGCGTCTTGACTTATCGCCCGGGAATCTGGCTGTAGTCTATGGAGAACCGTAACATCTACAATGTATTCGAAGAGATCAATCGGGCAATAGAACACATCAAACCCCCACTCTCTTCTTCCTGATGGCGTCCTGAACTTATTCAGTGTAGCCCTGATATCTTCAAGTGACCAATGCGGCATTCTCGAGCTTGTAGTGGCGCCCATAATATCAAGCCTGCTGTATTGTGAGTTTTAAGCTAGTTGGCATAGGGTTATGATTACCATGCTATACGTTGTTCAATGAAGCCTCGCTCTGTACCATCGGAGCCACGTAATTTTATGAATGTACTCGCAGCTTTGAGATGTGTTTCAAATTCGATACAGTCCCCAGAGCACACCTTCCACAGCTGTCAGGGAGATGTAATTTACAAAGTGGTGAATGACACGTACATCAAGCTGCGCAAGCAGTAACATACTAACTAGACACGCCAAGTCTGGCCCGTCAGGGTAGCTTTCCAGTTCGGCCCTCAGGAGTTCCGTAGCTCTTACTCTTAGATGAAGGCTTTGTCTCTTCAATTGGTCATCTTCTAGCCGATTTGCTAAATGGGATGATGCCGTAGCCGCAACTGCGCACCTTACAGAGGGAACGCTTCTAATCATGGGCAAAATATGACGGGTGTAAGGGGTTTCAACTGGACCATGGCCGAGATAAAAGGCTTCGCTAATCTCACGAGCATCTAGAATATTGTTAACAGAGCTTAATGACAATCCGTCTGGGAGTCTTCATACAGTATTTGACAAACCCTCCAAGATCATCGCTCACTGTTCCTACGAACCTGGGAATGTTCTGGTTTTGTTGTTGTAGGATGAATATGGCTCGAGAGTTTGAATTATGTACGCTAAAACCTTCGGATTCTACAGCATATTTGTGGATTTCCAGCGGTTTTGCTTTTAGCGCTATCTGCGCCTGGTGATGAGGGTGCTGAATATTCTTTAGTTCCTTAGCTTTTGTTAACTTTGCCTTACTTGGACCCAGCTCCAGAGGGGCATGCAAGTTCGTCTCATGGTCAGGAGCCTTGTGTGTCTTGCTGGCCAACGCTCCCCGGGCAGTGGCATCGACCCAACGTAACACATATCCCTCACATTCTACACCTTTTATGCTGCAGCTCCTACATGTCGGCAGATTCCGATCGCACTTTCTTCCACGACGGCGACATGTCTTGCAGGCAGTTCCAAATAGATTGTTTCGACTCATATCCAAAGCTAGTTGGTATTTCAGTTTCCGAATTACTCACTCTAAATGTAAGTCGGAGTTACTAAAAGTAATTGCCAAGTTCCAGATCTAAATTCAGTTAAAACACAAGGCTTAGTCAAGCTCAAAAAGCTGAACGTCAATTGCCGACTCAGCGAGAAGGTGATCTCTAACATGCTTGCTCTAATAAGTTATGAGTCATCACTGGTACATATTCTTCTCAGAGCGATAATTTTATGAAAGAACAACATCGAGACTTTGAAGAACATACCTTATCCTTCATCTCATATCGTGCCCTAAAATTGAACCTGCCCGCAGTCACCTAGTATCGTTTCTGCCACCGAGCTATCAAGGATCATTTAACCGTCGATCGCAAGTTGAAGGTCTTGGCAAAATGGGTATATGCATGTCAGAATATCGATCGTATTCGAAGTCACATG
>Ga0247804_10001418_pt1 | contig 11146 bp, 9 predicted proteins | sample UWRJL029104C1_FD_181142 | JGI IMG/M metagenome (GOLD analysis project Ga0247804, IMG submission 181142) | Plant litter microbial communities from Arlington Agricultural Research Station in Wisconsin, United States - UWRJ-L029-104C-1 | ecosystem: Environmental > Terrestrial > Plant litter >...
AGCCTTTTGTAAAATCTATTGAACCATATTTTCCGCTGGTTGCGTAAGTGCTAATTTCACCATTATTAATTTGCACTTTTACAGGAACGCATAAATTTTTATACGTAAAATTGAAAGGTCTTCCGTTGTTTGAAGGAGCTACAATACTTGCACCATTTGCATTATTTTCTGCATCTATATACATTTTATATTTGCCTAAATATTGCATCGACATTTTACCGTTTTCTGTTTTGATAGTGTAGTTGCCGAGCTTCCATTCGCTATCTAAGTTTGGATTGAAATCACTTGCAAAACCTAATGGAACGGTAGTTTTGTCTTCTTCAAAAACACCATCTTTCAATGAATAAAAATATGAAAATGCTGTGGCAACCATACCTGCATCTGCAATGGCAAAGCCACAAATCAAATCAGGACTGAATACTCCAAAAAATATCCATGCTTTACGTTCTGTTCTTCTTTTCTTCGTTAATAAACCTTGCTTATCAAAGAAAGAAGTATCTGTATTTTCTATCAGATCATCATACACACCAAAAGGAATGTTTATATTATTTTGTAAAAGTGAAGATTGCTTTGAATGTATCATTTTGATTTAAAGTTTATGAATTATGATTTTAGATTTTGCAGCAAATAAATGTAGTGAACAAAATTGGATTTTTGTATATTATAAAACTCCTGAAAAAGCATAGAGCAAAAAGCTATCCAAATAATTCTTCCACAAACTTATTTTCAAACTTTTTTGCTGGATCAAATTCATGTTTCAATTTCTTAAAATCTTCTATCTTTTCGTATTGATTTTGCAGGTAATTTTTATCCATAACAAATTCTTTGCCCCAATGTGGACGACCATTATACTGTTTTGCAAAGCTTTGATAGAACGGCAGAATCTCATTCCATATATGAAAATCGTAATTGTATAAGCCTAACCAAACTGCATCTCTTTTATAACAAGGACTTAACCAAAAATCATCACCTTTGGTAAATCTTATTTCCTGTATGAATGTAAGATGATAAGGCGAATCTTCAACCATTTTTTTGTAAGCTCTTAGCATTTCTTTTACATTCACTAAGTCAAAAGTCCATTCTGTTTCTCTATGAATTGGCGGCGCAGGCACATTGTAAACGTTATAGCATTTTTCAATTCTATCTATTGGTCCGTGCATTTGTTTGGTCAAATATTTATTGATAGCAACGATCCAGCTATTTCTCATTCTGCCAATAAATACAAGCAATCTATAGCCAAGCACAGATAATAACCTATCCTGAAAAAACTGACGCAGCTTGCTGTCATTTATTTTTTCCTGTGTTCTTCTGTATTTATAAACCACTACTTCATTCGTTGGTGGCAACCACCATAATTTAAAATGATGATTGTTTTGAAGCAGCTCATCAATATTTTCTATCACTTCATCGAAAGGTAAAGTTGTGGTATATTCATGCAAATTAAAACATTGTGTTACCTGTAAAGTAATTTCAGAAATAACACCTAAGCAACCAATACTGATTACTGTTGCATTGAACAAATCGACATCTTCTTCTTTATGAATGATAATTTTTGAGCCATCTGCTTTTATTAAAGAAAACTCAATTATTTGTGAAGCTAAACATTGGTAAGTAATACCGCTTCCATGTGTACCTGTAGATATGGCGCCTGCTAACGATTGTTCTGAAATAGATCCTAAATTCTGCAAAGCTAAACCTTCTTTATCCAAGAATTTATTGAGCTGATGCAGCTTAATACCTGCTTGTACCTTTATGGTTTGTTGTTCCTTGTCAAGATGCAAAACTTTATTGTAGTGATCAAGGTTTATCATCGTATCATCTGTTACACAAACTGCCGACCATGAATGTCCTGTACCAACTACTCTTATTTTTTTATGTTTAGAAATAATTGAGATGATTTCTGCTTCTGTTTCAGGTTGATAGTAATTAGCAACATTATGCCTGATGTTTTTTCCCCAATTTATAAAGGTATAATTGCGCTGCTGCTTCATCAATTAAAAGTAATGAAAAAGGAACACAGATTAAACTGATTATACAGATTATCATGATTCTATTTCTTAAAATCAAGATTAATTAGAACACTGACATAAAAAGATAAAGCGGATTATCATGATCCTGTAAATCATAATAATCCGCTAAATCTGTGTTCTATAAAATGTTGTCCGAAAGTCCCTTTAGGGTTTTCGTTATCCAACCAGTTCACCATACAGTTCAGCGCGTTGAGCCTGAACTTTTGGATCTGCTAAGTATTCATCGTAAGTCATCATTTTATCTAACATGCCATTTGGTGTTAGTTCTATAATTCTGTTGGCGATGGTTTGCGTAAATGTATGGTCATGAGAAGTGAATACCATCGTTCCTGCGTACTCAATCAAACCGTTGTTTAATGCTGTAATAGATTCCAAATCCAGGTGATTCGTCGGCTCATCTAAAATTAAGAAGTTTGCGTCTTCCATCATGGTTTTGCTCATCATACAACGTACTTTTTCACCACCTGATAATACCGTACATTTCTTCAAAGATTCTTCACCACTAAATAACATTCTTCCTAAGAAACCACGAATAAATGTTTCATCTTTATCAGCAGAATATTGACGCAACCAATCTACTAAATTCAAATCTCCATTTTGAAAGTAAGATGAGTTATCATTCGGCACATACGATTTTGTGATGGTAATGCCATATTTTATTTCTCCTTTTTTAGCAGCTTGTTCGCCAGCCAATATCTTAAAGAAATTAGAAACTACTAAGCCATCTTTAGAAATGAAAGCAATCTTATCACCTTTATTTACTGTAAACGTTACATCTTTAAATAAAGTAGTACCATCTTCCATATCAAAAGCCACATTATGAACATCAAGGATCATGTCACCTGCTTCACGGCTTTGTTTGAAGAACAAACCAGGATATTTTCTGCTGGATGCTTTTATCTGCTCAATGTCTAATTTTTCTAAAGCTTTCTTACGAGAAGTTGCCTGTTTAGATTTAGATGCATTGGCACTGAATCGCGCAATGAAATCTAATAATTCTGCTTTCTTCGTTTCGTTCTTCTTATTCTTATCGGCACGTTGTTTCAATAATAATTGAGATGTCTCGTACCAGAAAGTATAGTTACCTGAGTATAAATTAATTTTGCTGAAATCAATATCTACGATGTGTGTACACACCATATCTAAAAAGTGTCTATCATGCGACACAACAATCACCGTATTTTTAAAATCTGCTAAGAAATCCTCTAACCATGAAATCGTGTTCACGTCCAAATCATTCGTAGGCTCATCGAGAATTAAAATATCAGGATTGCCAAATAATGCTTGTGACAACAATACTTTAATTTTATCTGTAGAAGGCAGTTCTTTCATTAATTTATAATGCTGATCTTCTTTTACGCCTAAGTTGCTCAACATTTGTGCGGCATCGCTTTCGGCGTCCCAACCGTTCATTTCTGCAAACTCAGATTCCAAATCACCCACACGCATACCATCTGCATCGTTAAAATCAGGTTTTGCATACAAAGCGTCTTTTTCTTTCATGATGTCGTACAAGCGTTTGTTGCCCATCATTACGGTATCAATTACAGTATTTTCTTCAAAAGCAAAGTGATTTTGAGACAAAACCGACATACGTTCGCCTGGAGAAAATTCGATATTACCTGTGGTAGATTCGATCTCACCTGAAAGTATCTTTAAGAATGTTGATTTTCCGGAACCGTTTGCACCAATAACACCATAGCAATTTCCATGTGTAAATTTTATATTCACTTCATCAAACAACACGCGTTTTCCGTACTGTAAGGATAAATTATTAACTGTAATCATAAGTAGCTTGAAATTTGACGCAAAGATACGAAATTTCAGTCGTAAGTAATAAATTGTAAGTAATGAGAATGCTGGATTTAATAAAAAATAAATGAAGTAAGTTTTAGGTAAAAAGCCACATAAACAAGTGCTTTTTGGACGCACTTGATAAATATCAAGATTATAATTGTAAATTCGTCATCTATTAAATTAAATACAAAATACTATGAAGGGAATATTTTTAGTTAAAAACGGCAAATCAAAAGATGCTTTTGAGTTTAGAGATATACAGGTTACAGAGCCAAAAGATAATGAAGTGGGCATTATTGTAGAAGCATCAGGTCTTAATTTTGCAGATGTAGTTGCTCGTTTAGGACAATATCAGGATTGTCCGCCATTGCCAACTATCATTGGTTATGAAGTAGTTGGTCGTGTAGAGAAAGTTGGAAAAGACGTGACTACGCTGCAAAAAGGCGACAGAGTTTTAGCATTCACACGCTTTGGCGGTTATAGTCAATATGTAACACAACAGGAAAGTGCCGTTGCAAAAATTCCCGAAACGATGGATGTTGGCAAAGCATTGGCATTGGCAACACAATACAGCACAGCTTATTATGCTTGCGCAGTGGCAACCAATGTTCTGCCGAATGAAACGGTGTTGATTCATGCAGGTGCCGGTGGCGTTGGTACGGCTTTAATACAATTATGCAAACTCAAAAATGCCAATATCTATTCAACTGCAGGCAGCGATGCCAAATTAGAATACTTACGCAAACAAGGTGTTCAGCATCCAATAAATTATACTACACAGGATTTTTCTGAAGTTATTAAAGAACCGATTGATGTGGCTTTTGACAGCTTAGGTGCAACTAATTTCCGAAAATCATACAACCTATTAAATCGTGGCGGCAGAATTGTTGGTTATGGTGCTTCTTCTATGACAGATGCTCATAATATTTTCTCTAAAGCAAAAATGGGTTTGGCATTTGGTCTTTATCATCCAGCGCAATTATTAATGGAAAGCCGCTCTATGATTGGTGTGAATATGCTTCGTATCGCAGATTATAAACCTGAGATCATTAAGCTTTGTATGGAAAACGTGATTGCTTTATTGGAACAAGGTAAAATTGATCCGCATGTTGATACTATGTATCCTGTTGCCAATGTTTACGAAGCACATGATGCTTTGGAAAAACGCAAAACCATCGGTAAAGTTGGTATTGTTTGGTAGTTGTCTGAATCACAGATTTAACAGATTATTAGATTACAGAGAAGATAAATCTGTGTAATCCTTGAATCAGTTTAATCTGTGATTCAGAAAAATTTATCGCAGCACATAATAGTCGCCTCTTCCATCTTTATTATACAGTATCAAACCTGCCTTGGTAAGTGCTACCAAAATCTTATTCGCACGTTGTAAGGAAATATTCAGCTTTTGGTTCAATATTTTCGGCGTGATGAATTCTTTCGTTTTCAGGTAATCCAGCACAAACTGTGATTTAGAATCCAAGTCATTGATATTGATCTTTTCGTCATCTTCATACTGCAAAGTTCTTTGCGTGGTCTTGCTTGCCAGCAAAGTTTTGTCCATGCTGCGCATATACAATTGCCATTCATCGTGTTCGTCCATCGCAAAATGCGGCTTTCGCAGGCTGTTCTTTATATCAGCTTCCAGTATCTGTAAACCTTCTTCATCTTCATAAATAGTGAAGACCACATCTACAGGTGGCTCACAAAAATGCTCTGCTGCTTCATAGATCATGTACATTTCCTCTTCTGCATCGCAACCCATCAAAAAACCATTATCCTTTACGCCTATCAGCAGCTTGCCTCCACGATTATTGGCAAATGCTGCTAATGTGCGTGCAATCTTTTTCTGATTTGTAATACTTTGTTTAAAATCCAGTTGTACACCTTCACCTTTGAAAACAAGCTTTTCCAGCTCTTCCAGATCATATTTTATTTCAGGTGTAAATCGCATACAGATTTTTTAAGCCTAAGGCTATTGGGAAATGGCTTGGCAATGTGACGAATTTTAAGCAAAAATGTTCATCATAAGCACAAAGAACAAAAAATTAAAGAAGCATATCGCCCGATTTTATAAAACCGATGTTAGGTACTTGCCCGAGACAAGTTTGTTCTTTTGCTTATACTTTTCCGTTATATTTTGGGTCAAAGTCCACCATCCATTCAATACCGTATTTATCTCTAAACATTCCAAAATATGAACCCCAAGGACTGTCGCCAATAGGAAATTCAATATTTTCGCCTGCTGAAAGTCCGTTAAATAATTTGTCAGCTTCTTCTTTGCTTTCTGCACTAATAGATATTTTAGACCTGTTTTCGTTTTCGTTTGTCGGTCCCATACTTTCCGGAACATCATTAGCCATTAAAATATTATTGCCGATAGGCAAAGCAATGTGTATTATTTTATTTGCTTCATTTTCTGCAACTGGAAATTCAGGACTTGCCATGTCTTTGAAACGCACAATTTTTGCGAATTCTCCGCCAAATACCGATCTGTAAAAATTGAATGCTTCTTCGGCATTTCCGTTGAAGTTAATGTGTGGATTGATAAGTGCCATAATTTTTATTTTTGAAAGTTAATTTTATAGTATTCTAAATGTCTGACGGTTTCATAATAGAACGATGCCAACGTTTCGGCTTGGCGATGTAATGGTAAGTAGATGAAACTGTTTCGTATTATTTTAATCAAATATACAGTATTATTTCAAACCCAAAACATAAAAGAAGTTCTAAAGTATCTTCATTATTATATTACATTTGGCTGCTCATAATCAAGTATTGCCAATCATTATACTGATTAGCTTTCGATAAATTCAGCCTGATAACAGTTGTAAATACACACTATCTGAAAAACAATATTTCCGCTGCTGTCATGCATGAAACATATATAATCAAACATCTTCTAAATTACTAATTATTTCTAACTTAGCAAAAAACTACCTTTTTTATAATTTAATACATATTTTTACCTTTGTTAGTAGAATAACATTCTCATGCTTGACTCTGTAATACCAAGAATTAAAGATTGGCCTATTAATTTAATAGCCAAAAAACGCGACAAAATATTACAGGAAACTATTTCTGAAGCTGTTTTAGAATTCAATAAAGCTTATCCAACACTTTCCGGCTTGCGCGATCAATTACAGAAAACCCTGTATCTCGAACGCATCCGTATAAAGAACGAATCTTGGGAAGTAGATCCTGAAGATGAATCCGAATTTTGGAGTCAGATAAAAAAACGCCTTTTACAGGCAGATCCATCGTTGATAGATGAAGATGCCTCCAAAGAACAACATCAGGATCTACTTCAGGATATTATGTCGCGTTACGCAAACGAAATTGTCGGTCATTTCAATCCAAATATGTTTTGGTTTGCACGTCAATTATTGGTAAGAATCTTCGCGCGCTTATTTAATTCTCATTTTGGTGGACTTAAAGGACTTTTTAATCCACAGGAAAAGCTAAAAGACAAACTGGTCGTTGCCGGTCCGGTCGATAAGCTGCGTAGTCTGGTTACTAAGGGTACTGTTATTCTTGTTCCTACGCATTTCAGCAACCTCGATTCCGCAATTATTGGTTTTGGTATGGATTACATCGGTATGCCTGCTTTCCAATATGGCGCAGGCTTGAATTTGTTCAATTCGAAGATATTCAGCTTTTTCGCAGGCAACTTAGGCGCTTATAAACTCGACAGACGCAAAAAAAACCCAATCTACTTAGAAACGTTAAAATCGTATTCTAAAACAAATGTATTGGCTGGTGCTCATACCATATTTTTTCCGGGTGGAACACGCTCTCGCGCCGGAAACCTTGAATCTGAATTAAAACTTGGTTTATTAGGTACTGTAATGGCTGCACAACGCATTCACCATGAAAGAAATCCGAGCAATTTAGCTCCTAAAATATTTATTGTTCCACTAACCATCAGCTACCATTTTGTGCTCGAAGCTTCTTCTTTGATAGAAGATCAGCTACGCAGAACAGGTAAAGAACAATATTTAGTGCATGAAACACCTTCGCCTGCAGGTAAAGGAATTTGGAAATTCTTTTGGGAAACTTTCTCTAAATCAACAGACATAACTCTTTCATTAGGTGATCCTATGGACGTTTTTGGTAATGCTCTTGATGAAGATGGAAACAGTCTTGACAAACTCGGCAACAAGGTAGAAATCAGGAATTATTTTGTAAACAAAGGCGTATTAAAGGAAGACGACCAAAGAGAAGTCATCTATACACAGATGTTAGGCGAAAAGATTGTAGAAGGCTTTTTCAAAAACAATGTGGTTTACTCTTCTCATCTTGTCACTTTTGTAGCTTTTGAACTGTTAAAGAAAAAATTCAATTACCCTGATATTTTTACATTAATGCGTACTGCCGAAGAAGACCGCGAAATTGAGTGGAGCGAATTCAAGATGTACATTAAAAAGGTGATTGATGAACTTTATGTGTTGAATAACAAGGATTTAATAAAGCTTGCATCACATATGACTACAAAAGAATTAGATGAGATCATTGCTTTAGGTATTGAGAATGTAGGTCTTTACCACCCAAATTTGCCAATTATGCGTAATAAGCAGGGAAATATTACAAGCGAAGACTTAAAATTACTATACTTTTATCACAACAGACTGTTAGGCTATGGACTTGAGAAGTGCTTCAGATAATCAACCGGTTGCGGTTATTGGTGCCGGTAGTTTTGGTACTGCGGTTGCCAACCTCTTAGCCGAGAACGGCAAGGTACTCTTCTATTCACGTCGTGCCGATGCTGTAGATATCATTAATAAAGAACGAGTAAACAATGGACAAGCTATACATGATAACATAACAGCTACCAATGACTTACAGGAAATCACTGAAAGCTGTTATTTAATGTTTCCTTCCGTATCTTCCGATGCTTTCCGTGATACGATGCGCACTATGGCTCCTCTATTACGCCCTTATCACATGATGATACACTGCACAAAAGGCTTTGATATTAAACTGGAACCGGGAAAAAGCATTTTAGATAAAGACATTATTCTGCATCCGTCTGATATTTATACTATGAGTAAGGTTATTTTGGAAGAAACCTGCGTAAAACGTGTAGGCTGTATGAGCGGACCAAACTTAGCACGCGAGATCGCCAATAAACATCCTGCTGCTACCGTAATTGCTTCCAAGTTTGATGAAGTGATAAAAGAAGGTGAAAGTGCCATTAGAAGTAAACGGTTACAAGTGTATGGTAATCATGATATTTATGCAGTAGAACTTGCAGGTGTGCTTAAAAACTCAATGGCATTGGCTGCCGGTGCTTTAGGCGGTTTAGGCTACGGACAAAACGCCATGGCTTTTCTCATTACACGTGGTATTGGCGAAGTAATTCGACTGGCTACAGCTATGGGTGCCGATAAACAAGCTTTCTTAGGATTAGCCGGTATTGGTGATTTAGTAGCAACCTGTACTTCTCCTTTAAGCAGAAATTATACTGTTGGCGCACGACTTGCAAAGGGCGAAACGTTGGAATATATTTTGGCGACCTCTACCGAAGTTGCGGAAGGTATTAAAACAGTAAGCATCTCTAAGAAGCTGGCAGACTCTACCGGCGTGAAGACACCGATCATACAAACCATCTATCGGGCACTTTTCGATGGATTAGACGTTGCGGAAGCACTCGGCTACCTGATGGAATATCGTTGGGGTTATGATGCTGACTACATATAGCGGTGATTTCCTTCCTAAACATCGAAGACGTAAATCCTTTTCCACGTTGGCTAATTAGATTAAAGTAAGCTGTAAGCCTGCCATAACATTCGGTTTTCTTACAGGCAATTCATTTATTGTTTTTGTGATGGTATATACTTCGGTTTCTTTATAACGCGACGCGACAATAATATTTGTTGTTCCTGCATGCTTTATAAACATATCGTGTACCAACTCAGGACAGTTGTTGTGCTTAGATAAATGTGATAAAAGCAGATGGCTCATAAAAGGTGATCTGTGTGCAAGGAAAAGCTCCAGTGCCTGCGCGTTAGATATATGACCTCTGCCACCGCGTATCCTGTTTTTTAAAAATATAGGATAACCTCCTTCTTCCAGCATTTTTTCACAATAATTAGCTTCCAGGAAGCAGGCATGACATTGCCGGAAATGATTAATTACCTGTTCGCAAACTTTACCAATATCGGTGATCACTCCTATTTTAATACCATTATAGCCAACCATAAAGCTATATGGATCTGCAGCGTCGTGATATTTGGCAAAAGGCATTATCGAAAGACTGCCGACACTTACCTCTTCATTTGCTGTAAAGATTTGTTGTAAGTTTTTCTCTATGTGAATATTCACATTTCGCAGCGTAGATGGTGTGATATATACAGGCAGCCTGTATTTTTTGGATAGCACCGAGGCACCGCGTATATGATCTGTATGCTCATGCGAGATAAAAAGCGCTTTCACACGCGACATAGATAAACCAAGGTTTACCATGCGTTTTTCTATTTCACGGCAGGATATACCTGCATCTACCAGTACTGCATCGTGTTCATTTCCTACATAATAGCAATTGCCATTGCTGCCGGAATTGAGCGATGTGATGAACAGAGACATGCTACAAAGAAAGTAAAATATTTTTTAGAATGATAGTGAGGCGTGAAATTATTTGGTGGTATTACGTCCAGCGTCGAAGAGGTTTAAAACCTCTTCGACGTTGGACTGCTACTTGAAACAATCACGCACGCCTCAATTCAACTTATTTTGCACGCTGTATCTTGCGAACCAGTTTTTTAGCGGCACGTTCCGGCGAATCAGGCACTACAATATCAAGTGCAGGAATGATGATTTTGCTCAAGGCAAATTGTGCAACTTCCAAAACTCTTTTTGTAACTTCTACAGGTAGTTTTTCCGTTAAGGTATCAATTAAGATGTTATTTTCTGCTTCCTGTTTTGATTCGGTTGATACCTCTGTTGCAGGTTCTGGTTTAAGTACTAATTTTTTGTGTGTTTGTTGATGAGACATAGTAAATGCTTTAAAGTTTGTATAGTAAAATGCTTGTTTGTTGTTGTCGCAAAACTAATGTGTGATGCCAAAGTTTGCCTTATATGGTGTTGCCAATTAATTACAAGATTTCCATGTGAAAATTGACATTTCTACCACAATATTGTTTACCAAAACCTTAATATTCAAATATACGGAATTAGGGATTTATTTCGTGCCAGACAGCATTCACTTAATTTCCTTAACAATGCGGTAATTGTAAGATGCGATGCGGGTGATGTAAGTCGTGATGCGGACGATGTAAGGCACGATGCGGACACTGTAAGTCGCGATGCGGACACTGTAAGTC
>Ga0247804_10001419_pt1 | contig 11140 bp, 8 predicted proteins | sample UWRJL029104C1_FD_181142 | JGI IMG/M metagenome (GOLD analysis project Ga0247804, IMG submission 181142) | Plant litter microbial communities from Arlington Agricultural Research Station in Wisconsin, United States - UWRJ-L029-104C-1 | ecosystem: Environmental > Terrestrial > Plant litter >...
AAGCAGGTCGTCTCCGCCGAGCTCCTCGTACTTGTCGGTGAGGTCGAGGAACGCGCCGGCCGAGGTGAATGCCGCGGCCTGCGTGTTGCCGACCTCGACGACGTCGGGGCTGTCGCTCCCGGAGAGGTTGGTCGTGAGGAGGTCGACGAGACCACCCCATGCCTGCTCCTCGATCGTGAGGGTCGAACCGGGGTTCTCCTCCTCGAAGGTCTCCTTGAGGTAGTCGCGGGCCTCCTGGGGTGTATCCGTGCCAACGAGCCACACACGGATGTCGCCGGTTTCGGCTTCTGGAGCCGCTCCCCCCGAACAACCCGCGAGTGCAAGTGCGGCGACAACGCCGACGGCTGCGAAACTGAGTTTCCTCATCGTCTTGCTTTCCTTTCCTAGGGCGATGGTGCAGGCAACCGCCTGACACCCCGTGGTGCTGGGGCTATGAGACCCCGAGTTGGCCGGAGAGCACCATGACGGCTGCGCCGCGCATGACGATGTCCTCTCCGAGCGCTGTCATCCGCAGGGTGAGATCGCCATGGAACTCGGCCATCGTCCTCGCGCGGAGTGTCTCGATGGTCGCTGCTGCGAGCGGGCCATCAAGCAGGTGGGTCGGTCCGCTCAGGACAACCTCGGCGAGGTTGAGCGCACCGACGACGGGGGCGAGGGCGATGCCGAGGCGCTGCCCTGCTTCCCGCAGAATCGTGGTCTTCTGGGCATCGGATGTCGCGGCCGCGAGGGCGGCGTCGAGCCGCGGGGTGCCGAGCCAGGTCTCGAGGCAGCCGCGCTTGCCGCACACGCACTCGGCGCCGCCATCGGTGCCGACCACGACGTGCCCGATCTCACCGGCGGCGAACCGGCTGCCGAACAGCGGGGTGCCGTCGAGCAGCAGCCCTGCGCCGACACCGTGTCCGACCTTGATGAGCATCATGTCGCTGTCGGCGCCGCCGAAGCTGTGCTCGGCGAGCACCGCGGCGTTCGCGTCGTTCGCGACGACGACCGGCAGTGCGAAGCGCTCCGCGAGGAAGCCCTGCAGCGGTTCGCCGGCCCAGCCGAGGTTGGGCGCGCTCAGCACGACCCCGCCGAGGTCGACGACGCCGGGTGATCCGACACCGATGCCGAGCACGGGGAGGGTGGTGGCGGCGACGAGCCGCTCGGCCAGGGCGAGCACGGCGGCCGTCGCATCCGGCCCAACAGCGCCGTCGAGCGGCAGGTCGGCACGGGAGAGGATCTGGCCGTCGAGGTCGAGCACAGCACCGCGGAAGGTGCCGTACTCGCTCAGGTCGATGCCGATGATCTGGAATGCCTCGCGGTTGAGATCGAGCATCGTCGCGGGCTTGCCCGGGCGCACCCCCTCGCGCTGGCCGGCCTCGACGACGAGGCCCTCGGTGATGAGTTCGGCGACGAGGTCGGAGATGGTGACACGCGTGAGCCCCGTCTCGCGGGCGATATCGGCGCGGCTCAGCTGGCCAGAGCGGTAGAGGGTCTGCAGCACGAGCGACCGGTTGTGACCACGCGCGTGCTCCGGCAGCACCTTGGTGCTCGGTCGCAGCGCGCGCCCGCTGGCGAAGCCCTGGGCTCTCGCCGTTGTTCCCGGTGCGAAGCCGTTGGCAGGAGCGGCAACCGGGTTCGCCGGTGCGCCTGCGGAGGGGCTTCGCTGCACATCCGCTGCAGTCATGTTTGTTAGTAAAGCTTACGAACTAACCCACCGCAAGGTTGGTTAGGACTGTTTACATATTCGTTACACGCGGAAACGGGCCCGACACCCGGCCCAGGACTCCCAGCCATCTCGCAGCCCGCACACTGGCAACGCTGGCGCTATCCGGCATGCTTGGACACAGACATCCACCACCAGAGGAGCCCTCGTGACCCCGCCCCTGCAGAAGCACACCCTCATCACCCTCGCCGCCCTCGCCGTGGTCGTGCCGCTCGCCGGTTGCAGCACCGCATCCTCTGGTGCCACCGAGACGGGCTCGACCGACACCGGCACCGGGGCGGAGGCGACAACCGGCGAGTACACGGACGGCGAGTACACCGAGACCGGCTCGTACCAGTCGCCCAACGGCACCGAGACGATCGAGGTGACGCTGACCCTCGCCGACAACGTCATCACCGATGTCACGGTCGTCGGCAACGGCGGCAACCCGAACACCGAGCGCTTCCAGGGCGAATTCATCGACGGCATCGCGGATGTCGTCGTGGGCAAGAACATCGACGAGATCGTCGTCGACAAGGTGGCCGGCTCCTCGCTCACGAGCGGCGGGTTCGATGATGCAGTCGCCAAGATCAAGGCAGACGCCCTCGCCTGACCAGGCTGCGGTGCTGCCGGCCAGCTGGCGGTTCACGGCCATCGGGGTGCCCTGGCAGATCGACACGGCCGAGCCGCTGCCGGTCGAGGTCGCGACGGCGGTCGGCGATCGCATCGAGGCCTTCGACGGCGTGTACTCGCGGTTCCGCGCCGACTCGCTCGTGACGCGCATTGCGAGCGAGCCAGGCATGCATCGGTTCCCGGCCGACGCGGCGCTGCTGTTCGACGTCTACCGTGACCTCTACGAGGCGACGGATGGCGCGGTCACCCCGCTCATCGGTCGTGCCCTCGAGACGCTCGGCTACGACGCGGCGTACTCGCTGATCCCCCGCGGCGACGGGATCGCGACCCCCGCCTGGGACGACGCCATCGCGTGGCGGGACGGGACCCTCTCGACCCTCGCTCCGGTGACCGTCGACGTCGGGGCTGCCGGCAAGGGATACCTCGCCGACCTCGTCGGCGAGGTGCTGCGGGAGGCGGGTATCACCGAGTACACGGTGGATGCGAGCGGCGACATCGTGCACGCGGGCGGACGACCGCTGCGGGTCGGCCTCGAGCATCCGCTCGACGCGACGAAGGCCATCGGCATCGCGACCCTCGCGGACGGCGCCCTGTGCGCATCGGCGACGAACCGTCGCGCGTGGGGATCGGGACTGCACCACATCGTGGACCCCACGACGGGCCTGCCGACGCGGGAGGTGCTCGCGACGTGGGTGATCGCGCCGACCGGCCTCATCGCCGACGGCATCGCGACCGCGCTATTCTTCGCAGACGCGGAACGCCTGCTCGAGCGGTTCGAGTTCACCTGGGTGCGGATGCTCTCGAACGGGCGCATCGAGCACTCGGCAGCGTTCGAAGGAGAGGTGTTCTAGGTGCGGCAAACCCTCGACAGGCTCACCGGCGCGCTCACGATGTACCGGCTCGTGCTCGGATCGCTCCTGGCGATCGGGGTCGTCGCCCTCGTGCTCTCGCTGCTCGGCGAGCTCGCCTACACACCGCTCGAGCTGCTCAGGAGCGCCGCCGTCGCGATCATCGCAACCGTTGCCACCGGGTGGCTGTTCGCGCGCGTCTTCCGCACGAGGGCACACCTGGAGTCGTCGATCATCACGGCCCTGCTGCTCTGGATGCTGTTCCTCCCGTCGCTGGAACCCGGCGAGCTGCTCGCCCTCGCCCTCGCCTGCGCGATCGCGAGTGCATCGAAGTACCTGCTCGCGGTGCGCGGACGGCACGTGTTCAACCCCGCCGCGATCGGCGCGGCTGTCGTCGCCCTGCTGCAGGTCGGCTACGCCGGCTGGTGGATCGCCACGCCGCCGCTGCTGCCCGTCGTCGCCCTCGGCGCGCTGCTCGTGCTGTATCGCACCCGCCGCCTCGCGATCGGTGGGGCCTTCGTCCTCGTCTCCATGACGATCGTGGTCGCCCGCCTCGCGCTCACCGGCACCGACGTGCTCACCGCGGCCTCGACGGCGCTCACCTCGTACCCGATCGTCTTCCTGGCCGGCTTCATGCTCAGCGAGCCGCTCACCCTGCCGCCGCGGCGCTGGCAGCAGCTCGTTGTCGCGACGCTCGTCGGTGTGCTCTTCGCGGTGCCGTACGCGCTCCCGCCGGTGTACTCGAGCCCCGAGCTCGCACTCGTGGTCGGCAACCTCGTGGCGTTCGTGTTCGGGCAGCGCCGCGGCATCCGGCTGACGAGTGTCGGCACCCGCCGGCTTACGGCCACGACGTGGGAGTTCGCCTTCCAGCCGTCTCGGCCGATCACATTCACCCCCGGCCAGTATCTCGAGCTGAGCCTGCCGCACGCGCGGTCCGACGCCCGCGGCAGCCGTCGCATCTTCAGCATCTCGTCGGCGCCCTCGCTCGACGGCCCCATCACCGTCGCCATGACGATCTCCGACCCGCCGAGCAGCTTCAAGGCGGCGATGCTCGCCCTCGAGCCGGGCGACGCGATCACCGGCACCCTCGTCGGCGGGGACTTCCTGCTGCCGAGGGATGCCGCGACCCCGGTGCTGCTCATCGCCGGCGGCATCGGCATCACGCCGTTCGCGAGCCAGCTCGCCGACGCGCGCGCCCGCGGCGAGGAACGCGACATCGTCGTCGTCTACGCCGTGCGGGACGCGACGGAACTCCCATACGCCGACCTGCTCGAGGGCGTTCGCGTCGTGCTGCTCGCGCCGCAGGCGCCCCCGCGCCTGCCCGACCGCTGGACCTACGCGGGATCCGGGCGGCTGACCGTCGAACTGCTGCGGCAGGCTGTGCCCGACGTCGCCGATCGTCGCGTGTACGTCTCCGGACCCCCTTCGCTCGTCAATGCGGCGCGACCGATCGCGCGCGCGAGCGGCGCGAGACGCATCACGACCGACTCGTTCAGCGGGTACTGAGCCCCGCGACACACGAATGGGCCCGTCGCATCGACGGGCCCATCGCGTGGCGGGTGGCTAGAAGACGACCCAGATGAGCTTGCTCGAGCTCGCGGACGCGGCATCCGTCTCGCTGCCCGCATAGCGCGCGGTGATCGTGTGCACACCCGCACCGAGCTTCGGCAGCTGCACACTGGCCGTGCCGTCGGCGCCGAGCGACAGCGCCGCCTTCTGCGGCTTGCCGTCGATGACGAGTGTGACCTCACCGGCGGGAGCCGTGTCGCTCGACGAGTCGACCGTCACGCGAGCCGTCGACGACTGCCACGAGAAGTACACCTGGCGTGTGAGCGACAGCTTCGTGGTGGACGTGAAGAGCACCGTGACCGGCTCCGAGGTCGCCGTGCCCGGAGGCAGGTCGGCCTTCGTCGCGGTGACGACGACCGTGATCACGGCCCCCTGCATCGCCGACGTGACCTTGAGGTTCTTCTTGGTCGCGCCCGGGATGTCCACCCCGTCCGTCTGCCACTGGTAGGTGAACCGCAGCCCCTCGAGGTCCCACTCGCCCGGGGCGGCCTTGAGGGTCTTGCCGACCTCGGGCGTGCCCGAGATCGTCGGGACCGCCAGGTTCTGCGGCGCCCCCGGTTCGACGGCCTCGCCGGTCTCCACCTGCAGCACCGTGAACGCGCCGGTGTCGGCGTAGCTCACCAGCCCGAGGTAGGTCGACAGCGGGGCGAGGTCGGCCCATGCGGCGGTGTACGTCACCGGCACACCCTGCACGCCGGGCAGCACCGGCGGCGTGAGGGTGAGCGGTGCGCCGGTCGGGGCGACGGCGCTCGAGACGAGCTCCCACGCCGTGCCGTCGGCCGCCGAGTACACGTCGACGAGCACGAGGTAGTTGCCTGCCTCAGGGGCGACCAGATCAACGCGCTCGTCGGCCGACCCGGTCGCCGACTGCCAGCCCGCGATCGGTGTTCCCGCGTCATCCAGCAGGTAGACGATGAGGTCGAGGTCGGTCGTGTCATCGGCCGCATCGAGGTCGAACCGCGCGAAGACCGTGCCCGCCGGCACCGTCACGGCGTACTCGCCCGCGTCGCCGGTCGACCCCTCGCCGAGCTCCACGATCCCGGCAGTGAGGCCAGTGGTCGACAGCGGGATGTCGCCGGTGCCGCCAGGGGTCACGGTCACGTCGACCGAGCCGGTCGTGCCGGTCCCCGCCGCGTCGTCGGGGGCGACGATCGTCACCGGGCGCACGGCGATGGGGCTGCGCACCGTGGTCTCGGGGCTCGTCCACGTGAGCGAGCCCGTCGCGAAGGTGTCGAGCGCGGCATCCGTTCTCGAGAAGGTCAGCGAGAACGACTGCTCCTGCCCGGCCTCGATGGTGAAGGTCGACGGTTCGACGGCGACGTCGATGCCCGCGAGTCCCTGCACGCTCGCCGTGAAGGTGCCCGACTCGGTGGCAGTGACGGTTCGCGTGATCGTCTCCGGCGCGGTGAGCGAGCCGATCGCGATCGATGCGAGGTTGAGGTTGCTCGCATCGACCGGGTCGACGCCGGCGTTGTAGCCGAGGCCCTGCAGGTAGCCGAGCCAGTCGTCGAGATCGTTGAGATAGAGCAGGCCAGCGTCGAAGAACCGGGTCGGATCCACGTGGCCGGCGCCCTGGGCGAAGGGATCGGTGACCGCGGCGCCGGCACCATCGAGGGTGTCGTATGCCGTGGTCATCATCGCCGACTTGATCTCGGCCGGCGTTGCGGCCGGGTTCACTCCGAGGTACAGCGCCGCGAGTCCGGCGATGTGCGGTGCCGCCATCGACGTGCCGCTGAGGAACTCGAAGGTCGGCTCGACCGACTCGGCGTTGGGGCCGGCGGCGAGGATCGAGACACCCGGCGCTGCGATGTCGGGTTTGAGCAGGTCGCTGCCGTCGGCGAGCACCGGGCCACGGGAGGAGAACCCGGCGACCTGCGGCGACGGGGGTGTGTAGTCGGTGGTGTTGCCGGTGGCGAGGGATGCCGTCGCACCCTCGGTCTGGGCGTAGGCGACCACGGGGTCGTGGTACATCGCGTCGAGGTGCACGGTCGGCACCGAATGGTTGTCGATGTCGATCGAACCGGGGACGACGTTGACCATGACCATGCCGATGCCGCCGACGCGAGCGACCTCGGCCGACTTCGCCACCCGGTCGTACACGCCGCGCTCACAGACGATGATCGTCGGCTCCTCGGGCAGGAGTGCCGCGTCGAGGCTGCCGGGGCCGCACAGGTTCGCGTCTGCCACCCCCGCCGCCGCGAGGGTCGGCGCCCAGCGGAGCAGCCCGGTGACGGGCGCTGCCGCTGGGTCGAGATCGACGGAGACCGAGGCGCCCGCGAACTCCTGCCCGTCGCCGAGGGTGACGGTGGCCTCGTAGCTCGGGATGGTCGACGCGGCGACCGTCGTGATCCACGGCGAGGCGTTGTCGAGCGTCGAGGCGCCCGGGCCGTCGTTGCCGGCCGAGGCCGCCACGAACACGCCGGCGGCTGCCGCACCGAGGAACGCGTCATCCGTCGGCGAGTACGTCGTCTGTGCCGCGCCGCCGCCGATCGAGTAGTTGATGACGTCGACGCCGTCGGCGACAGCCTGGTTGATGGCGGTGAGGATGTCGGTCGTGGTGCAGCCGTCGTCGGTCTGCACCGTGGGGTCGGGTCCGGACCAGCAGACCTTGTAGACGGCGATCTTCGCCGCGGGGGCGACGCCGCTCATCGGGCCGAAGTCGACGCCGTCGACGGTGGTCGGGGTCTCGAGGTTGCCGGCCGCGGTGCTCGCGGTGTGCGAGCCGTGGCCGTCGCCGTCGCGCGGCGAGACGAACTCGCCCGAGGCCGTGGTGGCGTCGCCGAGGTTCTCCGAGCCGAATCCCTCGACGAAGTAGCGGGCCGAGATCACTTTGGTGCTGCAGTCGGCGATCGTGAACTGCTCGCCCTCCTGGCAGGTGCCGGTGAAGGTCCCGCCGTCGCCGCGCGTGTAGCTGATTGCATTCTCGCCGCTCAGGTACGGCGCGCTGCCCGCCGTCGTTCCGAGCGGGTCGCCCGCGAACGAGGGGTTCTCCGGAGCGATGCCGGTGTCGAGCACGCCGACGACGACCCCGGCCCCGGCGTTCTCGGCTCCGCCGACCGCGGCCCAGACGCCGTCATCGCCCTCGAGGCCGAGGAACTCGGTCGAAGGGGTCGCGGTGATGTGCTTGAGCTCGTCGGGCGCCAAGGAGGCGACATCCTTGTTCGCGACGAGGGATGCAGCCTGCGCCGCGGTCAGATCGGCCGAGAAGCCGTTGAGCGCCATCGTGTACGACGCGTCGATCTCGACGCCGGCCGAGTCGGCCACCTCCTGCTGCTTCTGCGCGAGGTAGTCGCTGTAGCTCTGTACCGGGGCGCGCCTCGCGTTGAGCTGGTCGCCCTCGTCTGGCTGTGTCGGCGCGAAGCCGTTGACGCCGCCGTCGTAGGTCGCCACGGCGTTGTCGACGAGCGTGACGATGTAGCGACCCGGCTCGAAGGCCGTCTGCCCGAGGCCGCCGGGAGCAGTCGGTATGGCGGATGCGGCGCCGGCCACCGTGAGGCTGGTGGCCATCAGCGCAGCACCGGCAATCGCGGCGATCAGGGAACGGACGGGCTGACGGGCCGACTGGCGGCGGGCGCGATTGCTCACAGAGTGGTTCCTTCGTGGGGAGGCGGATATCTGCTGCAGTCGGGCCTGCGTGAGGTCTAAACATCCCTCACTGTCCCCCGAAGTGGGCACGTTGTTACCAAATTGTTATCGAGCGACGGCCGCTTCGTGAGTTGGCACTCTCGTGGGTCGATTGCTAAAATTCTGGAAGTTGAGTCGAAGGGACTCAACCCAAGAGAAGCCAGATCGGCCGCTCCATTCACCGCGGCCGACGTGAAGGAGTTGATGACAATGGCACTGCTGTTCGACCCGTTCCGTGACCTTGACCGCTTCGCCGCGGACCTCCTCGACGGGCGTCAAGGCCCCCGCCTCATGCCGATGGACCTGTATCGGGATGGCGACCACTACATCCTCAATGCCGACCTGCCGGGCATCGATCCGGGCTCGGTCGACATCGACGTCGATGGCCAGGTGCTCACCATTCGCGCCGAACGGTCCGTCCGTGGCAGCGAGGGGGTCAAGTGGCTCGCGCACGAGCGCCCGAGCGGGTCGTTCCTGCGGCAGCTCAACCTCGGCGAGGGCGTCGACACCTCGACGATCAGCGCCAATTATGAGAACGGCGTGCTGAGCCTGATGATCCCGCTGAGCGAGCGCGCGAAGCCGCGCAAGGTCGCCGTCACGGCGAACGCCACGTCGCAGCACGAGATCGGCGTCAGCTAGCGCCCCCAACCAAAAGTGCCCGTTCCGGGCGAGTGCACCCGCTGCGCGGGCACACTCGCCCGGAACGGGCACAGTGGTGTTGAGGGGGTTACGCCAGTCGCGCGGCCAGGTTCTTGTCGAGCGTGTCGAGGAACTCCTCGGTGGTCTCCCACTTCTGGTCCGGCCCGACGAGCAACGCGAGGTCCTTGGTCATGTGACCGGCCTCGACGCTCTTGATGACGACGTCTTCGAGGGTGTCCGCGAACTCGGCGAGCGCCGGGTTGTTGTCGAGCTTCGCGCGGTGGGCGAGCCCACGGGTCCACGCGTAGATCGAGGCGATCGGGTTGGTGGAGGTCGGCTTGCCGGCCTGGTGCTGGCGGTAGTGCCGCGTGACCGTGCCGTGTGCCGCCTCGGCCTCGACGACCGAGCCGTCCGGAACGCTCAGCACGGAGGTCATGAGCCCGAGCGAGCCGAAGCCCTGCGCCACGGTGTCCGACTGCACGTCGCCGTCGTAGTTCTTGCAGGCCCAGACATATCCGCCCTCCCACTTCATGGCCGAGGCGACCATGTCGTCGATGAGGCGGTGCTCGTAGGTGAGGCCGGCCGCGTCGAACTTCTCCTTGAACTCCGACTGGAAGACCTCTTCGAAGATGTCCTTGAACCGACCGTCGTAGGCCTTCAGGATGGTGTTCTTCGTCGACAGGTACACGGGGTAGTTGCGGCTGAGACCGTAGTTGAGGCTCGCGCGCGCGAAGTCGACGATCGACTCGTCGAGGTTGTACTGCACCTGTGCGATGCCGTCGCCGGGTGCGTCGTAGACCTCGAACTTCATCGGCTCCGAGCCGTCCTCGGGCGTGAACTCGACCGTGAGCTTGCCCTTGCCCGCGAAGCGGAAGTCGGTCGCACGGTACTGGTCGCCGAACGCGTGGCGCCCGATGATGATCGGCTTGTTCCAGCCCGGCACGAGGCGCGGGATGTTGGAGATGATGATCGGCTCGCGGAAGATGACGCCGCCGAGGATGTTGCGGATCGTGCCGTTCGGGCTCTTCCACATCTTCTTCAGGCCGAACTCCTCGACGCGCGCCTCGTCCGGCGTGATCGTGGCGCACTTGACGCCGACACCGTGCTTCTGGATGGCGTGGGCCGCGTCGATGGTGACCTGGTCGTCGGTCGCGTCGCGGTGCTCGATGCCGAGGTCGTAGTACTCGAGATCGATGTCGAGATACGGGTGGATCAGGGTGTCCTTGATCTTCTGCCAGATGATGCGGGTCATCTCGTCGCCGTCGAGCTCGACGACCGTTCCTTCAACCTTGATCTTTGCCACGGGGCGGCATCCTCTCGTCTTGGCCTCTGTTCGAGCCGAATCAAGCTTAGCCGCTCGCCGAAATATCTCGACATCGAGAGACTTTCGGCGTGGGTTCCGCTGTCGGCAGAAACGCTGACTACCCGCGGGACTGCCACCCGCACTAGCCTGTGGGAATGGGTGATCTGCGACTGGAAGAGCTGTCGGCCAGCACGATTGTGGCTGCCAACAGCCTCACGCTGCGGCCCGGGCAGGAACAATTCGTCACGCCGACGTCGTACTCGATTGCCGATGCGTACATCAATCCGCTCACCTCGTGGCCGCGCGTCGTGCTCGACGGCGACACGGTCGTCGGCTTCATCCGGGGCAATTTCGACCCCGAGGCGGAGCAGGAGGAGTTCCGCAGCTGCGTCTGGCGCATCAACGTCGCCGCGGACGCGCAGGGCATGGGCATCGGTCGTTTCGCCGTGCAGGCCCTCGCCGACGAGGCCCGCACGAGGGGCTTCACGCGACTCACCGTGCTCTGGGAACCTGGCGAGGAGGGCCCGGAGGAGTTCTTCCTCGCCGTCGGCTTCCGGGTCGAGCGCCAGACCCAGTACGGCGAGAACTTCGGCGTGCTCGACCTCTAGGGCGTCGTGGCACAGCCCTCCCAGGACTTCGTCTCGCGCGTGCTCGACGTCGTCGATTCGATCCCGGATGGCGCGGTCATGACCTATGGCGATGTCGCCGCGTCGATCGGCTCGCGCGCTGCCCGCGCGGTCGGCCAGGTCATGGCGTACTACGGTTCGGATGTCGCGTGGTGGCGCGTGGTCCGCGCGAGCGGGCATCCCGCGATCGACCACGAGAGCCGTGCGCTCGAGC
>Ga0247804_10001420_pt1 | contig 11136 bp, 15 predicted proteins | sample UWRJL029104C1_FD_181142 | JGI IMG/M metagenome (GOLD analysis project Ga0247804, IMG submission 181142) | Plant litter microbial communities from Arlington Agricultural Research Station in Wisconsin, United States - UWRJ-L029-104C-1 | ecosystem: Environmental > Terrestrial > Plant litter >...
CCGACACTAGTAGGGGTGGGGCATGAAGTTGATCATACGCTTGCCGACATGATTTCTGACGTACGGGCGGCAACGCCAACGAACGCCGCGCAAATATTGGTGCCCGACAAGCAAGAAATTATCCGAACTGCCAGGGCGCAGGCAAGTTCGGTCGGATATTTACTTACCCAAGCGATCGACAGCTATTCTCGACAAACAAAAGAGAATTTAAATGCAGCCTTTTCGCGCATACAGGAGAAACTTGATGGGACATTTGAACAATTGGGTGTACTACGAGTTGCGGTTGCCCAACTCAATCCTGAAAATGTGTTGAGGCGTGGGTATGCACTACTGCGTGGTGAGCAAACGGTTGGTGCGAAATTAGAAATTGAAACAGTGAAACATATCATTACAGCGGAGGTACAAGATGTCAGACAAAAGTAACAAATCAGTTCAGGACAAACTAACCGACCTATCGGAATTAGTAGGATGGTTTCAGGGTTCGTCATTTAAATTAGAAACAGCTCTCGATAAATTCAAAGAAGCTGAGGGGCTTGCTGAGGAAATTGAAAAAGACCTCACGAAGCTGAAGAACGATATCAAAATTGTGAAAAAGCGATTCGATAGCGAAGAGTAATGTTGTCGTTCAATGCAGTACTTATCTTTTTATTAATTTGTCTTTTTGTATTCTTTGGATTGGTAGTTTTCGTGGGAGCACCCTATGTCCCGAGTCACAGGAAAGACGTAAAGCGTGCCTTCAAGTATTTTGGACTCAGTAAAAAAGATCTTCTTGTCGATGTTGGAAGCGGTGACGGGGTGATTTTACGCATTGCTTCTGAGTACGGCGCAAAAGCGGTGGGGTATGAAATTAACCCAATCCTAGTGGTGATTTCGAGACTGCTTTCACGACGAAATCCACGGGTACGTGTGTATATGCAAAATTTATGGTTGGCACGATTACCGTCGGATACAACAATTGTGTATGCATTTGCGGTAAACCGAGACGCTGAAAAATTAATTGCGTTATTGCAGCGAGAGGCGAATCGACTGAATACTTCACTGAAGTTACTCTGTTACGCGAGCCCGTTCAAGCAAATTCCGGCAACGGAAAAGTTTGAAGCTTACTCGCTTTATGTATTCCATCCTTTACAGTCAAAAAATGCTTAAGGTATAATGGCGATATGAACCACCAAAAAGAATCAGGCGCGGCAAATACATGGCTCATTTTGAGCATTGTGTTTATCGTCACGACCGTAGGGCTGGGTATTGCGTTTGCTTGGGCGCTGATGAATTACTTTGACCAAAAAGATAACGTTGATACGAAGGTTTCTACTGCTGTAACGAGTGCTGTAAAAACGCAAGCAGATAAGGATGCGGCGACATTTGAAGCAGCCGAGAAAAAACCAAATCGTCAGTTTGCTGGTCCGGAAGATTTTGGTGCACTGAGTTTTGATTACCCAAAAACTTGGAGTACTTATATTGATAAAGATGCTTCTTCTGGAAGTTTCCATGCGTATTTAAACCCTGTCTCAGTCCCTCCTATAAGTGAAAAAACGCAGTATGCGCTACGTGTCACTATTGAAACGAAAAGCTACGACACGGTTCTAGGGACGTATAGTTCTCTGGTGAAAAAAGGTGACTTAAAATCAAGCATTGTAAAGATCGATGAAGTTGATAGCACTCGACTTGACGGCAATTTCACAAAAGACATTCGTGGATCAGCAGTAATTATGAAAATTCGTGACAAAGTAGTGACGATTCGCACCGATGCAGACACCTTCAAGCCTGACTTTGACGCCTTGGTTGCAACGATTAAATTCAACAACTAAATTGATCACGCTCATCTTTGTCACGAGGCCTCGGCTGATGCTACACTAAAGATATGAAAAAGAGTGAGGGCCCTGAATTAGGGATGCGTTTGGGGATGAATGCGGATGATATAACAGTCCGTGAGGTTTCGTCATTAACCGCAGCTGCTCACGAGCTAAAATCACCACTAGCATTGATGCGCCAATTGGCACTTCGACTTGATGCTGAAAATATTACTGACGAGCAGCGACGACTGATTCAGCAGATTACGCTCACAAGTGAACGGGCGCTGCGTTTAACGAGTGATTTAACGCGTTCGGCACGTTTAGGGGACATTCGTGATGGGTCAGAAGTGTTATTCGAGCTAGAACCTATCAATCCAGAACAGCTGTGTCGCGATATTGCGACTGAGCTTGCACCGTTATTTGAAGCCCATGGGCGCTCTTTGGCGGTGAGTCACCGAACACACCCACTGCTGCTTGTTGCAAATCGTGATTTGCTGCGACGAATTATTATGAACTTTAGTGATAATGCGCTGCATTACAGTCAACCGGGGACTGCTGTACATATGCAAATTCAAGCTTTGACCAAGGCGGGCACTGTGCGTGTGGGTATTCGAGATTTTGGTCCAGCGTTATCGAATGACATGTGGCGGGCTCTGCAAAAGAAGTTAAAACATTCACCACAAACAATTCACGCACGACCACAAAGTAGCGGATTAGGTCTATTTATCGCCAGTCAGTTTGCCGAGGCAATGCAGGGGACAATTGGCGCCACACGACACCATGATGGCGCAACATTTTACGTAGAGCTGCAGGCTTCTCGCCAGCTTAGTTTGTTATGAGTAGTATAAACGTACTTCTTGTTGAGGACGACCCGTGGCTGGCTGAATTAGAAGCGGATGTTTTGACTCGGGGTGGATACGAAGTTACTCATGCGCCCCATGCGCCGTCGGCTATCGCGAAAATCGATGAGAAACAACCAGATATCATTATTCTTGACGTGCTACTGACGGGCAGTACGGCTTTTGCGTTGCTACACGAATTACAGTCGTATGGAGACACGAAAGTTGTACCAATTATTCTATGTACGAATATGGCCGATACGCTGAAGCTTGAAGATTTGAAGACCTACGGAGTGCGTCGGATTGTCGATAAGTCGACGATGCAATTGGATGATTTACCGGCGGCAATCAGGGCCGTATTAGGGAGTAATTCGTAGTGAAGACAACAACAACACGCGCAATTGTGCTTCGCCGAACAAACTATGGAGAGGCTGATAGAATTCTGCAGTTATTAACGCCAGAAGGGCGCCGAAGTGTTATGGCTCGCGGAGTTCGCAAACAAAAAAGTAAACTCGCTGGTGGGATAGAGTTGTTTGCGATCTGCGATGTTGTATTGGGGGAAGGAAAGGGTGAATTAGGAATCCTCACCTCATCACGCCTGGTACATTTTTATCGACATATCATCGAAGATTACGACCGATTACAGTTTGGCTATTTCGTGATTCAACAGGTCACCAAAGCGAGCGAGAATGTAGATGAGCCAGAGTGGTTTGACCTTATGTCAGAGGTGTTAATGGGGCTTGATGCAAAATCTATTCCTTTATCGTTAACGCAGACGTGGTTTTATTTGAAATATGCTGGGCTGCTAGGGCATCAACTGAATGTTGAGATTGATACGAATGGAGAGAAATTAGATTCTGAGCGGATGTACCGGTATGACGTAGGCGAGCAAGGACTTCGTGAAGTACCGGGCGGTGAAATTACGGGAGACCACATTAAATTACTGCGGCTTATATCAACACGATCTATTAAAATCTTGGCGCAAATTGGCGGAGTGGGCGAGATTCTCCCCGAGTGCTTGCAGGTTGCTCGCGAACACGCGGCGCTATAATTTGAAAAAGGGAAAACCCCGTCATCACTGACGGGGCCTTTGTTGCTCTATTTCCCACGCACCTTGCGAATCAGCTGGGGGATCCACGGACGTTTGTCTACGAATCGGTACAGCAGATCGCCACCGATCATGATGAGCCGGAGCTCGTCGTAGCGCCGGGTCTGCCCGGTCTGCTTGATGAGCGGCAGGATGCGAGCCTTCAGGGCGCTTCGTTCGGTAATGGGTACCGCCCGAATCAGCCACATCAGGTTGTTCAGCTCGTAGTCACGGTTGTAGCCGTTACGGATAGTGTCGTCGGCGCCTTCCATGATTTTCTGCGCCGCGAGGCGCTTCTTCATGGCGAGCTGCAGACGACCGACGAAGCCGACCGTGACAGCGATCTCGAGCTCGTTGCCGGGCTCTTCTCCGAGAAATGCCGTGCTTTTCTCGAACAACATTCCTGCTTGTGAGAACAGGAAGGGGCGCATGAGCGGACGTGAATCGTTGACACCGTGGCGGATCAAGATCATGCCAGCATCGCGGGTGATTCGGCCGCTTGTGGTCGGATCGTGCTCGACAAGCTTGAGGGCAGCTTCGGAGGCGTTCCTCGCACTTCTGTGATCACGATCCATGCTGTAGGCGATCGACATCATCTGAAGCGCTGTGGCTTCTTCGATGTTGGTATGGGCCGAGTTGGAGGCTCGGCGAAACAGATCGATGGCATCCGGCATGGAGCCGGCATCAAGTGCTTCGTTCCCTTGTCGTATGAGAGTTTCGTAACTCACTCGTTCAATGAACATGTAACTCCGTTCAGTCTCTGATAGGTGTGTGTTGAATTGGGAAAGAACTAATACATATTACATCAAAAAAGTGATAAAAAGTCAATGTGTCGACAGAGATGAGTGTGCTATAATACGCACTAGTTATGGCAGAAAAAAATGAAAAAATGGAACAAATTGTATCACTCGCAAAGCGACGTGGATTTATTTACCCTGGATCAGACGTGTATGGTGGCTTAAGCGGTACTTGGGACTTCGGTCCACTTGGAGTTACTTTAAAGAGAAATATCATGCAATTATGGTGGAAGATGTTTGTTGAAGAGCGCGAAGATATGTACGGTGTTGATGCAGCGATCCTCATGAACCAAAAGGTTTGGAAGGCAAGTGGTCATGTTGATACCTTTACCGACCCTCTGGTTGAAGACCTTGAAACAAAACAACGATTCCGTGCTGACCACCTTCTAAAAGACGCCGGCCACAACGTCGATAGCCTGAGTCTTGAACAAATGACCCAGCTTATTAAAGATAACGACATCAAAAGTCCAAATGGAAACGCACTGTCCGAAGTACGTACGTTTAACATGATGTTTAAAACGACGGTTGGTCCAATTGATGACGACACGAGTATTAGCTACCTTCGTCCTGAAACTGCCCAAGGAATCTTCACTAACTACAAAAACGTACTCGATAGTTTTTACCCAGATCTTCCGTTTGGATTAGCGCAGCAGGGTAAAGCGTTTCGTAACGAAATTAGCCCGCGTGACTTCATTTTCCGCAGTCGTGAGTTTGAACAAATGGAGATTGAATACTTTGTTGATCCAGCGAAATGGGAAGAATCTTTCGAGCATTGGCGACAACAAGTATGGAAGTGGACTCAGGCGTTAGGGCTTCCTGATGAGAACGTGCATGAACTTGAAGTACCAGAGGCGGACCGGGCACATTACAGCAAGCGAACGATCGATTTTGAGTTTGATTTTGCGATCGGAAAAGAAGAGCTTTTGGGCCTTGCATACCGAACCGATTTTGACCTTATGAACATTCAAAATGCAACCGGTAAAAACATGGACTACACAATCAAAGGAACGAACACAAAATTTGTTCCTCATGTGATTGAACCTTCTTTTGGTGTCGAGCGAGCAGTGATGGCTGTACTCACTGCTGCCTATACCGAAGACGAAGTGAACGGTGAAACTCGAACGTTCTTGAAACTTCCTGAGCACTTAGCGCCGGTAAAGTACGCCGTTTCACCACTTGTACGAAACAAGCCTGAGCTTGTTGCAAAAGCTCGTGAAGTCTACGATGCACTGAAGAAAAAGCATGGAGCAGTTATGTGGGATGACAATGGAAACATTGGAAAACGCTACCGTCGTCAGGACGAAATTGGAACGCCGCACTGCGTGGTGATTGATTTTGAAAGCCTTGAAGACAACAGTGTGACAATTCGTGAACGTGATACAACCGAACAGCGACGTGTTTCTATCGAGGAATTGATCAGTTAGCGTATACTAAAACTATTAAAGGGTGGGAAAACTTGTGGGCAAAGTAGCAAAAGCATTTACGATCGTTGAACTACTGATTGTTATTGTGGTGATTGGAATTTTAGCGGCGATTACGATTGTTGGCTATGGCGCAGTGACGAATAACGCGACAGACGTGTCGGTAAAAAGTGATTTGCAGAAAATCGATGATGCTTTTAAGCAATACTCATTAGATAATGGCGGCACCTACCCAGATACGATTGCTGAATTAGCAACACTTAATCTAAAGCTTAATAAAGACTCTTATTTCACTGGAAATAAGGCAAATGTGTATATTTGTACTAACCCAACCGATACTGAGTACGCGGCGATTGCGATGGCAAAATCAGGTAAGCGTTTCATGGTTAAGAGTGAGTCGGGGATTAGTGATTATAACGGCGGTATTACGTGGGATCCTGTCACTGCTAACTGGGCAACAACCTGTTCAAGTGTTGACCCAACGTATGCTCCACTTTCGGGAAATATCACAGGTATGGAATACACTGTCTGGAAAAACTGGACCGGCGTAAATGGTACGATGTACACCAATCTTGCGACTAATCCATCGATGGAAAGTGACATAGGAGGATGGTCACTATACTTAGGAGTGAATGCTCCAACCAGGTCTACAACTACACCTGCATGTGGCACAGCACGATTATCTGCTGTGGGTAATAATACAGCGGTAACACCACGAGTAGTTTCTGCTACGATAGCGGCTTCTCCCGGCGATCAGTTTACAGTATCAGCAAAGATACGTTCAGACGGACAAGTTCCAACGGATGCAAGATTGACTGTTAAGGCTGTGCTTGGGGCTTCAGAGACTTCTACGATTAGCTATAATGCGCCTTGGAATCCAGGGGGTGATGGTTGGATGCAAGTCTCTACGACAATTACAGTACCAAGCGGAGCGAATGGTATCAGGATAAACCCAGGGCTGAATACAAGTTCAAATTACGCAGGTACATTAGGGGTAGATTGTTTGATGGTGATCAAGGGCAGTACTGGTATAAATTATGCAGATGGAAACTCAACTAACTGGTCTTGGGATGGTACGGTAAATAGCTCTACTTCGACTGGTCCAGCACTGTAATATCGCTAGACATTCGAGTGTGCAGGGCGCATACTTTGTATATAAGAGATACAGGAGGAATACTGTGAAAGCAATCTGGCATGACCAAGTAATCGCCGAAGCACCGAAAGAAGACCTTATCCGTATTGAAGGGAATTGGTATTTTCCACCCACTGCTTTGAATCGACAATATTTTTACGATAGCGATCACCACACGACATGTGTATGGAAAGGTGAAGCAAGCTACTACGACGTCACTGTTGACGGTGCGACAAATGAATTTGGCGCATGGTACTACCCAGAGCCAAAAGAGGGTTCTGTTGAGCGCGTAAAGCAAGACTTTGCAAATTACGTCGCATTCTGGAACGGCATCGAAGTCACCGAATAAACCCGCATACGTAGGGCGCTAGTGTAAAATAAGGGTAATGATTACTTACTATACCGACGGAAGCTGTAGCCCCAACCCTGGTCCTGGGGGTTTTGCAGTGATTAAAGAAATGCAGCCATGTATTGGCGGCCACGAACTTAATTCGACAAATATTCGCATGGAAGGGCAAGCTTTGATTGCTGCCATGAAAGATGCGAATGGTGAAGAGTGCCAAATTTATACAGACAGCGAATTTTGGATTAATGTGATTACAAAATGGGCTCCTGGATGGGAAGCGAAGAACTGGGTGAAAAAAGGTGGCGAAATTAAGAACCTTGAGATTGTAAAAGAAGCGCTTGCTTTGTACCAAAACTCACAGGCGCTGCTGACATGGGTGCGTGGACACGAAGGTGACCCAGGGAACGAACTTGCAGATGAATGGGCGAACAAGGCGCGCACAGAGCGTTTAGACGGATATATTAATACCGCGGCCGTATGACCCGAGTAGTTACGGTTAACGACAAGATGCAACGTGGCTATAGCTACGAATGCACTGCGCCGGTAGGTAAAGATTTTGCCGAAGATTTTAAGCCAGAATTAACACCCAAAGAAATGTTAGCTTTGGGTGTTTTTGGTGGAGTGTATATGCGTGACTGTAAGGATGAATTTCCAGCAGATTGGTTTACGGATGCGCGGCTTGCAGACGACAAGCGTGATCCGATGTTGAACTTTTTTGAAATTAACGCCAGCCAGCCTCTTGCTGAGTGGCGTCGTAAGGGATGGATATACGAAGATGACCCTCGTGGATGGTTCCAATGGTACTGCCGTTACTACATGGGGCGCCGCCTTGAAGACGAAGATCGACGACAAATAAAACGATGGAAAAACATGACTCGCCACATAGGACAAGTGAAAAAACATTGCCAACCAGGTGAGTTAGATTGTCGTCGAAGGCAACGTCAGGCGTTGCTGCACTGGGCATACGATAGTCGTAAAATTTAAACTTTCATCTGTACATCCCTTTGTCGGGAGTGTATATTCGATCCATGACAGAGCGGCAGAAACAGGTGTATGGTGCACCGACACGACCAATTTCTTTAGAACCAGGCGATACTGTATTCAAGCATGTGGGGCCACGTGTTGCTGAAGGGGACGTACGTATTACTGCCGAGCAAGCTCGTGAATTTCAAGGTATTGCGTTACTTGGAACAAAAATTGACCGACTGAGTCTTGATGACATAAGCACTTCCGTTTGGGCGAAATCATACGCCACCGGAGCACTTTCGACATATGAAGGTGACTATGAAGTTGATGAAACTGCGGTGTTCTCAAAAAGTGTTGAGGGTCCAGAACCGCACTATTGGCGAAGTGTTGTGAACTTTGTGCGGTATAACGAAAAGCACGCCGATACGAAGATTTATAATATTTTCGAAGTGACAGCATTACAAGGTGAAGTAACTTCAGCGATTCGACGAGTTCGCGTTATTCGCAATCTTACAAGGGTTGCTTTCGATGAAGAAACAGGTGAGCCGTATGATGACAATTACAGTCGACAACGTAGAACCTTTGAAAGTCCCATGGAGCCAGAGGATATTGAAGCCGTGCGCATCCGCGTGAGCCGTTTAATGAGCCGCCAGCTTGTCACAAGTGGAAGATAGTTGTGTTTTTTATCATTGACCAGTCAAGTCGCTAACGGCTATAGTAAACTACGTTGCTTAAATGAAAGAGAAACATGGAAGACGAAAAGATACCCGAAATTACTGAAACTACCGACACGTCTGATGTGCCTGATATTGATACTGAAATCGAAGCTTTCGCACCCGTAAATGTTGCCACCGAAGCAGCTGAGTATGTTGAGAAAATCGAAAGCGTTGCAGCAGAGAACGGTTCCGACACAACTGATATTTTCCAATGGGCGAACGCAACCGATGCGGTGAAAAATGAACTTGATGTCGAGTTCTTCCTGTTTAACCGAAACTACACACCCTATACAACGACACTCGGTAATGACCTTGATACACAAATCAAGCCAGTCTTCCTTTTTGACCTTGTAAACCAAGTGAACCTTGGTGCCGGAACTGGGCTGACCGTTCGTGATTATGAAATGGTAGAAAAAGAAGAAAATGTGTTGCTGCGTACTGAACTTGAAAAAGTTGGCCGTGCAAATACGCTCATTCACCTTATTGAAAATGAACGAAATGACATCGTTGAATTCTCTGAAGAAGAGCATGAGTTTAAGCGCATCAAAGGGATTGTTGCGCACTTTACCAGTAAAGACAAAAAGAAATCATTTTACGTTATTAAACAGGTAAGTAGCGGACAGGCACTGAAGGGCGTGAATGCGTGGGAATTCAAAGAAGGTAAGTTCGAAGTCTTTAAAGCCGACCTTGGATGGAAAGTTCCAACTGACAACCAAGTCTTAATCATCAAAAAAGATATCTTTATTTTTAATCAAAGTAAGTTTGAACGTCTGTTCAATTATGAGTACAAAAAACAGCTACTAGCTGACCAGAAAGTTGCCGAGATTGAAAAGCTATACAAGTTGAGTTTTCCTGATGGTATGGACCTGCAATCTGCGGTTATGGAGCGTAAAAAAGTCGTCAATAAACTGCAAAAACTTGAAGTTGGGGTTGTGACACAGGAACAGGCAATTGAATACGCTGATGTCATGCAGCTTGAACTTATGACTGACGACGAAGGCGCGATTATCATCATGGACGGAAATGACCTTGATATGTTTGTGAACCTAATTAACGAGGATTACATTACAAACGAAATTACCGGGCGACGGTATGAAATTAAAGGTAAGCGCTTGCTCGATGACTCAGAAGGTGAGCCGCCGCGCGGATAATTTCTGCAAAATTCTTGTGCTTACATCACTTGATTTTATATAGTGATCGCGTTTAAATAGATACAGAACGCAGGTGAAGTCCACCTAAGTTAGGATGTGATACACATGGCGGCTACAAAGAAATCGCCCAGCACGAAATCCGTTCCAATAACGACGGATACCATTGTTTTACCGTTCGCGACCGGACCCATCCCCGAGATCATGGAGTCAGTATCCACAGAATCAGTGGCTATCGACATCACGAACTCGGCGATTCAAGAGGTTCTTCCAAGCAATGAGATTGAGCTGGGTGTTCTCGCCCCCGACAAGAAGGCGATCGAGCGCGTGCTTGGTCAAGTGATTGGCGGCCAAGGTTTTTTGTACGCGCTGCGTGAACGCCGAGGATTCGAAGGGTACTTTGACCTTTGGATTACGTCGTTCATCGGCCCGCTGTACCCGGACATGTTCGCCAGGGCACTTCAGGGCATTAATCGTCGAGTAACATTTCTCGTCGATAATCACCCCGTGCCTGCGCTCTAATCAAAGCCCGTCTCGTTGAAGTTGAGAGTTCTCCTTCACGGGCGGGCTCTTTTCATGTTTTTTAATAATTCTATCGCCTTTGTTCGGTTATAATAAGACGTAATGAATCAGGGTTTAGCACTCGAGATAATGCTCTCGGGACAAAGTGTGCTTTTAACCGGTCCAGCTGGGGCCGGTAAAACTTTTGTATTGAATCAATTTATCAAGCTTGCGAAGTATGAGGGCAAGCATGTGTCGGTCACTGCGACGACTGGGCTTGCGGCAACGCACCTTGGTGGTTCAACTATCCATAGCTGGAGTGGTATGGGCATTCACGATAACGTAAGTCCTAGTTTTGGTGACCACGTTTCAAAAGCTCGACGTGAAATT
>Ga0247804_10001421_pt1 | contig 11133 bp, 8 predicted proteins | sample UWRJL029104C1_FD_181142 | JGI IMG/M metagenome (GOLD analysis project Ga0247804, IMG submission 181142) | Plant litter microbial communities from Arlington Agricultural Research Station in Wisconsin, United States - UWRJ-L029-104C-1 | ecosystem: Environmental > Terrestrial > Plant litter >...
TAATCAGGCAATTTGCGGAGCCACTTCGCTCACGCCGTTAACGATGGTGGTCTGGTAAGTTTCCAGCCCACGCCGGTAGTGCTGCAGAAAAGCGGCGCTGGTAGTGGCCACAAAAGCCGCAACATGCTCAGCTTCTACCAGATTGATAGTACAGCCGCCGAAACCGCCGCCCATCATCCGGGAACCCAGCACGCCGGGCTGCCCCTGGGCAATTTCCACTAGCTTATCCAGCTCAGCGCAGCTCACTTCGTAGTTGTCGCGCAGGCCGGCATGGCTGCCGTACATCAACTGGCCGAATGTATTCATATCATTGGCTTCCAGGGCCTCGCAAGCCGCTACTACCCGGGCATTTTCCTGCACCACGTAGAGGCAGCGGCGGTACACCACGTCGCCCAGCTCGGCCCGGTGCGCTTCAATCTGCTCCTCGGTAGCGTCGCGCAGGCTCTGCACGGCGGGGTAATGCTGCTGTAGCAGCGCCACACCGCGCTCGCACTCCTGGCGGCGGGTGTTGTATTCGGAGTCGGCCAGCGCGTGCTTCACCCCCGAGTTGCACAGTACCAGGCGGTACTGGTTGGTATCGAAGGGAAAGTACGTGTATGCCGTCGAGCGGCAATCCAGCCGCACTACCTGCCCGGGCCGGCCGAAGAGGCTGGCAAACTGGTCCATCAGCCCGCACTGCACGCCGGCATAGGTATGTTCGGCTTTCTGGGCCATCCGGGCCAGCTTCATGCGGTCGAAGTTGGTTTGCAGCAACTCATTCAGCCCGAAGGCCAGCCCACACTCCACGGCCGCCGACGACGACAGGCCCGCTCCCATCGGGATGGTGCCGCCGAACACGCAGTCAAACCCGGGTACCGCCACTCCCGCGTCCCGAAACTGCGCAGCCACGCCCAGCAGGTAATTGGCCCAATGCGTCTCCAAAGGCCTGATTTCTCCTACCGGGATTTCTACAGCTTCGTCGTTATCAAAAGCAAACAGGCGAATTACATCTTTCTTATTGAGGCCAATAGCAAACGTAATTTCCTTGTCGATGGCGGCCGGCAACACGAAGCCGTTATTATAGTCGGTGTGCTCACCAATGAGATTGACCCGACCGGGGGCCCGCACCAAAAGCGGCGAATAACCGAAGCGCTGCTGAAATGCTTCGGCAATAGCGAGAGCAAGCATAGATACAGGGTGGAAAGGAGGAGGAATAATACGTGTCGGAATGAAAAGCGGAGAAATCAGGGGTTAAAAGTGGGGTAAATTTAGCAGAAATGCAAACGTTTGCACGATTAGCTAGCGCGGATTCCCTGTCTGCTGTTTTTCAACTGCGCGTAGAATAAAGGGTAAACATTTTATAAGCAGGCTTAAAATCCGCTCCACAGCCTAATCTGGCTAACTGGTTCCCGACAAATTAATTTCTAAAACGTGCAATCGTTTGCATAAAAGCGCTTATTTCGCACCTGCATTCATGCTCTCAGTTGGCCCAAGCACCAAAACGGCTTTTAACGCTAACTTTCTCAGACAGTATTTCACCTCATTCACGACTCTTTTTTCTTACTCCAGTTTCACCTATGCTCTTCACCCCCACCCTTCGCCTGTGCGCAGGCGGCCTCACCGGCTTGCTGCTGCTGGCTGGCTGCGAATCGAAACCCACCGCCACGCAGGAAACCACGACCACCTCCGTAGCCGCCGATTCGACGCAAGCCGCAGCACCCACCGCCGCCTCGTTCGGCAAAACCACCGATGGCACCGAGGTGCAGCTTTTCACGCTCGAAAACAAAGCGGGCATGAAAGCCACCATCACCAACTACGGCGGTATCGTGACCAGCCTGCTGGTGCCCGACAAGGACGGCAAGCTGGGCGACGTGGTGCTGGGTTACGACAATCTGGCTGATTATCAAAAAGACTCGCCCTACTTCGGCGCCCTGATTGGTCGCTACGGCAACCGCATTGCCAAAGGCAAATTCACCCTCGACGGCAAAGCCTACCAGGTGCCGGTGAATAACGGCCCAAACTCGCTGCACGGCGGCCTGCGCGGCTTCGACAAGCGCGTGTGGCAGGCCACGCCCGGCACCTCGGCCGATGGCTCCACCCTGACCCTGAGCTACCTGAGCAAGGATGGCGAGGAAGGCTACCCCGGCAACCTCACCGCCACGGTGGTGTATACGCTGACTAACGACAACGGCCTGCGCCTCGACTACTCGGCCACCACCGACCAGCCGACGGTGCTCAACCTCACCAACCACAGCTACTTCAACCTGGCCCACGGCACGGCGAAGGATATTCTCGGCCACGTCGTTACGCTCAATGCCGACAAGTTTACGCCCGTCGATAACACCCTGATTCCGACCGGTGAGCTAACAGACGTGAAAGGCACGCTATTCGATTTCACCGCCCCGCACGCCATTGGCGAGCGCATCGCGCAGGTACCCGGCGCGGCCCCCGGCGGCTACGACCACAACTGGGTGCTGAACGGCGAAGGGATGCGCGTGGCCGCCACCGTGTTTGAGCCCACCACCGGCCGCACCATCGAAGTGAGCACCGACCAGCCCGGCCTGCAGTTCTATTCCGGCAACTTCCTCGATGGCAAGCAGAAAGGCAAAGGCGGTACGGTGTATAACCAGCACTACGGCTTCTGCATGGAAACCCAGCACTTCCCCGATTCGCCCAACCAGGCCAAGTTTCCGAGCACGGTGCTACGGCCCGGTGAGAACTTCCATTCGACGACGATTTACAAATTCGGCGTCCGCAAATAACCGACGGCCCCCTGCCCTACCTGACCGGGCGGGGGCCTTCCGTTTAATTACTCCTAAGGTCTTCACTCATGCGCAACGGACTTACTACGTTCGATTTACTGGTCTTTTTATTTTACATCGTCGGCGTATCGGGCTACGGTTACTACATCTACAAGCGCAAGCAGTCGGCGCAACTCGACTCGAAAGACTACTTCCTGGCCGAGGGCTCGCTGACGTGGTGGGCCATCGGGGCCAGCATGATTGCCTCGAACATCTCGGCCGAGCAGTTCATCGGCGCTTCCGGCGCTGGCTTTGCCCAGGGCATCGCCGTGGCGGCCTACGAGTGGGTGGCGGCCATCGTGCTGGTATTTGTGGCGGTGTTCTTCATGCCCATCTACCTGAAGCAGAAGATTTACACAATGCCGCAGTTTCTGGAGCAGCGTTACAATAGCACGCTGAGCCTGATTATGAGCATTTTCTGGCTGTTCCTGTACATCCTGGTCAACCTGACGGTTATTCTCTACCTCGGGGCGCTGGCAATCAACAACCTGGTGGGCACTACCGATGGCGGCACCTTCCATCTTATTCTGATTGGGTTGGCCGTGTCGGCGGTGCTGATTACGCTGGGCGGCATGAAGGTGGTGGGCTACACCGACGTTATCCAGGTAACGGTGCTGCTGCTGGGTGGCCTGGCTACCAGCTATCTGGCCCTCACGCTGGTGGGCGAGAAATTCGGCCTCGGCCACGATGCGGTGGCCGGTTTCGGCGCCATGCTCGATTCGGCGCAGGACCACTTCCACCTCATTTTCAACAAGCCCACCGCCACTTCCACGCAGCCCGAAATCAGTCGCTACCTGGCTTTGCCGGGCCTGGCCATGTACGCCGGTGGCCAGTGGGTAGCCAACCTAAACTACTGGGGCTGCAACCAATACATCACCCAGCGCGCCCTGGGCGCCGACCTCAAGACGGCCCGCTCGGGCATTCTGTTTGCCGCTTCGCTCAAGCTGCTGATGCCGCTGGTGGTGGTGGTGCCGGGCATTGCGGCCTACGTGCTGCACCAGCACGGCAGCCTGCAGGCCGAAATGAGCGTCGGCGGCGTGCTGAAAGCCGACAACGCTTACTCGGCCATCCTTTCCTTCCTGCCTAATGGCCTGAAAGGCCTGTCGCTGGCGGCCCTCACGGCGGCCATCATGGCCTCGCTGGCGGGCAAGGTCAACTCCATTTCGACCATCTTCACGCTCGATATCTACAAGCGCTACCTGCGCCCCAACGCTTCCGAAACGCAGCTGGTGGTGGTGGGCCGCCTTACGGTGCTGCTGGCCATGCTGTTGGCCGTGCTCTTTACCTGGGAAGACTTGCTCGGCGTGGGCGGCGAAGGCGGTTTCACCTTCGTGCAGAAATACACTGGCTACATCTCGCCCGGCATCGTGGCGGTGTTCCTGCTGGGCATGTTCTGGAAGCGTACGACGGCGACGGCGGGCATCGCCGGCATCCTGGCCGGCTTCGGCTTTTCGCTGCTGTTCAACGATTTTGCCCCGCGCCTGTTCGGTCCCGAAACGCTGCTGTACTCGGCCTTCATCAATGACAAAGGCGTGTACGAAATTCCCTTCCTGGTGAGTATGGGTTTGTCGTTCTTCTTCACGGCCGTGCTGATGGTGGTGCTGAGCCTCGCCGGCCCGGCCATCAACCCAAAAGCCATCCCGCTGGAGCCGGGTCAGTTCCGCGTCAAGCCCGCGCAGATTATGCAGATTGTGCTGCTGCTGCTGGTTATCTCGGCGCTATACATTAAGTTCTGGTAACAACCACTTTCCATCGAACACCAAACCGGCCTCCCTGCTGCGCGCCCGAACGGCGAGCTGGCAGGGAGGCCGGTTTGCTTTATTCTTACCAGCAGCCGCTAGTTGTAGCGCAGGTCGAAGCGGCCGTCGGTAATGCTTACCGATTTGGTGCGGGTACCACTACGAAACAGGTTGCCGGAGAACGTGCCGGACACGATGCGCTGCACCGTATCGAGCCGGGTAATGGTGATGCTGCCCGCGCTGCCGCGCTCCTGGGTGGTATAAGGCTCATCGGAGTCGTTGGCCCGAAATATCAGCGTCCGCATGCCGCGTAGGCTTGCTCCCGGCTCCGGCCGGTAAGTGATAGGGTGAGTACCAGGCTGCCGCAAGCTATCCAGCATCAGGCCAAACGATTCTGAGATATCCTTGGCACGCAGCCACGCATTGAGCTCGAAATAACCGGAAGCACGGTCGTAGCGCCCTTGCAGGTTGCCATCAATGCCGCCGCCAAACTCACCATCGAAGTTGCGCCAGGTACGGCCGTCCACCACCAGTCCCATCGTGTTGGCGCCCTCCGTGGTGGGAGCGGGCAGCGTAAAAGGCGGGGCGGGCTCCAGCACGCACCGGGTCATACTCATTAAAGGCAAGAGCAGCAGTAAACGCAGGGCTTTCATTGGTAGTGAACAGGCAATAAGCGGTGAGATTTTTCTTAAAGCTACTACCTGATGCCCATTAGCGCCGCTAAGGTTGCATTAGTGCCGCCGCTTGGTGAAGTCGCCGTACATAATCCAGTCTTCCCATATCTTACGGCCGGGCAGCACCTTGCCGCGCAGGTAGCGCTCCATCATCAAACCCGCCGCCGGGGCCGCCGAGGTGCCACCGAAACCGGAGTTTTCGATGAACACGGCGATGGCAATTTTGGGGTCTTCGACCGGTGCAAAGGCGGCGAAAGTGGCGTGGTCGGCACCGTGGGGGTTTTGCACGGTGCCGGTTTTGCCGGCCACCGAGATGCCATATTGGGCCAGCGAGGCGTATTCGGCGGTGCCGCCGCGGCCGTCCACCACCTCCCGCATGCCGGGAATGATGTACTTAAACAGCGCCGTATCGACGGCCGTGTAGTGCTTCTCGCGGAACTGCGGCAGCGGCCCGCCATTGCCGATACCGCGCACGAAATGCGGCGTGTAGTACCAGCCCCGGTTAGCGATAGTGGCCATCAGATTAGCCATTTGCAGGCCGGTGATGCCGATTTCGCCCTGCCCGATGCTGAGCGAGTACACCGTGCGGTACACCCAGCGGTGGTAGCCGAGGCGCTTGTCATAGTAGTCGGGCGAAGGGATGAGGCCGCGCTTTTCCTGGCTCATGTCCACGCCCAGCTTCTCGCCCAAGCCAAAGGATTTCACCATTTTCTGCCATTGCCCCAGGCCCAGGCGGGCGTCTTCGAACTTGTTTTTGCTCTGCCCGCGCAGCACCGCCGCCCGCATCACCTGATAGAAGTACGGGTTGCAGCTGTTCTTGATGGCAATGCTGGCGTTGACGGGGGCCTCGTGGCGATGCGTACACTTCACCAGCTTCCAGTTGCACTCGAAAGGCGTGTTGGGCGTCACCACCCGCAACTGCAAGGCCACCAGCTCATTCACCAGCTTAAACACCGACCCCGGCGGGTATGTCGCCTGCAAAGGCCGGTTGAACAGCGGCCGGTCGGGGTTATTCAGCAGGGCCATGTAGCGGTTGCCCGAGCCCTTGCCGGTCAGCAAATTCGGCTCGAAGCGCGGGGCGGAGATGAACGCCAGGATTTCGCCCGTTTTCGGGTCCAGCGCCACGATGGAGCCGCGCCGGCCGGCCAACAGCTTCTCACCATATTCTTGTAAATCAGCATCAATACTCAAATGCAAGTCCTGCCCGGCCACCGACAGCGTGTCGAACTCGCCTTCGCGAAAGCTGCCCTTCTCGATACCGCGCACGTTCACCATCTTGTACTGCACGCCGCGCCGTCCCATCAATGTCTGCTCGTAAAACGACTCCAGCCCGGTGATGCCGATGTTGTCGCCGGGTACGTATTTGGCATACTTGGGCTTCTCCAGAAAGGCCGGCGTGATAGCCCCCACGTAGCCCAGGGCGTGCGCTAAGTTACTGGTTTTGTAAGCTCGCGCCATGCGCGCCTTCACGTAGAAGCCCGGAAACTCAATCAGGTTTTCCTCAATGGCGGCCTTGTCGGGCGTGCTCAGGTTTTGCAGCACCGGCGAGGCCTTCACGCGGGAATATGCCTTGGCGGCCTTAAGGCTGGCACGCAGCTCCTCCTGGGGCAGTTGCAGCAGCTGGCATAGCCGCGCCGAATCAAGTCCTTTCACCTCGCGGGGCACCACCATGAGGTCGTACACGGGCGTGTTTTGCACAAGTAGCTGGTCCTTACGGTCATATATAAGGCCGCGAAAGGGAATCTGCACGATGCGCTGCAGGGTGTTGCGGTCGGCGGCCAGCTTGTAGGTATCGTCCAGCACCTGCATGTAAAACAAGCGCCCCGCAAACAGCAGTGCCACGGCCAGGAAAATGCCTTGCACGACGTATTTACGGCCTTCGAGGTATTGCATATGGTATAATCCAGCACGTCATCCTGAGCGACGAAAGAGCGAAAGGACCTCGCCCGCGCCGGTCGCGGCAGTAACTCTGACTTTAATCGTTCGGGTGCCAGTCGTTCAACGAAGCAGGTGAGGTCCTTTCGCTCCTTCGTCGCTCAGGATGACGTTCTTTTAAATCACGTTAATTCCGTCCCCTTCTTACCGGGAAAAACAGCAGCTGCACAATCAGTAGCGCGAGGCTGGTAAACACGACGCTGGTCAAAATCTTTCCCAGCGTCTGGCCAAAATGCTGGAAGCTGCCCAGTTCCAGCACGAAAAACGTGACGTGGTGAATGAGCACCAGCAGCAGCAGGTACACTGCAAACCACTGCCAGCCCATCTGATGCACGTTCACCGAGTCCTGGGCATCGTAGCCATCGCGGGGCGTGAGCAGGCGCAACACCCAGGGGCGCAGGTAGCCCAGTAGCACGGCCGCCGCCGCGTGCAGCCCGCCGGTGTCGTAGAAAATATCCATCGTCAGCCCCATCACAAACGACAGCAGCAGTTGCACCACGATGGGCGTGCCCAAGGGCAAAAACAAGAGAAAGCCCAGGTAAAAAAAGCACCAGCCCAAATCAAACAGCACCAGCCGACTGATGAGCAGCACGTGCATCACGGCGTATATCGCAAAGCGTATCAGCTGAATGGCAACCGTTCCTAGCTCTTTCATTGCTTGCCCTCCCCTTCCGGCTTAATGCCCGTGCGGGCTTCCAGCGTGTCGCGCTCGGCCTTGGCCCGGGGCCGCACCACGTACACGTAAGTGAGGCGCGTGAAATCGACGCCCAGCCGCACCCGCACCGTCCAGAAATTCTTGTCCGGCTCCTTGATAAACGACTCAACCTTACCGATAAACAGACCCTCAGGGAAAATAGAATTGTAACCTGAGGTGATGATGCTGTCGCCGCGCACCACCTTATTCTGGCGCGGAATGTAGTCGAGCAATGCCACGGTGGGGTCGTCGCCGGGCCAATGGACGCTGCCCACCGTGCCGTCGCGCTTGATTTTGGCCGTCACCAACACCTTGGAGTGCAGAATGCTGGCCACCGTGGCGTAGTGCTCGCTCACCACTTTCACCCGGCCCACCACGCCGGTGCTGGCCACCACGCCCTGCCCCGCCTGCACGCCATTGGCCGAGCCCACGTTCAGGGTCAGGTAATTGTCCACGTTGCGTAAAGTACCGTTGATGACGCGCGCCGGGATGAGCGGATATGCCGGGTCGCGGGCGGCCAGCTTCTGCATCGCCAGCACCACCGTATCGGGGCGCATGGCCGGGCGGCGGTAGCGCGGGCGGTGCAGCGAATCAGCCGGGTCGGGCGGTATCTGCACCGAGTCGGCCTCGCGGCCGGTCGTGTCGGGGCGAAACAGTTGCTGGCGCAAATTAGCATTTTCAGCCAGCAGCGTCTGGTTTTGCTCGGCCAGGTGGAAGTAGTCGGTCACCTGCGTGCGACGGGCCAGCAGCATGCCGGCGTAAGTATTGGCCGAGTTGAAGAAGGCCGCCCGTTGGTACGAGCTATTGGTAACGTACAGATACAGGCTGATTATCTGCAACAAGCCAAACACCAACACCCCGCGAAATCGAAACAGGAAGAGAAAAAGATTCCGCATGGGTCAATGAGCAATAAGCAATGAACAATGAGCAATTGACAATGAGTGGTAACGGCTTTAATTCACCGTCGAGAGGTCATCGTCAATTGCTCATTGTTCATTGCTCATTGATAATTGTTCATTGTTACGTCAGTAGCACGCCCCGATAAGCCGGAATATCCTTGATGGCCTTGCCCGTGCCGCGCACCACGGCGCGCAACGGGTCTTCGGCAATGTGAATCGGCAGTTTCGTCTTCGCCGCCAGGCGCTTATCGAGCCCACGCAGCAGGGCACCGCCGCCGGTGAGGTGAATGCCGTTCTCGTAAATGTCGGCCGACAGCTCGGGGGGCGAGATTTCCAGCGCTTTCAGCACGGCTTCCTCGATTTTGGCCACCGACTTGTCCAGCGCGATGGCGATTTCGGAGAACGTGACGCGGATAACTTTCGGGATACCAGTCATCAGGTCGCGGCCGCGCACCTCGTAGTCAGCCGGCGGGTTGTCGAGCTCGGTCAGGGCCGCGCCTACTTCAATTTTGATGCGCTCGGCCGAACGCTCGCCGATGAGCAGGTTGTGCTGCCGGCGCATGTAATCGAGAATGTCCTGGTTGAACACATCCCCGGCCGTTTTTATCGACTGGTCGCACACGATACCCGACAGCGCGATTACCGCAATTTCGGTGGTACCGCCCCCGATGTCAATTATCATCGAGCCAACGGGTTGCTGCACGTCAATCCCAATCCCAATGGCCGCCGCCATCGGCTCCTGAATCATCCACACTTCCTTGGCGCCGGCGTGCTCGGCCGAGTCACGCACGGCGCGCTTCTCCACTTCGGTAATGCCCGAGGGGATGCAGATTACCATGCGGTGCGAGGGCTGAAATAAGCGCGACTTATTGTCAATCAGCTTAATCAGGCCCTTAATCATTTCCTCGGCCGCGTGGAAGTCGGCGATAACGCCGTCCTTCAGGGGCCGGATGGTTTTGATATTGTCGTGGGTTTTCTCGTGCATCTGCTGGGCCTTGCTGCCGACGGCAATCACCTTATTGGTGGTGCGGTCTTTGGCAATGATGCTCGGCTCATCCACCACGATTTTGTCGTTGTGAATGATGAGCGTATTGGCCGTGCCCAGGTCGATGGCGATGTCGCTGGTCAGGAAATTGAAGAAACCCATAGGGTTGAGGGATTAATAGCGGATAGGCCGTTAGCGTCGGCGCAAAATAATGGGCAAAGGTACGGAAGGATTTGCCGGGGTTAGAACGCAACTCCCCTCCTTGGAAAGAAGGGGATGTTTTGCCGCAGGCAAAACGAGGGTGGTTCGCCCGGTCGCGCCGGTTGAGGTCGGCAAAGGGCTGGTGATATGATTAGTTATTCCAGCGTTTCGTTCTGACGGCGCAGACGGGCGAACCACCCCCGTTCGGCGCTCTTCGCGCCTCACATCCCCTCCTTTCCAAGGAGGGGAGTTTGTCGTTCTGCTAGTGCTTGAAGTGGCGCACGCCCGTCAGCACCATGGCCATGCCCAGGTCGTCGCAGGCTTTGATGCTGTCGGCGTCCTTGATGGAGCCGCCGGGCTGCACCACGGCGCGAATGCCAGCCGCCCCGGCGATTTCGACGCAGTCGGGGAAGGGGAAGAAGGCGTCGGAGGCCATCACGGCGCCGTGCAGGTCGAAGCCGAAGCTGGCGGCTTTTTCGATGGCCTGGCGCAGGGCATCCACCCGCGAGGTCTGGCCGACGCCGGAGGCCAGCAGCTGGCCGGCGCGGGCCAGCACGATGGTGTTGCTCTTGGTGTGCTTGCAGATTTTGAGAGCGAACTCCAGGGCGGCCGTCTCCTCGGCCGTGGGGGCCGACTGCGTGACGGTGCGGAACTCGGCGGCGCCTTCCACCACGCGGTCAAACTCCTGCTCGATGATGCCGTTGAGCAAAGTTTTGACCTGTTTCTGCGGAAGCTCTACCGGCTTTTGCAGCAGCAAAATGCGATTTTTCTTGCCTTGCAGAATAGCCAGCGCATCAGCCGCAAAGCCGGGCGCAATCAGCACTTCGAAGAATAGCTTGCTGAGCTCTTCGGCCGTCGCCACGTCTACTTCTTTGTTGACGATGATAACGCCGCCGAAGGCCGACACCGGGTCGCAGGCTAACGCGTTGGCGTAGGCATCATGTAGCGTACTAGCCTGGGCCACGCCGCAGGCGTTGGTGTGCTTGAGGATGGCGCAGGCGGGCTCGCCGTCGGTGAACTCGGCCATGAGGGCCACGGCGGCGTCCACGTCCACGAGGTTATTGTAGCTGAGCTGCTTGCCGTGGAGCTGGTCGAAGAGGGCCGAGAGGTCGCCGTAGAAGGTGCCGGCCTGATGGGGGTTTTCGCCGTAGCGCAGGGGCGTGCCGGGCTGCTGGCTGAGGCGCAGCTGGGTGCCGGCCACGGCGGTATCCTGGCTGATGTACTTG
>Ga0247804_10001424_pt1 | contig 11121 bp, 14 predicted proteins | sample UWRJL029104C1_FD_181142 | JGI IMG/M metagenome (GOLD analysis project Ga0247804, IMG submission 181142) | Plant litter microbial communities from Arlington Agricultural Research Station in Wisconsin, United States - UWRJ-L029-104C-1 | ecosystem: Environmental > Terrestrial > Plant litter >...
TACGAGTGTGGAAATTGCCAACTTGACTTACTTGCGAATGTTGAGCTTTGGCTCCTTTGTAGTCCTGTCCTTGACCAATCGTCCCCTATACATGTCAGCCAATGCTATAGCTATCATTTATTTCAGTCATTGTCAACAAAATAATACTTCCATCTTTCCCAGGCCGCGTGAGCCCAGGCTCGGATCGCGGCAAGTGGCTCTTGTCCAGAAGCTCGTTCACCCCGAACTTCACGGAAAGCTAGCTCATATCCCAAATAGCAATACGTACCATGCAGATTCAGATAGATTGGCACTACCCACGTAGCTCCAGGCGGAAAGAGCTGCATCGTCGGGCCGCACAAATAGCCTGGCTTGGTCAGTATTCTTCTCCGGATGTAAGCGCGACCTGAAAATTTTGAAATGTACTGGGAAAATGGATGTACCCACATCTTGTTATGCATTAACAAACCTGGTCTTTGACTCTTGCAATCGCGCATCACATGTTTAGGGAAGCTTGCGGAATTGTACCATTGGGGTTGAAAACATATAGTGCCACCTGCCTATACACAGAATCAGTAATAGCTAGTGCGGATAATCAAAATTGATATTGTATACGTTTTTGACGCTATCCATGTGAAAAACTGCGACTTAACTTACTCCTACTCCACCTCTGCTTTGAGCTACAGTGTCCCTCGTTGGAAAATATACTCGAAATCGCTCCTTCAGTAGATTTGAGGTCATCTGCTGCTTAGCTACTAACGCAGTGTTGGCGGCCATCTTTTTCGTTCTCCAGTCGTATTCAGTTATTCCACTATCGCCCTGGGCAGCCAGGTAGATTGCTTTCAGGAAACTGTCGTTCAGATTTCCAATGGAAGCAGACTAGTGTGTTGTCAATAAGAGCTCCCATGCAAGTAGATTAGACTTACGACCAGATCAATACTTATAGATCCATTCGTTTGAAGGCCTAAACTTCGAACTGCTCTACCCAATCCGCAGTAACCCGTTCTTGACCACTTCTCACCAGCATGCGTTCCTCCGCTGGTTTTATTAGACAAAAATCAGATTTAAATGTCAGGGTGGACTTACATAGAATGAACAAACCTCAATCTGGCTGTATGTGAAAAATCGAATTTCAAAAGGCTATTGGATATTTTCTTATCCAGACCCATCGCATCTAAGAAGTAATGTAACTCCTTTCCGAAATCGGTGAGATCGTCAAGTACAACAGTTTTCTCATTAGGAAGTCGGGGAAGGTCTATTAAGAATACCATCTTGTCTCGTAGATTAGGCACAAAGTTTTGTAGGTATTTGAGAGAGGACTTACATTCTCCATTACTCCAGTTTCTCCCCAGTCATATGGGACAAGATTTGCGCTGGGTACTACAACACGTAGGTGTGTGGGGTGAGACAGTAGTTGTAGTTTTGAATGCATGCAGTTGATTTGGCCTTCCATCTACAGGAGAATATAGGAGTCAGCATAGATAAAAATTCAAATCCATTGAATATCTATATGCCAGAAGGCTAACACTTACTGATGGGAAGCAAAACTTATAATTTGAAGGTGCCTCACTTTCAAAGTTCTTTCTTTCCCACTCTGTTCTTGCTTGGAGTATCCAGACAACCTTAGTAGATGGATCAAGTTTAGAGATGACCCATTCAGGTTCAACCTGGAACGCACTCAGGACTGCAAGTTCAAGGTCACCCTTCTGTAACACCTCTTCAATTTTGATATCGTTCTCTCGTGGATAGCCGTAGACCCATGTCTTTTTGACAACTCCACTATAACAATATATCTCAGGAAATGTGCCTTAGGTAAATTTCAAGGTTGAGGGTGCAGATCGATGAGTACTTACTGCGGAAATTGAATGCCTGTACTTCTAAGATTTTGCTGATCCTTAAAGGATGCAACGTTCGGGAGAGTTTGAGGAGGTGTAGAAATCGAAGGTTTTGGCTTTACATGTTGACGGTTTAAATGTTCGGGTGATTGTGGCGAGCGTTTTCTTTTCTGGGATTCTTGAGGCCCTCTTAAAGAAATCTGGTGGGTCGTTCTTTGAGAAGCCCTCAGCAGTCTCTCCTCCTCCATTTGCTTTCGATTCAGGCCTGAGAGACCAGTTTGTGAGTTTGGATTGGGCGTAGACTGACTAATCTGTGGCCGTGTTGCGTCTTTGGGGAAATCTGGTAGCAGGCTGGAATATTTGTTTGAGTTTCCTTGAGATAACCCTATGGAGTTTCTGGATGTACTTGACTTTTGAGAAAGAGACCCTTGAAATGCATGCTCTCTAGGAGAAATTTCAGATGGCATACTGGTAACTCCAGCATCAGATTCTGGTTCTACCAGGACATTTGCCGATCGGCCGCTATTGGTGATAAGGGGTGCATCAAGATCATCTTCATTCTCTTCATCTGAGGTAATGTCAATGTAGATGGCAGGCTCTGTCTGCGACACAGAATCCGTGACATTTTGACCTAGAGAAAGAGCAATAGCCCGTTTCAGATCTTCTTCTTCGCTATCCGACATAATGAAAAAGGCTACAGATTGTTATATAAGTTCTCGTGATTGCGCTGAAGCTTGCAATGCAACATACAATAAATGAATTGTGTAACAAGGCAAAGGTGAAACTTTGGGTGATCGAGTGATGGATTAATCAGCACTTGTGCACGTATCAAAGGAAGAAGTCATGCAAAGTGTAAAGAGTCTAGATACATGGAAATGTCGTTTCGTGATAGAAAGGAAGGAAGCGATATTGTTTTAGAGATACCATTTTTGGTTGTAGTCAAATCCCTGCAGCGTTGCCAAGACTTACGCGAGCCCCTGCATGAGTATAGGATACCGGTAGCTGGTACCTACAAACTGCCTGTGTAGTTGATAAAAGAACGGCGTCCTACTTTACTTTACAAACAGATACCAGGCCCAATAAAATTGATGCAATTCATCCTACAACTAGCGTCAATAATGCTATTGTCATGTAGCAAGGCCAAGGCCGCTAATATACATAACTTAACTGCACAGGCACAGCTCTATTAATTAATGGTGAAGTTCCCCGAACTTTTCAGAAATCCTGGTATGTCTTTATCATCATGTTTCACATCTATATAGCTTGCAGTGCACGGGAAGAAACACGTTATTTTTTGTTGCAGAAGTTCTTCAAAGACTCAGACTGCCTAAATTTATTTTATTTTTAAAATTATCTTAGCCCTGTCTCTTTACGTAGCCTTGCAGCTGCCGTTGTAGGTGCCGGCTGGGGCCAGGAAGAGACAGCATCCTCCATTTCTTCCAAAAATGTTGTACTATTATGTATGCTGGTTCCGCCCAGTACAATTCTTATGCCTGGTGACGAAGCGTTGATCTGAGAAACGGTTTTTGCTTCTTCAAACGTAACTCCACCGATCATAAAGAGAACTATATCCTGCGGTTTATCACGAGTAGAGCCACCACCTTCTACAAAAGGGTACTGTTGATCGCGCAACCGTCCTTTGATCAAATTTTGTAGGGTAAGCTCAAGTCTTGGTGAATGCTGAGTGTACACATTTTCAACTCCTTTTAAGCCCTTGAATCGATCTCTCGCTCCAGAGAATATTCCTGCAGACTCAAACATATCCGATATCCCGCCGGCAGTTTGGGTTTGTTGTAGGGACGAGTGATACGTTAGGAGTTTTGCGACAAGGTCAATCCGTCTCTGGGACACATTCCCAGCAGCGCCTAATAAGTCGACCAAGAGTGGTAATGCGTTCAACTGATGTTTCTCGTATCGCAATGAATAAAGTGCAACCAAACGAAGCTTGCTATCCTGGGTCACTGCAGGAGATTGAATGAGCCTTTGAATACTCTATTGTATGTTAGTGGTCATCATATTTTCCAATCTGAAACAGACTTACCTTCAAGTCATTGGCATGGTTGTCGTTACATGCCAGGCTTTGCTCCACCTCGCTAACTTCGAGAAGATTTTCAGAACCAACCTTCCTGCTCAACTCTCCCACGAGTGTGACATGTTTGCTTACATTACCAGAAAGCTTTCTAAATTCTGGATACTCTTCGATGAAGCGTTTCATATCTGCAATTGACTCTATGTTGGAACTGTTCTTTGTCTTGGACTGATACTGTTCCACGTAATCTTTGATGTTACCACCAAGATCGCCAAAATTGAGGTACATGTTTTTCTTGAAAAAGGGATCTTGATCTTGTGATAGAACCACTTCCTTCAACTCAGGTCTAATATCAGGCACTTCGCTCAAATCTACTCGGCCATTCTGAATACCAAGGAGTTCGTGGACCATTGCCTGATAAGTCCACTGTGTTAAAAGCGGAGTGATAGGATCATCTCTCCGGTCTAATATTAACAATATCGGAGGTGTATCTACCCGTCTGAAATCAAACAATTGATCTTCTTGTGTCATCTGATACCGAACTTCCGAAGCTAGTTTCTTCGCGAGTAGACTGTTCTTCTCGTATCGTATCAATGGTTTCTTCTTGAGCGACAGCAAGACCCCCAGAATTCCCTCCGTGGTGCGCTGTAGAGCATCTACATTCCACATATCCGGGTTCGTACTCCATATTCGTTGTCTAGGATAACTTAATTCCAGAGTAAACAGGTCAGGATTCACCACAACATAATCAGCAAAGTGCTCTTGTACTGCCTTCACAACTTCATTATCGTCCGCTTCTGCCAACCGTTCAAGGGATGATTTCTTGACTACGTTGCTAAAGTATATATTGTACTCTCCGTATTTTGGATCTCGAAACTCGTCGATGAGATATTGTATCGAATCTGCAGAAGGTCGCACAAAGCATATGCATCGTAGATGTCGCATTTTCTCTCTATTTTGATTGTCCAACCGATCGATTAGGTAAACTTCGTGGTTTAGAAGAGCTGACTGTGTTATGGCAGAAGAAACAATAGACACGGTGTCGCTATCCAACAGGAGTATTTTCATTTTTGCAGCTGGATTTCCGGAAAGACTATCCCCAGCGGATACCATCTTGGAGATGTAACCCGATACCGCAGCGACGACGTCCATTGTAAGGTAGGTTTCGAAAGCAATCAGAAGTGAAGCTGTTTATAATGTGGAGGAAGAGGCTACAACTGTGAGCATGTCCGCTCCAGCTCGCAGCATCCACGAAACGCGGCAGTCTGGTAGAACTCTTGGTTCGTCTCTCGAACCAATCAAGTCTCTAAATCAATAGCAGGTATTCAATATTTGGTGTTATGAAGGCTTGTGAAGTGTACGATGTTGTAGCCGACGACGACTTGCAGCCTTGCGTCGTCAATTGTGTAGTGTATTTATCAATAATAGAAAAGTCAGCTAAAACACACAGACCGCCTTGTTATATTTAAACTGTGGAATATTACCCACGACGTCACATGCCCAGACAGAGGCCAGCCAGCCAGTTTCGATCAATTTGCGACATGAAATATTACACCAAAAGTAAACTACATCATTGTTGTTGAGGTATATGCAAGATGCTTCCATACATCAATATCCCTTTCCAATATGTTGCTGGGCTTTTGGGAGCTTCGACAGATGAGCGTATGCTATGCCCATTCTCTGCGAGTTAGAATTCATATTTACGAGGCACAGTTAAACTCATCTCCTCGTTTTTGCTTTCCTATCCACTGGCTGCACTTCTCAAGCGTGTTCCAGATGAAAAGCCAGCGTTGAAAAACCTGTTCATAATAGGGTTTGTTGTTTCTCCTATTTCTCGAATGTCCATTGATGCTATATAGAGTCTCTTCCTTTTACCTGGTGGGTTTGTTCGACTTATGGGTTGGAGTCCGTACTTTAGCAATCACCTCTACAGTAGCATATTGTATCGCCAAATATGTGCAGGGCCCTTTCATGCCATGGATTGGGTTTGTATTTCTTATGGGTCATCTGTCGCTAAATCAGCTTTCTCGTCAGTTCCGCAATAATCCTGGAGAAGTGGATATTACAGGAGCCCAGATGGTGCTTGTAATGAAGCTTACAGCTTTTTGTTGGAATGTTGCCGATGGCAGGCTGCCGGAAAAGGATCTCTCTGAGGACCAAAGAGAACGAGCCATTAAGCAGCTCCCGAGTTTGCTGGATTTTGCTGGATATGTCCTCTTCTTTCCCTCTCTGTGGGCCGGGCCTGCTTTCGACTATGTGGACTATAAAAGATGGATTGATACCACGATGTTTGAAATGCCAGCTGGCTCAGATCCAGCTAGAAAACCTCCCACAAAGAAGAAGAGAAAGATTCCACGAAGTGGCACGCCTGCAGCGTGGAAAGCTGCTACGGGTTTATTCTGGATTCTTCTATTTCTACGACTTTCTGGATCGTATTATCCAGATCTTTTCCTAGGCGACAAGTTCATGGCATATGGCTTTTTCAAGCGAATCTTTATGCTCCACATGCTAGGATTCACCAGTCGCCTGAAATACTATGGTGTTTGGTCTTTGACGGAAGGTGCTTGCATACTTTCAGGTGTTGGATACAAAGGGGTAGACCTAACGACAGGAAAAGTCTCTTGGGATCGCCTTCGTAATGTTAATCCGTGGGGAGTCGAATCTGCCCAAAACTCTCGAGCCTATTTGGCTAATTGGAATATCAATACTAATAATTGGCTGAGAAACTATATCTATCTGCGTGTTACGCCAAAAGGAAAGAAGCCCGGTTTCCGAGCTAGCATGGCAACGTTTGTTACTAGCGCTTTTTGGCATGGATTTTATCCAGGTTACTATCTATCATTCGTCTTGGCCAGTTTTGTCCAGACAGTTGCGAAGAGTAAGTTTCAATGCGCTGTAAAGTCATACGTTCTCACTGACAACTCATAGACTGCCGTCGCTATCTTCGGCCTTTCTTTCTGGATCCAAAAACCTCACAACCAACTTCCACCAAGATATACTATGATATTTTCTCTTACCTTGTTACGCAATTGACCTTTTCATTTGTTACTGCTCCGTTTGTGTTGCTCACGATGCCGGCCTCCCTACTCGTATGGACGCGTGTCTACTTTTATGCAGTGATCGGAACGGCTCTTGCCACTGGTTTCTTTGCATCCCCGGCCAAGGCTTTCCTGATCAAGAAATTAAACAAGAGATCGGGTGCAACTGCAGGTAAACTGAAGCGAACACATAGCCAGGAAAGTCTGGCAGGGAGAGAACCAGTCCTGGGACTTCCACCCGATCCACAGAAGGAGCTGGCAGAGATCGTTCAGGAAGTAAAGGCTGAGATGGAGGCAAGACAGAGGAAAGGTATGCGAAGGGCTGACACTTTGCCTGATCCATCGATCAAAGAGATATGAGAGAAGATGGAGATTTTCCAAAGATGAGGTTTAGGAGGAATAGAGTCCCTGGATAAAGGATAGCTTATAGAAGGAACAAGCATCATAAATTGATACGGCGTAGATCAAAAGTCAAAAAATTGGATATATTCAATTTCAAAATCTTTATCTTGTACTTAAGGATGATTTGAATATAGTCAATGCAGACTCGCTGGCTGTCAATGGCCATAAAAGCTTCCACCACCCCCAAGCTCCAATGGTCAGAAGCATATAATAGGCAACAGTCCACCCTAGACCTAGTTCTCCGTCGAATGGCTGACCATCTTCACTCCTTTTTCCCTCTCCAATGTCCGGACCCATAACTGTTTCATCAGCACTTACCTTGCCCCAAAATCTAGGAAACCCCATCCAGTTGCAGAACGTGTGCACGAGGATTACACTTAATAAGCTACCGGTCCGAAGGTACACAAAAGTAGCATAGCCGCCAAATAACGTTGTATATGTGAACTGTAGTGCTGAGCGAAGCACGGCTGCTATCACCGGCGTGTGCGGATGTGTTATGCGAAATTCATAGAAGTGGTGGACGTGTGCCAACCCGAATATTATAGGCGTGAGGAAAACGATGGTCGTGTTTGATGTTTGCGCGAGAAGGAGGAGAGGAACTGATGCGGAGCGGAAGAGCACTTCTTCCGTAATTGGGCCCTATTCTGATTTAGTATTTTGTGTCAATTACCGTGGGAGGACATACGGTAACAAAGTTACGCCAGCCCATCCAGCTTCTTAAAACAGTATAAACATCCTCCAGCCGTAGCCAACGTCTCCAGCCGCCTTCGACAATCCCAGCTTCAAACAGCGGACCAAGAAAAAGAGTAGCGGTCAACGCAAGAGCTTTAATTGTTTCAGTTATACCAATTGGAAAGTATCCCATGCGGTGCAGCGCCTTCAACCCATTCTCTATCGTAGTGCCATTTGTAGCCACTGAAAACAACACACCGAACGTTAAGATGGAACAGATGATGCAGGAAACGGTAACAGACTGCGTACGGCGTTTTATGACGGAGGGCGCATCGCGAGACAGGTTAGGCGAAGGTCGCGTCGTGGAAGATATGTAGAAGGGGAGGACGTAAATCAGCGTATACACAATCTAACCATTGTTAAACCCCAACTCAGATTCAGACCAAACAGTGATGGCGGAACTTACCAAAGTGGCAATTGCAACTGTTGTGGTGATTGCGGATACTTCTGGCTCTACTTCTCATAAGATTGACTGTCTATATGCCAGGGTCGTCGCTGAATGATACTGACCTTTCTCACCAGTGTAGATAGTTTTTAAGCGCGCGACAAGACTGGTAGGAGCCATTTCAAGTAGCCAAAAAGCATACGTGGGAGAGCAGCAGATTCTGCATGAGTGTGTTGTTGCACTTTAGCCGTCTGGCCGGATCTGGATGTCGGGTTGATATGTATTGATTGTATTGTCCTTTCTCACACAAGCAAAATTTGGCCGAGCGCAAGGCTCACAATGTAGAGGGAATTAGATGGTCGAAGCGGCAACTCCCCCGCCATTTGGAAGCTCTTTCGGATTCAATAGAACATTTTAATAAGATCTTCCTTTACAGATTACCGATAACTTTATTTCTAGATTAAGATTGTCGCTCTAGATAATCGGGAGCATATCAAGATACTTCGAAATTCTGGTTGAACAAGCGGTTATATACTATTTAGAGTTTCTCTCTGGTTTGTTGTTTCGTGCCACATTGCAATGTCTAGGGCAGGAGGCACTGCACCTGTTGCCATGTTCCGACCTCTTTCAATTTTGTCGGACAGGATCACTTCTTGATGCTTTACATCTTCCTCTTCTCTCGCTATCCCTCTCTCTCACCATCGATAAATTACAGCACTAACCTGTAAAGAAGAACAACAACAACAAAAACAACAACACACAATCACAATAATACTCAAAAACAACGATCCCTAGCGGTGAAGTGGCAACTCATCAATGCTCCACCGGTCTGCAGACCGTAATGAAATGGCAGCGGCCACAGAAACCCATAATTCGTAACAATACCACCACTGACTGGTAGCCATGAGTCTATGACCTACGATGGTTTGTTGAAAACGCGAAAGCATCGCGTCCGTGCCAAAAGGCGGAGATTAAACGCGATGCAGCCAACGTGGATGCACGATGCAGGAGAAAGGTCCATCCTGGCGAAAGTCACTGGCAGATCCACTAGCTACAAAGACTAATACGTCGTATAGCGTTGTTGATGTTGTGGTTCAGGCAATTCCTTAGGCTGGATGGGCGGAAAGTCAATTCAGTCGCGTCCGTACGTACAGCTAGTGAGCGAGCAGTGATCTTGCCGGCCAAAATCTGTCTCGTGGGGATATTGGGTTGCAGTCGGCAATATCCTATTTAATGCGTGCAATCTAGAATCTGGAGCTACTACAAGTACACAGTACAAGTACACACGCATATCCCGCGCAGCTCTGGCTCCTGTTGCCGCCCGCTGCTTTCTTTTCCTCCGCCAACATCTTTCCTCCTCTTCAAGCCTTTGACTCTACTTTTAAACCCCCGGTCGCTGAGGCTCGCGTCTACCACTCTTTTCGTGGGACCCCCAAAACAGTTGGACGACAGGAGCCCGGTCCTACAGTCTCAACCGCATAAGACCAACTCTCAAACAGGCAATCGATGATCCAAACCGCATAACAGGCGCATAGCCCCCTGAGCCTTTGAATAAATTCGGTAGCACTGGGTGGCTGGGAGCGGTGGAGTGTTTGACAGGCTTGGAGATAGAGGAACACTTCCAGAAAAACCAGCTGTATCCCCTTGTCTTGTCTTGCCTCGTGGGTGTTCATTTACTTCTGGTCAGCTTGTCTTCTTTCTCTCCTTTATTGTTCCTACTTGTATTCTCTCTTTTTATGATTGCATGTTGTACTTCCCGCCGCCGCCTCTTACTCTATATAATCAGCATCTCTATACCTTACGAATCACGCAGCGCATTGCCTCTCATTCAAGCGACCATACGCATTGTCATTCCCACGCTCTCTTAGTACACGGAACCAGCTGGGACTCTTCTGTTCCTCTTTCAGCAAAGCTCAGCAAAGCAAAGCAAGCATAGCTCTGGAACCTTTGCTTTTTCTTTCTTTTTTTATTAAAAAAAAAGTCCCCAACGCTCGTCGTTCACCTGGGTCAGCATCGATTGCTATTTTCAAATCTCACGACTTTCCAGCGCATAAAAGCACGAAATGACCACCATCTAGGCTCAGTACGCAGGCTGAATCCAAGCTCGCATTCAGGGATGCTTAGGGGTACGGTAGCCGAAAAATGTCCGACTTCCATCCGGGACAACCTCAACCTTTGGAAAGACGATCCATCTCCGCAACGAATTCAACAGCATCAACATTAAATTCGCGAACTTTACGTCTGGTCCCGAGCGAAGATCCCAGGCTTCCAGAACCAGGAGCCGAGGTTTTCACTCCCATTATCAGACGAACTCCACTCCCAACACACCCCTCGCATTTCCTGTCACCGGCAAACAACGGAAAGTCCCAGGATTATTTTTACGGGTTTCAGAACACATCTAAAACACCACGAACTCCCGGTTCCACTGGTTCGCCAGTTTCCCTAACACATACATTGCCTCAGCCTTCTCATAATGCCGAGCCTACGTCCGGGCCTTCAACCCCTAAACCGAAATATGTCCCCAAGAAGCGCCTCCAGCTTCATAAGGACAACAAGACCTTCTCGTTGGTCCCTCAGGATACATCTAACCCTGTCGAGGACGAACCCCAATCACCAAAGCCAACCGTTCTGTCCACAAAGAGCTCGTACGAATTCCTTTCTGGAGGAAAAAACAATGCAAATCGTGAATCTAATTCCACCACCTCATGCGTACCAGAATCA
>Ga0247804_10001425_pt1 | contig 11120 bp, 12 predicted proteins | sample UWRJL029104C1_FD_181142 | JGI IMG/M metagenome (GOLD analysis project Ga0247804, IMG submission 181142) | Plant litter microbial communities from Arlington Agricultural Research Station in Wisconsin, United States - UWRJ-L029-104C-1 | ecosystem: Environmental > Terrestrial > Plant litter >...
CCAAGGCCGGCGCGGCAGCCGCGTCCGAGGCACCCGCATCCACCGAACCGGCGTCCACGAGCAGGCTCGTGTCGGTCGCGTCCGGGTCGATTTCCACCGTTCCGCCCTCGACCATCACGGCGTTCGCATCGGTCAGGACCACCGTGTCGCCGTCCGCCGCATCCAGCGCGGCATCCGGAACGGGCGCGTCGTCGCGGCGCTGGAGCAGCTCGAGGATCCAGCCGACCAGGAGGGCGACCACGAGCACCAGGATGATGTCGCCCAACGACAGCGGGCGGATGGCGAAGAGCCACAGCACGGCCAGTACGGCGATGCCCGTCCTCACGAGCACACGGTGGCGTCCGAGCCACGCGCCGAAGGCGCCCGTGTCGAGCCCGCGCTCGGCCAGCTGGGACCGGGCCGACGTGTTCAGGTCGTCGGTCGCCGTGCGCACACCGAGCGCGGGGCGCGAACCGCCCATCAGCCAGCCGATCACGGCGACCAGCACGCCCAGCACCATCAGCACGAGAGCCGTCTGCGTCATCGCGCCCACGAGCTGCTGGTAGATCACGTTGAGAGCCGTGGGGGACAGGTCGAGATCGCCGGCCACGATCCCCACCGCGGTGGCTCCGATCGACAGGGTGGCCGCGAGTGTGGCCGACCCCACCGCCAGGCCGATGCCGGTGCCGAGGACTGCCGTGCTGCGGCGTCGGGCGAGCAGGATGCCGAGGCCGAACAGCGCGAGCGTGATCACCGGAAGCCAGAAGCCCATCGTGGCAGCGATCGCGTAGCCGGTGCGGATCGCCGTGAGGTTGTTGCCCTCGCCGATGATCACGACCTTGTCGATCGTCGGAATGAGCTTCGCGACTCCGACGCCCCGCTCGGTGAGGTTCGACTTCACGCGGTCGACGACGGCGCCGAGCTGGATGCCGACACCCTCGTCGGTCTTGACGACCAGACCGCCGCCGTCGGAGGTCGCCGCGGTCGTGAGCGCGCGATGCGCGGCCCGAGTGGCTGTTGCCCACACGTCGGCGAACGCATCGGATTCCACGACACGGGTCACGGTCTGGGTGACGAGGTTCTCGAGCCCGTCGGCGGCGGGGGCCTGCAGCAGGCCCAGCGCCTGCACCGCGCGCGGCGGAAGGCCGAGATCGGCGATGCCGTCGAAGACGCTGCCGGTGAGCTGACTGAAGTTCACCTGCGCCGTGATCCCCGACATGGTCTCATCGATGATCAGCGCCTGCACGGAGGGATCGTCCACGAGGGGGGCGAGCGTGTTGACGAACGCGTCTTCTTCGACGAGCTGCACGCGCGCCCAGGCGCCGACGATCGAGACGGGCACCAGGATCGCGGCGACGACGATGCAGATCGCCGACAGGACGGTGCGCCAACGGCCGCTCCTGCGCGCGGGGGGCGCGACCGCGTCCGCGGTCACCGTGTCACGTGCTCGAAGCTGCTCGTTCTCGGCGCGCAGCGCCGCGAGCTGGGCGTGCAGATCGTCGTCGGCAATGGCAGACATGAGGCCTCCTCGATGCGGATGACCTCATCATGGCGCACTTGCCCGGCCGGCATCCCACCCGGATCGGGTGATTCTCGCGCGGCGCGGGGCACGCGCCGCCGCGCCGATCGCGGTCAGACGGCCCGCAGCACCGCCACGATCTTGCCGAGCACGACGGCCTCGTCGCCGAGGATCGGCTCGAAAGCGGAGTTGCGGGGGAGAAGCCACGTGTGCCCGTCGCGCTGACGGAACGTCTTGACCGTCGCCTCTTCGTTGAGCATCGCCGCGACGATGTCGCCGTTCTCCGCGGTCTGCTGCTGACGGACCACGACCCAGTCGCCGTCGCAGATCGCCGCGTCGATCATCGACTCGCCCGAGACCTTCAGCATGAACAGGTCGCCCTTGCCGACGAGCTGGCGAGGGAGCGGGAAGATCTCCTCCACCTGCTGCTCGGCGGTGATGGGCACGCCGGCGGCGATCCGTCCCACCAGGGGGACCATCGCCGCGTCGCCCACGCTCGGAGCCGAGTCGGCGGGGTTCTCGGTCGACATGCCGGGCAGGTCGATGAGCACCTCCATCGCGCGCGTCTTGCCGGCATCCCGTCGGAGGTAGCCGCTGAGCTCGAGCTGGTTCAACTGGTGCGTGACGCTCGAGAGCGACTTGAGGTCGACCGCGTCGCCGATCTCGCGCATGCTCGGCGGGTAGCCGTGCCGCGCGATCGATCGCTGGATGACCTCGAGGATCGCGAGCTGCTTGTCGCTCAGGCTCTTGCGCCGGCGCGTCTGCGGCTTCTCGCGTCCGTTCGCATCGCTCATGATTCCCGCTCCTGTCTCGCCCGATCGGGGCATCGGTCTTCGAATGTCGGAGGCCCGTGGTGGGGTGTTCCCATCGAAACCGTATCCGGTTCCGGTCCGTCGGCCCCGCAGCACGTCCGCGTGTCGCGTTCGAAAGACGAGACCCTCCACCGGCAGTTGACATCCTAAAACATCGAAGATACATTCGGAAGAGAGATTCGCATCCCCGGCTCCCGGCCGAGCCGCGGATGCGAACCTCTTCCCTTTCACCAGGAGGACGACATGACAGCGATCAGCATTCCGGCACCCCGTGCGACGCGACTGCGCCTCACCGTGCGCGGTCGCCGCATCCTCGCCGCCATCGCAGCGCTTCCCGCGGTGATCGCCCTCAGCCTCGCCGTGATCAGCGGAGGCAGCGCCCTGGCGTCCCGCGACACCGGGGCGACGACCGGCTCGTTCGCGACGCTCACCGTCGCCGCCGGGGACTCGCTGTGGTCCATCGCCGAGCAGGTCGCGCCCGGAGCCGACCCCCGCGACGTCGTGGACGCCATCGTCCGCCTCAACGCGCTCGACGGCGTGACGGTCTCCGCCGGCCAGCAGCTGTCCATCCCGACCGAGTACACCGCGACTCCCTGATCGCCCGCGTTCGCGCGCTCGCCGCCGGCACGACGTCCACGCCGCGGGGAAGGGACCGCATGTCACGCGGCCTCTACCATGGGAGGGGTGAGCATCAGCCTCGACGACCTGCCCCTGCGTGACCACCTCCGTGGCATGACGCCGTACGGCGCACCGCAGGCGGCCCTGCCGGTCGCCCTCAACGTCAACGAGAACACGCACCCCGTTCCGCAGGAGGTCGCCGACGACATCCTGGATGCCGTGGCCCTGGCTCTGCGTGACGTGAACCGGTATCCGGACCGCGAGTTCACCGAACTGCGCGAAGGCTTCGCCGAATACCTCGGCTATGGCCTGACGCGCGAGCAGATCTGGGCTGCGAACGGATCGAACGAGGTGCTGCAGCACGTCCTGCAGGCGTTCGGGGGACCGGGTCGCACCGCGTTCGGCTTCGCGCCGACGTATTCGATGTATCCGCTGCTGACGCAGGCGACCGGTGCGAGCTGGACCGCGGGAACCCGTGCCGCGGATTTCTCGGTCGACGCCGAGAGCGCCGCGGCGCAGGTCGCCGAGGCCGAACCCGATGTCGTGTTCCTGTGCGCGCCGAACAACCCCACCGGCACACCGATGACGCTGGATGTGATCGAGGCGGTGTACGACGCGACCGATGGGATCGTCGTCGTCGACGAGGCGTACCAGGAGTTCGCGCCCCGAGACGTCGGCTCGGCCCTCGCGCTGCTGCCGGGACGCGAGCGTCTGGTGGTCTCGCGCACGATGAGCAAGGCGTTCGCGTTCGCCGGTGCGCGCGTCGGCTACCTCGCCGCGGACGCCGCTCTCGTGGATGCACTGCGTCTCGTGCGCCTGCCGTACCACTTGAGCTCGCTGACGCAGGCGGCCGCGTCGGCGGCCCTCCGCCATGCCCCGACGATGCTCGGGATGGTCGACGAGATCATCGTGCAGCGCGACCGCATCTCGGCCACCCTCGAGGCGATCGGGTACGAGCCGTACGAGTCGTGGACCAACTTCGTGCTGTTCGGCGGGGTCCACGACGCCGCCGCGACATGGCGGGGACTGTACGACAAGGGCGTCCTGATCCGCGATGTCGGCATCCCTCAGCACCTGCGTGTGACGGCCGGCACCGAGCAGGAGACGACCGCGTTCCTCGATGCCCTCGCCTCGCTAGACTCGGCCTCATGAGCCGTCCCGGAGCAACCCGCACGGCAGCGCTGCGCCGTTCCACGAGCGAATCGACGGTCGAACTCGAGCTCGACCTCGACGGCTCGGGTCGCAGTCACATCGACACAACGGTGCCGTTCTTCGACCACCTGCTGACCGCGTTCGCGAAGCACTCGCTCACCGATCTGACGGTGCGCGCCTCGGGCGACACCGACATCGACGCCCACCACACGGTGGAGGATGTCGCGATCGTGCTCGGCCAGGCCATCCGCGAGGCTCTCGGCGACAAGTCGGGCATCTCTCGCTACGGCGACGCCCTCGTTCCGCTCGACGAGGCGCTCGCGCAGGCGGTCGTCGACATCAGCGGCCGGCCGTACCTCGTGCACAGCGGCGAGCCGGCCGGGTTCGAGCTGCACCTCATCGGCGGTCACTTCACCGGCTCGCTCGTGCGGCACACGTTCGAGGCGATCGCGTTCCACGCCGGACTGACCGTCCACGTCACGGTGCTCGCCGGTCGCGACCCCCACCACATCGCCGAGGCCGAATACAAGGCGTTCGCGCGCGCGTTCCGCCAGGCGAAGGCGCTCGACCCCCTCGTGGAGGGCGTTCCGAGCACCAAGGGCGCCCTGTGAGTGAAAGACCGCTCGTCGCGGTCCTGGACTACGGGTCGGGCAACGTCCACTCCGCCGTGAAGGCGCTCGCGGCGGCGGGCGCCGACGCGCGACTGACCGCCGACCGTGGGCTCATCGACGACGCGCAGGGACTCGTCGTTCCCGGTGTGGGTGCCTTCCGCGCCGTCATGGAGGCGCTGCGGGCCAGTCGCGGCGACGAGATCATCGACCGTCGGCTCGCCGGGGGTCGGCCGGTGTTCGGCATCTGCGTCGGCATGCAGGTGCTGTTCGATCGGGGTGTCGAGCGCGGCGTCGACACCGAGGGCATGGGCGAGTGGCCGGGGGTCGTCACTGAACTCGACGCCCCGGTGCTGCCGCACATGGGATGGAACACGGTCGAGGCGGGCGAGGGCTCGCGCCTGTTCCGCGGCATCGAGAACGAGCGGTTCTACTTCGTGCACTCGTTCGCCGCGCAGCAGTGGCTGCTGGACGTGCAGCCGCCCTTCCCGCAGCCCGCCCTGACGTGGTGCACGTACGGGCAGCCGTTCCTGGCCGCAGTCGAGAACGGCCCGCTGTCGGCCACGCAGTTCCACCCCGAGAAATCAGGGGATGCCGGCATCCGGCTTCTCGCCAATTGGATCGACGGGCTCGGCGGGGCTACCCTCTGAACTCGTGCCATCCGCGACAGCGCAACGCTCTCGCGTCGTCCCCGCACGAGGAGCCATGAACGATTTCGCGTCCACGCCCGAGTTGATCCTGCTGCCGGCTGTCGATGTCGCCGACGGCAAAGCCGTCCGCCTGACCCAGGGTGAGGCGGGCACCGAGACGAATTACGGCGACCCCGTCGACGCCGCGCTGGAGTGGGCGAAGCAGGGCGCGGACTGGATCCACCTCGTCGACCTCGACGCGGCTTTCGGCCGCGGCAGCAACGCGGGCATCATCCGCAAGGTGATCAGGCAGGTGCGCGGGGTGCAGGTCGAGGTGTCGGGCGGCATCCGCGACGACCGCAGTCTGGAGGCGGCGCTCGAAAGCGGCGCCTCGCGCATCAACCTCGGCACCGCGGCGCTGGAGAACCCCGAGTGGGCTGCCGACGTGATCGGGCGCTACGGCGATGTGATCGCGGTCGGACTCGACGTGCGCGGCACGACGCTCGCCGCCCGGGGCTGGACCCAGGAGGGCGGCGACCTCTGGACCGTGCTCGGGCGACTCGAAGAGGCCGGCTGCAGCCGCTACGTCGTCACCGACGTCACGAAGGACGGAACCCTGAAGGGCCCGAACCTCGAGCTCCTGCGCGAGATCACCTCGCGCACGACCAAGCCGGTCGTCGCCTCGGGCGGAGTCTCGAGCCTCGACGACATCATCGCGCTGCGGGACCTCGTGCCGCTGGGCGTGGAGGGCGCGATCGTGGGCAAGGCCCTGTACGCGGGTGCGTTCACCCTCGCCGAGGCGCTGGATGTCGCCGGACACTGATCCGCACGACCACCACCACGCGGCCGATTCCGCGGGCGTCCCCTGGGAGGGCCGGCGCTTCGAGTCCAACGCGCACTCAGGCGACGACGGCTCCGCCGATCCGGCGCTGCTCGCCGCACTCACGTCGTTCCGCGACGGAGACGGCGACCAGGTGGCCGTCATCGAGGCCTATCGCACGGCGCGCCTGCTGATTCCCCTGATCGCGCAGAAGGGCGACGAGGGCGTGGGCGCACATGGCCTGGCCGTCGACAAGACGCAGGAGCTGTCGATCGTGACCGTCGCCGCCCCGGACGGCCGCAGCGTGCTGCCGGTGTTCACGTCCGTCGCGGCGATGAGCCGGTGGGATGCCGCCGCCCGGCCGGTCCCCGCGGATGGCGTGCGAACCGCCGTGGCGGCGTCGGCCGACGACACCGACCTGATCGTGATCGATCCCGGGTCGGAGACCGAGTTCGTTCTGCGGCGGCCCGCGGTGTGGGCGATCGCGCAGGGCATCGCGTGGGAGCCGAGCTTCACCTCGCCCGAGGTGTTCGCCGGTCTGCAGGAGAGCGTCGGGGGAGAGCTGGCCGTGATCGACCTCGCGGTCGAACCCGGCGATCCCACCGGCCGCTTGCGCGGGCCCGAGCTCGTCGTGCGCCTCGACCTCATCCACGGACTCGAGCAGAGCGAGCTCGACGCGGTGCTCGGCCGACTCGCGAAGCGCTGGGCGGCGGATCATCGCATCGCGGTGCTCGTCGATTCGCTGACCGTCAAGCTCGTCCGCGCCTGAGCCTCTCAGCGGGGGGGATGCCCTTGCGGGTGTCGCCGCCGGGCGGGAGGATCGCTTCGGCGGAGGTGACGCGATGACCAGCGGCACGGGGAACGACCGAGACGGCGCGCAGGTGGACGAGTACGGGCCGGCGTTGGATGCCGCGCAGCGGCACGCGATGGAGTGGCTCGCATCGGTCGACGAGCGGCCCATCCGGCCCGACCTCGTTGTCGACGACATGCTCGAGCGGCTCGTGCCGATCCTGCCCGAGGAGGGTCTTGCCGCCGACGAGGTGATCGACGAGCTGGCGGCTGCCGCCGGCCCGGGCCTCATGGCGATGGGCTCCCCGCGCTTCTACGGCTTCGTGATCGGCGGCGCGTACCCGGCGGCGCTGGCCGCCGACTGGCTCGTCGCCGCGTGGGACCAGAACACGGGTTCCCGCCAGCCCACGCCCGCGACGGCCGCCGTCGAGGAGGTCGCGGCGAGCTGGCTGCTGAAGCTGTTCGGACTGCCGGGTGACAGCGGAGTGGGATTCGTCACCGGTGCCACCAGCGCCAACCTCTCGGCGCTGATCGTGGCGCGCGACACGGTGCTGCGCGACCACGGCCACGACGCCGCCACGGGCATCCAGGGGGCCCCGACGATCCGGTTCCTCGCCGGTGGCGCGGTGCACACCTCGGTCGTGCTCGCCGGGCGCATCGCAGGCCTCGGTGCGCCGGTCACGGTCGGCGCGGACGAGCAGGGCCGCATCGACGTTGCGGGACTGACCGCCGCGCTCGAGGCGCACCCCGGTCCGACGATCGTCGCCCTTCAGGCTGGGGACGTCCACTCCGGTGCCTTCGACGACTTCACCGCGGCGATCGACGTCGCGCACCTGCACGGCGCGTGGGTCCACGTCGACGGGGCGTTCGGGCTGTGGGCGGCGGCATCCCCCCGCCTTCACCACCTGTTCCGGGGCGCCGACCGAGCCGACTCCTGGGCGACGGACGCCCACAAGACCCTCAACGTGCCCTACGACTGCGGCGTCGTGATCGTCCGTGACGAAGCCGCAATGACGGCCGCACTGGGCGCTCACGCGGAATACCTTCCGGCGGTCGCGACGATCGCCGACCCCTACGATCGCGTGCCGGAGCTGTCGCGCCGCGCCCGTGGCGTGCCGGTCTGGGCCGCCCTGCGCTCGCTCGGTCAGCGCGGCGTCGTCGACCTCGTCGACGGTCTCGTGGGTGCCGCGGTCGCGCTGGCCGAAGGATTCCGGGCGATCCCGGGCCTCGAGGTGCTCAACGACGTCGTCTTCACCCAGGTGTGCCTCGCGTCACGGCGGGATGCCGACACGATCGCGCTGGGGGAGTGGCTGCGCGCCGAGGGAACCGTCTGGGCATCCTCATCCACGTGGCGCGGGCGCGCGGTCGTGCGGTTCGCCGTGAGCAACCGCGGCACCGACGACGAGGCCGTCCGGCGCACCGTCGACGCGGTCGCCCGCGGAGCCGCGGCGGTCGGCATCGGGGACTAGTTGACCGGCCCTGTCCACTTCTCGCCCGGTCCCTTGCCGATGGGGTCGGGGATCACGGATGCCTCACGGAAGGCGAGTTGGAGCGATCGAAGCCCGTCGCGGAGTGATCGGGCGTGCATGTCGCTGATCTCGGGCGCGCCGGCGGTGATGAGGCCGGCGAGGGCGTTGATGAGCTTGCGGGCTTCGTCGAGGTCGGTCTGATTCGCGGGGTCGTCCGCGAGCCCGACCTTCACCGCCGCGGCGCTCATCAGGTGCACGGAGGCGGTCGTGATCACCTCGACCGCGGGGACGTCCGCGATGTCGCGGGTGGCAGCCGACGCGGCACGCTCCTGCGCTTCCCAGCGAGCCTGGCGTTCGGCATCCTGCGCGAGCCGCCCGGCCTCAAGATCGTCGTCGCTGTCTCGAATCGTGTCCACGTATCACTCTCTGCTAGACTTGCGCGGGCTCCGGAACGTCTCGCTCCGGAACGAAAGAGGATTCACATCCCACCCGCGCTTGCCGCTCCAGGCTACCGGGTCATGCACTCCGCCTCGTCCGTCAGGACGAGGTCGCCTCACGACAGCAGACCTGAACAGTCTCGTGGTGGGTATCGGGTGCGGAAGCCGACGCTCACGCGTCGTGCGGGTGGAATCGAGTCTCTCTTCCGCCCGCGATGCATCCCGCTTCGCGGTGGCCGACACCCGCATGAAAGAGGAGTTCCGCATCAGCGATCCCCGCACCAATGACCGCATCCGCGTGCCCGAGGTCCGCCTCGTGGGCCCGAACGGAGAGCAGGTCGGCGTCGTACGCATCGAGGTTGCCTTGCGTCTGGCGCAGGATGCCGATCTCGACCTTGTCGAGGTGGCTCCCAACTCGAAGCCGCCCGTCGTCAAGATCATGGACTACGGGAAGTTCAAGTACGAAGCAGCACAGAAGGCCAAGGAGGCCCGGCGCAATCAGGCGAACACGATCCTCAAAGAGGTGCGTTTCCGTCTGAAGATCGAGGCCCACGACTACACGACCAAACTCAAGCGCGCCGAGGGCTTCCTCAAGGCGGGCGACAAGGTCAAGGCCATGATCCTGTTCCGCGGTCGCGAGCAGTCGCGTCCCGAGCAGGGTGTGCGCCTGCTCCGCAAGTTCGCGGAGGATGTGGCCGAGTTCGGAACCGTCGAGTCGAATCCCACGATCGACGGTCGCAACATGGTCATGGTGGTCGCCCCGCACAAGAACAAGTCCGAAGTGAAGACCGAGCAGAACGCCCAGCGCGCTGCGAACAAGGAGGCCGCGCGCTCCGCGGCCCACGGCGGTCCCGTCACCGAAGAACCGGCCCCGGCACCCGCCGAGTAGGCCCCACAGACTCCCGCCACGCGGGAAACACCACGAAGCCCGCGAGGGCGACACACGAAGGAACAAGAGATGCCGAAGCAGAAAACCCACTCGGGTGCCAAGAAGCGGTTCAAGATCACCGGCAGCGGAAAGCTGATGAAGCAGCAGGCCGGCATGCGCCACAACCTGGAGGGCAAGGCCAGCAAGCGCACGCGTCGCCTCAACCAGGACCAGGTTCTGTCCAAGGCCGACACCAAGCAGGCGAAGAAGCTTCTCGGCCGCTGAGCGCGCGTCGAATCACGTTAGGAAAACTGAGAAATGGCTAGAGTCAAGCGGGCAGTAAACGCCCACAAGAAGCGTCGCGTCATCCTCGAGCGCGCCTCGGGTTACCGGGGTCAGCGTTCGCGCCTGTACCGCAAGGCGAAGGAGCAGGTCACCCACTCGCTCGTCTACGCGTACCGCGACCGTCGCAAGCGCAAGGGCGACTTCCGCCGTCTGTGGATCCAGCGCATCAACGCCGCGAGCCGCCAGAACGGCCTCACGTACAACCGCCTGATCCAGGGCCTCGGCCTTGCCGGCGTCCAGGTCGACCGTCGCATGCTCGCCGAGCTCGCCGTGAACGAGCCGGCGACCTTCGCCTCGCTCGTCGCGACCGCCAAGGCGGCGCTGCCCGAGAACGTCAACGCGCCGAAGACCGCGTAGTACCGGCATCCGGTTCCGGGGCGCCCTCCCTCGGGAGGGCGCCCCTTCGCGTACCCGTGAACGGGCGGGGCGCGCCCTATGCTGAAGACGTGCTCGAGAACCCGCGTTCGCCCCGCGTTCGTGCGGTCGCGAAGCTGACCAAGCGCAGTGCCCGTCAAGAGACCGGGCTGTTCCTGCTCGAGGGGCCGCAGGCCGCGCGAGAAGCGCTCGCGTACCGGCCCGACACGGTCATCGAGATGTTCGCGACGCCGTCCGCCCTCGAGCGCCACGCCGATCTGCGCGAGGCCGCCCGCGACGCGGGCATCGAGGTCGTCTTCACGACCGAGGGCGTTCTCGACGCCATGGCCGACACCGTCACGCCCCAGGGCATCGTCGCTGTCGCGCGACAGACCCCGACCTCGGTCCGCGACGTGTTCGCGGCATCCCCCCGCCTCGTCGCGATCTGCGAGGAGGTGCGCGATCCCGGCAATCTCGGCACGATCATCCGGGCGGCTGACGCCGCGGGGGCGGATGCCGTCATCCTGACCGGCCGGACGGTCGATCCGTACAACCCCAAGGTCGTGCGCGCGACGACCGGCTCGCTCTTCCACCTGCCCATCGCGGTCGGAGTCGATCTCGCGACCGCGGTGGCGCGAGCCCATGACGCCGGCGTGCGCGTGGTCGCCGCCGATGTCGGCGGCGACGACTTCCTGGCGGCGCGCACGCTGCTCTCGGAGCC
>Ga0247804_10001426_pt1 | contig 11115 bp, 6 predicted proteins | sample UWRJL029104C1_FD_181142 | JGI IMG/M metagenome (GOLD analysis project Ga0247804, IMG submission 181142) | Plant litter microbial communities from Arlington Agricultural Research Station in Wisconsin, United States - UWRJ-L029-104C-1 | ecosystem: Environmental > Terrestrial > Plant litter >...
TACTACTTACAATCGCACCAATCATGAAGTATGGTCTTCTTCTGCCCCATTTCGGATGCCAGGTTCTGTCGCTTAAATAACCAATAACCGGTTGAACCAGGAGTCCAGTTAATGGTGCAGCCAGAAATAATAAAGGCACCTGGTCGGGATTGGCGCCAAGGTTTTCATAAATACGACCCATATTGGCACGTTGTAAATCCCAACCAAACTGGATTCCGAAGAACCCAACGCTCATATTGATAATTTGTGCAAGCGTTAATTTCGGGTTCTCGAATATTGTTTTTAAGGTCATAATATTTGGTTTGGTTTAACCGCAAAGTACACCAAGTAGAATTCGCAAAGGGCAAAAGCTATGTGTTTATGCTTTGTGTACTTTGCGAAAATCTTTGCGCACTCTGCAGTTAATTTTCATTATTCTAAAATTCTATCACTTGCGCCGAAACCGGTGTAAGTTTTATAGGAATGCTTGTTCCTGCAGGTATATTTAATTTCCTATTGGTTAACAAATCTGTAACCGGGGATGAATGTTTCATTTTCAATATGCTATCCGGAATTTCAATGTTAGCCTCCAAAATTTGGTTTCTATCGAAATTAGCAACCACTAACAAACGCTGCTTACCTGAATAACGAATAAAAGCATACATGCGATTATTCATATTTCCAGTTTGCGGCACATCATAAATTTCGCCGTTTGCAACTGCATCACTTATGGATGTTACTTTTATTAGCTGCTGGTAATAAGCCCTCAAATTCTGCTGTGTAGCGTTTAGTGAATGTCCGTCGAATAAGCCGCCATTCATCCATTTCTGATGATTAGGAACGCCCCAGTAATCAAAAATTGTGGTGCGGTTATCATCGCCTCCAAAACCCTCCTTACCTTTACCAGGTTCGCCCACCTCCTGACCGAAGTAAAGCATTACCGGACCAGAACTTAAGGTTGCCGAAACGACCATTGCAGGCAAAGCCAGTTCAGCTTTACCTGCAAAACCTGCCGATGCAATGCGTTCTTCATCATGATTTTCTAAAAAGCGCAGCATATTTTTGCCAAAACCAGCGCTTTCTACCTGCCACACGTGACGAATGTCTTTCACATCTGCATTAGATTCATTTTTTACTAATCTTTTTAATCCATCGTATAAACCAACTTTGTCATACAGATAGTCGAACTTCCCTTCTTCTAAATATTGTTTGTAAACCTTTGGATTATATGCTTCTCCCAGGAAAATTAAATCGGGATTAACTTTTTTAACCTGTGGAATGACCCAGTTCCAGAACGAAATTGGCACCATTTCAGCCATGTCGCACCGGAAACCATCAACGCCCTTTTTTGTCCAGTAAATTAAAATATCACGCATTTTAGTCCAGACCGGTGGAATTGGCTGGAAGTGCTGCTTTTTCCCGTTTTGATAATCAATTCCATAATTCAATTTGATGGTTTCATACCAATCATCGTATTTTGGAGCAGCAGTAAATGCATCGTTACCAGTAGCTTTAGCAGGATTTTCATCGAACTGCCTATCTTGCAAAACAGAAAGTGGACTCTTTTTTCCATTTGTTGGCACCACAAATGGCTGACCCGGGATATAATAAAAATCGTTTCCCGGACTGAAAGATTTGGTTACATCATCTTTCGCACCAAAATCGACAACGTTTTTTGGTTTTGCATAAGAATGATAACTTCTGGCTACGTGGTTTGGAATGAAATCAATAATGACTTTCAAATTCTTCGCATGCGTTCTTTTGACTAATGCTTCGAACTCTTTCATCCGGTTTTTCACGTCAACCGCTAAATCAGGATTTACGTCATAATAATCGCGGATGGCATAGGGCGAACCTGCCCTACCTTTTACCACATCTGCATCATCAACTTTAATTCCATAAGCCGAATAATCAGTTAAACTGGCATGTGCAAGCACACCCGTATACCAAACGTAATTTACGTGAAGCTCTTTAATACCATCTAAAGCCCTATCGGTGATGTCATTAAACTTACCGGAACCATTTTGTTCAATGGTTCCATATGGGATATTTGTCGTGTTTTTATTTCCGAATAAACGGGGCAATAACTGATATATAACGATTTGCTTATCGTTCATATTTCTACTCTTTTTTTGTGCAAAGGATGATTGAGAAAGTAGTAAAAGGAAAACCACAATTAAAAAAGCGATTGCGTTAAAATTTCTTCTTTCCTCGCAATGACGAGAAGTCGAAGCCAATTTCAATCCATTTTCCATTTTACATTTCACCTCTACAATCATACCAACTCTGCGTTATCTACTTCGATTTCTGCGTTTCCAGCCAGTTTATAAACCTGGTTTCTGATTCCGACTTCCAAATCAACGGCATTGTTATTTTTAATATTGATGCCATTTTCTGTGATGTTTATTTTCAAAGTTGCACCTCTAAAACCAATAGTAAACGAGAACGATTTCCACTGCTTTGGCAGGAAAGGATTGAATTGTAATTTTCCATCCCTGACCCGCATACCTGCGAAACCCTCCACCACGCTCATCCAGGTTCCAGCCATAGAAGTGATGTGTAAACCATCTTCCGTATCGTTGTTATAGTCATCTAAATCTAACCGGGCGGTACGTAAATAAAATTCGTAAGCACGTGCTTCATCATTTAACTTGGCGGCCAAAATGCTATGTACACAAGGTGATAATGAACTCTCATGAACCGTACGCGGCTCATAGAAATCGAAGTTTCTTCTGATGGTTTCCAAATCGTAATCCTCTTCGAAGAAATACAATCCTTGCAAAACATCGGCTTGTTTAATAAATGGCGAACGCAAAATTCTATCCCAACTCCACTTCTGGTTAATTGGTCTTTCGCTTGCTGGTAAATCTTTTACTAAGGTTTGCTCTTTATCTAAATAACCGTCCTGCTGTAAGAAAATTCCTTTTTCCTTATCCTCTGGATAGTACATTTTCTCGATAATATCTGCCCAATCGGCAAATTCTTTCGCAACAAAATTTAAACTTTTTAATAAGCTTGTGTATTTCTCAGGTTGTTGCCTTTTTACAATTTCAGCAGCTTCCGTAGCGTATTTCATGCACCAGGTTGCCAGTAAATTGGTGTACCAGTTGTTATTTACGTTGTTTTCATATTCATTCGGACCAGTTACACCAAGCATTACATATTGTTGTTTCTCGCCACTCCAGTTCACACGTTGTTTCCAAAAACGGGCAATGCCGATGAGCACTTCTAAACCGAAATCTGATAAATAGCTTTCGTCGTCAGTGTAACGAATATAGTTGTAAATCGCGAAAGCAATTGCGCCGTTACGGTGGATTTCCTCGAAAGTAATTTCCCACTCATTGTGGCATTCTTCGCCGTTCATCGTCACCATTGGATACAACGCAGCACCATCTTTGAACCCTAATTTAGTAGCATTTTCAATGGCTTTACCTAGTTGTTTGTGGCGATAAACCAATAAGTTTTTGCTCACTTTCTGCGGAGCAGTTGCCAGGTAGAAAGGCACACAATAGGCCTCGGTATCCCAATAAGTAGAACCGCCATATTTCTCACCGGTAAAACCTTTCGGACCAATATTCAACCTATCATCTTTACCTGTATAAGTTTGAAATAGTTGGAAAATATTGAAACGGATAGCCTGTTGAGCGGAAACATCGCCTTCAATAACGATATCACTTTCTTCCCATTTGGTTGCCCAGGCTTCAGTTTGTTCTTTTAATAAAGTTTCGAAACCTTTGGCTGTAGCTTTTGCAATAACGGCTTTAGTCTCTCTTAAAAGTGATTCTTTCGGATAATTTTCTGAAGATAAATTCGCTGCGATTTTTATCAAAGTGATTTCCTCGTTTGCTTTTACATCAACTGAAAAAGTTTGTCCTACGAATTTTTCCTTGCGAACAGCTTCAGGATTGATGGTTACTTGTTCAGAGTTTTTGTATAATTCAATGTTGCTCCCAGTACAGACTTCAAACTCCGTTTTCTTTGTTCTTAATTTGATGTAAGCTTCCGTGTCGGTAATTTCTTCAGAAACCATATCCCAGAATTTTTCATCGTAATTGCTATCCTGATTTTTGATGTCGCCATCGATGAATGGCATTAAAGTGATTTTTCCATCAAAATTTACAGGCGTAATGCTGTAGCGAACTGCTCCAACTTCATCATCTGCAATGCTGCAAAAACGAGTCGCTTTCACTTTTACCGTTTTACCACTTTTCAATTTTGCAGTGAAAGCACGTTCCAAAACGCCTGCATGCATGTTCAAAACACGTTTGAAATCGCTTACTTCAGCGGTAGCTAAATCTAAAATTTCATCATCCAGTTTTACTTCGATACCAACCCAGTTTGCGGCATTTAAAACTTTAGCAAAATATTCCGGATAGCCATTTTTCCACCAGCCAACGCGGGTTTTATCCGGATAATAAACACCTGCAACATAGTTACCCAAAAGGGTTTCACCAGAATAAGTTTCTTCAAAATTGGCACGCTGACCCATACGGCCGTTACCTAAGCTGAAAATGCTCTCCGAAATTTTATTTAAATGTGGATCAAAGCCTTCTTCGATAATGTTCCACTCATCTGCTTTAATGTAATTCTTCATATATAGTAGCTAGTAACAAGTATCGGGTAGCAAGTATCGAGTATCAAGATTAACTACTCACTTGATACTCGATACTTTATACTCCTTTACAAGTTCTCTAAATCTTTAACTGTTAATTTATCTAATCCGCTTACGACCATATCGGCTTTGGCAAGCACACTTTTTTCGCCGATACCAATGGCTTTCATTCCACCGCGTTTGGCAGCTTCAACTCCAGCTACGGCATCTTCAAAAACCACACATTCATTTGGTTTAAAACCTAAAAGTTCAGCACCTTTAAGAAAAACTTCCGGGTCTGGTTTTGACTTGGTTACCATATTTCCATCTACAATCTCATCGAAAAAATGAGCAAGATTGGTGCGTTCCAAAATGATTCCTGAATTTTTACTTGCAGAACCCAAAGCTAACTTGTAACCTGCTTTATGAATTTCCATTAAAAATTCTACCGTTCCAGGTAAAACCTCGGCAGGCGTCATTTTGGTAATCATATCTACATACCAGCTGTTTTTCAAAGTGGCTAGTTCTTCCTTTTCTGCATCAGTTTTTTCAACACCACCCCAGGCCAGAATTTTATTTAAGCTTTCTACCCGGCTCACGCCTTTTAGTTGCTCATTTTGTTCTTCTGTAAAATCGAAGCCCATGCTGTTAGCCAAACGTTTCCATGCCTGGTAATGGTAAACTGCTGTATCGACCAATACACCATCCAAATCAAAAAGACAAGCTTTAATTCGAAGTGTTGCAGGTAGTATATTTGATGTTTCTTGCATTTTGTTCTTTAGTATTTAGTAGCGGGTATCAAGTATCAGGATATTACGCTTAAACTAGCTTTCTGCTTTAGTCTTTTAGCTTTTAGCCTTAATTCAATTCTAAAACCAAAGTCGTTTTCGCTGGAACTTTAATTTCTTTGATTGACATTTTTTCTCCCGAAATTACATTTTTTGCATTTGTAATTCCTCTTGTACGTTCTGCGAATCTATCAGTATTTAAGTTTTTTTCTTTGTCGGCATTATTAACAATAACCATTACGTTGCTTTTTGCATCATCCGTATATCTAAAATATACATAAATATCATCTTGTGGCACAAACTGCATCAATTTACCGGTTTGTAATGCGTGACTATTTTTGCGGTAGTTGGCAAGAGTTTTAACAAAACTGAAAGCCTCATTTTCCTTATTTGTTCTGCCATCGGCGATAAATTTATCTTTTTTATCACCGTTCCATCCGCCAGGAAAATCGGAGCGTACGAGGCCATCAGGATTGGAGAAATTTTTCATTAAAATCTCGGTACCATAATACATCTGTGGAATCCCACGCATGGTTAGCAAAAGTGCCATTCCCATTCTATACTTATCAAAATCTTCATTCACAACAGAATAAAAGCGACTCATATCATGGTTATCTAAAGCAATACAATTCAAGGTTGGATCTTTGTAAAGAAAATCATGTGCAACAACATCATACAAACGATTAATACCATCTGTCCAGCCATTTTTTCCATTTAATGCTTCATAAATCCCTTCCTTAACTGCCATATCGGTAATGCCCGGCAAATGGGTATCAAAACCGCGATTAACTGTATTTCCACCGGTAAAATATGCCTGATTGGCTACGCCGGAAACAAAAGTCTCTCCAAAAATTGATAAGGCTGGAAATTCAGCCTTCAATTTAATTGCCCAATCGGCCATGTATTCAGGGTCATTGTAAGGATAAGTATCTAGGCGCAATCCGTCAATGCCGGCATATTCAATCCACCAGATGTGGTTTTGCGTCAGGTAATTTTGAACGTAAGGGTTCTTTTGATTCAAATCGGGCATAGATGGTACGAACCATCCATCCAACATTTTCTCCCTATCAGCAGCAGATGCGTGTGTATCCATAACCGCTTGATCGCGATAACTAGTTTGGGTATATTTTGGCCATTGATGTATCCAGCTTTTCATTGGTAAGTCTTTAAAAAACCAATGGCCGGTACCAATATGATTATGCACAATATCCTTAATCACTTTCATGCCATTCGCATGGGCAGTTTCTACATATTTTTTATAAAGTTCGTTTGTTCCGTAACGAGGATCAATTTTATAATGATCGGTTACGGCATAACCATGATAAGAAGCCTGAGGCATATCATTTTCAATCTCAGGAGTCATCCACACGGTGGTAATCCCTAAATCTTTAAGGTAATCCAAATGATTGATAACGCCTTGAATATCTCCACCATGACGGTAGTACATACTATCGCGGTTTAAAGCGGTTTCCCTTAAACCTTTAACAACATCGTTCGTTTTATCGCCATTTGAAAAGCGATCTGGCATCAATAAATAAATAAAATCTTTTTGTGTAACGCCTTGAATTCGACCTGAGCTTTTATCGCGGTTTTTTAATTCGTAAGTGTACGAAAATAGTTTTTTGCCATTGGCAGAAAAATTTATGGGAAATTTACCGGCTTTTGCCGATGGAGAAACTTCTAAATCAACAAACAGATAATTAGGATTTTCAACTTTGTTAATCTTAACCAGTTTCACACCTGGATAAGAGAGGCTTAGGTTACTTGCAGCAATATTATCGCCATGAACAAGTAACTGTAATTTGGAATTTTTCATCCCAGAGAACCAAAACATTGGTTCGATACGCTCTAATTTTTGAGCGATAGCATTCGCGCTTAAAAATAGAGAAATTATTAAAAGAAAATTATTTTTCATTCTAGTATGAAGTTAGAAAACGTTTTTTACCAGAAAATTTGGTTGAGCATTTGAGTTTGAAACGAATTGGTCTGAATTAATAAAAACTGGGCTCTGATCATATTAAATGCTAATCGAAAATAAAAAAATTCCCTGCAAAAATATTTTGCAGGGAATTGAATAAGTTAAAGTTTCGTGATGGTGTATGTACCACCTTTTCCATCGGCAGCAACCGTTAATACCAGTTTGTAATTTCCTGCAGTTGTAACATTGATGTCTCCCCCGTTATCTCCTACACTTGTACCCCAATCGTGATTTTTTCTGAATTTAAAAGCACCCGGAGTTAAAGCAACTGTAGCAGTCCAGGTATTGTTACCATCATTAGTCGGTTTTAAATCTGTATCGACAGACCAGTTACTGCCTGGAATCGCATTACCAATAATAGACCAATAATCTGCATCAGCAATGGTATAAACAAGTGCATTTAAATCTACAGTCAGTAATTTGAATCCCGCAGATAAAGATTTAATGTCTCCACCTGAAGTGCTTAATTTACCACCACCAGCATCTCCATACGCAATATCCCACTTCTTAGCTGGTGTTATTTTGAATGGCTGACCATCGAATTTAATTACACCAGAATATATACCGTTTCCGGTAACTGAGACCAAACTATCGGCACTTGCCGGATTCCAGCCCTGATAGTTACCTGGAACATAAATCCATGCAGTTAATGGGAATGGTTTTGAGTTGATGGTTACCACATTACTATAAGCAGGAGCTGCCGTTGTAGAAATAGAGGATTTTATTCTGAATTCCACATCTGTGCTTACACTCGTAGAAATACCTAAAGACAATAACAGGTTATTAAAATCCAAACCATTATAGGCTTTGGATTTCATTTTTGCGTCAAGCAGCACTTCTTTAGGTGCAGCAAAGTTTGTTCCTTTAACCGCTAATTGTAAAGTATTAGAAACGGCCGCTTGGTAACCAAAGTTTGCATCTGCTAAACTGAAAGTAACAACTGTTGTAGTAAGTTTCGATTTATCTAAAACAACGCTTGTTGCTGAAGTTTGCAAAGCGCCTCCGGTTCCTGAAGTAGCGATTGCTCTAGTTTCATCCTTTTTACAAGACCAAAGCAATAAAGCGACTAAGCTGAATGCTAAGGATTTTAAGAAAATTGATTTCATATCTTTTGAATGGTTGAGATTAATAACCAGTATTTTGTTTCAGGTTTGGATTTGCAATTAAATCTGCTGTTGGTAGCGGATATAAGTTACGGTATGCAGGTAATGCTGCACCTGCTTTTACTCCACCTTTAAATTGCCATAAATAACTTCCATCTGTATATTTTCCATAACGTACTAAATCTGTACGACGGTGACCTTCCCAATATAATTCACGTCCACGTTCATCTAAGAAAAAGTCGGTAGTTAATGTAGAAACGTTGCCGGAAGTGTTGCCATAAGCACGGGTGCGCAATGCATTTACGTAGGTTAAAGCCAAAGCCGTTGTTCCTCCGGTTCCGCCACGCAATACAGCTTCTCCATAGATTAAATATTGTTCAGCTAAACGAAAAATTGGAAAATCTAAAGAACTGAAAGTTCCATTTAAGGATGGCGGTGTTACACCGGCAACATTCACGTTTTTAAACTTAGTTACACGTAAACCATCCGTAAATACACCAATGTCATCAATGCTGCTTTTAGTTCCGAAAAATGCGCCTCGCTTATCTAAAGTACCGTTGGCATCGGGGAATAAAGCCGGCAAATTAGCACGAGTTCTATTACCGCTCCAACCACCATTTGGGACACCGTATGAAGCGGGATTCATGTCTCCGCTAATGCCAGCATTAATTAGGAAAGTAGTTCCTCCAAAATTAGTACCATTAACACCGTCATAATTGATGCTTAATATGGTTTCAAGATTGGTGGCTTTGTTATCGTTATCCGTTCTGAATAAATCCATGTACTGCTCTTTTAACTTATAACCACCATTGATAACTTTGCTAGAATAAGTAATTGCCTCAGTATATTTTGCTGTACCAGTATAAACCTGTGCATTTAAATATATTCTTGCTAATAAAGCCCAGGCAGCACCTTTATCCGCACGGCCATATTCGTTTGCACGAGGTTCAGGCAAATCTGTTTCAATTGCCTTTAATTCTGATTCTACATAATTAAACAAAGCTGTTCTTTGAATTTGCTGAGGAGGTACTTTACCAATAGCATCATTTTCAGTTACGAAAGGAGGGTTACCAAAGGCATCCATCAATACCCAATACTGATAGGCACGTAAAAAACGAGCTTCAGAACGATATTTAGTAATTGCAGTTGCATCAGTACCTGTAATGTTACGACTTGCCAATTTCTCAGGTGTACTTTCACGAAGAAACTCATTCACAAAAGTAATTTGAAGAATACTTCTTGAATATAAACCTCTTAAAAACTGATTATCAACACTTGGTGTGGAATAATCTAATTCAGGAATACCTGTATCACCCCATGCACAAATGGCTTCATCAGTTGTTAACTCCTGAGAAGTCCAAAACAACCTTAAAAAATCTGCAAAGCCTGAATTTAAACCACCTACATCACTGTTATCAGAACCTGATGGGCTTGTTAACGCGTAAGTGGCATATAATTTAACCAAACTATTTTTGTAACCAGCTGGAGTTGCATAAACAATATCAGCAGTTGCATCGTTAGTTGGCTTTAAATTTAAAGCATCTTTCTTACAAGAATTTAAAGAAAGCAATAAAGCGCCCGATGCCAATAATATTTTAAATGAATTTTTCATCTTAATCTTTTATTTAAAAACCAACATTTAAGCCTAAAGTGAACGTTCTTGGTCTAGGATAAAAATTGTAATCAATACCTGTTACCGACTCTGGATCTATTCCTTTATATTCTGATACGACAAACACATTCTGGCAGTTTGCTGAGATACGCATGGTTGTATTTCCATTTGTAGAAAGCTTACCCAGATTGTAAGTTAGACCAACATTGTCCATCTTTAAGAAGGAAGCATTTTTGATGTAATAATCGCTTAAGAATTGGCTGTTTTGGAAGTTTGTGTTGTAAATATCTCTTCCTGAGTTATTCAAAATACCCTGGGTGCTTAAAACATTATTTCTGATACCAAAGTTAGAAGAAACGTTATCGTATATATAATTACCGATATTGGCTCTCAAAACAGTGTTGATGGTCCATTTTTTGTAAGTGAACGATGTATTAAAACCAAATGTGAAATTTGGATCAGGTGACTTGTAGAAATACTGATCGCTTGTATTAATTACACCATCACCGTTTAAATCTGCATAAACACCTTCTAAAGGCACTCCATTCGCATTATAAACCTGTTTGTAAACAAAGAAAGCACTTGGCACCTGGTTAACAGCATTGTATTTAAGCGTTACACCCGTACCGCCGGTAATATCTCCTGCAGAAACTTTAGAACCTGCATCAGGGTTTAAAGTTAAGTTTGTAATTTTTCTTTTGTTGTAAGCCATATTGAAACCAAAATCCCAGGTTACATTTTCTTTTTGAATTGCAACAAAGTTTAAGCTAGCCTCAATACCTTTAACTTCCATATTACCAACGTTAGTAGTTAATAAGTTTGTAAAGTTAGTACCTACAGGAATGTTGATTGTGCTTAATAAATCCTTAGTCTTTTTGTAATAAGCATCAACGCTGCCATATAATCTTCCTTTTAAGAAACCATAATCTAAACCTGCATTATAAGTAGTTGTGGTTTCCCATCTCATATCAGGGTCGTAACCTGCAGGGCTGTAATAGTTATAAAAAGTATTACCAATCTGGTATTGACCAGTATTTGTATTTGCGTAATATCTTGATAAGTAA
>Ga0247804_10001428_pt1 | contig 11111 bp, 11 predicted proteins | sample UWRJL029104C1_FD_181142 | JGI IMG/M metagenome (GOLD analysis project Ga0247804, IMG submission 181142) | Plant litter microbial communities from Arlington Agricultural Research Station in Wisconsin, United States - UWRJ-L029-104C-1 | ecosystem: Environmental > Terrestrial > Plant litter >...
TGGAAGAGGGAATTATTCCACATGCACGTGTTTTTGAATCTGGTCCGGCTGAACTTGAGGAAGAGCGACGACTTGCGTATGTGGGGATGACGAGAGCCCGCGAAGAGCTACACCTTAGCTACGCCTATAGTCGTCTACAGTACGGCCAACGAAGTTACAATCCAATGTCGAGGTTTATCTCTGACATGGGAGATCAAGTTGCGGCGGTGACGCCCGCTCCAAACTTCCTTGGCGTTTCGAACGACGAACCATTTTACAGCGATGATCTTGGCCTCGAAGTGGGTGACAAAGTGTCATCATCTGCTTTTGGTAAGGGTGAGGTTGTCGATATCGACGGTATGGCTGTGACGGTTAAGTTTACCAATGGCCAAACCAAAAAGTTAAATGCAGAATATGCTCGCCTCGAAAAGGTAGGATAGCAAGTGCGAATCGCTCGAGATTTTGCTATAATAAATCCTACACACGATAGGGGTGCAAGACTTGTTTAATGAATAGTATACGACCAAAGGCCACAATTATTTGGGGTGCAAGCATTGCGGGCGCCCTGCTTCTCTTTGCTGCGTTTTTTGGTATCTTCAATAGTCGCGCTGGAGCATCAAACGAATCAGGCCGATTGATCACTATCTATGACCGTGGTGAGGAAAAAGTCATACTCAGCGATGGCAAGACGATTGCCGAAGCACTAGCGGACGCAAAGATTACGGTTGATAGCCGCGATGCCGTAGAGCCTGCGCTTGATGAAAAGCTGGTTGCCTCTGAATACCACATTAATATCTACCGTGCTCGGCCCGTTACGGTCATTGACGGGGCAACTCGTCAAAAGGTAGTGACGGCGTATCAAACAGCCGATCAGATCGTGAAAGACACGGGAATCACCTTATACCCAGAAGATCTCACGGAGATGGCACGGTCTAACGATATTCTGAGTGATGGTGCAGGATTGCAGCTAACGATTGATCGAGCTACTCCTGTTACGTTGAATTTATACGGCGAAGCATCTGAAGTGCGTACTCAGGGTTCAACCGTTGCTGAATTTCTAGAAGAAAAGGGAATTGTGCTTGGTGAATCTGATCGCGCTTCGATACCACTCACCTCTTCGATTGCGAGCGATACGGTGGTTCGTATTTGGCGTGAAGGAAAACAGACGATTACGGTTCAAGAAAAGCTCGACTTCCCTATCGAAGAAATTAAAGATGCCGATCGTCCTATTGGCTACAAAGAAGTTCGAACTGCCGGTGTTGCTGGTGAGCGAAAAGTAACGTACGAGATTGAGATTAAAGATGGCCAGGAAGTGTCTCGCCAAGAAATCGCGACGATTACAACTGTTGAACCACAAAAGCAAATTGAGGTTATTGGGGCAAAAGTTCAATTACTTGTTGGTTATTCTGCCGATAAGGCTGCGATTATGACTGAAGCCGGTGTTGCTGCGAGCGATCAAGATTACGCTGCGTATATTATTAATAACGAGAATGCAGGTTGGTGTGCGATTCGCTGGCAGGGAACTTCTGGATGTTGGGCAAGTTATGCCGAGAAGTTCCCGGGCTCAGAAACTTCTAGCCAAGTTGGTTATGGACTCTGTCAGTCTACCCCTGGTATTAAGATGCAAACCGCTGGTGCCGACTGGCGCACGAATGTCGTGACGCAGATGAAGTGGTGCCACAGCTATGCAATAAGCCGATACGGTAGCTGGGAAGCAGCCTACAGCGCAAAAGTGAGTAAAGGCTGGTGGTAGCCCCAAAGAAATCACTTGGGCAACACTGGCTTAAAGATCGTCAGGTCTTGAGCCACATCGCTGATTCGGCCGGAATTACGCCGTTTGATACAGTGCTCGAAATTGGTCCTGGGCTCGGAACCCTCACGAGCGAACTTCTTAAGCGTGCCGAAAAGGTTGTTGCGGTTGAACTCGATGATGAGCTTGCGAAGAAGCTTCCTCTCCAGTTCCCGGGGACGACGCTACAAGTGGTGCATCAAGACATTTTGCAGTTTGACCTAGAGCGGCTCCCGAAGGACTACATTGTGGTTGCAAATGTGCCGTATTATATTACCTCAAAAATTATTCAGAAGTTATTAACAAGCACTAATAAGCCGCGTACTATTGTTTTGTTGATTCAAAAAGAAGTAGCCGTTCGCCTTGCTGCAGCACCGGGAGATATGAGTATCTTGGCTGTCAGCGCACAGCTTCATGCGACCGTAGAGCTTGGTGATGTGGTGCCGGCTATATTCTTTACCCCTCCACCAAAAGTTGATAGCCAAGTGGTCATTTTGAATTCGCGTCCAGAACCTTTAGTAGCCCCAGAACACGAAAAGGCATTCTTTCGAGTTGTTAAGGCGGGATTCTCTGCAAAGCGTAAAAAGCTACGGAGTAGTCTTTCGGGTGGACTTTCACTGACAAAGCCAGAGGTTGAAGCATTACTTGAGAAAGCCGATATTAGTCCTGATGTACGTGCCGAAGCACTCAGTATCGAGCAGTGGCAAAGACTCTCCTCGATTGTCGGCTGATACCGCTCATGCTAAAATAGCCACACTATGAATCGTTATCTACGCACACGAGGGTTTACTATTGTCGAGCTCCTCATTGTGATTGTTGTGATTGGTATTCTTGTGGGGGTGACAGTTGTTTCGTTCAACGGCATTGAACAGTCGGCGCGCGAGAAAAGCATTATGTCTGATCTTGATAATGCAGCAAACGAAGTAACGCGCTACTCGACAAAAAACTCGGGCAAGCTAGGTACTGCGGTCATGTGGTATTCGGCGGGTGCGGCAAATCCAAACATTAAATTTACACCGAGTCCCGGTAATGTCATAGATATCGCAGCCAGTTCATCCGAGTATTGTATTAGGGGCTATAACCCCGCATCAACGTCAAACTCGATAACGAACGCAAAGATGAAAGAATCCAGCGCTGGTGTATGTGCAATTATTGATGCCTCGGTTGCAGCTGGCGGAAGCTGGGTCGGTCCAGATGTAGCTGGTGACGGCACCCCTGTTGCGTTGCCTGCTGCCCACTTTACGCTTAATGGAAGCGCGAGCGAAGGCATTGCCGCTAAGAACGGCGTGGTGACAGGGGCTACTCTAGCAACGGGTGCGAACGGAGCTGCAAATGGGGCATATGAGTTTTCTGGATCGGGGATGTATATTACGGCGCCAGCATCAATTCCAAAACCTACTTCAGCATTAAGTGTTTCGGCATGGTTTAAGCCTTCGGCAATATCGAATGCGAATGCCCAAAAAATCGTATCTCGCCAAGAGAGTGGCGGCTTTGGTTTAATGATTTCGTCGACAGGCGCCGCCGACTGCCAGACTCGCCTCGCTTTTGTCGTATATTCAGATGGTATCAACACGAGTGCCTGTACGAACGCAGGTACTATCTCGAATGGTGCATGGGCGTATGGTGTTGGCGTGTTTGATACGAGTTCAAGTAATGTGAAAGTGTATTTGAACGGTGTGCTGGCGCAAACGGTCAGCGTGACCGGTTCAATGAGCTACGGACCATCTGCTTCGACCGTTCCTTTTTGCATAGGCGCTGAGGCAACGGCAACTAACTGTACTGGCGGTCTAGGATTTGCTGGTGATATCGATGATGTTCGACTTTACGACCGTGCCCTTACGGATGCAGAAATCCTTACTCTCTATAACAACGGCGCACAGTAGTCACTCACCTTAGTAATCTGTTACAATAGCTCTAAATGGAAAAGAAATTATATATTGCCACTGCTATTCCGTATGTGAACAGTGCTCCGCATATCGGAAACGCACTGGACTACTTACTGGGTGATATTTGGACACGTTACCAAAAGCAAAATGGACACGAAGTACGTTTTCAGGTTGGCACAGATGAACACGGTAATAAGATTGCCGTTAAAGCAGCCGAGCAGGGACTCGACCCCAAGTCTTTCACTGATAAGATGTATGTCAACTTCGAGAACCTCATGAAGAAAATGGGCACAAGCTACACCGACTTCGTTCGTACAACTGACGATCACCATGTTGCGTCTGCCCAATACATCTGGAAGGTGCTCGAACCATATATCTATAAGGGGACGTATCAGGGCTGGTATTGTATCGGCCATGAAGCATTCTTTACCGACAAAGAAGTGCAAGCGACGGCGGGAATTTGTCCTGATCACCAAGCGCCATATCAGCAGGTGAGCGAAGAAAACTACTTCTTTAAGGCTAGTGCGTTTACTGAAAAGATCCGTACTGCATTGAACGATGGCACAATGCAAATTTATCCTGAGTTCAGAAAGCTGGAGTTTTTAGAGCTTGTTAAAGATGGCCTCGCCGACGTGAGTGTCTCTCGACCAAAAAGGAGCCTGACGTGGGGCATTCCTGTGCCTGGTGATCCAGAGCAAATTATGTATGTCTGGCTTGATGCATTGGCTAACTACATTACAGTCATCGGCTATCCTGACCGACCGGACTGGAAAGAATACTGGCCAGCCGACGTACAGGTGATTGGCAAAGACATTCTTCGTTTCCACGCCGGCATTTGGCCAGCGATGCTTCTTGGAATCGGACTCGAACTTCCAAAGAAACTTCTTGTTCATGGGTTTGTAAACATTGGCGGTGCAAAGATCAGTAAGTCTGTCGGCAACGTGATTGACCCTAACGTGATTATCGATAACTATGGTGTCGATGCATTCCGTTATTTCTTCTCTCGTCACATTCCAACACTTGAGGATGGTGACTTTACGTGGGAGAAGTTTGAAAATGCCTACAACAACGAGCTTGGTAACGACCTTGGTAACTTGATCCAACGTGTTGCGAGCATGATCATTAAATACCAAGCAGGTGTCATCGGCGAGTCGCAGCAGAGCGAACACGACATGAGTGCTTATCATGATGCAATTGAAAAACTCGAGTTTAACCGAGCAATTGACGAGGTATGGAACATGGTCCGAAGCCTCAACCAATACATCGACAATGTAAAGCCATGGGAAGTTGCTAAGAGACTTGGGACCGATGCTGAGGCTGAACCACACCTTTCTGAAATACTTGGCCATTGTGCTGGCGCATTGATTCAAATTGGCGACTTGCTTGTTCCATTCTTGCCTAGCACCGCCGCATCGATCCACTCTATCTTTGAAAGTGGTGTTATTAAGCCAAGCGACGGTGTGCTCTTCCCTAAGATTTACCGACACACTCCTGATCCTCACGCGCCAAAGGCCTAGTATGTTTGTTGATACGCATTGCCATATTCACGAGCACGACTATCCTCTTGAGATAAGCGAGACGTTCTCGCGTTCAATTGAAGCGGAGGTTACGACACTTATTTGTGTTGGGACGAGCCTCGATAGTTCGCATCAAGCGATTGCATTCGCCGATACGCACGACCGTGCATTTGCTTCTATCGGTGTCCATCCACACGATACAAAAGACGGGTACGATATTGAGCCATTCGCCGGTCAATCTGAAAAGATTGTTGCAGTGGGCGAGATAGGACTCGATTACTTCTATACGAATAGCCCGAAAGAGGTGCAGATTGATGCACTCGAAGCCCAAATCGAAGTCGCGCTAGAACATGATCTGCCTATTATTTTCCATGTTCGCGAGGCGTTTGATGATTTTTGGCCGATTTTTGATAGCTACGAAGGGATTCGCGGCGTGCTCCATAGCTTTACTGATACGAAAGAGAATCTTAACGAAGCACTAAAAAGAGGACTATTTATAGGGGTGAATGGCATTAGTACCTTCACAAAAGATGATGCGCAAAAAGAAATGTTTGATGAAATTCCACTCGAGCGATTATTGCTTGAAACAGATGCGCCTTTCTTGACTCCTAGCCCTTTTCGTGGTAAAGTAAATGAGCCAGCGTTTGTGAAACCTATCGCTGAGTATCACGCTAATCGGCGAGGTATCTCGGTAGAGGAAATTGCAAAGGCAACTACCGCAAACGCTCACGCGTTATTTGCGGATCTAACATAAACACCACCACAAACAGCACTTATCTAAGCAAGGGCTCTTATTATGGCGTCAGGTCAGTACCAAATTCCCAACACACTCTCTGAAGGATCGTTTGACCCTGAGCTTATTCGTGATGTCGAATCATCTTTTCCTCCTGAACTTGTCGAACAAGCAGAACGACTTGGCCGATACGAGAACATTAAGCAGATTGAATCTTCAATCGAGCTACTCCGACAAGGTGCCGACGAAGCAACTGTGCCAAGGTACCGCCTTGCACGACTATTTCGTTCTGTGACGAGTCTTCTTGTGACTCAGCGAAACCCAGAGAACCTCGAAAAAAGGCTGGTTGATGCTGAAAGCGAGATTGGCGGACTCATGCTCCAATCTATTCCTGGGGTTATTTCGCAACGATTTTGGTTCCATGGTGGCGACTGGTTTTACGAAGCGGTTGATGCCCAAGGGGCGATGTATGCTCGCTATCAGTTTACGAATGACGAAGTGTACAAGCTAGTAAATGGACTTCCGACGGCGTTTGCCGATAACGAAGTCGATGCTTTGATCGGAAACGTTACTTCTTATCTTGAGCACATTCGCAGTGAACTCTATGGTGTTGATCAGGCGCTTCCTGTCGACCAAATCTTAAAAGACGACGCTCAGACCGCAGAAGAACAAGAAGTTCTTCGTAAAGACGACCTCGGCCTCGCCGCCTAACTGGTATAATTAGTAAAGTGAACGACGAGATTATTTATCTTGATCATGCGGCTGCAACGCCGCTTGACCCAAAAGTCCTTGCAGCTATGCAGCCATACTTTTCTGATAGCTTTTTTAACCCCTCTGCGGCGTATTCGCCAGCAATTACGGTCCGTCGTGAGTACGAAGAGGCAAAGTCTGTTATTGCACGTTCGATTGGTGCAAAAGGCGATGAAATTATTATTACTGCTGGTGCGACTGAGTCGATCAACCTTGCCTTTGCGAGCGTGAGTGGTCACGTCGTGACGGCAAATACCGAGCATCATGCGGTTCTTGAAACAGCTAAGCTTCGCGATCATACACTCGTTCTCGCGGACGAACGTGGCCTCGTATCTGCAGATGCTGTTAAGTCTGCGATTCGCCCTGATACACACCTTGTGAGTATTGCGCTCGCCAATAACGAATTAGGTACTATTCAGCCGCTTCGTGACATAGCTGAAGTTGTCCGAAAAGAGCGTGAATCACGTCTTGGCCGAGGCGATCATACACCAATTTATCTTCATTCAGATGCATCCCAGGGTGTCGGTCAGTTGGATGTGAATGTTGCGCGACTTGGTGTCGATTTATTAACCCTGAATGCGGCGAAAGTCTATGGGCCGAAGCAAGTTGGACTTTTGTGGGCAGCGAGTCATGTTGTCTTGGCACCTCAAATTATTGGTGGTGGACAAGAGCGCGGCATTAGAAGTGGGACCGAAAACGTTGCTGGGACTATAGGGTTTGCAAAAGCACTGTCGTTGGCGTCAGAACACCGTAAATTTGAAGCCGATCGACTCGGTTCGCTTCGAGATATGGTGCAGAAAAAGCTCACCGAAGCATTCCCTAAAGCTGTTGTGTCGGGTCATCAAAAACACCGCCTTGCAGGACATCTGCATATTTCGTTTCCAAAACTAGATGCCGAGCGGGTTCTATTTTCGCTAGAGTCGCTAGGTGTCCTTGTTGCAACGGGAAGCGCTTGCGCAGCGAATAAGGGGACGAGGTCACATGTGCTGACGGCTATCGGGTTGAGTCCTGAAGTTGCTGACGGAAGCCTTCGACTGACCTTTGGCCATTTATCGACCGAAGAAAATAGTCTTCGTGCGGCTGAGCTCATCATTCAAGAAGTGACTCGTGAATTTGAACGGGTAGCGCGATGATTCGGTGGATTATTGGCGGCCTCACTTTGCTCGTCGGTCTCGTCGTGGCTATCACATTTTATCTACAACCAAATGATTTTATGGGCTGTAATGAACGTCCAATTCAAGGTGGTGATTCGTGCGTGAAGGCTGATGCGATCGTCGTTGTGAGCGGTGGTGATACAAATGCACGAACCGATGAGGGGATTCGTTTGTTCAAAAATGGTTGGGCTGATGCACTCGTATTAGCTGGTGCTGCACAGGACAAAACTGGCCTCAGTAATGCGGCTGCAATGCGGATCCAGGCAGTCGATGCCGGCGTCCCGAGCTCGGCGATTTATATTGACGAGTTTTCAGAAACAACCGAACAAAACGCCGAAAATACGCAGAACATTTTTACTGACCAAGGATTTAAAGAGGTGATTCTTGTTACTTCTGGGTACCATCAGCGTCGTACGAGCCTTGAGTTTGAAAAACGAGCAGAAGGTGTCACGATTCTTAACCATCCATTAATATTTGATAAGGATTGGTCACTTTGGTGGGCTCTGTCTCCACGTGGATGGTGGCTTGCTGGTGGTGAATTAGCGAAGATCACTGTCTTTTATCTCGGAGGAATAGCTCGATGACAAAGGTCTATGTAGGTATGAGTGGCGGCGTTGATTCGAGCCTTACTGCCGCACTTCTAAAAGAACAGGGCTATGATGTCACCGGTGTCTATATGAAGAACTGGACGCAAGATCTTCCTGGTATGAAGTGCCCTTGGGCTGACGATCTTGCCGATGCAAAGCGTGTCGCCGTGCAGCTTGGGATTGATTTTAAAGTGTTTGATTTCGAGAATGAGTACAAGCAAAAAGTCGTTAACTATATGATCGACGAATACAAGCTTGGACGAACACCGAACCCTGACATTATGTGTAATCAAGAAGTGAAATTTAAGATTTTTCTTGAGACTGCACTTGAGGATGGTGCGGATATGATTGCCACCGGACATTATGCACGTGTTGAAAACGGTGAACTCAAGATGGCGCTTGATACAAACAAAGACCAGACCTACTTCTTATACCGCGTGAGTGGTGAGGCGCTACAAAAGACGCTCTTCCCACTGGGTGAGTACACAAAGCCCGTGGTTCGCGAAATGGCGAAAGAGCGTGGACTATACACTGCTGCTAAAAAAGACAGCCAAGGAATATGTTTCGTTGGTCAAATTGGGATCCGTGAATTTTTGTCACAATATGTCGAGCAGAAAGCCGGCCCTATTATTGATAAGGTTTCAGGCAGGGTCCTCGGACAGCATGACGGTGCAATATTCTACACACTAGGACAGCGACACGGCCTTGATGTTGGTGGTGGCCTGCCGTACTACGTAGTTGGTAAGGACATGGACAAGAATGAAGTATACGTCACGACGAACTTGAACGATGATGGACTTTGGAAGCCAGAGCTACGACTAGAGTCTGTGCACTGGATTAATGATGCGCCTGTTGAGGGTACGTACAAGGTGCGAATGCGGCACCGTGCACCGCTCATCTCTGCGCAGTTACGCTTCGAAGATGAAGAAGTACACCTTGTCCTTGATAGCCCAGAGCGAGCAATCGCCCCTGGTCAATCGGTTATTATTTACTCTGAGGACACCTGTGTTGGCGGTGGAATCCTTGCCTCGTAAGCCGTCCCCTCAGTAAAATATCAGCTCAGTTTCGTATCATAATAAGTGGACATAAATCTTAACAAAGGAGGGTCTATGGGATTCTTTGACGATACTAAAGAAAAGATCAACGATGTGACCGACGATGTAAAAGATAAAGCTGAAGACTTTGGTGACAAGGCGCATGATGTAGCCGAGGATACGAAAGACAATGTCCGCGAAAAAGCCGAAGACGCTAAGGACTCTATTGATGACGCAAAGGATGATGTCACCGAAAAGATCGAAGAAAAGAGAGACGAGATCTCGAAAGATTAATGATTATATCGAATCGCCATACGCCCCATCACTGGGGCGTATTTATATTGTAGGGGATACCTCGCTTGAGTTGTAAGACCCAACACTGTATAAATAAGGGTAATGAAAAAAGCGTGGGCAGCTAAAAACGGATTTACTATAATCGAACTCATCGTTGCGATCGTTGTTATTGGGATAATCGCCTCAATCATGATCGTTTCTTATACTGGTGTTCAGCAGCGAGCGAGGGATTCCGAGCGTGGTAGTCACGTCACGGAACTAAAGATTGCACTCGAAAAATACCGAGCAGAAAATGGAAGTTACCCTGGTGTGTGCCCTGGTGGTGATGGATCGGGGTGTGCGGTCAGTGAGCTAACCGCTGCGCTCCAGCCATATACCAATACTATTCCACATGACCCAAGATTTACGGCTGATTCCCCTGAGGATTATCGCTATGTTCGGGGTGCCGTTGAAACAGGAAGTTATGCGATTCGTATTAATTACGAGGCACGTGCTATCTGCAAGACGGGGACAAACGTAGCGTTAGGTTGGTGGACGTCCGCTCTCCCTATTTGTTAATGCTCGACGATCTGTTATTTACTGATATAATAAGCGTTAATGAATGCTCAAGAAATCCGAAACTCCTACCTAGAGTTCTTTAAAGAACGTGGCCATGCGATTATTCCGCGTGCCAAACTTGTCCCATATAACGACCCAACAACGTTATTTACTGGAAGTGGGATGCAACCACTCCTTCCATACCTTTTAGGTGAACCACATCAGGATGGTGTTCGTCTTGTCGATAGCCAAACAAGCCTTCGCGCGCAAGATATTGAAGATGTCGGTGACAACCGTCACACAACTTTCTTTGAAATGCTTGGTAACTGGAGCCTTGGTGATTACTTTAAAGAACAGCAAATTCGTTGGTTCTTCGAATTCCTTACCGACGTTGTTGGTCTTGATCCTAGTAAAATTTACGTCACTGCTTTTATTGGTGATGAAAAGCACGGTATTCCTCGTGATGACGAAGCGGCAGACATTTGGCAAAAAGTATTTGCTGAAAAAGGTATTGAAGCGGGGATTGTTGAAATCGGAAGCCAAAAAGATGGTGACGAGCGCGGCATCAAACCTGGCGAACGAATCTTCTTTTATGACGATGGCGAAAACTGGTGGAGCCGAGGCGGTGGACTCGACAAGACGCCAATTGGTGACCCGTGTGGTCCCGATAGCGAAGTATTTTATGACTTTGGTCCCGAAAATCACGCCGAAGGCTTTGGCCTTGCACACCCAGCAAGCGACAGCGGTCAGTTTATGGAGATTGGTAACCAAGTCTTTATGCAATATCGACGACTCGAAGACGGTAGTTTTGAGCCACTCGAAAAGAAGAATGTCGACTTTGGTGGTGGGCT
>Ga0247804_10001429_pt1 | contig 11108 bp, 6 predicted proteins | sample UWRJL029104C1_FD_181142 | JGI IMG/M metagenome (GOLD analysis project Ga0247804, IMG submission 181142) | Plant litter microbial communities from Arlington Agricultural Research Station in Wisconsin, United States - UWRJ-L029-104C-1 | ecosystem: Environmental > Terrestrial > Plant litter >...
GCGCGTGTTGGGACCGGGCGAAACGATCAAACTGCCCGTTACCGTTTTCGCGATGGAACCGCAGGTGAAAAGAGCAACGATATCTCTCCAATCCAATCCCTTCCTCGAAGTGATCGGCAGCAATACGCAGCAGGTGAATTTTGCACAACCCGGTGAAACCATGGTGTACTTCGATGTACGCGTGAAACCAAATACCGGCATCGGTAAAGTGAAAATACTGGCAAGCGGCGGTAATGAAAAAGCAGATTTTGAAATTGAACTCGACATCAGGAACCCGAACCCGCCTGTGACCAGTGTTACAGAGATCACGTTGGCGCCGGGCCAGCAATGGAAAACCACAGCCCTGCCGATCGGTGTTGCTGCTACCAGTACCGCGATGCTGGAAGTGTCGAGCCTGCCTTCGATGAATTTGCAAAAACGGTTGAACTACCTGGTACAATACCCGCATGGTTGCATCGAGCAAACAACTTCTGCGGCGTTCCCGCAACTCGTACTGAATCAACTGACCGACCTGGACGATGCCCGCAAAGCACAGGTAGACCGCAACATCAAAACGGCCATTGCCAAACTGCAACAATTTCAGCGGCCCGGTGGCGGTTTCAGTTACTGGCCGGGCACGGTAGATGCAGACGAATGGGGCACTAATTATGCCGGTCACTTTTTGGTAGAAGCGCAATCACGCGGCTACATCGTGAGCGATGAATTGCTGCAACAGTTTAAGAATTACCAGCGCGGCAAAGCGAATGCCTGGGTGCCATCGACAACTAATTTTTATGGCGGCGACCTTACGCAATCCTACCGCCTTTATACGTTGGCGTTAGCAAAGGTGCCCGAGTTGGGCGCGATGAACCGGTTGCGTGAATTCAAATACATTTCACCCGAGGCGAAATGGCGTTTGGCAGCGGCTTATAAACTAGCCGGGCAAAATAACATTGCACTCGACCTCATCAGCGGCCTGCCCACGGATTTCAGCGAGCGGCCGGCGCCCGGCATTACATTCGGCTCCAACCTGCGCGACCAGGCGATGGTGCTGGAAACATTGGTGCTGCTGGAAAAGAAAGCAAAAGCGGCGGAACTGTTGACTTCCATCGCGGCGAAATTGTCGCAGGAACAATGGTACAGCACGCAAACCACGGCTTATGCGCTGATCTCGATCGCGCGCTATTGTGGCAAAAACGCAAGCGGCAGCAAGATCATTGCCAATGGCAACATCGATGGCAAAGCGGCGGACATCAATTCTGCTTCTTATGTAAAACAATTGCCCATCAGCTTTAAAAATACAAATGGCAGCACCGTAGTGCTCACCAACAAAGGAAGCAATACGCTATTCGTCCGGCTGGTAACGCAGGGACAACCGTTGGCCGGCGACAGCCTGCACGTGAACAACAACCCGGCGACCTTGCAAATGAACGTCGACTATATTTCCCAGAACGGGCAGGCGGTGGACATCAGCAAACTCTCGCAGGGAACGGATTTTGTGGCCAGGGTGACGATCACCAATCCCGGCAAGCGCGGCTATTATTCACAGATGGCTTTATCGCAGATTTTCCCGAGCGGCTGGGAAATTTTGAATGCAAGGATGTATGGCGGCGAAGGTGCCTTCAAATCATCGCCTTCTACCTACCAGGATATCCGCGATGACCGCGTGTACACTTATTTCGATATGCGCCCCAACGAAACGCTGACCTATTATGTACAACTCAATGCGTCTTACCTGGGCCGTTACTTCCTGCCGGGTACATTCGCAGAAGCGATGTATGACAACAGCATCAGTGCAGGGGTGAATGGGAAGTGGGTGGAAGTACAATAACGATTGAATAAGTAATAGGTAAGATTTAATATTGTATAGACCCTGGCCGGGGAAAATATTAAATATTAAATCTTACCTATTAAATTTTTTAGAGTTCAACTTTGAATCCATTATACTCATCTATAAAAGAACTTCGTTCTTTAAAACTTCGTTCCAAAATACTTTGGTCCGTAGCACTGTTGTTGCTCGCGTGGTTCTGGCTGTCGTTGCCAAAAAAATTATTTCCCGCGCCAACAAGTTATGTAGTGGAAGATGCGAATGGCAATTTACTCAATGCCAGCATTGCGGCGGACGGGCAATGGCGGTTCCCTTACAACCCGGCGGTGCCGCAAAAATTCATCGATTGTATCCTAACGTTCGAGGATAAACGCTTTTTCAAGCACCCCGGCGTGGACCCGGTCGCAATTGGCAGGGCAGTTGTTAAGAATGTAAAGAACCAGGGCGTGGTGCAGGGCGGCAGTACGCTCAGCATGCAGGTGATCCGCCTGGCTAAAAAAGACGATGAGCGCAGTACCTGGAATAAATTAAAAGAAAGCATACTCGCACTGAGACTGGAACTAAGGTTCTCGAAAAAAGAGATACTTTCCTTGTATGCCAGCAACGCGCCTTTCGGGGGAAATGTGGTCGGACTCGATGCCGCTGCCTGGCGGTACTATGGCCGCAGTGCCGATAAATTAAGCTGGGGCGAAATGGCCGCGTTGGCCGTGCTGCCCAATGCGCCTTCGCTTGTACACCCCGGCAAGAACCGGGAGGTATTGATGAACAAACGAAACCGCCTGCTCGATCAACTCGAAGCGGCGGGGAAAATAGATGCCAACAGTTGCACCCTGGCCAAACTGGAACCCTTACCCGGCGAGCCCGTACGGTTGCCACAGTTCGCCCCGCATTTGTTGCAACGTTTCATTAAAGAAACCGCGGGCCACAAAAGAAATACGCGGGTGCTGACGACACTCGATGGCAACCTGCAACGGAACGTAGCCCGCATCCTGCAGCAGCAACAATCGGTATTGAAAGGCAACGGCATCAACAATACCTGCGCCCTGGTGCTGGATGTGGAAACGGGCAACACATTGGCTTACGTGGGTAATATCCATGCGCCGCTGGACAAGGAAATGGAAAGCGATGTGGATGTTATCGCCGCACCAAGGAGCCCGGGCAGCACCTTGAAACCCGTACTGTACGCCGCTATGCTGAGCGATGGCCTTATCCTGCCCAACAGCATCATCCCCGATATTCCTACGCAGATCGGCAGCTATGCGCCCAAGAATTTCGACCTTGGCTTCGATGGCGCCGTACCTGCCGGCAAGGCTTTGTCGCGCAGCCTCAACGTGCCCGCGGTAAAAATGCTGCAACAATATAAGTACCAGCGTTTTTACGAAACCCTGCAACAGTGCGGCATTACGACACTAAATAAGAACGCCGATTTTTACGGCCTGAGCCTGATCCTCGGGGGATGTGAAGTCACCATGTGGGACATCGCCGGCCTGTATGCGTCCATGGCGCGGACGCTGAATCACCAATCAAAGAACCAGGGCAGCATTAATAAAGCTGACTGGCACCCGCCTGTTTACCATGGGGAAAAAATAATTTTAAAAAATGCATCGGCCGTACCACTGGATGCTACTTCCGTTTGGTTCACCTTTGCCGCCATGCAGGAAGTAATGCGCCCCGGCGAAGAAGGCCTGTGGCAGCAGTTTACTTCCTCGCAAAAGATCGCCTGGAAAACCGGTACCAGCTTTGGTTTCCGCGATGGCTGGGCAATCGGCGTTACGCCAAAGAACGTGGTGGCCGTGTGGGTAGGCAATACCGATGGCGAAGGCCGGGCGGGGCTTACGGGCATTGCAACAGCCGCGCCTATCATGTTCGACATATTTCGTGTACTCCCTGCCGTTAGCTGGTTCGAAAAACCAAAATTTAATTTTGTATATGTACCGGTTTGTCGCCAGAGTGGCTTCAGGGCCAACATCGATTGCCCGGATGTGGATACGCTTTTCATGCCGCCCAATGCGGGCCGTTCCCCTCTTTGCCCTTACCACAAACTCATTCACCTCGATCCTGCCGGGCAGTTCAGGGTAACGGCAGAATGCTTGAGCCCGGGCAATATGCAGCACGTTAGCTGGTTCCAGTTGTCGCCCGCCATGGAGTTTTATTACCGCCAGCGCAACGCCGATTATAAAATATTACCGCCTTACCTGCCCGGGTGTGCGGGTGAAGAAACGGGCAGGCCCATCGAACTCATTTACCCGCAACCCGATGCAAAAATTTACGTACCGCTGGAAGTGACCGGCGAAAGGGGCAATACCGTTTTCACCGCGGCGCACCGCAATGCCTCGGCAAAAATTTTCTGGAGCCTCGATGACCAGTTCGCAGGTACCACCGAACGTTTTCATCAATTGGGTTTAAACCCTTCACCGGGAAAACACGTGATCACTTTAGTGGATGATAAGGGCAACAGCATATCAAGGGCTTTTGAAATCCTTGAAAAAGAAAAACGGGACTGATCCCAGTATCGAGTATCAAGTATCCAGCATCAGGCACCCCCTCTCCAAACTGGAATCATTTTTGCAGGTCAGGAATGTGGAATAAATTATCCAGTATAGGAAAAATCACATCATGATCTTTTCCTCATTTTTAAACCATTAACAATCAATATGACTGTACGTATTTTAGCATCGGCATTGGCCATCACGGTTTTAACGGGGACGGGCTGCATCAGCAATAAAAAGTTTGCTGCACTTCAAACAAGTTATACCGATCTTCAAAATCAAAACAAAGAACTGGAGAACAGGTACCAGCTTTGCCAGCGCGACCTGACCGGCGCTACTACAAGGGTGAAAAGCCTGGAAGAACAAATAGAAGCAGAACGGAAGTCGAACGCCAGTTTGCAGGCCGCATTGGAAAAATGTTTAAACTCCTCCAGCCAGGGTAATGTAAATATTTCCAAACTGGTAGATGAGATCAACGCATCCAATAAATACATACAGCACCTGGTGAATACCAAGAACAAAAGTGACTCCTTAAATATGGTATTGACCAATAACCTAACCCGTTCACTAAGCAGGGAAGAAATGCGGGATGTGGACGTGCAAGTACTGAAAGGTGTGGTGTATATTTCTTTATCAGATAATATGCTCTATAAATCGGGCAGTTATGAGATCTCTCCGGCAGCAGGCGCTTCCCTCGGTAAGATCGCCAAGATCATAAAAGATTATAAAGACTACGATGTGCTGATCGAAGGTAACACGGACAATGTGGCTATTTCTCAAAAGAACCTGCGCAACAACTGGGACCTTAGTACGCTGAGGGCTGCATCAGTGGTGATGGCGCTGCAAACTGAATATGGCGTGGACCCCAAAAGGCTTACGGCAGGCGGCCGCGGGGAATACAACCCGATCGCCCCGAACGATACCGAAGCCGGCAGGTCAAAGAACAGGAGAACGCAGATCATCATTACACCTAAGCTGGACCAGTTCATGGACCTTATTGAAAAGGCACCGGAAAAACCTGCTCCTTAATTTATTATATTTCTTACTTCCAGAAAACCGGGACGATTGCGCGTCCCGGTTTTTATTTAAGGATAATTATCGTAACCGGTTCGTTCAAATTATTTATCTTTCTAAACCATAGCTCCTTTTAAAATGGAAGATAAAATAACAGGCCAGCCAGATCCCGGAACAACCCGGCTTAATAATGGCTGGAAAGGTGTGGCTTTCAACATTTGTTTTATCCTGTATTATTATTTCACCTATCAACTGGTTGCAGCCGAAAGCCATACCGTAAACAGCTACGGTTTAAGTTCCCCGTTGCTGTTTACAAAATCGCTTGGCTGGCTGGTACTCCTGTCGCTGGTAGCGGAGCCCTTTGCTATATTTTATAAATTCAGTTACGATCAATACCACATCGAAGGCCGTGGCTTGCGTTTACCCGGCTTCTACCTTTTCATCCTGTTTGTCGCACGTTTTTTTATACGCGTTGTTTTCTTTATAGCGGCATTGGAATCGATAGGCATTGATGCGGTTGGTGAAGGAACCGGGGCTGGATTGGTAGCTACTTTCGTCTTTGTTGCAGAACTGGTATTTGTTTTCGCTATTACTGATAAAACCTTTGTGGGCAAAATAAAACCGACTCTAAAAAAAGAAATTGTAACAAGATTTATCCTGCTGAATATATTGGTGTTATTTACCTACCTTTTTAAAACCATGTTTGTAGAAGAACTTATAGATGTGGGTCAAAGTGCCACCCGGCAAATGCTCACTGGCCTGCTGCTTTTTTTCGGGCTTTATTTGCCCAATACCATGGTACAGTTTTATGCAGACTGGAGAGCGGCCAGGTCGCCCGTACAGAAAAGCATATACATACTTTCGCTTATCATCGCCTTCATCTCCATTCTCCTGTTTTGATCACGCGATGAGCCATTTTAAACCTGTCGGCAGGCAGGCTGGTTTTCACATTTCATATTATTCCTCTACTTTTATCTCTAAATCTATAAGCTATGCCCATACGTATGGAAGACGATCCGCAGGATCAGCCGGATTTTAATGACAGCAGCAGTGGTGGTGGCCGTTCAGGTGGGGGTGGCGGCGGTTTGTTATCATTCCTGCCCTTGCTGCTCGGTTTGTTTGGCGGTGGAAAAGGTGGCGGCAAAGGCATCTTCATCTTATTGCTGCTCGGCGTGGGTGGTTATTTCCTGTTCCAGAAAGTAGGTTGCAATGGCATCAGCACCGAAAGCGTAAGCAACCTGTTTTCACAGAGCGGTTATAATTTCAGCCCGGCCGAATTTAAAAAAGCAAATGTTTACGAGGGCCTCTCGGACGATAATACAAAAAATCCTTTGCCCGAAAGCGTATCCTTATTGCGCTTCGCACCCGACCGGCGCAACCAGGGCAGGCAGGGCAGTTGCGTAGCCTGGAGCAGCGTGTATGCGGCGCGCACCATCGTGGAAGCGGCTTCTACCGGCCAGGCGGGCAACAGTACGGCCTACAGCCCGGCATTCGTGTACAACCAGATCGGCCTCGAAGGCTGCCAGGGTTCCTACATACAAAGGGCGATGGAATTCATGACGCAGAAAGGCGTGGTAAGCTACAACCAGTTCCCTTATGATGAAAATGATTGCAGCCGCGGCGCCAGCCAGTCCCTGTGGAATGAAGCGGCCAACAATAAGTTGCATGGTTTTACCCGCCTCACCGATGGTGAGGATGTGAACGGCATCAACGTACGCGCCGTAAAAGAACACCTGGCCAAAGATGCCCCGGTAGTGATCGGCATGATGGTAGGCGGCAGTTTCATGCAGGGCATGATGGGACAGGATACCTGGGCGCCAACCAGTGAAGATCGCAGCCAGAGCGGTTTTGGCGGGCATGCCATGTGCGTGATCGGTTACGACGACCGCCGACAGGCATTTCAAATCATGAATAGCTGGGGACCCGAATGGGGCGATAACGGCGTGGCCTGGGTGCGCTATGCCGATTTCAAAGAGTTCGTACGCGAAGCTTACGGCATCGACCCGATGCCGAAACGCGGCGCCGGGTTGAACGTGGCTTTTGAATGCGCGGTAGGCCTTGTTGCCAACGATAGTAAATCCTATATTCCTTTGAAACTGAAAGCAGGCAATGTTTTTGAAACGGTGAACAAAGTAACGGCCGGTACGCGTTTTAAAATGGAGATCAAAAACTCAAGCGAGTGCAATATTTATATTTTCGGGCAGGAAACGGATGGCAGCAGCTATACCTTATTTCCTTACCCCGATAAGACCGATGGCACCAAAACCGCTTTCTCGCCTTACTGCGGTATTACCGGTTACCGTTTATTTCCACGCGGAAAAAGTATGGTGCCGGACAATGTGGGCACAAAAGATATCTTTGCCGTGGTGGTTACCAAACAGGCGATCGACTGGTATTCGGTAAATGCAGCCATTTCAAAAAGCAACGGTGCCACTTATGGCGACAAAGTAATTGCTGCGCTGAACAACAAAGCAGGCAACGCACGATACGCGGCTGGTACTAACGGTACGATCAACTTTAAAGCAGATGATGGGACAAATGCGGTGGTGAGCGTGGTGGAAGTGAATAAGTAGGTTAGGAGTTTAGAAGGTTTAAGGGTTTAGTTTGGAGATTAATTATTGTTACAGTTTTTATGAGTTGAAAAAGTTGAAGGTAGTTGAAAGTAGTTGAAGAAAAACTCTTCAATCATAGCCAAGCATTAAATCATTAAAATCACAGTTCAGACAAAAGATATGAAAAAAATAGTTTTAGCAATTGCCCTCAGCATCAGCGCTACACTGCTGTTTGCACAGGAAGCAAAATTGTACAATCCTGCTGCAGATGCGGATAAGGAGATCAACGCGACCATTAAAAAAGCAAAAGCCGAAGGCAAGTATGTATTGATACAAGGCGGCGGCAACTGGTGTAGCTGGTGCATCGAATTCGCCCGTTTTGCCAAAGCAGAACCGGCCATCGACTCCGTGATGAAGGCTTCCTTTATATGGTACCATTTAAACTACAGCAAGGAAAATGAGAACAAGGCCGTGTTCGCCAAATACGGTTACGCACAACGCTTCGGCTTCCCGGTATTCATTATATTAGATGGCAATGGCAACCGCATCCATACACAAAACAGTGAATACCTCGAAGATGGTAAGAGTTACAACAAAGCCAAAGTGCAGGCCTTTTTGGAAATGTGGAGCCCGAGGGCGCTGAACCCGAAAATGTACGGCAACTGATCCGTTTGGGAGACAGAACCGAGGCAGGAACTAATTTGAAAATGTGAAAATTCGAAAATGTGAAAATGGTTAAATTTATTGCATCACAGTAATTGGTAATTAGTCATTAGTAATTAATAGAAATTGTCCAACTCAGCAGCATTCCTCCAACTCGCCAACAGTCCCCTTAAACTGCGTTTCTTTCTTTTAACAAAGTTGCCGGCAGCCTTTTTCAGCGGGGTGAAAGTGCGCTATGCAGACGAACAAAAATGCATTGCTACTGTACCTTTTAAATGGCTCACGCAAAATCCTTTCCGCAGCACTTATTTTGCGTCGCTGAGCATGGCCGCGGAAATGAGCACGGGCATATTGGCGATGGCGCATATCTATAGACGCAACCCCGGCGTAAGCATGCTCGTACTGAAAGTGCAGGGCGAATTTTTAAAAAAAGCTACCGGCCGCACCAGCTTCACCTGCGAGGACGGCCTTACCATCCGCAAAACCATCGAAGAAGCCATCTTAACCGGCGAAGGCAAAACGGTGACCGCCATATCCACCGGCCGCAATGCCGAAGGCGAAGTGGTAGCGAGTTTCCAGGTGACCTGGAGTTTTAAGGGGAAGAAGTTGAAGGTTGAAAGTTGAAGGTTAGGTCCCGGCGGAATCATAGTCCAGCTTAAATCATTCAAAACCTGCCTGCCGGCAGGCAGGTCACAGTTCAGACAATATGCCTAATCATGGTCCAGACATCGTAAATTGCACCCACTTCGCCGCCGCATATATTTTTTATTTGAATTATATTTAGCTACGAAGCAAACGGTCAATTACGCTGCAACCGTACAAGTGTGCGACGCAACGATGTTGAGTAATGGTCCCGCTGTTGGGACAACAATTATTCAACGGTCAACGATCAAGTTTTCATTATGGCAAAAGACCTACGCAAACAACAGGCATTAGAATACCATTCCAAGGGAAGGCCGGGCAAGATAGAAGTAGTGCCCACCAAGGAGGCCAAAACCCAGCGCGATCTTTCACTGGCTTATTCCCCCGGCGTTGCCGCGCCCTGCCTGGAGATCGCCGCGCATCCCGAAGACATTTATAAATACACCGCCAAAGGCAACCTGGTGGGCGTAATCAGCAACGGTACGGCGGTACTGGGACTGGGTAACATCGGGCCGGAAGCCAGCAAACCGGTAATGGAAGGAAAGGGTGTACTGTTTAAAATATTCGCCGACATCGACGTATTCGACATAGAGATCAACGAGACCGACCCGGTTAAATTCGTGCAGATCGTAAAAGCGCTGGAGCCCACGTTCGGCGGTATCAACCTCGAAGACATCAAGGCGCCGGAATGTTTTTACATCGAACAGGAACTGAAGAAGCAATGCAATATACCGGTGATGCACGACGACCAGCATGGTACGGCCATCATCAGTTCGGCCGCGCTGCTGAATGCACTCACGATACAAAAGAAAAAGATCGAGCGGGTAAAGATCGTAGTGAACGGCGCGGGTGCCGCTGCCATGGCCTGTATTCAACTTTACGTTTCTTTGGGCGCGAAGCCGGAAAATTTTATTTTATTCGACAAGGACGGCATATTGCACAAGGGCCGCAACGACATTGAAGCGTTGAAACAGCCTTTTGTAAAAGACGCGAAATACAAGGACTACGATTTGGCCAAAGCCATGAAAGATGCGGATGTCTTCGTGGGACTGAGCGTAGGCAATGTTGTGAGCGCCGACATGGTGCGTTCCATGGCCAAGAACCCGATCGTATTCGCGATGGCCAATCCCGACCCCGAGATCCCATACGAGATCGCAAAGGCCTCAAGGAAAGACATCATTATGGCGACGGGCCGCAGCGATTATCCCAACCAGGTGAACAATGTATTGGGCTTCCCGTATATTTTCCGCGGGGCGCTGGATGTACGCTCCACGCAGATCAACGAAGCCATGAAACTGGCGGCAGTAAAGGCGTTGGCGGACCTGGCCAAATCACCCGTGCCGGACATTGTAACGCTGGCGTACAATGAAAAAACGATTACGTTCGGACCGGATTACATCATACCCAAACCCGTGGATCCGCGTTTACTCGCCACCGTTGCACCGGCCGTGGCCAAAGCGGCCATGGATAGCGGCGTGGCAAAATACCCGATCAGCGACTGGAATGCTTATGAACTGGAACTGAACAAACGCCTGGGCCTGGATAACCAGTTGAGCCGCGTACTGGGCAACAAGGCCCGCAAAGACCCGAAGCGAGTGGTGTTTGCCGATGCGGAAAACCTGAAGATCCTGAAAGTGGCGCAGATGGCACAGGAAGAAGGCGTGGCCTACCCTATTTTGCTGGGTGACGAAGCCAATATATTAAAGATCGCGGCGGCCAACGGGATCGACCTGGATGGCATGCCGATATTGAACCCCAAGGACGACCGGCACGACGAACTGCGCAAACAATACGGCGAATTGTTCTTTGCCAAAAGGCAACGCAAGGGCGTGAACCGTTACGAGGCGATGAAGGCAATGAAAGACCGCAACCACTTCGGTTGCATGCTGGTGGAAAGCGGCGAAGCGGATTGCATGATCAGCGGCCTCAGCAGGAACTACC
>Ga0247804_10001430_pt1 | contig 11097 bp, 10 predicted proteins | sample UWRJL029104C1_FD_181142 | JGI IMG/M metagenome (GOLD analysis project Ga0247804, IMG submission 181142) | Plant litter microbial communities from Arlington Agricultural Research Station in Wisconsin, United States - UWRJ-L029-104C-1 | ecosystem: Environmental > Terrestrial > Plant litter >...
AATTTCGAGCCTTTTTATGATTTTGATACATGGCTTCAAGTTGTTGGGGAGATAACGTGGATATGGTTGTCCCCAAGGTTGTTCTATTTCCAAAACTTTATCGCAAGCTGTCAAATTTCTGACCTTATTCGATGCCTTAAACAGAGCTGTTCAATCAAGCCAGGAGGGGAGCGTCAGAGAAGGGCTTCGACCTACTTGCTACCTGACTGAAAAATTCCATGATACAAAATTAGTACCGGCCGTAACGGCAAAAGCCAAAGATCAATCTGTCCGAAATGCATGAAATATTGATATATGATTTGCTTCTCTCCTAGTAGTAATCGTTTTGAACAGCTATAGTTAATGGGCTACTTCGACATGTAGGCAGCTGCAGCTCGAGACGTTGCTCCTCGTGGTTTTTCAGCCTCGTGAATCTGTGTTGTTCGAATATGGAATAACAGTCCCTTCCCAGACGACCTAATCTTCCAAATCAATGCGTTGTAATGCTCATAGGATGGGATACGGTTCCGTACTGTTCGTACATGCAAGGCTTCGGAGCCACCAGGCGCCTATCCCACATTTAATTGACGTTAGATGACTTGGTGTGCCTATACAATTTCAGGTCCAATAGTCGCACGATGCCCTGCAACATGACGGCCCTGACTATCAATTCTAAAGCCTGGCCACTCTTGTTTATGCATGAGATAGATAGTTGGGGTACAGTCAAATAAGCTACTTAGTTCGCAGTCAATACATCAGGAGTGAACTGTGGCGTCGGAGCTGCATTTCACCGTGAGATTACTGGTTTTGGTGGTAGCGTCTTGCATAACCGGTCTTGGCGTACTATTTGGTTTGATTTCAATATAACCCATCCCACCATGCCTCATAAGTAGCCAAGTTGATGCCAACACCAAGGGGATGGGCAGCTGGGTCGTCATGGATAATGAATATGGGGTGCACGGACAGTGTCCAGAGCTTGAGCTTAAGCTTATTGAGTAGCGTAACAGTGATACACCAATGCTTCCCAGAACGAACGAGTCTCTATTCTTGCAAGTATCTACTTCAGCTTGAAGGCATCCCCAACTTTCTCAGCAGCCGAACTGCCGTCTATATTCGTGTCAATACATGCCTTGATCAGATAGGATTCAGCTGCGTTTAAAAACACATGGGTATAACTCGATTTCATAGGAGTCAATTGGGACTTGACAGGGTCAGGCTTGGACTCCTCTGTACCAGTTTGTATGCAGTGCAACCTTGAAATCAATGGCGGGGAATTGGTATAGCACGGGACAGTTACTGTACAGGTAGTCGACGTGAATATCCCAAAATACCTTTGAGCATATCGCTACCAATATCACCCAGGGGTGGCTCCAGGGCAAGAGACATCCACTGGAGACGGTCCCGGCTGGAGTTGAAGCTGAGGATTCTCGCAGTGTTGTAATTGATTGTGACGGGGTTCTCGAGATAGCCAACCACGAAGCGTTGAAGAAGCCTGTTCATCACCCCTGGCCCACGATCATCATTTCCTGGTGACGAGAAGCGGATGCACTGTAACCTCTCAGATCAGCTCTCGGGCGGTGGTGAAGAGGATGATTGGATTTGGGCGCATAATATGTCAGCTATAGAAGCCAGTATGGCATGGATAACATGATGTTTGCAAGGCTCCCACATGTCTACCGCATTGTTGGGGTCCTTGGAAATGGGATGAAACATAGCCAGGAGAAGCCGCTGTTGGAACCAGATCAAACTGGACGCCAAATATAGCGTTCGTCATACGTTGCACATTCAGTGCATGGTGCAAATCTCTTAAGCCTGCAACAGCACCGGGTCTCACTCTGTCTCACCTAGGTTTGCTCTAGACGTCAAACTGGTTCCAAACGTGACCTCTGACCATGCGTGGACATACACGCCTTGTAGCTGGTAGGATTGCAGCACAAAACAGTTGACCAAATGATAATTTCCACAGTTGACCAGTGATGACTTGGACCGATTGAGGGTTCATTTTGCGAGGCGGTCACTGGCTTCGCCTTAGCCAGTGCTTAGCTACAGTAGCGGTTGCGGCACTTGATTCATACGATAAGCAACTGTTATTTGTTAGAAACCATGTAAAGAGGCATATGGCAGTTAGCAATTTAGAGTGCCTGTACTGTACTGTACTGTACTGTAATGTACGTAAGGGAACCGGTGAGGAGGAGGTAGGTAGGTCTTACTGCCCTGTACCGAGTACGTGCAGAAGTAGTAGGTAGCATTGCTAGGCTCGGCTCTCTTGCTGTACGAGCACACAAAGTAATTTGCCTACTTCCTGGACGAGGAATACAATCCGGTCTATAACTCCCACAATATATACTTTCCGATGAGATTTCTAGCTTGGGTAATTGGATACCAGAAACTCGCGCGTCCTTCCGTAATGGGATTGATGGTTCACGACAACCCGGCGCCGGGCATCAACCAGCGGGAATGGCAACAGGCTGGGGGTGCACAGACAGGATATTGATCAGAGCACTTCGAAGCACTTTATCTGTCAAACTTTTGTCTCCGACAAGTTGAATCTTCGGAGGACGGAGGTCATAAGTAAGAGTAATAAGGCTGCGGGTACGGATACCGGCCTTAACAAACTTTAAAGGAGACGCTACGTGCACTCCGAACGAAGTCTTGTAAACCACCAACACGATATCTCTCATTCTACCTATAGCTACTCCGTACAGTACTGGCAATAACCAAGCTGGAGCTATATCCTTTACTCCTCCTACCTTACTTCCACACTCGTTCTTCGGTTTGCTTCACTGGAAATAACTTCTCCATGCACCCATCGATCCCGCTGTCACATCCGTTGCCATCCTGTGTCATGGCCATGCTATCATAAAGCCACGACCCAGCGGAATACTCTATCTGACGCGTTGAACAAGCCAGAAATAGAACAGCATCCACCTCCACATTCACCTCCACAGAACACTGTTTGCTCTGCACCCCCAGCCTCTCAAGCCTCACCATCCAATACTTGTACTGGCCCAAGGGTGTGGATCGTCCTCCCACAAGCAAGCTGGGCATTGATTCCCTTCATATTACATCCCGCGGGCTAGCTACTAGCTCGGACGCCAGGATATCTTCATTCTTCACACCCTATGCACTACCACCAATCCAATCCCGTCGTGTATCTAGACTACTAATCTTCCTTTCAACGGCCGCCGCGAGGATTTCCCACCCCAGTTATCCTTCTGCACACTCCTCAGTACCCTCTTCAGTCCTGGGGATCACCTTCACCGCACTTTCTCTATCCCCATATAGTTGCTCCTCCAGATCGTTTAACGAAGAAGTCTGTCCACTGTTTTGCACAGCTTCCTTATTTGTACTGTTCCGGCCGCGAAGGCAATCTGAGACAGTTTTGACTTTTCCCAAGCCGTGTTCATCGCTCTGCCGTTTTCCAACTCACGTGCTGTGTGCCGAAATATGACTGTTTGAATTATAGCCCAATCAAAACATACTTAATAGGAGGGAACGAAGATGAGGGAATCTAGCTCCGAGAGTGATTCGCGTGGTGGATCTCCAGATGGCAAAAGAATCACCAAAGACAATGACATTGGTGGGGAAAAAGCAACCAGGAAAGCTGGGTCTAAAGAGAAGGGGAGGAAGAGAACCAAAACTGGCTGCTTGAGTGAGTTGAGATATTGTTTATTCATTAACTGTCTCCGTTTGTAGCGTTTACTTACACATGAACGCTAGCTTGTCGACGACGACGCATCAAGTGTGGCGAAGAGAGGCCAACATGCTCAAACTGTACAAAGTCCAAGAGGCAGTGCGAAGGGTATAGTCAGCGAGTTGTGTTCAAAGACCCAAACACTTCGTACAGAGGTCCACCGATGTCCTCAAGTGTCCCGTTTGTTGAATCTGAGCCATTCCAACAAGAAGGGCCTCCTTACCAGCAGCCTGTGCTATCTGGACCTGTGCCACTTGCTCCAAAGCCTTCAGGGTCTTTGAATATCAATGTTATCGCCAACGACAATTTAGCTCCTTTCCCAATTCCGCCTGTGACAACTCCAGGTATCGACGGAAGACCATACGGCTTCGTCGATGCTACTGGCCACCCTCTCTCAGCGGTTTCCGAGCCACCAGTAATGCTATCCTATCCGTTCAATGTTAGATCAGATACGGTGGACCTTTCACATATTCCAGAGCCAAACAGAAACACATACCCTGCGCAGGATGTATTTAGTTATAACTTTGAGGCTCCACGGAACGTTAAAGAAGAACTTAGGATAATACCACCATCAACTTCCACGGGAGTAAAACCTGTGGAGTGGTCTGCTGCTCTAAATGGTAAGTTTGCCCATCTAGACAAAGCTCGTCTGATTCTGACTGCCGTATTCAAGTGCCACCATCCTATTATAATTCGCACCCCGCTTCTTCCAATTGGGCTTCGGCATCAGTGTCAGGCACAGGATTGTCATCGTCTAGGACCCCTAGTAGCAATGTGCAATTCGCACCATGGAGTAATCGAGAACACCAACCAACCTCACAGCAGTCTGAGCAATACCCAGATTATCGGCGTGATTCAGTTCACACTATAAATCATGGAAATCCAGATTGGCACACCGAGGAAGCGAGGATAACATTCCAAGCTCATGGTCACCGAAATGACGAGGAAGATGACCTCTTCGATGTTTCAGAAGAAGATGATACTAGAATGGGAGAATTTGACGACGATGAAGATTCAGAGGACGACGATCTAGATACGCATCTCAAGAACAATGATCTTGGTGTGGTAGTTGCCCTGCAAGCTAGGCAAGATACACTGCGACCTCGTTCCTCTACATCCTTTATTGATAGACCCGACATGCTGTCCCAGTACATCCCTTCTTCCCGATCGTCACCTTTGAGAGATCCTATGACTGCTAGGGTGTTTTGCCATTTCATCAACGTAACTGGCCCGGCCATATCTATGTTTGAAAGACACCCGGCAGATCCTTCATTGATTTTCAAAGGAGAGCCGGTGCCTAGATCTCAGCAACACATTTGGACTTGTAAGCTTTTGTGAAATTTCTCATCCTGATTCACTACTTCAACGCATTTCGGCAGCTGATCTCAATATAGATACATTTCCGATCCTTGCCCTTCAGAGTCCCGGGCTTCTACATGCCATGTGTGCATTGGCAAGTTTGCACATTGCCAAGCTTCAGAACAAACCTATCACTCCCTCGTTGAAGCATTATGCATATAGTCTCAGGAGGGTTGCCAAAAGCTTAAGTCAGCCTTCTAGAAGAGGACAGCCAGCAACCTTAGCAGCTGCAATGCTACTTGCGTTCTATGAAGTGTGGTGTGCAGATCATCAGAAATGGACCAACCATCTACTAGGTGCCCGTATGCTGGTAAGGGAGATTGATTTTGCCGGAACCACCCAGTACATCAAGTCAAAGAAACAGCAGCAGCGACGGGAAGAAGAATATGCAAGAAGTCTCCAAGTTCAAAGCTACGAGCAAGCCATGGCTCATGACAGTGGACTTGGACCATCAAAAGATTTCGATGATGTAAATGAGAACATTATAGCCATTTTGATGGGGAAACAGATTCGATATGACCAGTTCGGACAAGTCATAGACGAGAATGCTCAAGATCCTGGTGAGAATAAGACGTATACTGATAGAGACTTGGAGATATACGAGACGCAACGAGATATGTTCTGGTGGTACTGCAAACAAGATGTATATCAAAGTATTCTAGGTGGCGGCAAACTTTTGTAAGTCTCCACAACTCATAACCCATGTTCCCGCTGACAGATTATAGCATGGAATACGACCGTTGGAGTCACTGTCCGCCAAGAGCACCACTTGGTCGTCTCAATGCAACGTGAGGATTCTTTCAGCTTACATAATTCAAATTACTTACGTTGTTATTAGTTATGGTACTTTTGATCATCTTGTGTTGCTTATGGGCCGCCTTGCAGAGTTCGCAGCCAAAGATCTAAAGAGGAAGCAGTTGGCAATGAGGTTGAATGGCGGGTACAGGCCACCCGAAGGATCTCCTCAAGGAGTTGACCATCATGGATCACAGCAACAGCAGCAGCAGTACTTTCCGCAAATGCCAACCCCTCCACTGCAGACCCAGTCGCAAATGCCTCCGTTCAACGGCATGGTACCCGTGAGTGACCCTAAGCTCCCGATGGGATTTGGGTCTAGAGACCAGTCACCTCAGAGTTTTCACAGTGACGACGTCGACCTGGAAGCTCTGACCCTAGAAGCCGAAGAAGAGTGGCAAGATATAAGGCATGCTTTTTCTGTCCTCGAAGACAATTTTGGAGATGACTTTCAGGCATTAGGACCAGAGTTCTCATCACCAATCGAGACACCATTTGGCCCTGCTCTTCAATACAGAACATACGCAATTGCAGGTATCTGGATGAACTTCTACATGGCTCTGATAGTGTGCCATCGAGCGCACCCGTCAATGCCGCCTGCAGCCATGGTTGCTGCTGGTATAGCAGCTCGTCACACATCCAACTTCGCCAACGAGATCGGACGGATCGTTGCGGGTATTGCACCCGACTGTAGCTTAGCATCAGAAGTAACTCCTGGAGTTGGTGCTGCTCTCGTTGAATCTGGCACAGCCATATTTGTAGGCGCTATACAGTACCAAACCCCGGCACAACGTGCGTGGACCGTCAACAGGTTAAGTGATATGGCACGTCTGACGGGATGGGAGACAGCACTAGCCGTCCGAGCCGCCCTCGAAAAGGTGTGGAACAAAGCTGCTGAGATGGGCACAGGTCCGCCATATATCAGGACCGAATATCCCGAGTGGGTGAAAGGGCTCTCAAGCATTGATATAAACTTTGAAAAACTGGATATGGGTGAGGATCCACGAGAAGGGCAGTGGCTACCTCGCGGAATACTATGAGAATATCCGAAATAATGTAATGATACGAATTCCACGTTCCTGCATAGAATACGTAATGTGATTGAAAATGTACATTTCTTATGTAGTGCCATACATTCCAACTTCTATTAATATGGAGGAACTGCTCATGAACGCCATAACTTTTGCATTTGAGACTAGAGTACGCTAGTGCTCAATTTGCTGGCAATCTCTCTACGACAACAGCCATCTCTGCATCTGTGTAAATCCTGAAGCCCTTTTCCTTGGTCACACTCGCTAATTGAACATTCTTTGAATCTAATTTCTCCTCCATAACCTGCTTCAACGTCTTCAAAACCAATGTTTCAGCCTCCTCAATCGTAAGTGACTACATAGAAGTCAGAGAGTTGCTGGATGACCACAAAATACGGGGTCGCAAAATGTCCAGAATACCAAGGTTGCTCATCCTTTCAGCCTGTTTGACGCAATGGAAACCATGCAGCAACGAATATGGACGCGCGAATTCTTGGAAGAAAATCTTCCAGTCTATAATTCTGTAATGTGCATGCTTTTTTCGTGGAACTTTCCCATATATTGTGTCAAACAGCTCAAACAATGAGCGGGATTATAACTTAGCTTGGCCAGTAGGAGGGATTAGTTTACCTTGTGAAACTCATTCTGCAACTCAGCTTGTGCACCCTCCGATCCAGATCCTATAGCTTTGGCATCATATCTGTAGAATGTTCCACTAGGTTCGGCGTGGTAGAGCTGTGGTCCATCCTCATCGTAACCAGCAATCAGAAGCGCAACACCGAACGGTCTGCTCATGATGCTTTCTTCTCCATCGGCTCCTTCTCCAAACCGCAAAGCCAAGTCACAGATGGCCTGTGTACAGCTCTCAACTCGTAGGGGCTCGTTGTAGTGGAACGCGTGGTTTTGGGACTCTACACGGGCGTGCTCAACCATAGATCGGGCATCAGCTTGCAGACCTGACATAGCACACCCAATGTGGCGATCAATCTCGACGATCTTTTCAACAGAGGAGGTTTCGAGGAGGGTGGAGGTCACACGTTTTTCGACGCCGAGTACTACACCACCACCGGTGGCCACACCAATTGCGGTCGAACCGAGCTTGATTGCTTCGAGAGAGTATTCGACCTGGAACAAACGGCCTTCTGGGGAGAAGGTGCTAGGCACTTTGTTAGACTTGGGCGCATATTTCAAGCTTTCAGTCAATCGCAGAAAATGGGCACAACGTACTTGATACCTCGGTCTAGTCAAGAGTTAGCTTGGAGATATGTGGAAAGAGCTGTTTCTTGGACTTACCATATTCTGAGCGAGCAATAAACATGTTGAGGTCGTGGAATCCTGTTGATTTGAAGACTGTGACTATGGAAAGAGCGGGGGAACGCTTGTAGATACTTGGTCCTTCGTGGGAGTACGATAGTGAGGTTGGAAATATGCTATTTGGTTGATGGTCGTTTGAACCTAGGACCAGGCAAGCATTGCCGCGAAGCTCTCCCATAGCACTATACGTAGCGTGCCAAGCCAAATCCTTGAGACGCGAGGCTGGAGGCTGGCACGCGTTGGTTCAGATTATCGATAGCCTCAAATGTCAACATTTGATCAACAAGATATATATGCCAATGGGCACAACATTCTGGCAGTTCCCTACCCGCAACTCCTTATCATTGAGGCGGAAATGTGATAAGAATGTCTTCCTCGTCCAATGCTAAAATGTTGCATACTGAGCGAAGAACTGTGAATGAAAATGGCACAGCACGACCCCGCCACTCTTCTGGACAACAAGGAGGAGGCAGAAATGATAGAGTAGAACTGCGACGGCCATCGTCACCCCAGTTATCTACTGCTGGAAGTACACACAAACGAACTGCTTCGGGCACACAGCGAAATAAGACGGTCGAAGAGAGACGAACGGAGAGAGTTCAAGTAACTACAAAGGAAACTCTGACTTCTCGGACAAGAAGTCCTGAGCGGCGGAGTGGACTACCGCCAGCCCAGGATAGGGTTAGACCAAAGGAGCCGGCCAGTACTCCTTCGGGAGACAATCGCCCAAGATCAAGCAGAACAGAGGCACCTCAAGGTATGCACCTCCAAAACCTTGTGTTTAAACAGGATCTAACACATCGTTTCAGTACTGTGGGCTCCAGAGGCTTCTTTAGTAGCCCATACGACTGCTCCATTAGCATCTCGAATTTCCATACCGCCGCTAGCATCTCAAGCTCCTCAGGCGTTGCAACCTAGACCTCTGCACGAATTAACTTTAGAGGTGCAAGAAGCAGCTATGCTGGAAGATCTTTTGTTGGTATTCATGGGCTACGAAGGGCAATACATTCGATTTGGGAAATCTTACAATCCTTCAGCTGAAAAAGAGCGCCTTGCTGGCCCCAACTTCAGAATTCTCCCAGGATTAGATCCAAGTTTGCAGGACTTAACTACAACAATGCTGAAGATGGCGACTCATTACATGGCCATCGAGGCTTTTGTAGAAGTTCAAAGTCGAGAAGAGTTCGGAGCTGTGAACCATGCACTCTGTGCAGCTATTCGGATCCTCTTGCAAGACTACTTGATCTTAATTGCTCAGCTGGAGACTCAGTTTCTCACAAATCTATCCTTTACTTTACATGTTCTGAATCTACATATATTACCGACCAGTCATATGATGCTTCAACTGTACTCTCTCGCTCATGAAATTCTTAAACGAAACTCCTTGCTGGAAGAAGACCTGGAGGATTCCGATGACTTTGATGACATCGAGAATATCTTAGAGTCGTTAAGAGAAGGTGGTGATCTCGGTCCAGGAAACATACCTGGCAAGAAAATATGCAAAGGTGGAAGTGTCCTTGGACTAATAACAAAAAGATTAGAGACGATGTCTGGCGATCCTGCCGCACGATCCCTTCTTACTTCACTACTGCGAAGCTCTAGCAAGCCCTACATGATGATGCTGAATGAATGGCTACATCATGGGAGTATCAAAGACCCTCATGCTGAATTTTTGGTGAGAGAACAGAAAAGTATCAAGCGTGAGCGCCTGGAGCAAGACTATACAGACGAGTATTGGGAGAGGCGTTATACAATCCGCGATAATGATGTACCTCCTCAATTGGATGGTGTAAAAGACAAGGTCTTGCTAGCGGGCAAGTATTTGAACGTTGTACGTGAATGTGGTGGAGTTGATGTCAGCAAGGCTGTACAAGATGTTCCGCTGTCGTTTGACGATAATCGTTTTCTCGATAATGTCAACAGCGCTTATGCACATGCTAATGAGTCCCTCTTGAACCTGCTCCTCACCACACATGCGCTACCCGCACGTTTACGATCATTGAAGCACTACTTCTTCCTTGACAGATCAGATTTCTTCTCATACTTTCTCGAACTTGGAGCATCAGAACTAAGAAAACCACCCAAAGCTGTTAATACAAACAAGCTGCAATCGCTATTAGACCTGGTCCTTCGGCAGCCCGGGAGTGTTGCAGCTCAGGATCCATTTAAGGAAGATATCAAGGTAGAGATGAATGAGATCAGCTTGACCCAATCCCTGACAAGAGTTGTCAACATATCAGGCATAGAACAAGGAGAATCGCTACAGACCCCAGTTTCAGCGCCAGCCAACGAAAACGACAAGAATGCAAATGGTTTTACGTCACTACAACTAGATTATTCTGTTCCATTCCCTGTGTCCCTTGTGATAAGCCGAAAGACTGTCTGGAGATACCAGGCCTTGTTTCGCTACCTTCTATCACTTCGCTACCTAGAACAGCAACTTGTTTCTTGCTGGCAGGTTCATAATCGATCGCCAAGTTGGTCACATAAGAGTTCAAACCGAGAACTAGAAATGTGGAAACGTCGGGTATTTACACTACGTGCTCGGATGCTTGTTTTTGTACAGCAGCTGCTCTACTTCTGTACTGCAGAAGTCATTGAACCAAATTGGCAAGCACTGATGGCTAGACTAAATGCAAAGGAGGATGGTAAGGATGGAGCTCGAGCTGTTCGTACGGTGGACGAGCTGATGCAAGACCATGTCGACTTCCTTGATACTTGTTTAAAAGAGTGCATGTTGACCAACAGCAGATTATTGAGGGTGAGTTTGCTGCTGTTTGACAAAGGCAACATTATTAATGCCCAATTAGATCCACTCCAAACTTATGCAGACGTGCACGATGTTCGCAACATACACTGGTTGGCTATCGCGAGAGCTACAAAATAGTGACTCCGACTTATCTGGTACTGAGAAGCCATTCACAA
>Ga0247804_10001431_pt1 | contig 11096 bp, 13 predicted proteins | sample UWRJL029104C1_FD_181142 | JGI IMG/M metagenome (GOLD analysis project Ga0247804, IMG submission 181142) | Plant litter microbial communities from Arlington Agricultural Research Station in Wisconsin, United States - UWRJ-L029-104C-1 | ecosystem: Environmental > Terrestrial > Plant litter >...
CGAAGGCGGCCTCGTCGTCGCCTTCTCCGGTGTGCAGCAGGTCCACGACGAAGCAATCTCCGAGATCATGGCATCGCTCATCGTGGCAATCAGCCGCGACGAGGTGACCAAGGACGACGGCGTGCTCGAGGGATGGAACGCGGACAAGTGGTCGTTCATCGGCCCCAAGCCCACGACCGAAAACTAAACAACATACTGCTAACAACACCATGCCCCGTGTTGTCCGCAGTACAGAAGGTACTCGCGTCGATGACGCGGGGCCTTTCTGTTTTAAGGGCTACCCCTCACCCTAGCATTGACATTTAGCCTCTTTTTTGCTATAATATACCCACCATCAAAGAGGTGGATCGCTTTTAGCGAAGTCGTACCGTTCAACAACCCGGAGGTTAAACCCAATGCACCAACCGACGTACAACGTCATCATCCCTCTTGAGGGCCCCTTCTCTGGAAGGGACGTCATTGATGGTGTCGAGCAGATCGTCGCCAAGTTCAACACCCAGGTGCGCCACAAGGTCACCTTTCAAAAACGCGGTCCCCAGCATGATCCCGAGAACGAAGGCCCCTTCATTCTCGGCCAATCGTCTGAGCACCCGTGGGAGGACTTCGTCCTCTCGCCTTCCCGGGTGGGTGTCTACAGCTTCGACCCGGACGGCAACTATCGCCGTCTCGTCGTGAGCCATGTATGGCACTACTGGGATGATGCTAAGAAGGAAGACGACGACACCGACAAAATGCTCCTCGCCCTGAGGAGCTTCGCGGATGCGATCACTTGTCACTTCATTCCTGCGCTTACAACGGTTTAACCGACCAGGTATCACCCGAACGATGCGCTACGGCCCCGGACACTTGTGTCCGGGGTTGCATCATTTCTAAGCGTAAGCCCTATCTTGACTTACCCCTGTTTTTATGCTAGTATTTAGGGAAAGAAACGTTCATAAAAAGGGCATTAAAACAAACATGACACTCCCAATTGAAGCACAAGCACCAGACCAAGCACAAAATCCTCAACCTCGTAACAAGTTACGAACACTTACCGATAAGATCGGTGGTTCGGTTATTGTAAGCGAACTGCGCAATGCTCTTGCTGCTCAAGAGCGCCTAGAAAACCCACTTGATGTTGCTTACGGTGAGCCTGCTTTCGCTGAAGCCTTACAGCTTGCTCAAGGTCCAAATAAAGAAATCCTCCGCATCATGGAGGAAGTCTTTCGCCTCTCTAGCCAAGAAGGTGCCAACCCATTACGCGGCACTGTCATGTTGGAAGCTGACAAAAATCGCCACTTAAAACGTACGGGCAACTACCATTTTGGCGCCTCAAAAGACGACCGTCTTCTTATGCCAAAGAGCGTTCCCCTCACAAGCGAAATGAGCAACCTTCTTCTCAGTGACGATACGAGTGTCACCATAGAGACACTGAGTGTCACCAGCGATGCCCTACTTAATACAGACGAACACGCGACTAGTATTCGCAGCACTCTATTCATTAACGATCACTTGCCTCGCAAGGTTCGCGTTGATATCAACGAAGCCGGTGTCATTGAATCTGTTGGTATGACCAACCCTATTACAACAGGCTACGCACCCGTTGCGTTTGACACAGAATCACTGACAAACACCGTCAATTCCTTCTTGCAAGGCGTTCATGCTCCTGCTGAAGAAACTACCCCTACTGTTGCAAACCCTGGCTTAACCGGCCCTCGCTAATTCGCGTAACGTTTGGCGACAAATTCCCAATCAACCACGTTCCACCACGCTTTGGCGTATTCATCGCGTTTGTTTTGGTAGTCCAAGTAGTAGGCATGTTCCCACACGTCTAGGCCAAGAATTGGTTCTTTGCCACCTTGCATGAGGGGTGAATCCTGATTTGGTGCGGTCATAATCTCCAGTTCTGGCGTCAGCCATACCCAGCCACTACCAAACACCATAGTGGCTTTTGCGTTAAAGGCGTCTTGGAACTTTTGAAAATCGCCATATTTGGCGACAATAGCCTCGCCAAGAGCACCTGTAGGTTCGCCTCCCCCGCGTGGGGACATGCACTGCCAAAATAGCGAGTGGTTATAGTGCCCACCACCGTGGTTGCGAACGGCTGTGCGAATATCTTCGGGGATACTCTCTAGATTCGAGAGTAGCTCAACAATTGACTTGCCGGCGAGCTCTGGGTGGCTTGCAAGTGCCGCGTTTAATTTATCAACATATGTCTGATGATGCTTGGTGTGATGCAAGCGCATGATGTCTTCGCTAATATAGTCTTCCAGCGCGTTATATTCGTAGCCAAGTGTGGGCAATGTAAACATGGAGCCTCCTATTCAGTAGTGGTGACGGTTGGAATACTAATGTATTCAACGACTTTGTTGTCGGTGCGCACTTTTTCTACCCGTTCAACAAAGGCGCTGAGTGGGATATGAATGAACTCATAATTTACCTGAGTATCATTGGCTTCAAGTAGTTTCACAAAGTAGTAACCATCGCCTGCTGATGAACGGACAACTGGCGAGACGCCGCCAATGCCTAATTTTGCGGCAGCGATTGCCAGGCCACCGTCTTGGTTATTGCGTGGTACCCAGCCCTGAACACCGTAGACGACTTGTGCGCCACTAGCGTTAATGCTTTCAGCGATAGCTTTAAGATCAGCGCTGCCTTCAAGGGCGGTGGCAACAGTTTTGGTCATCTTGTCAGCATTTTCATCAACTGCATACATAACTTTTTGGCGAAGTAATTTGTTCTCCATAGCATGGCGGTATTCATCTGGCGACCAGCCATAGTAATCAAGAATCACCGCGTCGTAGGTGCCTTCAGAAACAGCACCATCGCTTGAATTACGCTGTGCTTTTAAGTACGTTTCGAGTTCAACATCACTCACGGTGATATTCTTTTCTTTGGCAATCTTAATGGCAAGTGCATCCGCAATTGCGTCTTGCATCGCCTGTTGCTTTACGAAGTCTGATTGGCGGCGACCGTCTTCGGTGTTAAGGTTTACCTGTTCTTTTTCTTCAAGATAATGGATCGAGCTACGGTACTTCATCAAGTAGTCGCTGTAGCGGACTGATTGGCCATCGACACGAGCGACAGAGAGAGGGATCACCTTCGTGACGCGGTACATAAAGTCGCTGGTGTTTTGCACAAGGTAGAGCTGCCACCAAAATGCGACAACCGCCAAGATAACGGCAACAATACCAAGGATGATGGCGTTAAACACAAGGCGGTGACGAGCATATTGCACCGGGTACTTAAAGCGGCGGCCACCAGCTAAAATGCGTTCGCGGTGTTCGGCGATAGTTTCGGTCGTAATGCGAGACGATTCCTCGACGGTTGATTTACGACGGCGAACTTTATTCATTAATTTCTTCATGATCTCCTTGGTGCTCGATCGCGGTGCTGACTGCGTTTTGCAATTTGTTATAAGTCTTCTCTGGGTGTTCAACATAGCGGATAACTAAATCACCCACAAATGTTTGGATGACGATGGTTCCGAATCCGAAAACTTCCCCACTAAACCCTGGTATATTATAGCTTATGTTTTGGATCTTTGACAGACGTAGCTCAACGACGTCTTTCCCGAATATCCCCTTTTGGGTCACCTGGCGAATGCGCTGGTTTGTCACGAGATAGATAGTGAAATACCACATGATCAAGTGGTACGTGAATAGCAGCAACCCGAGCGCGAGGCCCCCAACCGGGAGCAAGAATAGTTCAAGATTAGTTTGCCAGATAAGTGGCGGAATGGCGGTGATCACCAAAGGAATCAATAAAAGATAAAAGCCTTTGCGCATGGCAATAATGTGCCGGCGGAATACAAAAAGAACCTCTTCCCCTGCCCGCTGGCCTTCAAAGTCTAATTCTGGCGTGTCTTTTTTTTGCTTGGCCATAACCTTATGTATTATGGTACACCAATTGGGCGAATTCTACTAAGGCTAGACGGAATAAATTCTGGTACCCCGGGCAGGAGTCGAACCTACAACCATATCCTTAGGACGGATCTACTCTATCCAGTTGAGCTACCGGGGCGCCTAGTTATTGTAACAGATTAGCGGGTGAACTTTTCGTTCAGCACACCGTAGTCGTACAGCTCATCTTCGTTGAACCAGTGAGGAATTTCTTGCTTGGCTTCTTCTACGTCACCAGAGGCGTGCAATAAGTTGGCGAAGGCTACTTTTGCAGTGTCGCCGTATTCATAACTAATGTGCGAATAATCACCGCGAATCGTGCCAGGTGCGGCTGATTTTGGTTCGGTTGCCCCAACGAGCTTGCGAACGATAGCAACTGCTTCAATGCCTTCAAGTACCATGGCAATGACTGGCCCTTTGTTCATGAGTTCAAGGGCAAGTTCGAATTTGTCTTCACCACGGCGAGTAATCATCTTGCCGATTTCTTCGTAGTGCTTGTGATAGTGTTCGCGATCTGGTGCAAGCATCTTGGTTGCAACAATTTTGAGGCCGACACGTTCAAAGCGAGTTAAGATTTCCCCAACCACTCCACGCTGCACGGCATCAGGCTTAAATAAAATAAGTGTTCGTTCGATATATTCCATAGTTCTCCAGTTCTTTCCCCTATTGTACCAAAAGGATGACACTGAGGACTATGGCAAGGCCAATGCGGTACCAGCCAAAGATAGCTAGTGAGTGATTCGCCAGGTAGCGCATCAAGAATCCAACGGCGAATAACCCAGCAGCAAAGGCCACGGCATTGGAAACGATCAGCGTGCCAAGATGTGCGGAAAGATAGTCGTGATCGCTCATCAACACCTTCAATGTCACCCCCGCCATAATTGGCAGTGAAGCTAAGAAGCTATACTCTGCAGCTTCTGCTGGCTTGAGCCCCATAAAGCGTCCGGCAAGAATCGTTGATCCAGAACGCGACACACCTGGAATCAGCGCCATCGTCTGGGCGATACCAATGACGAGTGCCCTACTAGCTGGCAGCTTGCCACTATCTTCTACCTTTGAAGCGTGCGGTAGCTTTTCAACAATAATCATTACGACACCAACAACCGCCAAGGTGACCGCTACGACCACTGCGCTACTAAAGAAAGGCGTTTCTTCAATAAACCCAGCCAGCAAGAACCCTACCACACCAGCCGGAATAGCCGTGATCAAAATATTGCGCGCCAGTTTATATTTCTTGTTTACAAAGATGTCGCGAATAATGGTGATAATCCGTTTACAGAAGAAAACAAGCAATGCTAGCATGGTGCCGATGTTAATAAACTCTAAGAATAAGTGATCAGAGGCGCCTGATAAAAAGGTCTGCGCAATAATTAAGTGCCCCGAACTACTGATCGGGATGAACTCAGTGAGTCCTTGTACGAGTCCTAAGATGATTGCTTCGAGCCATTGCATGCGTTCTATTGTATCGGCTCGGAGCGATTTAGGCTATGCTTGTAGTATGTATATGTCCGAACTGCTGCTGGATTACCTCGAACACCTTGAAGTCGAAGGTGGCCGCGCCGCCCGCACTGCCGAGAATTATCGCCTCTACCTAGAGCGATTCATTGAATTTACCGAAGATACACCAGTCGATAAGATTACGAGCGAAATGGTGCGCAAGTATCGCCTGTGGCTGAACCGTTACAGCAATGATAACGGCGAAGACCTGGCGACGATCACCCAAGCATATCACTTAATTGCCCTACGCGGTTTCCTTGGCTACCTTTCCACCCGCGATATCGCCAGTATGGCACCCAATAAAATTACTCTGCCGAAGGTATCACGTAAACAAGTCACCTTCTTGCACTATGAAGAGGTGCAGCGCCTGCTGGGCACCATCGATATTACGAGCGAAGCCGGCCTGCGCGATCGCGCCATTGTAGAATTACTCTTTTCTGGTGGCCTCCGTGTCTCGGAACTCATTAATTTAAACCGCGACCACGTAAACACTAAGCGCCGCGAGTTCTTTGTACGCGGGAAAGGCCAAAAAGACCGACCGATCTTTATTAGCCAAGACGCCGCTAGCTGGGTTGATCGCTATCTGAGCGCCCGCCAAGATACACTCCCCCCTTTGTTTCTGAGCTACAGCAAGAATAATATCCCTTCAACCAGTGGCGATTTTCGCCGATTAACGGCACGCAGTGTCCAGCGCGTCATCGCCAAGTACACGCGCCTGGCAGGCATCACCAAACATGTCAGCCCGCACACAATGCGACATAGTTTTGCCACCGACCTATTGATGAATGGTGCCGATATTCGCAGCGTTCAAAGCATGCTCGGCCATAGCAATATTAGTACGACCCAAATTTATACGCACGTCACCGACGAACACCTACGCGAAGTCTACGAAAAATTTCACAGCGAATCAGATAAAGAATAGCTACGGCGTGCAGGAAGCGCCAGCAATATAGGCCGTGTCGGTAACGGCAAAGTCTTTACAAAGATTACCGGTCACATCAACACCTGCATCTGGATACGGGAAACTAGTGTCGATAAGATCAACACGATCGGCGACGCGCCTGAACAAAGTATTTGCTCGGCCGGTGGAATCAATCACGGGTTGTACGGCGTTAAAGCTAGTGGTCAGGTTGTTCTTTTTAAGGCTCACGCGGAAGTGTGAGTCATTATAGTACGAGCTAATACGCAGAAATGCCGTTCGCGCTCCACCACCAACTGGCTGCGGCAAGGTGAGCGAGAGCTCACACGCGTAGCCGCCTTCTGATAAATTGCTCTTACAGGTTACTGGTAGCGGTGTATCAGACTTTTGGTCCGCCGGAGCGTCTGAAGCTGCATTAGGCTTGCGCTGGTCTTTCGCAGTAAAGGACTGGGATGGTGAAGCGGCTGCCAAGGTTGGATACAAGAATAAGGTATTCGTGTTACTTTCAGTCACTCCCCCGCTTGAAGTAGTGCTGTCGAAACTTGAAAGAGTTGAATTCGGGCCAAACTGCATGAGTTGTGTGCGCAGTATTCCCGGACGGTTGGTTGGCCAGCTCGATGAAGCCAGTAGTGGCTGCCCATCAGCTACCGGCGCATAACTCAACGCATAAGTTCCCGAAGCCGACTTGCCGATATCTTCAGTACTAAACCATTCGATCTTCACGGTATCAAAATCAGTGCTGCCATCACCATTCTTGCCAATAAGCGGCACAAGCTTCGAGCCGCCCTTCGCAATCGTGCCTACATAATCATCTGTCAGCATTTTTATAGTGACACAGGTATACGCTTGGTCAAGTTGTTTGTCCCCAACCGTCTGCTGAACAAGAATTTCACCTGTCTTTGAGCCATTCGAACCATTTTCGGCATCGGCTCCAATCACCCCACCAATACGAAGCGCCGCATTACAATCGGCAGCATTAATTTGAGTCGCTAATTGATCACAGGCGGCCGAGCCCTGTGTACTACAAATCGTTTGGTAGCGAAGGAGCACTCGCTTGGCATCTTCAACACCCGCTTGAGCCGAGTCGTAAGCGCTCTGCGAAAGGTCACTGTTGCTCGCTTGGCTCTGGTCATTAACCATGAGGCGCAAAAAGCTTATCGTTACCACTGTAATAAGCAGCATCGCAAAGATCACCACAAAGAGTGAAACGGCGCCAGACTGATAGTTCTTTATGTTTATGGTTTTCATTGCTACTAGTTAACCCTATTACCCGCCCTTGTGACAAGGCTAAACTGCTGAACCGTACAATATGAGAAGTCCGAATTAGGAGTTCCCGGCGGCAAACAAGCCGTTCGATCAGTGGTCAGCGCGCTCGCATCGCCCGTTCCGATCGTAAAGGTAACGTTGTAAAGTTGCTGGCCAGTCGCGCTATCGTAGCCATTTGCGCCTGATTCTACCTTAAATTGGTGCATGGTAAGCGTACGATCCCCTGATTTGAGCATCTCGATTGGTGCGTTCGTATCAATCGCACGAATATTCTTATAAAGTGGCAGAATGCCGTCGGGTCCTTTCACGCAGTACAGCCCAGCCGGATCGGCAATCTTTATAAAACGGATCGGCGCCTTACCGGCGGGCGTATCGTAGCTGACAAGATTTTGGTCATTGGCTGTTCCGAGTGCCGTATTCGCAAATGCTTTACCCAAGTTCCAAATGTAGGTGTTCTGCCCCAGACACAAGCGGCCACCAGCAGAGGTGGTAAGATATTTATTCGACAATGAAAAGGCTTGGCTCCCTGCCATCGAGCGCGTAATGTCATCGCTCACGCTGCGCGATGCCTGGTTCACTTCTTTTAAGGTCATACCTCGGTTATAAATCGTTCCAACCTGCAGAATCGTCAAGGCAATCGCCAGCAGCAGCGCTGAGATAAAAGCCATCGCCAGCATCAGCTCGATGAGCGTAAAGCCTTTTTGCATCTGTTTAACCACGTGGTTCATATAACCTCACAATCGTTCCGGTTCTTGAGGCAACTGGCAGCCCGGCACTTTCCCAGCAGGCACGAATATGGAAATCAACGTAGCCAGCATTAGACTGAGCACCATCACTCGCTTGTTCGGCACTCAGCGTCGAGCGAACCGCTTCAACCCAAAGGCCTTTCGCACTGTCGAAAACACCGTTGCTTTGATATGTTACCTGAGAAAAATTAGTTGAAGGCTGCAGTGCATTAGCTTTTGTCACGAAGGCAACGTTACGCGGATCAACAATAAAGGCGCCTGATGGTGCGGCTGGGCAAGTCGCGGCACTTTCGAACGCCGAAGCAGCGGTAATGACATTCCCCTTCGCGGCCATCATCTTATACCATTCTTCGGCTGGTGAGGTCGCTGCGTCGGTGGTGTTAAAAACGATGTGCGATTGGTAGGCCGCAACGTAGGCATCGTGCATAAAACGCAAAGTTTCAGCCTGGGCATCAACTTGTTGGCGGACCAGTGTAATCTCGAGTGAGCGCTGCGAAGCCGCGGTTCCTTGGTTCATAATTGTCAGCGCACTCACCACGACAAAGCTAAAAACACTTACCGCAAAGAGCACTTCAATCAACGTATCACCCCTCTGCAAGCGTCGCTTTAACATTGCGAATCCCCTCCGGCCTTTAGAATAAAGTCGTTTGAACGAGTCTCAATTGAACTTGGGCCCGTAGCGGCAGCACTAATGTAGATCGAAGAGCTTGCAGCGACAAACAGGCCATTAGAATCAATACAGATTGTTCGCTGAGCTTGCCCGGGCGTCGTTTGAAGTGGCACGACCATTGCAGCAAGCGACTGCGGAGTTGGTTCGCTCGGAACAGTGTCGCTCGTGAAGGTATAGATTTGCCCACTATGCGGTGACCTGATGAAGAGCACTGCCAGTGATCGTGGTGTCGTTGGGGTACGTGATCCTGCCCCGCTCTTTGGCCACGCAATGCGCGTGTCCCATTCAAGCGTGCTTTTGTTCTCGAGCACAGTTGAAATATTCATCGTATAGTCATGCAGAAGTTTATCAATATCGGTTCCGTCGGTCGAAAGAGCCGCCACCGGCTTGCCAAGCACGCTATTAATCGAAATTTCGTTATCAACAACAGTAAGATAGCGACCGAGTAAGACACAATCACTTTGCCCGCGGATTTCAGTACCACCAATCACACTTTCGGCAAGTGCATTGCATGTCCAATTATTATTTCGCTCATTTTGCACGCTCGAGAGCTCGGCGTATTGGTTTTGGAGAGTAGACTTAAAGGTCTCAACCGCGTCGCGATACCGCTGAATATTGATAGTGACCCCAGTACTTGCCAGCATAGCCACAATCAACAAACCACTAATCCCCAGGAAAAGCATCGTTTCAACAATCGTAAAACCGCGTGCGTGTAGAGTGCCCATTTGAGCCTCATTATACCATAAGCACTACTGTCGTAGGACTAGATCAGTGTGCCAACATACAACGAAACGATCATCGGCGAAACAAATTGGGCAATCACTGCTCCGGCAATCATCAACGGGCCAAATGGGACATGCGACGAGCGCTTTAGCTTCCCTGTTGCCATAAAAGGAATCACAATTAAACAACCAATAAGATTTGCTAAGAATAAAGCCACCAGTGCCGATTGCCAATCTACCAGCAGTAACGCTAAGGCGAGCCCGAGTTTTACATCACCAAAACCAACCCACTTGCCTTGTGATACCAGATAAAGAACAAGATAAAGGCCGCTCAGGACACCGACAGCGCCGATAGCGCTAAAGATTGTCCCTAATGGATTACCCGACTGCGTAGCCGCGATAGCAACTGTGGCAATACCTATGGCGACCACAAATATCGTCAGCTTATCAGGCAGTAAGAACCACTTCGTATCGTATGCGAATAACATTGCTAGGGCAACACCCGCGACCAGCCACAATCCAAAACGAATCATTTCAAGCGATGTATCAAGCTGGAACGGCCAAAAAGCGTACGAAGCCACAAAAAATGCAGCCACACCGACTTCAATTAATGGTTCAAAATAGCCAATTTTCTTGTGACAATGACGGCACTTGCCCCTTAGCGCCAGCCAACTTACAACTGGAATAAGGTCGTACCAGCGCAGGGTGTAGTCACAGTGGAGACAGCGTGAACGATCAGCCGCCACCTTCCCTTTTGTGAGCTTTTCTAATTTATGTAGCTCTTTATGATCAAACGGTTCTTTATTCTTCTTGTCGGCTACCAATTGGCGAGCGCGCAGGCGCCATACAGTTGCTCCGCCGAAGCTACCAAGGCAGACACCGATCAACACCAAAGTAATATATATAACAAATTCCATAAGCACTAGTATACCAAGTTACTAGCTTGATTGGCAGTAGACGCTACCGCCTGCTGGGCCGGCTTCAAGAGCAACCACAACGGCAACTTGCTTAGCAGTACCCTTTGTCAGCTTATTGCTCTCATCGGTACATTTAGAGCCGAAGTAGACTTTAATTTGGTCAGGGCCTAATTCATCAGCGCCAGTGTTATCACCCGAAGTAAGCTTCGCCGTAATTGTTCGGTTGGCTGAATATTGTGTATCGCGAACAATAATAGTAGTCCCACTCTCGAGCTGAGCTGAGTTGGCGTCGGTATTACCCGTAACGTACTGCGCAATATTTGCCCCTGTTGGGACTTGGCCGCGGCTATTGTTACTTTGGTAATTCGTAATTGCCGAGATAACTGTCGCTACTTCACTCTTGCGAGCTGAGTCACGTTGGCTGCGCTGCAATGCAGGAAGTGCAATAAACACCATCAAGAAGATCAATCCCGCGATG
>Ga0247804_10001435_pt1 | contig 11085 bp, 5 predicted proteins | sample UWRJL029104C1_FD_181142 | JGI IMG/M metagenome (GOLD analysis project Ga0247804, IMG submission 181142) | Plant litter microbial communities from Arlington Agricultural Research Station in Wisconsin, United States - UWRJ-L029-104C-1 | ecosystem: Environmental > Terrestrial > Plant litter >...
GTTATCGTCATCGTCGTTTCGTCTCCTGCTGGGACCTAAGCCGCCTCTTCCTCCATAGTTTCCATATAGCAAACTCTCATCTGGATCAATATTTGAGAGATCATCCGCCCCAGCATTGATAGCAGCAGCGGAGTCGGAAATAAGATGGTTTCCGAGGTGGGTGAAAGCGCCTTCCATTGTCGAAACGAGGGCGAGCTTCTAATAAATAGGTTAATATCTACATTACTCGCAGCTTTGACTTCAATACGGTTTTCCCCAGATACCTGTACTGAGGCACTGCAAGGAATCTTCTCGCGCGATTCGCCGTGGGGTAGGTGGCACAGCAAGATGCTACTTACTTTTTTTTTGGTTTCTCGACAGCCTTGTGGCAGAGATTTATTCGTTACAATCTCAGTGGGCTGCGCAACTCATTCTTGACGCTCAGAAACCAGTTGTCTACAGAGAATGTGTAAGACAGGACAAGGTCTTTTGAAGCTCTGTGAGTAGGTGGTGGATTTATTATTAGTTACGGGAGTTGAGATGGGAAAGTTGAGGCTCACTGATCAGTCCTTGGCAGTGCGGCCGCTAGCATCAAAAATATATAATTCCCCTCCAAACCTGCCTCAACCCAACACCAAGTTTAACAAATATCGCAAATATGATTGTAAGTGGCCCCCCTAAGCAGATTATTTTCTGTTCGATTGCTTCGCAGCCTTTGTTACGACAGCAATGTCGATAAGTTCATGGCAATCCTGCGATGGTAGGGTTGTTTAGCCGTCCAAAGGTCCAAATTTGAGAAGTCTCTTACCATAACTCCTAGCAGTTACATGGTCTGAGCATACGACATTCAACCATGCATACACTTCAGGTTAAAAATCGTAGGCTAATATGTAAACCTAGCGCAAAAACACACGCCAGAGAAGAGATTACCTCTACAGACGAGCTCTAACCTTACAACAAGCTGAGATTAGCGAGAAGAGGTCTAAACTACGAGCTTCCCTAGCTTCAGGAAAGCCGCTTGATCCTACCATTGCGAATGACAAGAAACTACGAGCAGACTACAAATACGACGAGTCACGACCTGAGTTGACCTTGGAAGAGGAGTTGAACCTAGACGACGAATACTCGCACCTTTCGGGAATCGTGGATCCTCGAGTTCTGATTACTACGTCGCGAGATCCCTCTTCGAGGCTGTCATCATTTTCTAAAGAAATACGGCTGGTCCTGCCAGGCTCCATAAACTTAAATCGAGGAAACAATGTTTTGCCTGGGTTGGTGGAAGCTGCACAAGCAAGCAACCTTTCCGACATTATACTTTTACATGAGCATCGTGGTACTCCTGCGGCATTAACACTCTCGCATTTTCCACACGGTCCTACGGTCTCTTTCTCACTCCACAACGTCGTGCTTCGCCATGATATCCCAAATAGCTCTCGTGGTACTGTCAGCGAGTCCTACCCGCATTTAATATTTGAGGGTTTTACTTCGACATTAGGAAAGCGAATAGTGACTATTTTAAAACACATTTTCCCCCCCCGAGAGGCAATCACAAATAAAACGAAGCTTGGTAGTAGAGTACGTTCTCTATTCTTCTGTTGTGGACCTTCGGATCATCTTTAGGCACTTAGCGACCTCTGAGGCTAACTTAATATTCAGGTTGTAACCTTCAAGAATAACGGCGATGCGATTGAAGTTCGACACCACGTCTTCGTTATGACTGGGTACCAAAGTGTAGAGTTGGCCGAGGTATGTCCCATCAACCCTGATTCTATCATCTTCATACTAAAACCTTCCAGGTCGGTCCTCGGATGACTATGCGGCCATTTGAGATCCGATCGGGGACATTGGAAAACAAGGACGGAGATGTCGAGTGGAGTCTGCCACAATACACCCGTACGAGCAAGAAGAAGGATTACCTATGAAATATATCAGCTCCACTCTATATTGTTTGAAAGATTGTCTAAAAGTAGTCTCTATGATGGGCTTTAGCGCGGAGTTGGGGATATACCAGGCCGATTATAAATTGGGTTACTAGTTCAGATCTCCTTATCAACCTGAAAATCTATGTGAACTTGACGGACTCGTGGACCTAGGGGACCACCCAGTATATTGCAGCGATATGCCAGACCTCCATGAGGGACCCCAAGAGGAGATGAGCTATACCATTTTGCTGCATTATCATGTTGTCTTGGACATCATCCGGAATGCATGTATGGCGTACAACAACATACGATCCCATTATATACTGGCCATAGGCTAGCTTTTACAGCAAAGAAGGAACACGGTTACGTTGTAATCAAACTACACTTCAGATTTATTTCTATATTTCGTAACGTATCAAACCAAGTCAGACAAATCGAAACCGACAGTTTGTATGTCAAATGTTTCATTCGTAATTGTTCTCGGTTCTTACCATGTCGTTTGCCAGGAACACCAATATTAGAATGTATACAAATGTCTAAAATAGCGTAAATTTATGAAATTCCATGACAATCTTTCAAGAAATTTCCAGAGACCGTCTGTGTATTTCAAACCGCAAAGCTTTTCTAAAATATCCTTTTATGTCTTAAGAGAGGCTGTCATGAGGTTGTGACGATGATAACACTTTGTGCCATTATTTGACTCCACTGAGGTTTACCTGAGCGCACTTAAGCTAGCGTCAGTAGTTTTGTATCCTATGTAAATACAATTCAGCGTTGATAGTATTTCTTTAGTAGATATTTATAGACACTTGTGAAGTCTTTCGGTGCTGAGAGCAATGGCCCCGCATTAGCTACTTTCAGTTCCATACCGACTGATATCCAAAACGTTCAGAACATTGCCATCGTCTTGATTTCGTGAGTCTACTTTTGTGACCGCAGGAAAGTTATAGATGTTTCCTAAAAATAGTCATGCATATTCCGCCAGCAACAGGGGGGATTTTCAGGGTCGCATGTGGATCAGTGGATTGGTGGATAGCTGGGCAACACATGTGCAAGACGCAACCAACCATCAACACCAACAGCAGCACCACCCCACGCCGATTTTGAGCCTCACGAGTACTTGCCTTAGAACCCACGTTCATATTCTTACGTGTATTTTACCTCGCATGAATGTCTCACAGGAGTCACCCGCCCTCGAATCTCGTCGCGAATGTTCAGCGACCAGCATCCCCATCCACAACTTCCTGGCAGAACTCCTCAGGTAGAGCCTCTCCACGCAGTGGCACCCCCTTAAGACCACCAGAGGACTTCGCCGACAGCGACGACGACGACGAAGATAATAACAGCGCTATGGGGAAAGACCGACGTCCGGCGTACAACCGCCCTGGTGAAGGACGCTCACATTTACCACTATTGCACAAAGATGACGAGGAGCGCGGACGCAGCTATGATTCTCCGGCCACATCTCCGAATCGACCTCCACTATTTACACGTAGGTCGACGATGAGAAGTCGGAGTCCGGATACGCAGGCGAAATTGGCGACCAAGAAGAAATATACCTATGCAGCATTCTTTTTGGGGTTGAGTTTGATTAGTTTTGTGATTCAAACGGAGACCGCGGTTTATATTCAGCATGAGTTGAAGTGGAATAAGGCATATTGCATGCTGTAAGTTCTGCGCAGAGAATCGAAGATGGGACTGGAATGCTAATGGATAGGACAGATATTTCACTCACGGTTCGTGGTCGCTACTATGGCCGGTACAGCTGCTGATTCTACGATTGCAAAAATGGAAAATGCCATGGAAGACTTTCTGGCGACGACATGTATACTTGATAAGGACAACAGCACAAATGGTCGAGACACAGGAACTAGAAGTAGCTCGGAATCAGCATTCGCCCATTCCATATATGCTTCGAATGACAGCATTCGTTACGTGCGCGCTTACGGTCGCAGGTGGTTCGTGGTATGTAGCGGTTGACATGACCTCCCCGTCTGACTTGACTGCCATCTACAACTGCTCTGCATTTTTCGCATACGCATTCTCGGTCCCTCTTCTCAAGGAGAAACTACGATGGGATAAGTCATTTGCAGTCCTAGTCGCTATCGTAGGAGTCCTAATTGTCGCATATGGAGACACTACACCTACTAAACATGGTGGGAAATCTGGTGGCTCAGTAGGTGGCGGAGGTAAAGAAGAACAAGAAGCTAGCAATCGCATAGCAGGAAATCTGATAATTGGCGTTGGATCTGTCCTTTATGGGTTTTACGAAGTGCTTTACAAGAAGCTTGCATGCCCACCAGAAGGCACTAGCCCTGGGCGAGGCATGGTGTTCGCCAACACATTTGGCTCTTTGATTGGATGCTTTACTCTTCTTGTACTCTGGATCCCTCTGCCCATTTTGCATATTCTTGGATGGGAAACTTTTGAACTTCCACATGGTGAAGCTGCACGACTGCTCTGCATCTCTGTGCTCGCCAACGCAACCTTTTCAGGCTCCTTCCTCATTCTAATTTCGCTCACTAGCCCCGTACTCAGCAGTGTTGCGGCACTCTTAACTATATTTCTAGTTGCGATCACTGATTGGGCATGGACTGGCATACCTCTAAGCGCAGCATCTATTATTGGAGGACTCCTGATTATCGGTGCCTTTTTGTTACTGAGCTGGAGCACGTTCAGGGAAATGCAAGCGGAAAGAGCAAAGAAGCAAGTCGATTTGAGTGATGAGGACGAGACTGATCATGATTCGGATGTCTAGAACACATTGCTGTTTAGCTTTCTAGAGATAGAGGACATTGTTACGGCGTTTGGGACTCTGCACTTTTGCATTGGGAAGGCGAAGCCCAGCAGGGCTAGGTTCTTACACTAGAGTTGGTAATAGAGTTAGACCATCGAATCGTCTAGGTCGTGACATCGTTCATGAATCGGATAGTAACTAGCTTACCTCGTCATCTAGCTAATCCCACCACATTTTACACTAAAATTGTGCACAAAGCACTATTTGCATAGCAAATCTGGTGTTTGACCTGCAATATTATAACTAATATCCTTGCTCATGTTTGGTTTTGTTGCACGTCGACGACATATATTGGAGACGACATATGTATTAATATCCACATCTCTGTGTATCCACAGACTGTTGATCAGGCGCAATTTAAAGTATCAAGATATAGGGAAATGTTCCGCTCTGTCTCATATCGGCAAGTCACTACTATTAAATCTTCTACTGGTCCAATGTCATGTCTTTTTATTTTCGTTGCACATCGTTACCCTATATCAGAGGCAACATATTAATCATTATATCCACCGAGATCCTTGTACAGACATTTAAACCTCAAGTCTTCCCGTTGTGTCACTTTGAAATTAATATCCACTTGAATAATTAAGTCTCCTACTGGCCAAATCACTCTCATGGTGACTTTGTTGCAGGTCGTGCAATATATTGGATCGACACATAAGGTATCCACATCATGAACCACTCCCCACCATCTGGATTAGACTACTTCTCCATGGTCCAAATCATGCTGAAGATCACTTATTTCATCTCGTGTCTGAAATATTCAATAGTTCTGATTTGCGACCCACTTTTTGATAACTTTATTGCCCGTGGTCTTTACACACGAGGAAAACCACTCCTATGGGTCCAATTTCTTGGGCTTGGGTTTTGTTGCACATCTAACAAATTACATTGGAAGTTTGGAGACGATTCCATAATGTCTCACTTCTTGAACAGCCCCATGCTCAGAGATTTCTATATGATGTGCAGTTTAACGGTCAGAGGTTCTAGAATTGTGAGGCTCTTCGTGATCTCCTCCGGTTTTTGTCAAGCTACTTATCTGCCCAGCTTAACAGCCTGAGTTTGAGTTCGTTGAACATGGTATATCATACTGAAGCACTCACTGATCTTCATTATTCTAGAGTGATGGGGGTCATGAACACTCAATAGAGACAAGAGCGGAGACATTTCTATGCAATGATAAATTCTTACTAAATTAAGAGACCCGCAACATCAATCTGTTGCACGTCGCAGCTATATCAGAATGCACATATTCCATTCTAACATCGTCCTACAACTACACTAGAACCATAATCTTGTCCAATATTGCTCCACCAGCCAGCCTTCCCAAGTCTTAAAGCCCCATCCGTAAAGTGAAACTTCGTCATCCTCCTCCCGCTGATCACCAACATCTGTTGCACATTTGGCACTACGTCAAGAACCTGCCCTATCGCATCATCATTCATTATTGATGAAGAAGACTAGCGGAAGATCCTCCCGTTTTCTGGAACCACTACTGTAGACTAGAGTGCTCTAATGGTGGTGCAGGGTCGTCAATATTTCCCGCAAATTCCTTAGTCCATATACGGCACCTCCAACAAACCTTCTAAAAATATGTCGAGTATGAAAATGGGTCAATGTATCTGGAAAATGGGATGGCTGGATGCGGAATGTGGATAGGAAGGAAACGCTAGAATAGGGGTGTTAAGCGAGACGCTAGTGCGCTACTACACTAGGGTGGCTGGGGTGGATGCTGTCAGTTGTTCAGCTCTTGAGTGTCGGTCACCTTTTTGGACTAAATGGTAATCAATAGTCATAACTCCAACATCGCACTATTCTAAGTTTTGGCTTAGTGGAGAGATACGCTAGGCATCTTCATTCTAAACTATCTATATGATTATGTCTGACAGGCTCCCATCTGAAACTGTTGGGCCGAGGTGCAGCTATGATAGCTTGGTGATCAGTGCATGGAAAAATTGTGGCATCTAATACGAAGCAAAAGCACAGATTGTATTAGTGCATGAGCTGTTGTAGGTGCTCACAGCAGCTATCCAAAACATCGATAATATAATATGTACGTGTATGTTCTCGCCTACATTGTAAGATTGCCAGGCTCTTCCAATCTATCATGTTGCACCGTAAAATTGCATTCATAATCAACATCACTTCACGAAAAATATACATGCCATTTTCATGACATAAAATCTACCATGACTAGAGATAAAACTAGTGCTCCCATTCTCGCTTATAACTGTCTTCGACCAAATTCTGGAAAGCTTCAACGGAAAATTATATTAGTGGCACAACAAATTATAGGGCAAGTTGAGGATGCTCAGCTATTGCAACTGTGCGGGATTTGCTGGCATTATGTTCCCAGTGCCTGTATAATCTAGACCCTGACTGATCCTTGTTCAATGGACCTCCTTATGGAATTAGGGTCCGGTAACATCTAAAACTGAGCGACCGCGGTAATGTCAAATATCAATCAATATCACATCGGGTGTCTCCGAGAGAAGCAAACAATGATGTCATGTCTACCAGTTTGCCTATTGTAAATACAGACTAAATCAAAAGCAGTCAAGGTTCTTATTTCCTGGACACAACATGTTCTTTTTAAAATACCTTGGCGTTCCATAGCCTTCAAACTCCGTAACTCCAAAAATGACAACAAAAACAATAGGCGGTAGATTTTGAAATTCTTTTGATAGTAGATAGGGACAGACTGACTAGAAGTTTTTCTACAAGCTGACGAAAGATCTAAAATCTCTGGGATGTCTAGTAGCTCTCTTTCTATGTCGTTGAATGCTGGTGGATGGTAGGTCATTTGGATTGATAATGGGTGGTGACTGGTACTGAGACAAATCATCTGGATTCACAAAAGGCGGTGATTGATTGGTATCCTCATATTCGTCTCCATTCTGGCCTGGCTGAGCCGTCGTATGATCAACGACTAGCGGATAGTCATTATGTTGCGATTTGGATTGTGGTGTATGAACAGGGTCTGAAGTTGTCGTTGGACCATATTGTGGCTTATCAGCCGGCTTTGTATAGATTGGTGAATTTTGCTGAACAGGATCGTATTGTGGCTCACCAGGTTGGTTTGGCTCTGGCAATTGCGGTTCAATAGAAGGCTGATATTGCTCCGCCTGTGTTTCTTCTGTCAGTGGTTGAGTTTGATCAAGCTCGGTATCTTTGAGATCCATATACGTTGTGTCAGTAGGAGCTGGTTCCTGATCTGGAATGGTAGAATCATCATAGACTGGGTCCTGATATATTGGTTCCGTGGACTCTGTGGGAATGCTATCAATGGGTGCCGTATTATCTTCGGTAGGGGCCTCAGATGGATAACTTTCAGCTGAATCAGTAAATCCTGGCTCTGTAAAGCCTGGGTCTGTCATGCTCGGGTCGGCGGTTTCTGGATCGGTAAATACTGGATCATTGACACCTGAGTCCGTGAAGTCTGGCTCAGCAAAGCTTGGGTCGGCAGTGCCCGGATCAGTAGCTCCTGCATCAGTAGTTCCTACATCAGTAGTACCCGGATCGGTAGTGACTGGATCGGTAAAGCCTGGGTCAGTGGTGGCTGGATCTGTGGAACCCGGATCGGTAGTGACTGGGTCAGTCACGCCTGGGTCGGCCGTGCCCGGATCAGCAGTTCCCGGATCAGCAGTTCCTGCATCAGTAGTACCCGGATCGATAGTGTCAGTCACGCCTGGATCGGAAGTGCCTGGATCGGTAAAGCCTGGGTCAGTAGTTGTTGGATCAGTAGTTGTTGGATCAGTAGTTGTTGGATCAGTAGTTGTTGGATCAGTGAAACCCGGATCGGTAGGGACTGGGTCAGTTACGCCTGGATCGGAAGTGCCTGGATCGGCAAAGCCTGGATCAGTAGTTGTTGGATCAGTAGTGCCTGGATCGGTAAAGCCTGGGTCAGTAACACCAGGGTCGGTGAAACCTGGATCAGTAACTCCTGGATCAGTAGTAGTTGGATCAGTAGTGCCTGGATCAGTAACTCCTGGATCAGTAACTCCTGGATTAGTAACTCCTGGATCAGTAACTCCTGGATCAGTAGCTCCTGGATCAGTGAATCCTGGGTTGGTGAAGCCTGGGTCGGTGAAGCCTGGAATGGTGAAGCCTGGGTTGGTGAAGCCTGGGTCGGTAACAAAGCCAGGACCTTCCACTCCCTCATTGGCTGTCGCTGATGGCTCTGCCGAAGCAAATGTAGATGAAGGGCCATCAACAGAGGAGACTGTTTTCGAGGTGAACGATATTGGCTTAGAAGCCGCCTATATGAGAAAATAATTAGCTTTACCCAAAGACAAGGAAGTTTTGTGGTAGAGATTGCTGTAGCCATGAGTAAGCGGAGTAAGACTCACCGAACTGTCCTCTTGCGTCTGCCTTGTGGATGTCTCGGAGTGAAGGGTAGTCTTTGATTCAACTTTTGGAGTACTCTTCACCTCGATGGGAGTTGATTTCGGTGATTCCACTGTAGGGGTCGGCTTTGGGCTCTCTTTGGTAGGGGTAGGAATAGCATCCTGTTTAGGAGGCGTTCTATCTGGTATAGGGTTGTTCTTTGGAGGGTCATTGGGTCTGGAATTTCCACCACTGCTGCCACCACTGCTACCACCACCGCTGATACCGCCGCCCTTTCCTCCTCCACCGCCGCCGCCGCCTCTTGGGGCTGCAAGCGTAGGTGCAATGAGCAAGGCAACTGCAAGGAAAAAGAACAGATTCTGCCAGTACCGCATAATGAAGAGTAGACGATCTTTTTAGAGAATAAATTTAGAAGAAGAAGAAGAGCGGATCAATGGCCTAAATGTAGACGGGTGATGATATGCTCAAGGCTTGGAAGCACTCGTTCCAACAAGAGTGTAAGGCTGACCACAGAGGAAAGTGAAAATGTAGGAGATAACAAACGAAATAGAGCTGCTTTAGGAATCCCACTGCATATAGGTGACCTTGTACTTGCAAGTTTGCAAGCAGTGCAAATGAAAAGGGGCTGGAAGACAACGACTGTCTTCGATGTGAAGCAAGTAATATGCGATAAGAGATGTGCTGAGAGAAGGTGAAATTCTGTAGATAGAGTGAGCAAAAGAAAAATCCAAAAAACAAGTTGCCTTGTTAATTAGCTGTAGAATTTGATAGGTTCTCAATAATGTTTAATGAGGTCGGGTAATGACTGTTATATGGGCGTTTTGCCAACTCAAAATTCCCAAATAGTGCACCAGTATGGCGTATTAATCAGACATCCTATTCTCCTCAGGAAGCATCCATTACTCTGGAAGGAAGTGTGTTGATTATTGGTACAGTGATGTTGCTAATCGACTGTGACCCTATCTAACAAAGCCGTTCCAAATTCGGTGGTTGCTGATCAGGCTGGGTCACGTGTCAGCCAGCTCAGGTCCGTGCCAAGCTTCCCTTAAGGTTACGTGTAACAAGCTTAAAGATGCGGGAGAATCCAACTAGGGATTTGAAAACGCTTAATTAGCAGCCGCAGAGCTTATTCACTGTGCCACGGTATAAGAACTCGCCATTGAGGATTCCCGACTTCCGTGGATGTTTGCCGTGTTGCAGTGTTGTGAGGCACGGTTGTCAGCAAGTTGAGGCGGAGTATCTCCTGTCACTCGATCCCGCTGTCAGGCACGTTGGAGGAATACCCGCACTCCGACTTTCAGCCTCCTTATGTGATTGACCGCAGTTTTGAGCTTACACTATCAAATTATTTGCGGCTGAACGAAGACCAATACGGTTGAATAGATCAACGCTAGCCTTGTTTCATTGACAAGAGTAAGAACTACTGGTGAACTCTGAATCTATGTATGGAGACACTAGGAAAAGATAGACGTATTTTGAAAGTCCTGTACTCACGTGTAATATGCCCTTTTTCACGGCTATATAACCTAGGATACTTGAAGACCGCGGTTATAAGCTTTTCTCTACTTACTCCATAGAATTAAGTGCTCTACAGCAACTCCTCTCATCTCATCCAACGGCATAGTAAATGTGCTGCATAGTTCAGACACATCATGCGAAAGGTTGATTTCAAACACCCAATTAGACATAAATAGCTTAAACCTTTTAAAAGGTAATGGAGTACCACGGATGGTGGGAACATTGGTTGGTAATAACCTTAGATTCCTCCCTCCGGAGGATTCAAGTGATAACCGAAAGCCTAAAGCCACATGCCCAATTGATTCCCTAACATTACGTGAGAGGCTAATGATCCTTTCTTAAATTGTCTGCATTACTCCTGGTTGTATTTTCTATTTTTTTGAAGGATAATAGGAGTTCAAGAACTGAGGAAACGACATTTGGTATAGGACACTTCAAGTGTCACAGGAATCGATCTATTCGCGAGCAGACTAGACAACTTCCACTGTTCTTCAAATATGCTCTTTGGTGATGTTTCCAGTT
>Ga0247804_10001438_pt1 | contig 11081 bp, 12 predicted proteins | sample UWRJL029104C1_FD_181142 | JGI IMG/M metagenome (GOLD analysis project Ga0247804, IMG submission 181142) | Plant litter microbial communities from Arlington Agricultural Research Station in Wisconsin, United States - UWRJ-L029-104C-1 | ecosystem: Environmental > Terrestrial > Plant litter >...
CGGATGGTTTTAATTTCACTCCCCTGCTGCAAACATCACGTTAAAGGTCAACATTACGTTACCATTTATACTATTGCCCTTTCTTTCAATTTTAGTTCAGTAATACTTATTGTTTTTTGTTTCCCTGTTGCTCCTGCGCCGCAATCTTAACGCATATTTTTCCGAGGCCGTAAGAAAACAGTTTAACCGGGCATAGTGATTACGATCCGTCATTGGGCGGGTGCATATAACTCTGCAGCGCCTTTACATAGGCTTCAAAAGCTTCCACGCCTTTTTTGCTGATGCGGCAAATGGTTTGGGGGTAATTGTTGCTGAACTGCTTGGTAACTTCGATGTAGCCGGCTTCTTTTAATTTATTCACCTGAACGCTAAGGTTGCCCGCCGTGGCATTGGTTTTTTCTTTGAGGAACGTGAACTCGGCTTCCTTTACGCTGATGAGGAGGCTGATCACGGCGAGCCGCAACTGTGAATGTAATATGGGATCGAGTTCTTTAAAATCCATTTACAGCGAATTTGTTTTTACCGCCCTGCGATGCTTTACCTGTAACAACAGCCCTGGAATTATGTAACCGATGAGTACGGAACCTGCCGTGATCAACATATCGTACTTAAAATCTTTGTTGATGAAAATAGCGACCGACCCGGCTGCATTTACGGCGGCACCCAGCATGAGCGGCCTGAATTGCAAAGCCCCGCCTTGTATGAGCATGAGAAAGGCATAGATCATAAGGAAGTAACCGAAGCCTTCATTGGGACTAACGGCAATATTGATGGAAAGGATGATGATGAGGAGGCACATCATAAAGCCGATATCGAACAGGCGCAGCAGGTCGTCGATATAGGTGCGTACCATTTTCGTTCTGCCGCGGCGCAACAGCTTCCAGGCAAACCATACTATGGCAATGCAACCGAAAACATTCCAGCCGGTATAAATATCCCCGGCTTTTGCAAGAATGAGGATGTAAGTAGTGAGGGAAGCACAAAAGATCATCAATCCCCACAAGAGCCAGCCAAGGCCATCGTCGGTAGCGCGGCTGCGGGCATTGTTGATCATGTTTTGTATCAGTGCCAGGCTTTCTACCGGCGAGGGTTGTTTATCGTTGTCCATTTTTTTCTTTTTTAAAACGGATGCTGAGTAAATGCCCGGGAATGATCCAGGCAGCGATGACCGCACCACATAATAACAGGAAATGAAATGCTGCGGGAACGAAAACACTTACAGCCGAAAGCAGGAAGCAGCAGGCGCCACCGATCATCAGTGGCCGGAAACGGATGATGGCACCGGATAAAAAAGTAGGTATGCCATACAGCACGAGCAATACCGGGTTGATAAGCATGGGAACTTTATTGGCGCTTAAAATAAAGATGAGCAAAAAAAGTGCGATCACGAAGCTGAGCCATACAAAGCCAATGATGCTGTCGGTATAAGTGGTAACTTTTTCCTGTTTCCTTTTCTTCATTAAAAAATATACCTGGTAAATCACTATCACCCAGGTAAGCATCCACACATAACTTCCTTTGTCGCTATGGTAAAAATATTTTACCACGAACTGAACGAGGCAGCATACTACAATGGTGTAGCCCCACAATAAATAAAGCGTACCGTTCTCGTTGAACTGGTTCTTGGCCCTGTTGATCATGGATTCGATCAGTTGCAGCCCGTCCTGCCTGGAAAAATTTTCTGTTTGCATGGTAGGTTGGTTTATTTGCATTCCTGCATCAACTGTTCGATCCTTGCCTTGCCCCAGGTTGGATGCAGTTCGCTTGCCGGCTTAAAAGCAATGACTTTGGCAAGCGCCGTGTTCAGTTCGGGCATGGCCGTAGCGCAGCCGCCTCCAAAGGCTTCCGGCGTGTATTTTAATGTCTGCCCTTTGAGCAGGTAAGGCCGCGGGTTGTTTGGATCCTGTTGCATGGCTTTATCAAGCTGGCTGCTGCTTTCCTGGCCGTATTCGACATAGCGCGCCATCGGGTTCACCATCAGGTGGCAGGTAGCGATCATGCTTTTGATGCAGGAAATTTCTGAATTGTTGGGCGATAAGGCATCGGCCTTTTCGATGAGTTCCGCGGCTTTGTTGGCAATCGCATCTACCTTGTTCTTATCCGCTTCAAAAAAACCATTGTTCACCTGGCAATAAGCGGCATAGTAATAAGGCAGCCATTGATTTTTTTCGGCGTTGGCAATGCGTTCGAAATTATTGCCCACGGCCAGCAGGTTGGCGGGGTTCTTAAAACTGGTGTCCAGCGCCGCGATGTTGGCTTTCATAGCGGCCGTGTATTTTTCACTTTGCGCCATGGCGTTAGCAGCAACACAGGCGATCATGGCCAGCAGGAATATTTTTTTCATGTTGATCTTGTTTAAGGTTGTTGTTGTTTGTTTTTTAATTTTTCATACTCTCTTTCCACTGAATTGGCTTCGGGGAAAACATAAGCGCCGGCGAAATGAAAGGCCAGCCCAATGCCCCAACCCAGCGTGCTCCACATCGGCCAGGGATAGCTGTAGTTGTGGGTATTGCGCGCAACGGTGAAATACCAGAGCGCCCAAAGAAAAGCATTTACGATCACATACGTGAGCAGGTGCGATTTAAAACCGGCCCTTTTTTGCGCGATCTCCCAAACGGCCGGGTCTTTTCCTTCGGGAGCTTGTTGATACTTTGACATGGTGATTGTTTTTAAATATTAAAAGATGGCTATACTTTATAAATTGTTGTTGATGGCATCCTGTGTCCTGTCAACCCCAAAGCTCAGGAAGCAACCGATGAACACAAAGCGTTTACTCGTGGGCGTTACCGGCTCTTTTCTTTTCCCGTCGTTGGAATAATCGTAGCTGAACACCTGGTTTTGCCCGAATACGTTGTTGACGCCCAGGACCCATACGGCAAACACTTTCGGGTTCTTTTTACCGATGTTGGGCAGGTAGTTCACGCTGAAACTGGTACTGTTATAGTTGATCGTTTTGCCCTTGTCGCTGATGATGTATTTATTAAGGCCGTTATCGTAATTGATGCGGTAATAAGGCCGGCCGCTGGCGAAATTGTAACTGAGGTTGAACTGCGTTTTCCAGTTCGTTACGAATTTTTTAAAAACGAAGGAAGCCGTATGCTCCGCGGCGAAGGGCGGCACGATGGAAACAGGGTAATTGAGGTATTGCCTTTTTGTGTCGAGGTACGAGTACGAAACCCAGTAGTCCACTTCTTTGATCGTTTTCTTATCCCTCCAGAATATTTCTATGCCTTTCGCGTAGCCGTAACCGTTGTTGTTGTTTGCCAGTTCGCGACCGGTGCCGGGACTTACGGCTGTTTGATAGAGATCGCTGTATTTTTTGTAGAACAGTTCGGTGCGGAACGTGCGCTGGCTGCCGATCTTCTGGTATTGCAGGATGTAATGCGCCGAGCGGGAATAGTCGAGCGAACTGCTCATGGGCAAATATTTTCTTTCGGGGTTCTGGTAAAAGATGCCATAGGCAAAGGAAGCCTGGCTGTTGTCGCGGAACTTGTAGGCCAGGGAAACCCGCGGCGCCATGTTCCATTTGTTTACGATGGCGGAATGTTCCACCCGGCTGCCGATCTTGGCTGCCAGGTCGTTGGTGAGGTAGATGTCCGTTTCGGCAAAGGCTGCAAACAGGTCATCTTTTACGGTTTCGGAGAATTTGGTGCCGTCGAATAACGTATAGGCGGAACGTTCGTCGCTGTGGAAATAATCGGCGCCAAAGCGAACGGCGCTTAAGCCTTTCAGTTTTTTTTCAAACACCGATCTTGCCTGCGCGTACCAGGCCCTGGTGTGCAGGTCGAAATTTTTAAGCGCGTAAAAGATCGGGCTGGTGATGACCTGCTTTTGGTTGTTCGCATCCACCAGCTGGTTACTGATGTCGTCCTTGTTGGTACTGAAACTTACGCTGTTCATCATCTTCCAGCCGTTGCCGATGTTCTCGCGCCAGCTCAGGTTTTGAAAAGTGTTCAGGTTCTGCAGTGAGAACTGGTTCTTCAGCGTTGCCGAATCGATGTCGGGCTTGCGAAAAGCAGTTAGGTTGCCGCTTACATATCCATAATATTTGATGATGCCGTTCTTCGTCCGGATGCGGAAGTTAGCGTCGCCCTGGTTAACCACCGGCACCCGGTAAAAATCCTGCTTTTGTTTGATCACGTTGAAGGCCAGCCACAGGTTGGTATAATTATAGGATACCCCCCAGGAAGACTTCTTATTTTTCGCCAGCTTCTGGATGCCGCCGCCCACGCCTACCACCGAAATGCCCAGGTCGGCCTCGGTCCTTTCCGGCAGGTCTTTGCTTTCCAGTACCAGGGCAGCCGACAATGCCTGTCCATACAAGGCCGAATAGCCGCCCGTGCTGAAAATGGTGCCTTTAAAAAGGAAAGGATTGAACCGTCCCCGGGTAGCGATGCCTGGCGTGCTGCTGTAAAAAAAGTTGTTGACCAGGTTGCCATCCATGTAGATCTTGCTTTCCGTTGCCGAACCGCCCCTTACGAACAGGCCCTCGCTTTCTCCTACCTGTTGCGTGCCGGGCAGGGATTTGAGTGCGCTGGTGATGTCGCCGTTGGCGCTGGGGGTGGTCACGATGTCGATGTCGGTTAAAACCGCGCCTTTTTTCTTGTCGCTCGCCTCGAAAGAGCCCGCCGAAATGATCACGGCCCGCATTTCTGTAATTTCTTCTTTCAAAGCAAGATTAAGGATGAGGGGTTTACCTGATATATTAATTTTTTCTTCTATAGTCTTATAGCCAATGATCGTTACTTCAATGATTTGTTCGCCCTTTTCCGTAGTGCTGAAGCTGTAATTCCCCAGGGAGTCGCTGGTCGTTCCATCGTAACTATTTTTAATATTAACGCTCGCCCCGGCTACCGGCCTGTTCTTGTTGTCGACCAGCTTCCCTGTAATATTTACCTGTGCTTCCGCAGAAAAAGCAATGAAAATCAGCAGGCTTGTAACGAAACATTTCATTTTCCTTTATTTGACACAAACGTAAAGTAGTTTATTTTATAAACCAAATTATTTTTTAGTAAATTTTTTATTTTTTCAGAAATTCCAGGCCATTTTTCTCATTTCCTGACCGCTTTAATTTATTGATTATTAATCATTTAAATCGGATGTTGCCTGCCTGGTCCTGGTTGACTAAGGCGGTTGAAACTTATTAACATCGCCTAAAATTTATTTTTTTATGTGGGGTAAAATTGTACTTTAGCAATAGAATTTAATGGGTTAGTAAGTACAAAGGGCTGTCAGAAATGACGGTCCTTTTACTTTTAAGCAACTCGTGTTTGAGAAAATGTTTTCTTATTCTTTTCAACTTCTATCTTATACTTTTCCTCTTTTATTTTTTAATTTATTACCGCGGTGTTCTTTTCAAAACTGTTCCCTGCAATTTTCATTCTTCCTAATTCGTAGTTTTGATTCATGAGTAAAACGAAGTCGGCTTTCTTTTGCCAGAACTGTGGATATGAAAGCGCCAAGTGGTTGGGTAAATGTCCTGCCTGTAATGAGTGGAATACTTTTGTTGAGGAAGTGATCGTAAAAGGCACCGACAAAAAACTAAAAGACGAGTGGGAAGATTTTAAAGGCAAAGGCCAGCGCGAAAAAACGATCGCACTCAGCGAGGTCAGCAGCGCCGAAGAAAAAAGGATCGTGACCCAGGATGCGGAACTCAACCGCGTACTCGGCGGCGGCATTGTTGCCGGCAGCATCGTACTCGTTGCCGGCGAACCGGGAATCGGCAAGTCCACTTTATTTTTACAGGATGCCCTGCAACTAAAAGACATCGTTACCCTATATATAAGTGGTGAAGAAAGCGAACAGCAGATCAAGATGCGCGCGGACCGGCTGGGCATCAGCAACGAAAATTTTTACCTCTTAACCGAAACCAATACGCAAACGATCTTCAAGGAAATAAAAAAACTAAAGCCGCAGTTGCTGATCGTGGATTCGATTCAAACATTACAATCGCCTTTCGTGGAAAGCGGCCCGGGAAGCATCAGCCAGATCCGCGAATCCGCCGCCGAGCTGCAACGTTTTGCCAAGGAAACGGGGACGCCGGTATTCCTCATCGGCCACATTACCAAAGACGGCAACATCGCCGGCCCGAAGATCCTGGAACACATGGTGGATACCGTGCTCCAGTTCGAGGGCGACCGCAACTATACCTACCGCATCCTGCGTACCATCAAGAACCGCTTTGGTTCTACCGCCGAACTTGGCATTTATGAAATGACGGGCGTGGGCATGCGCATGGTGAGCAATCCCTCCGAAATACTCATCACGCAAAAGGAAGACCAGCTCAGCGGCATCGCCATCGCTGCCACCATCGAGGGCATGCGGCCGTTGCTGATAGAGGGACAGGCGCTGGTAACGCAAAGTGTTTACGGCACGCCGCAACGTACGGTCACCGGTTTCGATCTGCGCCGTTTGCAATTATTGCTCGCCGTATTGGAAAAAAGAGGCGGCTTTCACTTCGGTACCAAAGATGTTTTTGTGAACATTGCCGGCGGTTTAAAGGTTGAAGATCCTTCGCTCGACCTGGCCATCGTGACCGCGTTGCTCAGCAGTTATGAAGATGTAGCGGTCAATCATTTGTATTGTTTCGCCGGCGAAGTAGGGTTGAGCGGCGAGATCAGGGCCGTGAACCGCATCGAGCAACGCATTGCCGAAGCCGAAAAATTAGGCTTTGAAAAGATCATCGTCAGTAAATACAACGCCAAATCGTTAAGCAAACTAAAATTCGATATTGAAGTAGTGCCGATGGGAAAGGTGGAGGAATTGTACCAGTACCTGTTTTAATATCGTGCCGCCGCTGCCTGGTCTTTGACCTGCAGCATGGGTTGAGGAAGGTTTAGAGGGTTTAGGGGTTAGATAGTTTAGTTTGATGGTGCCGCTATATTTAAGCCTCATTCAACCTGGAGAAATATTAAATATTACTTCTTCAATATTACATTCACAAAACCCAGGAGAAAAAAACATCATCCTACGTTGTATTTCCCCTTTTTATCCGCTGCCTGCATTCTACATTTAGGCATGCAATTCTTCAAAAACATTTTCGCCGATGCGTTACATTTATTTTACCCGCACGGCTGTAGTGGTTGCGGTTCCGATGTACTGGAAAACGGCAACCTGCTTTGCCTCCGGTGCCTCCATGATCTGCCGCATACCCGCTTCGCGCAACATGCCAACAACCCGGTGGAAAAATATTTCTGGGGACGGCTTCCCCTGCAGGCGGCGCACAGCGAATTTTATTTCGCCAAAGAGTCTTTGTTGCAGCACCTCATTCACCGGTTAAAATACAAGGGCGACCAGGAACTGGGTATGTACCTGGGTGAAATGATGGCCAACAGCCTGGTGAACGCGCACCGGTTCGGCAACATCGATGGACTGATCCCCTTACCCATGTTCCCCGCCAAGGAAAGAAAGCGCGGTTACAACCAGGCCACCGTTATTTGTAATGGCATGTCGCCTGTGATGAACCTGCCGGTTATCCATAACAATGTCATCCGCCGCCATGCCACCGAAACGCAAACGCGCAAGCACCGCACCGAACGGTGGGACAATGCAGCCGGCAGCTTCATGATCAATAAACCCGAACAGCTCATAGGCAAGCATTGGTTGCTGGTGGACGACGTGATCACCACCGGCGCCACGCTGGAAGCCTGCGGGCAAATGATGGCGCAACTGCCCGGCATTAAATTAAGCATCGCTACCCTGGCCCTCGCGGGCAAATAATTTGTGATTTGCAACGGGTAGTTTACATTTGAAGGATGAAAAAGAAAGCGACCGCTATCGAATTAAAGATCATCACCGGCTTTCTTTTATTGTGTGTTTTTTTCAGCGCCTGTAAAAAGGATTCTTTTATCGAAAGCAGCCAGGCTTTATTAAGTACGTCTGCCGATACATTAAAATACGATACCGTATTCACCAGCACCGGTTCGGTTACCAAATCTTTCAAGATATTCAACAACAACGATCAGAAATTAAGGCTGAGCAAAGTAAAGTTGATGGGGGGCGCCGCTTCCGCCTATAAAATGAACGTGGACGGCATGGCCACCACCGAAGCCAATAATATTGAGATCGCCGCCAACGACAGCATTTATGTATTCGTTTCTGTAACGGTAAATCCCAATGCCGCCAACCTGCCTTTTATTGTAAGCGATAGTATTTTGATCAATTACAACGGTAACAACCGCTACGTACAGTTACAATCTTTCGGGCAAAATGCGAACTTCCTCCGCAACCGCGTGCTCACCGGCAACGTGGTTTGGAACAATAGCTTACCATACGTCATCTTAGGTTCGATAAGGGTGGATACCACCGCTACCCTCACCATTCAACCCGGCTGCAGGATCTATTCCCATGCCGACGCGCCTTTCATCGTGGACGGTACGTTGATCGTGAACGGCACCAAAACGGACAGCGTGGTTTTTGCCGGCGACCGGCTCGATCCTGAATACCGTGACCTGCCCGCTTCCTGGCCCGGCATTTATTTTCGTGGCCAGAGTAAGAACAATGCATTTGTACACACGATCGTAAAAAATGCTTACCAGGCCATTGTTACCGAACAACCTTCTATCAACGCCAACCCCAAGTTGCGCATCAGCCGCTCTATCATCGACAATGCCTACGACGCAGGCATTTTGGCCGTGAACAGCAGCCTGCAAATGGACAATACCCTCATCAGCAATTGCGGCAGCAACATCACGCTTACTTACGGTGGCGACTATACGCTTACGCATTGCACGGTGGCCAGCTTTTCCAACCTGTACCTGCTGCACAAGGAGCCGGTACTGTTCGTCAGCAATTCAGCTTTTGTAAACGGCAACCCTGTTACCGCCAACCTCAATGCCCTTTTCCGCAACTGCATTTTCTGGGGCGATGCCGGCGCCGTGAACGACGAGGTACAGGTGAGCAAACAGGGTAGCAATACATTCGCCGTTACTTTCCAGAACAACCTGTACCGCAACAATGCCGATCCCGCCAACAGCACGCTGGCCGGCAATATAAAAAACATCGACCCTGCTTTTGACAGCATCGATGTAAGCAAACGCATTTTCAATTTCAGGATCACTAAAAATCCTGCCGCGCCGGGCATCAATACGGGTGTAGTCACCGGCTTTTTACTGGACCTGGACGATAAAACCCGGCATGTTGGCCTGCCGGATATGGGCGCTTACGAAAGGCAATAGCTTTGTGGTATGAAACTTGCCGCTGAACAAATCCATTCATTTTTCGTTATTAAATAAACTACCATCATGATCAAGTCAATTGCAGGCGCCGCTATCATTTCGTTAGCCGTGCTTACCGCTCCATCAACCATAAAGGCGCAAACCACAGATACGAAAGCTACCGCCAGCATTTATAATTATAAAGTAACCACGCTCGATGGCAAAACGATCGACTTTGCCGCTTTCAAAGGAAAGAAGATACTGGTGGTGAATACGGCCAGCGCCTGTGGCTATACTAAGCAATACGCTGGTTTACAGGAATTGTACAATAAATACCAGGATAAACTGGTAGTGGTTGGTTTCCCTGCCAATAATTTTGGCGGACAGGAACCCGGCAGCAACGATGACATACAAACTTTTTGTAAAAAGAATTACGGCGTTACCTTCCCCATGGCCGCCAAAGTATCCGTTAAAGGAAAAGACATAGAACCCATTTACGAATGGCTTACCCTGAAATCCATGAACGGTGTACTGGACACCGACATCAAATGGAACTTCGGTAAATTTCTAATCGATGAGAATGGGCAACTGGTGGCTTATTTTCCGAGCAAGACGGAGCCGATGAGTACGGAGATTACGAGTAAGCTGTAATTGGAATAAAAATATTACCGAAAGGGAACACAATCATTTTGTTGTGTTCCCTTTTTTTATTAATTTTATGAAATCTATATATCTTGAGTTAAAACCGGATTTACCCAATTTGCTGAGTTTCTACAAATAGCACCTATTAATAAATAAGTGCATAATAGAAATTTGTAATTATTTAATTCAGCAAAATGATACCAACATTTAAAAAATCAGGATTATTGCCAGCCGGCATACATACTGCATCGTGGGAAGAATTGGAAGAAAGATTTGCAACCAATCGTTACAGGCAAAAACTATTTGAAGGCTTAAAAAAAGGTTTAAAAGTGTTGCACGATTTTGGTTGTCATGAAGTGTACATCGATGGCAGCTTTGTTACCGATAAAACCAATCCCGGCGACATCGATGTATGTTACAATAATATGTACATGGACCTGGCGGGATTGAAAAAAGAATGCCCGGAGTTTTTTGACTCTATAAAAGGCAACTACCGGCAAAGAAAGAAATTCGGTTGTGAGTTTTATGCATACAACAGCTTCGATACCTTCATCGTCGATTTCTTTTCGTTCAGCAGGAATGGCGAAGCAAAGGGTTTGGTGAAACTTAAAACAGGCGAGATTATCAATGATCAAAAACGAAAAACAATATAATATCTCGAAGAAAAAACTGGCAGAATTGCGCGAAGTGATTGCCAAAGAAAAACCGTTGGCCGCTAAATCCCTGGAGAAAGAAAGCTATGTGGCCTCTCTTTCAAATATTGAAAATGTATTGGAAGAAGAAGTTGCCCAATATGAAAAAATTAAAAACAAGGGCATTTCTTTTAGAAAGAAGATCAACATCGCCCAATTGCCTGATATCCTGATAGAATATAAAATATCTAAAAAACTTTCTCAAAAAGATTTTTCCGCCATCCTCGGCATCAAAGAGCAACAGTTGCAACGCTATGAAGCAGAGCATTATGCTTCCTTAAGCTTTAAACGCCTCCTCTCCTTTTTCGAAAAAACAGATCTTCGGATTACTTTGGCAATAGAAAATCCTTAAGGCCGGTTATCTTTGCAGCCTTGCAATTCCAATCCATCATCGGACAGGCCGGCAGCAAAGAAAAGTTGGCGGAAATGGTACAGCACAACCGGCTGAGCCATGCCCTGCTGCTGTTGGGCAAAGAAGGCAGCGGTGCCCTGTCGCTCGCAATGGCTTTCGCCCAATACATCGTTTGCGAAAAAGTAAACGGTAAAATAAGCGCCACCCCCGAACCATCGCTGTTCGGCGATCCCGAACCGG
>Ga0247804_10001439_pt1 | contig 11075 bp, 10 predicted proteins | sample UWRJL029104C1_FD_181142 | JGI IMG/M metagenome (GOLD analysis project Ga0247804, IMG submission 181142) | Plant litter microbial communities from Arlington Agricultural Research Station in Wisconsin, United States - UWRJ-L029-104C-1 | ecosystem: Environmental > Terrestrial > Plant litter >...
GGTCGTTTTGGTTGATCGAGCACCAGCAGATTTATTTACTGATGTCTTTTTATTTGTCGTAGCGGCTTTTTTAGTAGCCATATGCTTCCCTCCTTATAGTCAACATGGTTACAGTATAGCATAAACGGCAAGTGCACAATGTGATATAGCTGATGTATAGTAGAGGTATATGGCACTATTTGTACGACAAGATGAAAACAGATCAGAATTACAGCAGCGACTCGCAACTGAACTTCAAGACCGAGCCCGGAAAAAAGCCGAAGAGGCTGAACTTCCAGACGGCGTAACAGACTCGCAGTTTATTAAAGGAACAAAAGAAGCTTCAAGTTTATTATGGCTTTGGATCGTCGTTGGTCTTTTAGCAGTAGTCGCTGCTATCATCGTTATTATTAATACGGCAAGGTAATGAAAAGCTGTATAACGGCTTACGGAGCCACGCTTTTTAGCGTATAATAACCACTAGTTATGCCAAGTCATGATTTAGATTCTGTACGACTGCAACTTTTGGAGCGGGTAAAAACAAGCGATACACCTCGTGATATTCTTCGTGCACCTGAATTTAAGGATCTTTATAGTGCAATTGGTTCACTTTCGCCTGAAGAAAAGGGTCCATATGGAAAAGCTGTTAACGAACTGAAGCAAGCGGTTGAAGCCGCGGTTGAGGCGCGCGTCGATGAACTAGAAAGTGGCGATATTGAATTACTAGACGTAACGGCTCCTTGGGACACTAAGGGATCACGCCCTACGTTCTTACCGACCAATGAAGGTTCGGCACATCCATTGACAACTGAACTCACAAACGTGATCGATATTTTTACGCGCATGGGATTTGAGGCAATTGAATCTCGTCAAATCGATGATGATTATCATATGTTTGGTGCATTGAACTTCCCTGAAAATCACCCAGCTCGTGATGGCTACGATACCTTCCGTACTGAAGAAGGATTTATTCCACCTGCACACACCAGTACTATGCAAAACCGTATTTTAAAAGCCGGTAAAGACAAACTCGAAGCTGGTGGGCAAATTGCTGCCGTTAGTTATGGCCGTGTCTTCCGTAACGAAGACGTTGACGCAACGCATGAACATACGTTCTATCAAGTTGAAGGTGTTTTCGTCAGTAAAAATGCGACACTTGGCGACATGCTCGGAACACTTCGAAGCTTCTTTGAAGTCTATTACGGACAAACACTTCGCATTAAAACGCAACCGGCGTATTTCCCATTCGTCGAGCCTGGCCTTGAATTTGCGATTGAAAAACCTGCAGCCCTTGGCGGTAAACCAGGTGAGTGGCTTGAGATGCTTGGGTGTGGCATGATTCATCCGAACGTTCTTCGTGAAGCAGGGATCGACCCTTCTCAGTACCGCGGCTTTGCCTGGGGTGGTGGTGTAGAGCGCCTTGTGATGTTGAAGTACGGTATCGAAGATCTTCGTCACTTTGAATCAGCTAAACTTAATTTCTTGAGGAAGTTCGCATGATCATTTCCGTAAACTGGTTGAAAAAATTTACCGACATTGATGTTTCAATCGATGAACTTGTTGAGCTAATCGGCGCACGCTTAGTTGAAATTGAGAGTGTCGAAAATCTTGGTGAAAAATACAAAGACGTCGTTGTCGTTAAGGTTGTTGAGTGTAGCCCAGTGCCAGACTCTGATCACCTCAATCTTACGAAGGTTGATGACGGTGGTAAACTACAAAATGTTGAACGCGACGAAAACGGCATGATACAAGTAGTTTGTGGCGCACCAAATGTAACCGTCGGAATGTTAGCTGCTTGGTTACCGCCTGAAAGTATTGTTCCTGAAACATTTGGGACGAAAGATCCATTTGTCTTGGGGGCGCGTGAGCTGCGCGGCTACATGAGTAACGGAATGCTTGCAAGCGTTAAAGAACTTGCACTCGGCGAAGACCATAACGGTATTCTTTCTATCGATAAAGATGCTGAACCTGGAGCGAGTTTCGCAGAATTGTATGAACTAAACGATTACCTTCTTGATATTGAAAACAAATCACTCACACACCGCCCAGACGCTTTCGGTATTATTGGTTTTGCGCGTGAAGTCGCCGGCATTCAAGGGAAGGCATTTACTACCCCGGCGTGGCTTGATGTTATTAATCCTGAAGTAACCAGTAGTAAAGCGGTTGAAACTCCATCAATTACTATTGATGACCCAGATCTTTCGGGACGATTCCAGGCAATTGTGCTTTCTGATGTGTCTGAATCTTCACAGTCTCCTGTTGAAATTCAAACATATCTTTCACGAAGCGGTATTCGACCAATTAGCGCAGTTGTAGATGTCACGAATTACATGCTGTTACTTGCTGGGCGCCCGCTACATGCCTTTGACTATGACAAATTACTTGCTGTAAATGATGGCAAGATTGATATTCATGTTCGCTCTGGACGTGAAGGCGAAACACTTGCACTGCTGAACGATAAAACAATCAATATTAGTACTGATGACATCGTGGTTGCCAATGGCGATGTTGCAGTCAGTCTTGCGGGTGCAATGGGTGGTGCTTCCACTGAAGTCGATGCGAGTACTAAGCGTATTCTTATTGAGTCAGCAACTTTCAACCTATATAAACTGCGTGCGGTCCAGATGCGTCACGGAATCTTTAGTGAATCAATTACACGTTTAACAAAGGGAATTCCTGCGCCACTTGGTGCACCGGTTCTTGTGGAAGCGGCAAAGATGATTGGTCAATTTGCTGGTGGTGTTATTGCAAGTGATGTTGCCGATGCATATCCTGGCAAGCAAGAGCCTATTGTCGTATCGATACATGAATCTATCGTGAACGAAACACTCGGAACACAATTTAGTGCTGCTGACATCCAACAGCTCCTTGAAAATGTTGAATTCGACGTTGAAGTTGAAGGAACTGCTATTCACGTAACCGTACCTTACTGGCGTAACGATATTCATATTACCGAAGATCTTATCGAAGAAGTCGGGCGACTAAGCGGATTTGATTCAATTAATCCCGTACTTCCAAGTCGTGACTTTACTGCAGTTCGTCCAGCCGATTTCGACATCCTTCGCGCAAAGGTTCGCGGGCTTCTTGTTCGTGCGGGTGCAAATGAAGTCTTAACATACAGCTTTATTCACGGCGACATTATGCGTAAAGCTGGACAAAACCCTGATACTGCATACAAGCTTACTAATAGCATTAGTCCTGACTTGCAATATTACCGACAGAGTATTGTCCCAAGTCTGCTTGCGAATATTCATCCAAACAGTAAAGCCGGCTATGATCACTTTGCGATCTTTGAGTTAAATAAATTTCACACAAAACTTGCCGGTGTCACCGAAGAAAACGTACCGAAAGAACTTGATGGAATTGGATTTGTTGTTGCTGCAGGTAAAAAAGCGAGCAGCGCCGCCTTCTATGAAGCAAAATACTACCTTGATTACATTGCGACCGAACTTGGGCTTGAGTTTGCCTATGAACCACTCGAAGCGGATGCAGATTATCCTGTCACGCAACCATTTGAACCAAAACGAAGTGCGCGCGTATGGGATGCAAAAACTCGTGAACGAATTGGCGTGATTGGTGAATTCAAAAAGTCTGTCCAAAAAGCCTTCAAGCTTTCTGATAATGTTGCTGGATTTGAAGTTTCACCGGTTTCGCTTTTGAAATTAACCAGTACGCTTGAAACAAGCTATGAACCACTAAGTAAGTATCCTGGAACAGACCGTGATGTTTCCTTTCAGGTTGCAAGTGATGTGACATACCAGCAGGTATACGACGCGGCAAAGAGTGCACTTAACTCGGATGAGTCAAATATCCGAATCACTATAAAGCCACTCGACATTTATGCACCAGACTCTGGTGAAACAAAAAACATTACGCTAAGGTTTACCCTTGGTTCGTACGAGAAAACCTTAACGGGTGATGAGATAAATAAAGTAATGGCCGATGTGACCGATAAAGTAACGACCGCGACAAACGGAAAGGTAGTGTAATGGCAACAACAACAGCACAACAAATTGGAATTTGGATTATCGCAGTAGTACTTACTGTAGGAACTATTGGATCATTTATCGTATTGATCTTGGCGAATGATAACAATGCAAAAGATAGTTCAACTGCGCAGGTAGACTACGAAAAGCAATTAGAAGAATACACAAAGCAGCAAAAAGCAGCCGCAGAAGCGAATGCGGCAAACTCAATTGCGCTAAGCGGATACAGTGCGGCACCATTTGATGCAGCGTCTGTGACGGCACTGAGCAAAGAAATTCTTGCAGCCGGTACAGGCGATGAAGTAAAATCGACAGATTCAATCAACGCCAGTTATTTTGGCTGGACAAGTGATGGAAAGATCTTTGATAGTTCTACAAAGAAAGACACAAATACTGATACACCAGTGACGTTCTCTCTTGGTTCAGTAATTAAGGGTTGGACTGATGGACTTGCTGGTCAGCGCGTGGGAAGTACGGTGAAACTTACGATCCCTGCCGACCAAGCGTACGGCGCATCTGGATCTGGAACAATCCCAGCGAATGCACCACTGGTGTTTATCGTCAAAATTAATTCAATCGAAACAGCACAATAAATTTTTAGCGTAAGTGGTATACTATATTTAGTATAGGAATAAGGAGAATGGGGAAAAGTATGGATAATTCAGTTAAAGAAGTCGTCATGGTGGGTGCTGGTCCAAGCGCTCTTGCGGCCGCAATCTATACTACTCGTGAAGATATCGACACAACACTATATGAAAAAAGTGCAATCGGTGGCCTTGCGGCTATTACGGATATCGTTGATAACTATCCGGGATTCCCTGAGGGTATCGAAGGATTGACCCTTGCTGGTCACCTTGAAAAGCAAGCTGAACGATTTGGTGCGCATATTGAATATGGAGACGTTACTTCATTAAAAGACGCAGGTGACTACAAGTCTCTCGTTATTGATGGTGCTGAAGTAAAAGCAAAAGTAGTACTCATTGCTACTGGAAGTGATTACAAGAAAATTGGTGTTCCAGGTGAAGCCGAGCTATATGGACGAGGAGTACATTACTGTGCAACCTGTGACGGGGCTTTCTATCGTGATAAAAAGTTGGTGGTTATTGGTGGAGGAAACTCTGGATTCCAAGAAGCGTTATTCTTAACGCGCTACGCATCGCATATTGACCTACTCGTTCGAAGCAAAGTCAGTGCCAGTGACGTCTTGCAACATGACATGCAAAAATTTGTTGATGAAGGAAAAGTAACAATTCACCTGCAGACAACGACCGAAGAAATTGTTGCCTCTGAAGGACGCGTGACTGCAGTAAATGCAATTAAGGCAAATGAGCCTGTAACCTTTGTAACCGACGGTGTCTTCGTATTCGTCGGACTTCTTCCTAATACGCAGTTCCTTGAAGGAAGTGGCATTGAACTTGATGAACGTGGGCTTATTAAGACTGACGAGCACCTTCGTACAAATATGAAGGGTGTATTCGCGAGTGGTGACGTTCGTAGCGGTGCTACTATGCAAATCGCCAGCGCGGTAGGTGAAGGTGCATCAGCTGCACTTTCAATTCGTGAATACCTTGAAGACTATAACCGCGACCCATCGCTCGCGGCTTAGTATTTTCTACTTTACGTATTTTTTGTAGAAAGATTCCAGCTGAGAAATAATTTTTGTGTCTGAAGTTTCAAGCGCAATCTCTCTGGTACCAAATAGCACACCGGTATACGCAAAGTTGTGTGAACCGGTAATCGCAACTTTAGAACCGTCTTCCATCGTAAAGATAATAAACTTTGCATGGAGGTACGGTTCTTTTTTGTATAAGGATTTAAATCCGCTTGTCAGCATGCTCATTCGGATGAGTGTTTTGTTTAATGTATCGGCCTGCTCGGGGCGGTTAAAATAAAGTTCTGTCGATTTCTGCTTGAAAATACGTGCGAGTTTTCCAGTAGGGCAGTACTGCGATACAAAAAGAATATGTGTCGATTCTTTAGCAAGTTCGCAAGCTCGGCGATAAATAACAGAATGTGCAACAATACCGCCGTCAAATAAAACAGAATTTCCTTCTAATTCGTACGTAACACTCGGGTAATTTGTGGACGTTCGTTCAGCTTTGCCGATGCGATTTTGTTCATGTACTAAACGATCGGCAAGACGAGTATTTTCAAGGCGGAACATATAGTCGGCGTTTTCTGAAACGCCACCTTGATACATATTCACCCCACCAAAGACAAAACAGGTATCATCAATCACGCACCATTTCGTGTGGGTACGTCCGCTCCATAAGGTAACGCGACTACGACCAAGCCACAAAAATTTTACGCCAGCTGCTTTGAGAGTTTTTACCATCAAATTCACATCTTTTACACCAGGGCTATAATATTTGAGTGGTAAAAAACCACCACTGACTTCACCGAAAGTGAATATATCTGCAGTGACAACTACTGTGACGCCACGCTTGGCTGCCGCTTCGATGGCTGCAATTAATTCATGCGTCGCGGGGTGATCGGCAATCACCATCGAAATTAAATACACACGCTTTTCAGCTTTGCTTACTAGTTCAGTAGCCTGCTTGACGTAATCGGGCGGCAACACTAATTGCATGTTCATTACGTCCAATTATAGACTGTTCGGTGCTTTCTGGCGCATATTCAGGTAAAAACTGATAAAATACAGGTAATAGAAATAGGAGAACATGATGGCAGACTTTAACAAAATCTTAACACCTGGTGATATCGACAATGGCATCGCGAATGTAGTAATTGAAATCCCAACCGGCAGCAGTAATAAAATTGAATGGAATCGTGATCTTGCGACTTTCCAGCTTGACCGTGCTGAACCGACTATTTTCGGTAAACCAACGAATTATGGGTTTATTCCACAAACACTCGATGAAGACGGCGATGAACTTGACGCACTGGTTATTACCAGCGAACCACTTCCTACTGGTGTATTCCTTGAAGCAAAAATTATTGGTGTGATGAAATTTGTCGATGACGGCGAAGTAGATGACAAGATTGTCTTTGTTCCTGCCGACGACCGCAACACTGGAAACGCAATCAATTCACTCGAAGATCTTCCAAAGCAACTTTTGAATCAGATTGAATTCCACTTCAATCACTACAAAGATTTAAAGAAAGCTGGAACAACAGTTGTCCAAAGCTGGGGTGATGTCGAAGAAGCAAAAGCAGTCATCCACGAATCTATCGAGCGCTGGAACAGTAAGTAATGACATCCGATAGCCAAGAGGTTATCGCTGCACAGGCGCTGGTCGTCGATGTATTTAAGGGCTTTCGCGAAGAACTTCTGAGTGTATTTGGTAAGATTGAACATACCAATAAACCCGATCATTCACCGGTTACCATCTACGATGTAAAAGTCGAAGAGGCTTTGAAAGCTGCACTTGCAGAATCTTTCCCCGATATGGGATTTGAAGGTGAAGAGACGGGTACTTCTGGAAATCGTGACACGTATTGGTTAGTTGATCCGATTGATGGAACAACGAGTTTTATCCGTGGGCTACCGTTTAGCACAAACATGGCCGCACTTGTCCATGACGGAGAGGTTATCGCTTCAGTTATTTATGACTTTTTGAATGACGTTTTGTACACGGCTTTAAAGGGCAAGGGTGCCTTTAAGAACGGAGAGCAAATTCATTTGAACGTCTCTCGTGCAGAAGGTAACATGTTTATCTATTCAATGACGCGGCAGAAGTTTGGACATATCCAAGAAGCACTCGGTGAGTTAAAAATGCGCGCTATGTTACCGCTTGGCGCATCAGGACATTCGTATGCCATGCTCGCTGAAGGCAAAATTGATGGTCTGGTAAATCTTCGCTATAACAATAAAGGCCTTCATGATAATGCACCTGGCGTCTTGCTTGCCGAAGAAGCCGGTGCGGTGATGTTACCATATGATGATAAGTTGGGTGTATATCGAAGTCAGTTTATTATTGGTACGCCTACAGTCGTTGATCTGATTGAGAAAAGCGGACTCATTTAACGTAACACTGCAATCATTGCGTGGTCACCATCAATATCTCGGTGACCTTTGAGAAATTCGCTATATGAGAAGTAGTTTTTATCCTTGTCGGTTTCGATAGGGTTATCAATAATGTTATCTTTTAAGATTCCTGCTGTGTTCAGCTGTTCAAAGGTGACTTCTTTCATGCCTTTATTGTCGAGTGCCCAAATAGGGTAGATATCTTTGCCGGGTGCAGGACTGAGCCATACTTTAATATCCTTAGGTACAGTTCCGTAATTTTTAGTGAGGTACTGCACAAATTTGATACCACCTTGTTGTTCCAGGCTATGCCGGCCGAGGTGTGCAAGGCCTAGAACTCCGTGAATGGGATCGTAAAATGTAGCGCCGACACAATCAGCAAGCGGGAGGAATAATGCGTGACCAACTGTAGTGGTTACCAGGGCATCATGTGCTGTCGGAGCAGTGAAGTACATACCGTCTGATTTCATCTTTTCAGATACTTCGCCGTAGCGACAAAAATCATTAAGCGTAAAATCAAAAGTTACTTCCACGCGAGTTGTATGATCAATATCTATGTCATGTAGCGCGAGAAATTTTTTACGATTGTCGACAACTGTAGGATCGGTAGGATTTTCACGGTTGAACATACTGCCGTCAGCTACGGTCGAAATGGCAACCAGCGCGTCCATTATTTCTCTTTTTTCTGCATCGTCTTGTTGCGGATAATAGCCGCCGCGTGACTAATACCTGCAATAATACCAAGCTGACGAAGCTGGGCACGCAGTTTGTTGCGCGCATGAGTAGTGGTTACTTGGTCGAGCCAGGCTTGCTTCGGTGAACTATTCTTTTTTGTCATGACTTCAACAATGTCGCCATTATGGAGTGGTTCGTTGAATGGACGAATATTTCCATTTACGCGGAAACCGTAGGCATGTTTGCCAATATCGCTGTGCACAAGGTAGGCGAAGTCGAGCGGCAGTGCGCCTTCAGGTAAGTTATAAATGTCACCTTTTGGTGAGTACACGAAGATACGGTCACCAAATAGATCGACGTTTAATTGATCGGCAGTAATGTCTTCGCCACTGCGAAGCTTATCGGCAACTTCTTGTAATTGATTGATCCATTGCATGTGTGCTGGAAGGATCGCGCTTTTCTTGCCACGAGTGTAGTCTTTTGAGCCCTTTTGTTCGTGGTAATGGAAACTTGCCGCGAGTCCCCGTTCAGCAAACTCGTGCATCTCGTAGGTGCGAATTTGGAATTCAACAATTTGTTTTGTTGGAGTAATTACTGTGGTGTGGAGACTTTGGTATCCATTCGGTTTAGGAACGGCAATGTAATCTTTAATACGAGCAATCATTGGCTGGTAGAGCGAGTGCAGGACACCAAGGACGCGGTAACAGTCTTCTTTTGTCTCAACAATGATACGGAGTGCCATCAGGTCGTAGATGTCATCAATGCTTCCATTTTTACTGAGCTTTTTATGCAAACTATAGACACTTTTCACGCGACCATTAATTTCAAACTCTACTTTTTCACGACGAAGTGCTTTTTCAATCTCGTCACGAACAATACCAAGTTTTCGAGTACTTTTGCCGAGCCGTTTTCGTATAAGGTTTTGAAGTTTTTTAAATTCTGTCGGATCAAGGTAACTAAAAGCGAGTTCCTCGATTTCCATACGAACACGACCCATACCAAGTCGATCGGCCATTGGTCCGAAAACTTCGAGGCTTTCGCGGGCAATCTTTACCTGCTTTTCTGCCGGCATATGTTGAAGGGTTTGCAGGTTATGGAGGCGATCGGCAAGTTTAATAATAATAACGCGCACGTCTTGGCCGACGGCAATCAAAAGTTTTGAAAGGTTATCTTTAGTCTGCGGGAGATACTCGGCAAGGTCTTGCATCCCCGCACGTGCCTGAGAGACTTTGGTGACGCCATCAACTAAAAAGGCGACATCTTTACCGAAAAGAGTTTCGAGTTGCTCGAGGGTCGTGTCAGTGTCTTCGACGGTATCATGTAGGACACCAGCAAGAACGCTATCGATGTCCATACCCCAGTCAATGAGCGTACCAGCAACTGAAAGCGGGTGAATAATATAGGGCTCACCACTTTTACGTTTCTGACCTTCGTGAGCCTTCGTCGCAATTGTAATAGCATGCTCAAGCTCGAGGATTTGATTCTCTTCGTAATGTGGACTGGCTTTCTCGAGTAGTTCGCTCTTTTTCATAGCCTTATTAGTATACGGAGAATAGTATTTTTTGTCAGTATTTCTTTAGCTTCAGCTAGTTGAGGCATTTCTTTGACATTGCAAAACCAGTGTATATACTAAAGAGGTTATGATTATTGGCTTAAGTGCGAAAGCAGGGGGATAAGGTCAAGATGAGCAAGACAAAAATAGGAATTAACGGGTTCGGCCGTATTGGAAGGAATGCATTTAAAATTGCATTCGACCGTAGCGATTTAGAAATTATCGCGATTAACGACCTTACTGATACAAAGACGCTTGCATACTTGTTGCAGCACGACAGCAACTACGGCGCGTACAAGCACGTTGTTGGCTACGATGACACAGGTATCATTGTCGACGGACACCACGTCAAAGTTCTTGCAGAAAAAGACCCTGCAGCACTTCCATGGGGCGACCTTGGGGTAGAAATCGTTATCGAATCTACTGGTCGCTTTACTGAAAAAGAAAAAGCTGAACTTCACATTACTGCTGGTGCAAAGCGTGTTGTTATTAGTGGTCCATCAAAGAGTGACGGTGTTGATACTATCGTTCTTGGTGCAAATGAAGACAAGATTGAAGGCGCTTCAGTGATTATTAGCAACGCAAGTTGTACGACTAACTCACTTGGTGCAGTTATGGCGATCCTTGATGGTGAATTTGGTGTTGAGAAGTCACTCCTTACGACCGTTCACAGCTACACTGCAAGTCAGGCGATTCAGGATGCTCCTTCAAAGGATCTTCGTGAAGGACGTAACGCTGCTGAAAACATCGTTCCAACCTCTACTGGTGCGGCGATTGCAGTAACAAAGACACTTCCTCAACTAGAAGGTAAATTCGACGGACTCAGTATCCGTGTCCCAACCCCAGTTGTTTCAATCAGTGACGTGACTGTTCTTCTTGGACGTGATGCAACTGT
>Ga0247804_10001441_pt1 | contig 11059 bp, 9 predicted proteins | sample UWRJL029104C1_FD_181142 | JGI IMG/M metagenome (GOLD analysis project Ga0247804, IMG submission 181142) | Plant litter microbial communities from Arlington Agricultural Research Station in Wisconsin, United States - UWRJ-L029-104C-1 | ecosystem: Environmental > Terrestrial > Plant litter >...
TTCTCTGACTACTACTTCGAAACGGCAAGCTCCATGATCCAATGCTGAGCCTGTTACCGGCTGCTCGTCCCTTGACCATAGTTCTGGGTTGCTCTTGACTCGTCGGTTCGCTAGCTGCTGCTCGTATGAAGTAGTTGATGGCTAGCTACTACGCGGGAACGCAGGAGACCAGGAACTTGGGATTGCAAGCGGAGGCAGACGGCCCAAATACTAAATGAATTGCCCAAACTCAACTTGGGATTTCCTCGTCTATTTACCATCAGACCAGGGTATCATCCACGATAGGCTCAATGGGATTCTGCAGCATTACGCTAGCAGGGGTGAACCAATAAGTGATGACCTGACGCTTATGAGCCAGATACTCGGGATATGTATAAACTCACATTGCGCAACCTGAACTTGATACCCAGGATCAAACGTCCCCAGTGCCGTTAGAGCTAGGATCCAGGGCAATATACCCAGAAGTATCAGCTATGATGGAAAGAATGGAGCATACCAATTTCCTGAATCTGTTGTTCCACTCGGCGCGCTGTAACGGTAAGCACCCAAGCCCAGGTCTTGGGAATAATGCCAGCGCTGCATGTCGGAAATTGTGTGATCAGACATTGCTTGAGTGGGCCGACTTGAGCCATTAAAGTATGGATTGGCCCGCCACATAATTGCTGATGTCAAAACCCTATACAGAATATTGCTGGGACTGCTTGCTTTCGTGGGAATCAAGTTGGATCCAGAACCGACAATCTAAGTAATGATGAGATCAAATCCAACAGATCGGCTATTCGGAATGTTTCAGGCGAGATTCCTGCGAAATGTTGGTGAGCACTTTCCTCACACCCCCCACATCAGCACCTTATCGGGGATATAGATGCAATTACAGGCCAACCCTGTCACCACCCTCCCAAAAACAAAGTCTCCCAAGTGCCAAACATCGACAATAGCATATAGATGTATGGGAATTTTATAAAGGGGTAAGCAATAGTAATCCTCGGGCGGCCCGCTCGCATAGATGGTACCGGTCGGCTATAAGGTAAGAAGTTACTCGGGATGGAATCAATGATTGGCATTCCTCCAAGCCTCGATTTTTCAGCTCGTAGAGCAAAAGGCAGACGCCATTATGCACAATTTGATAGCATTTCAACTTACGTGACACATGTTCCGGTGAACGTGTCGAGGAGTCCTCCACTGCCAGGAACGGTAAAATTTGCAGGAAACGCGGTGTGGAAATAGGAAAACCTTGGTTTCTAAGTATATTTGATGAAGACCTTAATCAATAAATGGTGATATATTCAACAACCCAGCTAACAAATATCCCAAATCCACGCAAAAATGCATCCCAGATATCTAACAACCATAGCCGTGACTGTGTGGCTCCTAAACTCCCAATGCTCCATTCGTAAATCATAATAACATGAGCTTTGATGCTCTGCCCTTACATAACAACTACACCTGGGCCAGGCTTTTGCCCAGTTATAATGTGCAAAGGCATATAGCTATGAACCCAAGTATCCTTATATGCTTTTCGAACTTCAATCAACCAGACCTCCACTTGCTCCCTGGTCCAACCTAAACCACGGGTGAGCGGCCCAATTGCAATTGGCTGCAACCCTATCTCAAGAATTGTCCGCCAATACAAACCGACCATTTTCAACACTTTATTCTTGGGCCAAGTGCCGATCGGGACGTGGAATATCCGAGTGCTTACGTTGACAAAGCCCGCGGCTCGCATCATATCGGCGAGCAGCAGAGTAGCGTTAAAATTTACACCGAGGACGGCCAGTGCTTCTATGATTAAACCCCAATATTCGGTGACTGGGTGTTTGTCGGGCATACTGCCATCGTGGCAGTATGGGTAATGGTGGATTTCTTGTAATTCAAGCCATCCTCCTGGTTTTAGATGTCTTCCATCTGTTAGCGAATTGTCTGCGATGAATTTAGAGAACATCCATACTGTAATACCCTCTCCATCAGCTTTGGCCAGTTTTTGATCGCCATAACAGTATGCCTTGCATGGACATAGTCGTAATGATCCAATGGTCGTAACCAAGGACTCTCGACATCATCGACCATGAATTGGACATTCGGCGGAACCCATTCTGGTTGGATAGGACTTAGATCGACACCCATAACATTAGCTGCTGGATATAAATCTCCCACTATTTAATGCATTAGATATATGTAGACCAGATAGTTTTGATGTTCAAAGAGAGGAAGGGGTGATGGGTATGCTGACTTTCGATGGCCCAAATACCTGTTCCTGTTCCCATATCCAAAATATTCTGTGCTCCTTCCCCAATTGGGGCAAAATGAAGGCGTTGACACAGATTAACTACCATTGCATGTTTCATATCTTCACGTCTGCACGGAGTAAATTAGTACCGTGTGGTGTTAATCCAAAGACCACTTACTCCTGCTCACTATCGTCATTTGGAAAGTTGTAAGAGCCTTCCCTGAATTTGTGGTATCGCCTTCCATTCTCAAAGGTGAAATTCCTCACACTACTCGAAATCGAGGTCGACGAAGAACCACCCGAATCACTTCCATATCCAGATTCGCCTGCGTCGCTGACGGACGCCGTGTCTGAAGAGTCAATCTCTATCTGGTTCTGCGCCTGAACAGCAGCATCCTCATTCTCAGTGGGAGAAGCGATTTCTATATTCGGAGACGGAGGTTTTGATTTTGGCAGAGCGACTGCGTCTGTATGGATTGGAGACAAAGGCTCCGATACTGATTTAGAAGCCAGCCATGCAGGCTTTGGAGGTACCGGCGGAGGTGGGCTTTTCGCAGATGTCGTCGCTACTGATACCGCGGAGTCATTAGGTGAACTGGCCATGGTTGTATAAAACCAGCACCGGTGGTCACCTCAGCAATAATATATGGCGACGTCGTGGTGGAGACCGAGATCGCATCTCAGGGACTATGCCATAGGAGGCGTTCGGGGTTTAAGTGGTGCAGAACGAAGACGGATGGATTAATACTGGTGTGGGAAGATGGAAATACGTTGGACCAGGTCCAGTGTATCTGTCAGAAGCTGCTAAGCATGATTGGGCATAGTTGAGTTAGCTTTAAGCCTCGGCAGCCAGTGTAGCCTTTGCTTAGTGCCCGTTCCCGGGTGTCTTTTCTCATTTGCCATTTGCTCACATCCACATAGCGCCCAAAAATTAATATCTATGACCCCATTGATTGCTGAAGTCTGCCTTTGCTTTTGCATATACAGCTGGCCGGTCGCATGATGATGCTAATGTGCAATGTAACAACTGACAGAAGCCTGTCAAGGGTCAATCAACATGTGCGTCAGAGCTAGGGGGCTCCTTGAAAAGTGCCGGTGACAACCCTGTTAAGTTGCTATCGATCCCAAACCCACACAAAGTATACAGTGTCGGTTGATCTGTATTTCCAATTGCCCCATGGCGGCGCATTCAGAAAAGCGATTCTATTCAATGCTTCATTCTGATGTTCAATGGCAGGAAAGGCATAGCACTCATTGACATCATGCTGCATAACTTTAATCCGTGATGGGTCAGCAGCACGTTTGTCAACCTCCAAGAAAGTCTTGCCTCATGGTAGAACTCCAGACGCACAATACCTTCTCTCTTCGGAACACAGTGATTCGAAGAAGGAAGAACTTGGAAGCTCAGCTTAACCATATTTCCCAATCTGACATAACGAAAACTTACTTGAGTGTGGCAGATGCAGCCCTTTATTCCCTTCCGGAGTTTGGTAAAAGAAAGGTTAAGTGCGGATTTTCGCAGGCTAAACATATACCATACAGCTTAAGGAAAAGCTTAGGAGTTTCGATAAGGTAGCTAAAGAGTACCTATGAAAATTGTTTTCAAAGGTTATTTATTTAGACCAAGAGGTAAGGTGAGCATTTGCTGTGAGGCTTCGTACAGCCATCACTTCTCTGGCAACAAGGGTATCTCCTGATGGGCCACCGAAAGAAATGTGTATATTCAGCATCTGTCAAAAACGATCACATCGAAAGAGGGACCGACCTGGTAGGTGTCTCTGTTGTGATCATCGAAGAGGTTGCTGTATGAGGCTTTACGGGCTGTCTCATTTCTGCGATTGCTAAGTCTGTTTCTTACCGTCTCCATTTGCATCATTGGGTCGGAGATGCTAGAAGTCGACCCTACCACAGCCCCTCTCTTTTCCCGACTGAATTAGTGTTCTCTTTATACAAAATACTATATCATATAATACTGGTTTGAAGCGCTGGCCGGAGTGAGCGGGGTGCATCGTCTTCATCACTAGTAACAACGAAAACGCTGAGTTGGGAAATTAAACCAAGTGGGAATAAGCAGGAAAAGGCTCTTCAATCTTGCTACATAGGCGTAGGGGTGTAGTGCGAGCGAATAATCAATCTATTGGGTTAAAAATGTTTAATTCGAGTCTATTATCAAGATATATTACCCAGTGTTGCAAAAGAACAAAGCTCATTGATTCATAAATATGATATGCTCTCTAAAATAGGAAGCCAGATTATATTCATCAACAATGACTCCCAACGAGCGGGTGAATTTGATGAAACGCAAACTCTTGTAATTCTTGCATAAAAGCAAGAAAATTTAACATACGAAAACGGCAATAGCACTCATTGCTCGGAGAACGATTTTGATTAATCCCGAACCTGATAACCATGAAGTCGCTCATGAGTCTCGCCCTGGTAGCCATCTGTACGATTCTAAAGATCTCAGCGGCTGGTCCCCCCAAAGAATCTGGTGAACGCAATTTCACACTCTATACCATTGACTTCCGGGCACAGGCTGAGATCACCCGTGTAAGTAACACTTTGCTCCATCTGCATGTCATATCCTTCTCTAACAAATTCATATGTGTAGTTTGAAAGCACAGTTATCCTCCCACCTACCTCCAAGAGCGATGGCTCTAGTTCAGTAGATACAGTTTCCTTCTGGCCTGGCCTCGCACCTGACCCTCTAAAATCCGACTATGCTGGCATTTTGCAGAATGTTATCTCCAACGAGGGACTACCACCAGGTGCTTCACAGTGGTCTATGCGGCCTTTTCTCTTTGGTAATAATTCGTATGTTTGGCAACTTTTCATATCTTATGCCAGCTATACTAATACATATCTGACACTGTAGATATTGGAGAGATCTCGTCGGCTCCAATATGTTGGTTTATCCGATGCAGGCAGTTACCTCAGTATTCACACTCAACGTGCCCAAGAACCGAGTCATGGATTCTTGGATTGTAGAATCTGGAGTCCTCAACGGTCCGAACTCCTTTGTTGGCTCATTCACTGTCAGCCCACTGACCGACCGTACTTTGCATCCCTTAACTTGAAAGTCGAATGATTTCCCCTACTAACACAAGTCTAGCACCGAAACCAGACACCCCGTACAAAAGAGCATTTCTGATGTTGCAATTACAAAACAGAGGGAAATGGGATTTTGGACCGCTCACTTGGCAAAATGTTATCATTGTTGCCAGAACTAATGAAACGGATTGGTGCAAATCGTATGTTTTGTTATGAGGTTGGAGGTTATCCAGAATACTAATTGGTGTACCATAGGGAAACTGACCTGTTAAATCTCAAATTGGACGGTGGTCCATCAGTAACTAGGAACGCGAAACATGGAGAGGTTACTTGTTATATCGCAGGCATTGAACTCCAAGGGTTGAAATAGGAAACATTGGGCATTCTTGGGAATTGGGATCTGGAGGTTGCGGAAGTTGGCAGATAGGAAGCAGATAACTGGTGAATGTTCAAGCAGAGCCAGCTCAAGTGATGGCCAGGATCGAGCTCCATTTGTAAGCGATAGTAATCGCACGTTGATTTTACGCAGAAGAACAGCAAGCAATAATATTATCGGAAGCTGCAAAGTGTCGTGGGCCTACCAGATCCTTGAACTTTGGAGAATAGTCCACAAGAACTGCTCGCAGTGATGTATTGCTCCATCTCGATGCTCTTATTTCAGCATCTAGATGGCCGCTTAGACTTCAATGTAAATTTAATTCCTCTACTTAACAGATGTATGTTGTGTATGATGGGTAGAGTGCATTAAAGTCTCGATGTTGGGGGTTAGAAAATAGATGAGATACTTTACTTCCCCTTATGTGCCAAAATCAGTACTACGAAGGAACATGAATATCCTCCGGACCAATTCTCGAAGGTCACAGTGCAAATCGGGTAGCTGTGTGATATACCTCGAGCTTCTTGAAATTCGAAAATGGTAGCATAAAGAGTTAAATAACTAACTGCAAGGCTTGCTTGCATCTTGCAGCAGGTCCATCATGACCATGCCCTAGTACCAAACACACGAGAGCCACGGCACAGCTACAAAATTGGTGCGCACCGTGACCTTCCCAAGATGACAAAGCGGGCAGGCTTATTGCATTGGGTTTTCTCCATAGCTGATCTAAGAAACGTGCCATGTTGATTCAAAGTGCACGCTTAGGGAAGCCTACTCAGCCAAAGTCACAAAAGTATCTGATGCAACACTACAATTGGCTCCAAAAAAAACAAGCTAGAAGCAGAATTAGACTTTGACGATCCAGAACTCCATCATGCTTTTAAAGTTGGAAGAGACTCCAATAGCCCATAGCACATCATGGACTTCGACAAGAACATAGGCCGCAAGACAATTTTTCACCGTACACGCGCTGAGGTGAAAAGTGATTAGTACGGCTGACTAAGTGTCTAAGTGAGCTCTATGAGATAGCTTAATCCAAAAATAGAAGAGCATCTAGAACGCATATAATGAAAATAGGCAAGCTGTATAATTAGAAGTGCTTGGTTAACAGATGTTAATATTCTTCACATCAACCATAGTCCCTGCGTACATCTTAGGAAGATAGTAGTATATTTTGTTTTAGCATGGTTGGCGATTCCAGAAGAAGATATTTTCCAACCACAGAGATTGCCACACAGTGGAAAGCTCCAAATTTCCTACTATTGTTCTATATCGTCTACCGGGCGAGAAGACGCTCCAGGAATCTCAACATCTGCAAGTCAACGATACACCGTGACATGATAAAGTAGTCGCAAGTTCGGGTCTCTAGGTCTGATATGTGCATCAAATTGCCCTACGCTTGTTGGATGATTATAGTAAAAAGCAAGCAAAACCATGATTCGAAAAGTACCTTGCAAGATCTGCGTACTCAGCAGCGAGTAAAGCTGCCAATCCTCGGATAATACCTACAGCGAAAAGGTCAGGTTTCGATGCCCACCTTTTATCTTCAACAGGTCTGTCTCCTTGGTGTAACCAACGAGACAAGTATGCTTGCGAGGTATATGGTCAATTGGTGGTTTCCGTGGTTCCAAGTTAGGAATTTTGTTGAGATCAAAGTCTGACTACATCAGACATTTCACCAAAATGGTAATCTCGAAACCAAGAGACTTCAGTATGCTCACACATACCAATCCTAACCAAAGAGGAGCCCAACATGCCGATGAAAAGCTGAGAGATGCACTAGAACACACTGTTCTGAATTACCCGACAAAATTAATGGAGAGTTGCCAATGCAATTAAGACAATTTGTCCCGTGCAACAATATAAGCGGCTATACACTACTGACCTAGATTCCCATTCCCGACTTCAACAACATTATATCTCTTAAATGACATTGCTCTACCACTACACAAATCTATAACCTCTACCAACTCCAAGTCAAATAGGAAACTGTCGAAAAGTTCACACAATAAATGAAATATGCATCTTTCACTCAATTGTCTCGAGGCTCCCCTTCCTCAGCAAGGCTTGGCATTTACTTTTCATAGACGTCACGACAAGACGTTGCCACTATCAAGAGCCATCGCCTTCTTCCAGTGTCTGGACCATCAATGGTGGGGTAATGGTTGAGCAAGAATACGAATCATCGTTGCCGTCTTTGCAACTTCGTATTGCGCGGCTCGGCACATTACGCGATCAGTTTACGATGTCTGTTTGAAGCGATGCTCTATCAGCTTCTTGTGAATTCGAAAAGCGTGTCTGGATTGTGGGGTTTGGAAAGTATGGCAGTCACAATTGTAGTTTGAAAGATACAACCACGATTGGACGAAGCTTGTTCTCCGTCGCCCGATTTTACACATCTTTGAATCAATCCCCTAAATCAGATGTTTTCTCCGTCCTTTCTCGTATGTCGGATTTCCTCTAGTATGGGAGATGCATTGATAGCAATTGCCCTAAAACTCGGGATATTGTAAATCAGCAAAATTAACATGCAAAGTCCATGTGTGGATGGGTTCCAGTTTGGATATGATCCTAATGTTGCTGCTTGAATTTATACAGTGTAATTCTGTGAGGTCTGGATCGTATTGCTCGAACGTGTAGCAAATTTTGACACAATGAGAAAGCTGATATTGATAACCATGCATCCGTATCTATTGGATTGGTTTGAAGCAGGTAGAGAACTGTTGTTGAGCTGAAAATGGTCCATGAGTTTCAATCTGAATTAATTTCCCATAACTGTTCGTTAGTTGCACGACGAAGTATTTGGATAATTGCCTGCGAAAAAGGACTAGACCTAGACACAGATCAAAATTTGGCTGTCTGGCTTTCATCTTTCACAACTAGGAGGATTCACAAATGGCTTGAGCAGCAACATCCAAGAGCATCCAAGAGCATCCGTCAAACATTAAAGGCTGGGTAAACATCATGTGCTTGTTTTAGCTGCTAAATATGACACCATAGTGCTAGTCGAAAGTTGCGGAGCAAACATATGGATTAATGAAGATCATGAGCTACTTCGACCAATACACGTCATATCTCCAGTGTTTCCTAGGCGACACGCGTTGGTAAACACAACCACCAGGAGATGATCCAAATAAAGAAAATTCAGAGTTTCCGACGAGGCTCCGAATGCAACTAGTGTTAGTTGGGGGACTATCTTGTGTCGTAAACTCTCTTTCAGCCACGCATTTGGCGTCTGTCCAGCCATTCATTACTTAGACTTCAACCAACCTCCCGAACCAAGACGCTCTAGTATTCGTACTCCGTAGAGCAGCGTAATCGACTTGAAAACGAAGCCTGCCAATTGTAATGTGCTTGGAAGCACATGATTAGCAAAATTGTTGAGTGTAGGTCGTGTTGGTAATTTGCATAGAAATACTGCCTATTGGCTATGGCCAAGGATTTAGAAGATGTGAAATGTAAACCCTTGTGGTGATCTCCTAAAATGTGCGCATGCATGGCTGCTGTACTGTAATCCTCCACACACGAGGATATTCATCATTGGCCGGCTAATCGGAGGATTACTTCCCACACCCAAGCGCACCGTTGAGTGAGAAGAGGACGGGAGAGATTATAGTCATGTTTTTCCAACTCGGCAACATTTGGCTTGCTCAATACGAGAGCAAACGTAATCGTCGTCGAGGTTACCATTTGCATTTTCTTAAACACCCCCGCCGCTGAAGAGAGCGCACGAGTGTTAGAGCCGCTACGGAACCTGAATTCACAGCAATCTCCACTGTAAGGGGGGTTTCGAAAAGCTTGTGAAGGACGCTTGGGGCAGGCGGATTGTTGATGATTCGCCATGCTGTGGCAGATCAAGCGGGGGGCTGGGTTATCGAAGAGAAGAATTCGATGTTTCAAAGCCCACGATCCGCCCAGCCACGCAACAAGTTCCACCAAACCCGGTGCGCCCAAGCCCCTATTGATACAGTGCGTCCTGCGTCCCCTCTTCTCCACGCCACTCTGACCATATCTCTCCACTCTGCTATCCACCTCACCATTCCAACGCTGCCCATCGCTGTCCAGCCGTGTTTTCCGTGCGTTCAACCATCAGACACTCAATTGCTCGTGTACGGTCAGTGCCAGTGCTGTAGGGTACTGAGCGAAACAACGGCAGGGTAGAATGTACAAGGTTCAGCTGTAGACCACTCTTGAGGCTATCGGGCTATTCAACCAACCGCCTTTACTCCGTATTTGGAGACGAAGCGAAACCAAGAGCACAGGCGTGGCTGCAGCAGGGAGGCACACCTCCCCCTTTTAGCTCTGCTCTGTTTCCTTATACTTTTATTAGCCTCTGACAATCTGACTGTAGCGACGCCTGATGTTTTGGGACCACACCTACCTTTCAGGTACCGTACCACTACTAACAAAAGTCTCACTCAACAGAATCCTTCCGACACCTCTCTCTTGCCCTGCCTCATTGTTGTACTGAATTGGCGTGAGATGTATAAAAGAACCATGAGGGTGTATGTTAAGGTCCTGGCAAATTTCTAAAATAAATCAAATAGAGATTACACTTTATTGAGCCGAAAACAAATACATTGGCTGCCCCAGGCACACAATTGTGGGCCCAACTTCTTTACGAGCACATCAATCGCACAGAGAAGGATTTTTACAATGCCCCAGTGCCAACTGTAGGGGAACCGTAAAACGCCTCCTCTTGCACTTTTCAATTGGCTTTGGGTTGCATGACATGTTCAAAGTCTGGCGTGGTTGCTCTAGATTGTCGCAGTTTCCGCTGACGGAGACGCGATGCAGATGTCAGAATATTGCCCTTTTACCTTCCTGGATACCTGCGTAAGCGAAGCGGTTATCGCGTTGACTAACCTTTTGACATTTGCATGGGAGGAGATGAGGGTGCCTCTGCAGCCGAAATTGTATTGTGATAGATCATGGATCGACTCTGGTCACTTCCACCGAACTCGCTGTATGGTCTTACGTCTCGGTACTCCCGTAGCTCGTACTCGTACTATTTCCGTGCTGGTCGATCTTACTCTGCTCACCTCCAACAACCGAAACAACCTGCCTGCCCCGTGGTTTCCTGAGCTGCACGCACTGCATGCAGGGAGGAGGAGGACGAGGAGCAAGCACCAAGCACCAAGCACCAAGCTGCTGCCCGGCGGGCGGGGAGGGGAGGGGAAGGGCAGTTGGGTCGATAGGAAAGTGCTTTCTTTGCACGGCGTACATACATACAGTATGGCTGTTGCTGCTGCAGCTGCAGCAGCTCTCCTCAGTCTCCAATATATTTGCTCATTGTAGCCTGGTATGGGCCGGACGGATCGTCGTCCCAGGTAAGTAGTAGTGTACCGTAGCAATATAGTACCGCAGCAAGACTAGCAGCCCGACTAGCAGCATGTAGAGTCGTA
>Ga0247804_10001442_pt1 | contig 11054 bp, 12 predicted proteins | sample UWRJL029104C1_FD_181142 | JGI IMG/M metagenome (GOLD analysis project Ga0247804, IMG submission 181142) | Plant litter microbial communities from Arlington Agricultural Research Station in Wisconsin, United States - UWRJ-L029-104C-1 | ecosystem: Environmental > Terrestrial > Plant litter >...
AGCAGAGTGATGGTGAGGATTGGGACGAGCTTGAAGCTAAGGCTGCTCGGAAGGATCGTGAAGGTGGCGATAGGAGTGAAGATGACGCGCCGAAGAAGAAGAAGCGCAAGCAATGATCACACAAAGCCGGCCTTTCTAATAGGCGTTGTCTCGTAAGCCATTGCTCTGATACAATTTCAATTCTCAATTTCGACATTCCTAATTTGTGCGATGAATGAATGGTTCAGCGCAGCAATTTGGCGTTCCGGGAATGGAAAATATACAAGCGGACTTGTAGTGGCGCGGTTAGCCTTTACTACTTTTCGTGGTCATGATTGCATTACATCGATTATTTATTGATAGCACAAAACCGATGATTTGTATACCCAGTTTAATATCCTCTTCTTTTACCTCCATTGCTAGTGAGTGTTTGTATCGGCAGTAACTTCGCGGTATTCATATAGGCCAATCCAGATACATATGTTAAGGAAGTTAATCTGTATTCCTCTCACATTTCAATAATGAAAACAACCCGCAGATCTCTGTAACCTTAACACGAATCACCAGTTGTTGGACCTCTGGGTGAAGCCCTCTCAAATCTATATCATGTCGATTATATTTTCTTCGGCGAGCTTAGTTCGACACCTACAAATATTTCATGACGCTTGTCTCAGCAATACTTTACCCTACCGCGTTTAGCAATCTTTCATGTATCTAGGCCAGAAGTAGCTTTCAGCCTTTAAGTTAACATTATCTAACCATATGATACCGTTCGCTTCACTTCGTACAGAAGACAATATGGTGTGTCAGTAGGAACAGATATACTGCAAAGTAATTCAACATTCCGAAACGAAGCATGAACGTCTTGTAACAAATTGGACTATCACGTATTTGTATGTCTACCCCTGTGTTAATTTCATTCATTGACCTTTTTGGAACACGTGCGCGACATGCTCTATGTAGTCGTCAGCCCCTATTACTTTTCGGCTATCTGTCTAAGCGAGGTGTTATCAGAAAGCCGCCAAATCTCCAATGGGGCATATGCAAGTAACGTAAAAAATGAGGAGAAGCAAAAATCTCTAACGCGCGGCCGCGAGTCAATGCGCCATTGACAGTTGTGTTGTCAGCATTTACTTGCTACAGCATTCTATCGGGCGTGGAAGTGGACGCTTTTTAAACTTCTGAGTCAGCGTGTCCACTTAATACGCTATATGCAGTTGGGACAACGTAGTGGGCGTTAACGATGTAAGCCAGTGACTATCTTAATTTGAGAGCAAACCCTTTATCTTATAATAATCGCACCGTAATTCATTTCACAAACAAGATCACTTCATCATATCTATGCTCAGGATATAGGCTATAGTCATGGCCAGCAAAGGATCGAGCGAAGCCGAAATTCGTATCATCAAGACTCTTACAGCCAAAGAGATTGAAGAATTGACCGAGATCGTCAATACTGCTTATACTATAGGTGAGAAGGGCTTTTGGGTGCCCCAATGGCGACGCACAACTGTCTCTGAACTCGCCACTCTCATCAATGAGGGGAAACTGGTTGGATGCTTCCTCAACAATCGACCTGTGGGCTGTGTCCGTACATTCTTAGTTACAGATAAAGAAGCCGAGTTCGGAATGCTAGCTATGGATACAGCTCATCTGGGAACGGGACTGGGAAAGGACTTGGTGCAGTTTGTAGAGGATATGTGGAGGGCGCGAGGCGTGGAGAAATTACAATTGGATGTTGTTGTACCGCGGACTTGGGTCAGTGATAGTAAAGAGTTTCTGAAGGGTTGGTATGGGCGAAGGGGGTATATTAATCAAAGAACACGGAAGTTAGAGGAGTTGGAGGGGACTCAGTCATTCTTGGCACAGCTGGTGACGGAGGTTGACGTACTGTCATACACGAAGGTGCTTTGATACTGAACATGGTATCTTGATAACAATTTTATCCAATCCGTGGAAAATAAGAAAACGTAGAGATAGATGCGGATTGAGGAAAGTTGAAGCATGGGTTCTTTATTATATATATGGGCATAGCCATTTTTCAAACCTTTAGAATCTACTTCTCGGGAGGGTAGACCACTATGCGATCTATATCAGCCCCTTTGTAATTGAAACCATTATACAGACCTCGAATGGTAACAGTGTTCTTCTTTCCTTTCTCGAGCGTCAGTTGAAGTGGCGTAGAAAGCAACACTCCTTTGTTCGTGTCTCGCTGAAAGAGCGTATGCACATTTGAGATATCGTTGTTCACAACCACACTGCTGATACGACGGAGCTGCCAAGCTCCGCCGATACGATCGGGGCTGCCGCCAGCTATAGTACGTAAGTATTTGTGAAGGAAGATAATTGGAATTTTACTCACGTTGGTCACCGAATCCCATATCATCAGTGTCTGTAGATTTGGTAAGCATTGGTCATCGTAGCAGGAAGCTCAACTACTTACTTTGATAGTAGAAAGAAATCCAGTGAGGTTTACCTGTGCCTTCGATGCCGCTGAAAGTAACGCTACTGTCATTTCCAAAGATTCCAGTGACAATAACGCCCCCACTAGCAAAGTTCTAGACAGAAGTCAGAATTGGTCTACTGCCAATGAACGAAAGAACTTACGGCCTCTTGTTTAAAAGCATCACCATTGACTGTTGCATCCTTTCCATAGTATGTCTTGCCTTGAATCGCTTTCCACTCTCCCGATTTACTACAGGCACGTTAAATTATGATCTTCTTTAACTTCAACACTCCAATACTCCAGCCCAAAATAATTTGAAGCGAACTTACACATCCAAGTCATAAACATCATTCCACACCACTTCTAGGGTTTTTTTCTTGTCGTCAATTTCCATTGGCAACCAAATGTAACGACTCTCCCATAGTGAATTGGAGTCCCACTAGGTTACACGTCAATAAAAAAGAGAACCACGGCACAGGGACCACAAACACCATACCTGGTCACCTAAGTACAAGTATGTTGTCTTCTTCTTTCCCTTGATTCTCAACGAGAACCCTGATTGAGAGTTATATGTTCGTGTATTGAGCGGGGCCACGGTGAATGGTTGCGACCAAGGTCCAGCCAGTGAATCAGCACGGAATGCAACAACATCTAGAAGATTATTAAAATAAAATTCGTAAAAATTCAACGAAAACTTTACTATTTGGCCGATAACCAGTTTTGTGGCTCATGAGTGCATAATAACTCTTTTCTGTCTGGATAATTGTTGGCGCCTCTAGATCATACTTATCAAATCGGTGAACCACACTGTCCAGTGCAGTAACGTCTTTATTGAAACTGGTGAGATAGACGTCTCTACCTTCTTTGCGGTCACCATTGGAGTATAGAGAGTAGGAACGCCCATCTTTGTAATCAGTGAAAATGCCAAAGTCTTGTGACCAATTGCCCAGAGGAGTAGTTGCGTTTACAAAGGCGTAAGGTCCACCGATGGTATCTGATACAGCGAGTCCTTGTAACAGAAGACCATAGGTTGAATTGTCTGCATGCCACCACATCTAATTGTATGTTAGGTACGAATCTTATATCAGGGGAGGGACCTGGTACGTGATATTTCTTCAACGATTCACTGTAGACAACTTTGGGACGTTGAATGATCTTATTAGGGGAAATATATGGATGGCCCTCGACTGGTTCTGTAAAGCATTGTATCAGCACTTTAAATTTCTAGTAAAGAAGGGGAAACGTCAATCTTACTGAGAGCCAATCCGTGGTGCTTCCAAGTGGCAAGGTCATCAGAGCTGTAGACAGCTACACCGCCACCCTCAACTTGGCCTTCAACTTTGTATTCTCCAAATAACCAGAAAGTTCCATTTTTGTCTACGGTAACTCCCCCAGCATGAGCATTGACCAAATTTCCATCTGTGTCACGCCATCGTGCTCCCGGGACGATATATTTCGCATGTGCTACCACGCTGAGCAACAGATATGGAAGAAGTCGAGGAACAAACATAATGGAATGATTAGGTTCCTTGCACCGTGGGCAGTAGATGATTGAACAGACATCTTCTAAATATATAAATCAAGTAAAATGAAGGCCAAGATTTTACCGGCGGCATTTACACCGACCGCTGGGGGAACTGTGCCAAGATGGATCTGGGGTAAATTCGGCAACATACAATTATTCCGTGATACGGGGGAGGCTCTAAACTACGGCTTTACCCCGCGCTCCACAGTCGAAGACCAAATAAAAGTGCTAAGCTCACGTCATTAAGAGGAGAGGGGAAACTGACATTCAATATACAAGAATAATTGCTCGAGAATGAAAGCAAGAGGTGCACGTTGCGGGTTGAAATGAGTTCAAATTCGATTGGAAGTAGGAGAAAAAACCGCTTGCTTTTTGTTTTGGAAAATAATTTGTTGGTACATAATGCAACATATTTGGTAACACTGTCACGGTTTATGAAGACTTCTCCCTTTCGGCTTGCATCTTCATGTCTTCCTCCTCATTCTTGGGAACCTTTACGAAATTGGGCACAGTCACAGCATTCAATTTCCGGAAAGCCTATATGATGGTAAGTATAGTTTTGGTGGTGCTGATGTGAAGTTACTCACCTCACTGAACGCGCCTTCGGGCAGTTTGCCGTTCCACTTATCCTCGACCTTCTCGATCTTACCGTCACTTCCAACAAAAATCCTCACAATCGAATCTATGACCTGCTCCTTCTTTATGCCCTTGACGACGTATTTGTTTGATAATTCCAACTCAATGGGATTTCCATTTGAAAGCACCTTGTGTGACTGAATCTGAATAGGGCTGAATAACGCAGGTAGTCCGTACCATTGGGCGGCGAATCTATCATAGCCTGCGGCGACGGTGATGGGGTCTGAAAATGTGGCATCGCGGTGCCAGAGTCCGAGATGCTTGAGCGTTGGGTTGCCTCCGAAAAGCTGAAAATGTTGTTAGTTTCAAAGTTCAGATGCGCAATCGTAGGAGACACCAACGTCCAAAACACTGCCTACGAGCAGCTTCTGCTGATCGGATAGCGACACGCCGGCGCCTGCATTAATAGATGTGTTCTTGATGTTGTATGTAGAGAAAGAACCGGCAGGGGTTGCATTGTCCTGCACTTTGGCAGTATCGGAAGGGTTTGCCATGGTCATTGCGCTATAAGTTATTGATCTAGTAATGGGTGTGGTTTGTTTGAAGAATGAGTTTCTCGTAGCTCGGAGAATGGTATGAGACATATAAGAAAATATTCTTGGTTGCGATATAGATGAGATAATGAAATAATGAAATAAACAGAGCTTTAAGCGTCGCGGTTTGTTTGGGTAATTATAACATTTATTGACCCGTCATTGACTTTTGTTGATATCATCATTTATCAGCTCCTGACGTCATGACATTTTCCCCATAAACTTTGCTGCTTGAGAAGACGGTTCGGCTCGCTCCCGCTGCGGAGGCTTTACGCTAGCTTTTGAATGAATATATCATATTAAAAATATAAACCTCAAATGCCTTGGTTGCTAGCTTTGATGCGTTGGGTCCTATTTCAGGTGGCTAAGCGAGGTTGGCCCCTTTTTGAAAAGGGGGTTGGTGGGCCAAGGTTTGTGTGAAATTGGCATGCACAACTATTACTTTCACATCTTATCAAAAATCTACGCTCTAAGTGTTATTTTGGAAAAGATGTGATGTAGTGTAAGCGTATTGGCAATTGGATAGATTACAAATCGAATGCTGAATAATTACCCCATTTTCGCGAACAACGTGACGCTGATATCCTTACACTCAAACCAACTAGAGACTAACTCTGAGACTTTAGTATCTACATTATTTTTTGGTGCTCGAAATTCTCATCATGGATCAACATTCATTGGGATTCCTTATCGAGCCTCTGGAGGCTAGTTCTACCTCTCCAAAACCTCAACCTATTCCACTCCGATCACTGCCCTCCCAGCTCGTGCCACCTCGGGACTCTCCCAGTCGCAATCAGACCGCGCCTGATCCAACTGATATAGAGAGAAGCTCTCCAATTCCAGATGAAACCCATGAAAATGAAGTGCAAAGCTTTTGGAACCCGCCTAAGAATCGCTTCCGAGTGATAGCCTTAGATTTTACTTCTTTTGGGCTAGGGCTCAATGATTCTGCTCCCGGAGCATTGATTCCCTACATTGAAACGTAAGGTATCCTGTCTCGAAGAAGCTCAACATCTGATGATTTCTCAAAACAGTGACTACGGGATTGGGTATGCAGTTGTGTCACTTCTATTCGTTGCAATCGCCCTGGGGTTTATCAGTGCAGCATTCTTTATAAATACGCTCACAGTCCGATTTGGTCGAGCAAAAGCTTTAATGCTGGGAGAGTTTATAAAGATGGTGGGATACGGGTTGATTGTTTGCGCGCAACCCTTTCCGGTGACGGTGCTCGGGTAAGTCCAAGTATTGTCCCTAGTTACAAGATAAACACTCATCGGACAGGTTTTTTCTAACCGGTGTGGGAATGGCTATCGTGCTCGCTATCGGTCAGGTCTTCACCGCGATCCTAGATCATGGACCGCTTCTCACCGGATTCTTCCAGGGCTTTTATGGAATTGGCGGTACGACTGGTCCTTTGATTGCCACCGCGCTCGCGTCCAACGGTGTCCACTGGTCTCGTTTCTACGTTATTCCTATGGCGCTGTCGGCTTTCAATTTGTTGTTCAATGGCTGGTCCTTCTGGAACTATGAGAAGGAAAGCTTGATACCGCTACGCCCAGCAGGACGTGATTCCACGGGACCGACTCGTTGGCAATCTTTCGAGAGCCTTGTCTTGGATCGAACGACTCTTTTGGGATCTCTATTTATTTTTGCGTATCAAGGATCCGAGGTTGCGATCTCGGGCTGGGTCATATCTTTTCTGGTGAATTATCGCGGAGGAGACCCAACGAAAGTTGGATATGTCACAGCAGGATTCTGGGCCGGAATCACCGTTGGTAAGTGCAGAGATTCTCAATTCTTTATGTTGTAGCATCAGAGTAATTGATCTTTTCTAGGCCGCTTTACATTGTCACACCTGGGTAGTCGCATAGGAGAACGAAACTTCGTCCTCGGACTGACAGCTGGTGCATTCATCCTGCAACTCCTCGTCTGGTTCGTTCCATCCATCATCGGTAACTCAATTGCCGTTTCATTAGCTGGATTATTACTTGGCCCGATTTATCCTGGTGCCACGCAACTATTCGTGCGTCTGATTCCACCTCAGAAACAGGTCTTAGCATTTTCTTTCATAGCATCAGTGGGTAGCTCTGGAGGTGCATTTGTTCCGTTCATGACTGGTCTTTTGTCGCAGCAAGTCGGCACATGGGCGCTACATCCTGTTTGTATTGCATGCTTTGTCTCTATGACTGTATGTTGGGTCTGTCTCCCCAAGACAAAGAAGAGATCTGAATAGGCGAAGTTTGAACAGTGGCTCGACTTTTTGCCGGTCAAAAGACAGTAAATGCTAATGACAATTCAATTTATGGCCAATTTCATATTTTTACCGCCGACTTACCCTGTGTGATAGAAAAAGATTGAGTCTACTAGAAGAGACGGGTGTTTATTGGTAAGAACAAGTGAGGGTAGCTGAGTTGTTCTGGTAGCTATCAAGGGGACGGATATATAGACATATTTTATCCGGCTATCCAATCACAACAGCAAACGGTATGCCGCTCATACTTTGAGCATCTAAGTGAGCGCTGTACTTCTCATATCCCTTAGACTAGTGTCCTCTAGAAAATTCAGTGCACCTATCAATAATATTATTGCGGTATGCTTTCTTCTTCATTTGTGTGTCGACTAATTCGTAAGGCTTCATCTCAAGTATTCAATACATTCTGCATATGCCCCATGAAATTTCGACTTACCTGTTGACAAGTAGATGCCACCAAGATGAAATTTGTCTACTATAGCTGATAGATCCAAGCTCTAACGCACTGCAGCTCTATTGATGCATCTTGAAAAGTATACAAAGCCAAAATGACCCTAAACCAACTGACAAGCAAATATCAGCCAGTCTCGCTGTTCCTCTGTATTGCGACGACTCAGAGTCTGGTATACATATGCAATCTGTGTATAACACACACTAGACTTGCTAGTCAGGCAATGCTTGTGGGTCTATGGATCAATCACTTCTGGTTCGCAGCAGCAGCAAATAGTTTGCGAAGGTTTCACTTCTTTCCTTTCTTTATAGTATGCCCAAACCCATGTTTATTCTCAAATGCAGCTTCAGTCTCTGGAGATGGTGACTTTTCTGGAGTTGGTAGTCGAAAATTATCTGTTATCCGCTGTAGGCTCTCATCGTTCATTTGACCCATGACATTAACTGTGCGAGCTCCGATGGCAAGACCATTTGCTTTTATCAAGTCGCCAATCGTTGATACTATGACTTGACGGCAGTCTTCTGCTGTATCAATACTCTCAAAGGTATTGACGCGGTGCTGCTGCGCTTCTTTCACGATCTCCAGGCTTTTTTGGGCAGTGTTCAACTCCTTCATGACCTGAGCTGCGTTCGACCTGTACTTCGACTGGTTTCCTTCTTGAAGATCTTGTATATATCGTGCTGTAGTGTTCAGACTCTGGCTGCATATGTCTATGGCGTTGGCTGTGATTCGTGGAACAAGCACTTCAATGTCTTCGACTGTGTCTTGCAAGCCACTCGTCTTCATCGCATCTTCCAGAACTTGAGGCACCAGAGGCTTAATATTTGTAATGTGGTCAAGAAGTTGCTGACAAACAGATAGACACTGCTCCAGGCTAGCCTTCTGGTCAAGCGTCTGCTTTGTCGAGAGACCATTGGGAGGATGATGTTGTTCAGAATTAAGAAGATCAAGTTTAGCACTGAGCTCTTCGATTTGTTCTTCTAGGTTCGAGGCAGCCTTTTTTGTCATCTCGATATATTCGTTGAGGAGTTCGCTGGTGACTTTTGAGGTTTGCCTGCAGAGATTTACATTAGTACTCCGGCCAGGGATTTGGGTATAGGAAGATGCGTGTAGCGTAAGCTTACAGATTGGAGTCCGCGAGAGCTATGGTCATAGTCGCTTTGTAGCTCCCGATGAGCTTCCTAAAACTCTCAATGTCATTACCGCGAAGCTGTAGTCGAACCCAGGCTTTAACCCCTTGCAGACGATTTCCCGACTCTCCAAAAGCGGCCAATACTGCTTTGTTGAAGGCTTCACAGGCTTCTCCACATTGTTGCAGGATTAGTTTGAGGACTTCGAAATTCTTTGTCGTCTGTTGCACATGTCTCTCCAGAGCCTGAAGGACAATGTTTAGGTCCCCTACTTCGGCTTTGAGATTCCGTATGTCGCTTTTACTGCTGTTGAAGCCGTCAATGGCACTGTACAGAGCGGCGCTAGACTTGATGCACACCTGCACCAATGTCAACACGCTCGCGGTGATGCTAAGAGGGTCCATTGCGCTTTAGTGCCGATATTCGAAATGATTAAGACGGTCATCCGGAGAGTAGTCGACGGTCGAGCTGGTGGAGTGTGGAGCAATGACCTCGAGAGCTGTAATAGACGCGGATGAGGGCAGCTGGCGGTCGCGTTACAAAAGATGATTTCGTGGCGGGGTTGGTCGGGGGTGGGGTAGATCATCAACAAATAACCTTATTATTATTATATTATTATAACCAAGACGAGCTACTTTTAATTTATTATTTGAGTGGAGTGAGGTAAGGGTATTGCTTATACTTGAATATATGTGTAATCGGTCCAAATTATTATTATTAGATACAGTAATCACGAGAATCACCTGCCACGAACCTGGATACTTCTGCCTCATTGAGTTCTAACTCTTCCACCACTTCCTATCTGTTCCCTTTTCCTGTTGACCTGACTAGAATTTCCCGATGCACGGGACTGCAATAAGTGATATAGCGCTAAAGTCCCAGTAGTTGATAATGAATAATGAATACATCGAGTACCGAGGCATGCTCGTAAGCGTGCTCGGTACTCCTCACTCACCACCACAACGTAATATTTCGCCTAGAAACAAGCAAGTAAGTAAACTAACAAGCCCAATGATACAGTCAGATTGACATCTAGATATTGGGGCTAATTCAAATAAACCGACATACTGTTCCTCATAAATATGTGATGCCCATTCCTCCCCCCGGTCGATCAATGTACGAGTACGAATACACATAGTGCTCAGATTTTCAAAATACTCATTTGTCCTTCAATAAATACCAGTTTCACTGAAGTCAACCTTCATACTGGGACAGCGACAGGAATTCCCTCCGGCCAGAGACTGAATGGCTTCTTTTCAGGATCGAGTTCAGCTCGGCTATGGCACAACCTTGATACCAGGTAAAAAAGACCCGTCTGTTGCACATCTCATCGACCGTATCCTCGAGGAAGGTTATGTGATTCTACCCAGTCTATATACACCCAATCAAGTTGCTACAGCAAACAGTGAACTTGCCCGCCTTGATCCAGCTATTGAAGGTGGTCGAAACAGCTTTGAAGGTTTCAAAACGAGGAGAATTTACGCACTGGCCGACAAAAGCCGCGAATTTGATTGTTTCCCTATCCACGAAACTGTAGAGAAGCTGAATGATTATTTCCTGGAGCCGAACCCTCTGCTATCAAGTTTTCACACGGTAGTTATTGAGCCTGGGGAGAAACCTCAACAATTGCATACGGATGATGGTTTAATTACGTTGCCTCGGCCACGACCCCTCATGGGTATCGTATGTAATACCGCATGTATACTTCTTGCTCTCTTTAGTTGATTAATATTGTAGGGAACTATGGTTGCGTTGGATGATTTCACCGCCGAAAATGGTGCCACGGTTCTAGTTCCCGGCTCGCATCTCTGGGATGATGCTAAGAGACCTTCGAGGGACCAAACTATTCCTGCCATCATGCCAGCTGGATCCATGCTCTATTTTCTAAATACCCTTTGGCATGGCGGCGGTTCAAATTCGAGCATCAAAGGGAGACGAAGTATGACGATACAGTATTGCCAACCCTGGATTAGACCAATTGAGAATATGATCGTAGCCATAGGGTGGGAGAATCTGGATGCGATCCCCAAGAAGCTTCTGGGGTTGCTGGGATTCACAACCAAAGAGTTCATGGGACATGTTGATGGGAGAGCACCGAGAACG
>Ga0247804_10001445_pt1 | contig 11047 bp, 7 predicted proteins | sample UWRJL029104C1_FD_181142 | JGI IMG/M metagenome (GOLD analysis project Ga0247804, IMG submission 181142) | Plant litter microbial communities from Arlington Agricultural Research Station in Wisconsin, United States - UWRJ-L029-104C-1 | ecosystem: Environmental > Terrestrial > Plant litter >...
TAGACCTTTGTGTCCGAAAAGCTCTATATAAAGTATGCAGACTCTAAATTTTGACAATCAAACAAGAATCTGGCCTGTAGATTTGTATTGTAACCTTTTCTGCACAAAGTGGCTTTCTTTCGGGCATCTGAACATGAACTAAGGAGAGGCAGCATTTGTGACTGATGCAAGTCATAATTACTACAAAGAAGGGGACAATATACTACCAAATTGAGTTTCTAGGTTTTGGGAAATGAATACCGGAAGAGGGTGATCAAGCAACAGATGTATGATTACTCAAAACTAAGAGACAAATTTTCGCATTGACAATAAAGTATGTACAGGATAGAAAGGATATTTACAAAACAAATACCATCATCCCAAATCTTCATTCCTCCACCCAAGGTATGGCCTGCATGAGGACTCTTACAAGCACTGAGAGTAGTATTGGCTAGAGTAAGTGCAAGTAGTGCCAGCTTCGCATGTACCACTTCCAGTCCACCCCGTACCTCCACACTGCGCATACTTTGGCAACGATCCACCTGAAGCAGGTGGTGATGTTGGGTTTCCAGAAGCTGGTTGGGTAGTAGTGGTTGGAGCATCGCCTGTTGCCGACAACTTGCTCTTAACAAATGCCAATGCCTGTTGGCCATACTTGGAGCCGTATTGCTGGTGGGAGTTGGCATCGTTGCCGTTGCAGCAGTAGGGATCGGTGGAGTCACAGTATGACTGAATATTTGCTCCGGCAGACTTGCATTGGAAACCGGATGGACGAGGTGCGAACTGTACCATATGTTAGTAGGATGGAGCTTTAGACGAAGGAGACATAATTACGCCTTGAGCTCTGCACGTTCCAACATTGTAGGAAAGTCCGTTCACGTATCGTGGGTCTCCTTGGAGGATAACCGCCGCAATCTTGCTTATTGCTGCCGATGAGATGGGGACATTTTGATCTGAGATGCCCGAGTTGGTATCTCCGCCTCCGCAATATGCGTTGTCAAAGATTTGACCTCCCTAGAAGTATACTTCGTTAGATGATCTTCTAAAGATTTTCTTGATACCTTTGAAGGGGGATATAAGAGCTAAGGAAATATAAGTGCTCACCTGTGAATAGCCAACCAACACAAGCTTAGTGTTAGGACATCTTGAATTGAATGAGTTTACGGCAGATGCTGCGTTTGCAGTTCCGGTCTTAGCTGAGGCTCCATATGCAACACCTCCACAAGATGACTGTCCGCCACAAGCTGGATAACTGATGGCCTCGGCGGTCGATCCTGGGTAGGCATTGAGAATCAAGTTGACAACCACGGATGCGGTACCATACCCAGGTGCAGCAGTGGTCTCCCGGGCACCAAAGATATGAATACTGGGACAACTTTGACGTTCTTCAAGGATGCCTGCTGGGGAAGCAAGAACCTGCCCTGCTAACAGAATAGCTGCTGCTGCGGTACGCATTGTGAGTATGAATCTGGAATTAGGAATTGTAATGATTGATCAGATGAAGATAGTGTTGAATCGCACAATCAGTGAATAAACAAACTCTTTGCAAGGAAGTCTCTATATATACTATGGAGTGACAAGATAGGTACTAAAAGTAGTAGACCCCGTTGACCAAGTCTCCCTAGCATCAATGGTCTGGGGAAGTGACCAAGGAATGTCTTCTTTTTCCCGGACATAGTTTATCCGCAGGTATACAGAGCTTAGACCAACCATTGTCAAAGGACGAATGTTATTATTAGCTCATTAGCGGGACGTACTTTACGGATACCGGCTGCGATGAAGCCACGAGGTATAGTGTTATGCCTTTAACTTAATATATGTTCTGTTTTTTGTAATGCACTCAATACAAGACACATGTGATCGCGTTACGATTCGTAAATAGCTAAAAAATAGCTGGCTGAAGGCGGTCGTTAGCCCACAACTAAGCAGTGATAATATGTGACTACAAGTTTCAAACCGGTAGTGGACAAAAGGAATCAAACCGCCTCGCTAGCTTCCCTAGCATTTATCGACTATACTCGAAGACACCGCAGCCACAACTTCGGAGGATAAGATCTCGAAGCCCAAAAGAGAAGACGCCAAACCTAGAATTTCAGACTGCTGCATCGATATAACGTGCCTAAATGCCGGGTAAAACCCCACGAAAGCTTGACTCCACAGCGACAGGGGAGCTAATACGTTGACAAAGAGAAGGGCCAGATAACCGAGCCATCTATCCGATGAGTTTTGCATAAATTTTAATATGTTTCGTTACCGATCCGGCTACATCTACCGAGAGGTACCGCTGCCCATCTTGCAAAAATCTCCGAAGCCGAGTATGTTGCTATTTGCAAAGCTAGTTTTGTACTCAAGATGAGCATACACCTCCTAGCAGGCTTGGGAATTGCATGAATGAAGTGATAGAACGAGCCAGCTGGAATCTAAATTATAAGATGAAACTCGTAAGACAGGCGGCGGAAAATAAATACGATATGCAACAAAAGTCACGAGAAACGCTAAGTTCTCGTTATTACCATGGATTATCAGCTATGGTCAGTGAGCTGTGGAATATCAGGCACTGATCAATATGTAAATTCGGGCAGCTGAAAGAAACGTTTGATGGTGGATAAAAAACTGTACTATGCCTCTCTCTTGGACAAAGTCATAGTGAGAAATTGAAGAAATAGCTCATGGAGAAGATTGTGTGAGTTAACTGTGTAAAGAACAAGCACCATTTGATTATCGTTAAACATACAAACGTTCATACATACAGAGGGGATATATTGTTTCCTTGCACCCAAACATCCAAAAAATGAGCAAAACGAATCACGCTTAAATGAGAGCCTTCTCGATATATACCTTACTCGGTTTTCTGCCGACGTGTCTCATATCAACTTCGCTGAATGTTCTTTTTTAAAAAATTACAACTCCATCGTTCCCTCTTTCCATTTGACCTATACCGAAGACAGTGTAGAGTTGTCATTTTCATAGCTCATCTTTCAAGTGCGATGAGGCTGAGCTGATAGCTGAGCTGACAGAGCTAGCAAAGTCCTCGACGCCAGCACTTGCCCGACTAACTGTGTCGGACGCTCCTTCTCCGGCAGCACCGGCGAACTCAGCCAATCTAGCCTTCGCGGAAGCCACTGCCTCACTGAGTCTCGCCTGTGCACTCTCAACTGCTCCCTTCTCTGGTCCATAAATTGCAGAGCTAGCCTTAGCGCTCACAGAGGCTACATTTTCAGCTACTATTAATGTAGCGGATGAGTAAGTATCTGCAAGTACATTCGTAGCAGACTCATAAGCTGCCGTGGGAGTACCGTAGATAGCCTCACTGATAGCCTTTTGAGCGGAGGCGGCGGCATCGGAAATAGAGCTTTGAGCAGCTTCAGCATACCCGGTTCTGGAATCAGATTAGTATGTCTTTCGAAAATAGATTGAGCAAGACGCCATGGGTTTGAAGATTGAGAGCGAATCTAGGTGGAGGGAAGGAAATGTCACAAGAAAACTTACTGTGTTCCATAAAGTCTCTCGGAAGCTATACTGGCTGCGGAGCTGTACACGCTTGCCGCAGATTCTGTGGCCTGTTCGTATGTTCCCTTCTCAGTGCCGTAAAACTGAGCAGATGCGGCTTCAACAGCTTCATTCACCCTCGAGGAAGCCGTGTCGAGGATTACTTCCAATGCTGGAGGAGGGGTGAAAACCGCGCTGACAACGGAGCTGGCTGATGCGTATGCTTCGCTCGCATACGATGATGCGCTGGAGACCGCTTCACCGGCTCCGGTATAGTATGCAGAGCTGAAGCGGGCGTATACACTCTCCGTAAAGTCCGGCTCCTTTCCAGCAACAAGCTCGCTTATGAGAGATGCTACTGCGGTGTATTGAGAAGCAACTGCACCTGTGGCAGATTCCGCGTATTCCTTAGCCTCAGACAATAGTCGTCGGGTCATGAAATAGGGGGTAGGTTGCCCATAAATTTGTGTACTGGCTTTGGTGATAAGAGCCTCCCAGTTTTCACTTGCAGCTGATGCAACAGATTCTGTCCAGGGAGTTTCACTACCGATGACTGCGGAGGAAATACCGGATGCTCCAGAATTGGCGGTTTCGGAAGCTGCTGATACAATGCTTGAATAAGCAACTGAGGCATCACTAATGGCAGCACTATATCGAGACTTAGCTATGTCGGTCAGCTTCGTTGTCGGAGCTGCTGCATCACCGAGGCTAGAAACAGAGGAGAGTACCTCGGCCATGTGGCCTGATGCAACAGATACGGCACTCGCGTAGGCTGACGAGGCAGAGCTCAGAGCTGCCTGGTATGCGGGTGTAGGTGTCTGCGTTGGTACGATGGCGGATGAAGCTGCCTCCAAGAAATCCGAATATCGTGCGTGAGCCATCCCAATTCCAGCATAATACTGATTTTGCATCTGGGAGAAAAGCTTCTGTTTAGCAGCATCTTGAGTTTGGACAGCGTTAAGGTAGGCTTTAGCATCTGCAAATTGAGAACTTGCGGCACTGAGGCCTTCTGAAAGCTTTGATGATGCTAGTGCTTGCACGTGGGCAGCCATCGACTGAGCTGCGGGTGTAGGAGTACCATATAACACGGAACTCGCCGCAGCAATGGCATTTACATAGCGGTCTGAGGCAACGCTTGAAAGGCTCTCCACTGCTCCTTGCTCTGTGCCATATAGTGCCACGCTAGCAGCAGAAAGTGCACTGGAGTATTTTGCCGATGCAAGTACTGTGACAGTCGCAACATTTCCTTCCGTTTTGGTTGGCTCAGCGAGGGCGTCACTCACAGCATTGGTGATGTCGGCAAATTTGTCGCCTGCGAGGCTGGCCATGCTTTGAATTCTTTCACTGAAAGTGTCATCTTCTGAATCCTCTATAATATCTTCGAAGACGATTTGTCTAGCTTCAACAAATTGTGCCTCGGCGCCACCCCACACACTCTTTGAAGCTGTACTGGCGACCGAAGAGGCAGCTGAGCTGATGGAGCTGGAAGCAACCGAAGCACTTTTAGACACTGAGCTCGATACAGATGAGGAGGCGGATGAGATTTTGCTGCTAGCGGATGAGATCGAGGAACTGGCGACATCGGAAAGACTCGATGCTGAAGACGATGCAACGGAGGCGATACTTTCAATACTCCCCTGAGACGTTCCAATTATAGAGCTTGAAGCTTGATCGACAATGCTACTAGCGCCTGCACTTCCGACAGAGACTACGCTTTCGATACTCCCCTGCGGCGTCCCGATAACATCTGCTGAGACAGACGAGGCAATACTTTGGGCTGAAGAGAGCACAGATTCCACAGTGCCTTGGGAGGTACCAACCACAGCTTCGCTAGCTTCGCTTGCTTTGTTCAATATCTTCTCTCCAGCATTGGCTACCACGACAGGCATAATTTTGTTGCTGAAATCGTTGCTAGAATCACCAGTTGCGATCTTTCTCCGTCCAGCCTCCTTTAGGCGCGCCAATTCTTTTGCAGCATCCTCTGCAGTGTCCATGGCGAGGCTTTCAACTTCTTCTACAGCACCACGAGCTTTTGCGATACCTGGGTGTTGATTCATGACGTGCTCCACATCTACTCGCCACTCGTCAAATTTGTCCTTCAATTCATGGTATTTTGCCCAATCCTTGTGTGTCACACCATCAATCCAAGCCCATCTCATTCCTACCTCCTGCAGACCCAGGTCTCGGATGTGATCGATAATCTGGAAGGTCTCGTCACCGGCCTTACCAACAAGCATGTTAAGCTCATTGTTAAATGCTTGTCTCCATGATCGAATAGCTTGTGCCTTTTCTTTGATAGTGACACCAGCTGTACGTACGACGTTATTCAGAGATTCCTCCTTTGACTCGTTATCAGTGGTATCTTGTACGATTGCAATGATACCAGTCTTGAGCGAGGCGAGACTAGACTTGACGGTCTCTTCCAACTGGATGTTAAGTGCTTTCCCAAGTTTTTTGGCTTGGCTTTCGGTCATTCTATCTGTTATTTCGGTAATGCGGGCTTCAAGCTCTTCTGAGCCAACGTCAGCAGCTTTCGTAAATTTCTCTTGCCATGTCTTGAGATCTTCAGCAACAATCTTCTGGGCATTTGCCCGTATTTCTTCAGATGTTAACGGCGTTGGCTCCGCTGGCTTCTCGGGCTCAACAGTCTCCATTGACGCTTCAACAACAGAACTTGCGGTGCTTGCTACAGGCGTTTGGTGGACAGAAGCGACAGATGATGAAATCGACGAATATGATGACGAGGCGGATGAGGATGCAGAAGAGCTGACTCTGGTTTTAGTAAAGCATCAGCATAGCTATTGGAACGTCACATACCTATCGACACTCTCCACAGCTGCTTTGAGTTTCTTGCCATCTCTATATCTTCCTAGGCGCTCCCCAATTCTGACAAGCTGTGGTTCAACGTTCTCTCCGTACAGAACTCGCACTTTTGGGAAGACGGTACGCTCTAGAAAGATTCCACCAGTGGTCCACGCCCATCGTGAATATGGAATAGCAGTGGTTACCACAAAGCCACTTGCGAGCCCGTATCCTTGTATAGCGTATGGTTGCACCGTCTCATAGGTCGGCAATATATGCCCGTAATATGTTTGAAGGGCATTCGTTTTTGCGATGTCGAAATATGGGGCAACTACCTTAGTTGCCTGATCCACGTGTGGTGCTAAGGTTTGATCGTATTTCTCTTTTGCTAGACCTTGATATTGCATTACAATGGGCTGCACGTTCTTGTCCCATTGAGCTTGCCCAAATGCCTGAGCCTGAATAACTCTTGGCCCTCCGTATTTGATTCCTAAAGCTGTTGCGGGTGCAATGAGCTTCTGGTCAAGAGTATCGTAGTATGGTCGAGCAACATCCACATATGGTGCAGCATATTTCTCGTAGTATGGCTGAAGGTGGGGTGTGAGTGTCGATTTGACTTGAAAGTATGGCTTGCAGACTTTTGGCGATGCATCTGTGATGAGGTCTATTGTTGCTGGACATCGGAAGAGTATCGTTATTATCGAGTACCACGTAAATATTCTGCCCAAAGATTAGATGTGAAGATTCAAGTTGCTTATTACTCACCTAGACACAAAGCTGAAAAGACCGCGGCTGTAACCTTTGCTCGCCCTTCTCGCCTTGATTGGAGCCGTTGTTGTCTTGGATGTGGGAGCTACAGCTTTGCCATTTTTGGCATGCCCATTCGAACCCTTCGCGCCTGGCTTGCCAGCGCTTCCATTCGTGTCTACCGCCATCGCTTTACAGCATATATGTTGATTGGTATGTGGCCAAGATGATAAGCTTTGATCAATGATGGATATCTGCTGAGAGACTGCGAGGGAGCTTGCCCAAATGCTCTAGGGGGGTTGGATCGAGCGAAATAACGCGAATGATTGTTTCCGTCACGGGCTGCTGTGCGGATAGAAGGTAGAGGGCGTGGTTTGCGAGGTCTCAAAGTAAATATTCGAGAAGGATTGTGTCAGTTCGGAAGGTTACTTTTGATGATTGTCACAAGCTATCTGGTCTTGGCATCTAAGACCGGTTTTCTAGTTTGAGGCGGGATGCACCATCAAAACGTCATATTAAACGGACTTAAGTGTGTGGCTGGTCTAGCAATAGAACAAATTACGGTCGCACGATAGCACGGAATTGTATTAATGGTAGGGGATTGAGCAAAGTATTGTAGAAGCAGAATGGAATGGTAGACACACTCTGGCATGAGCTTTGGTTTTGGACCTTATTCGTCTCATGGTCAAGAGTACATGGTTTCATAATGTCGGCCTAAGCCTAGATCCCCATCCCGCATCCCAGGCTGCACAGTATTTGATACCAGTGCGTACCAGGATCATAGGTTCAGGTTTGGTAGCCTTGCCTACTCCTTTTCACCCATTGCAATTGTGTGTTGTGTATCGGGGAGCTGCACGGTGAAACATATAGCGAATCGGTTTGCTATTTACTATGGCCTGCTGCCTTGATGAGCTCTTGGGTATAACTAGATGCTCTGAATAATAAATCGTTTTCCAGTTGTGCTTGTACGGCCAGGCACGAGCGTTGAGCCAAGTCCCGTGACTTTGGTGGATAAAGAATAATCCGAATCCACTCCAGCAACCAAAGTTCCCGTCTGACTTACAAACCCCTATGGTGTTGACAACATACCCAGAGCTTATAATCTTGTAGACCACCACCTCATTCTTTTAAAAAGTCACAGACAGCAGATCCTTATACCACGGAATCATACAAACAAGCACGCCTGCTCTGGCTTAGTCCAACATACTCTCCTTTGCCACTTGGGGTATCCGCGTAGGGCTGAGGGGAAAAGGTTCACTACTCAATGATTGAGTATCTGCGGTGGACGTGAGGCTTTGCCTTTCAACTCAATCCCAGTTCGTATTGGAACCTGATTCAATCCGAACATCTGCCACGAACACCTACGAATTTATGGCCGAACAACACGACACGGGTTTTGGTAGGGCCATTCCTGCTGAACCCGACTTAATGAACGATCCAATATTTGCAACCAGCAGCCCTAGTGGCGAAGATGGAGCAGCAGATCAATGCAGGATATGTAGGGGAGAAGCAACCTCCAAAGAGCCTCTTTTTCACCCTTGCAAATGCTCAGGAAGCATCAAGCATGTACATCAGGACTGCCTGATGGAATGGCTATCACACTCCCAGAAAAAGCACTGCGAGCTCTGCAAAACCCCCTTTCGCTTCACAAAGCTGTATTCTCCTAACATGCCACATACTTTACCGACTAGAGTATTTGTACAGCACTTTCTCCTGCATACTGCCCGAAATCTGGCGACTTGGTTACGATTCTGTCTGGTTGTTGCGGTGTGGCTCGGATGTCTCCCTTTTGTCATCAGGCAGGTTTGGAGATTACTCTTTTGGTTTAGTGATGGAGGCTGGCCAACACAACATTTAGAGAGGGTAGGCGGGACTGGAAATTCAACGCTTGTGTACGAAATGGGCCGGCATCTGCAAGAAAGCCTGGCAGCAAACGGAACATCCCCGGCATTGCCTTGGCTTGCCGCCCAAACGACGCCAGCAAGTATAGGAGTAGCCATGGCCAGCTTCTTGAACCTGCTGAAGCCAGCTTCTCAGGTTTTCAACATCAGTGCTGCTGATCCATTGGCGGGTGGTTTGTTCAAGATCATCTCTTATGGACTGGGTATGCACAGTACAACGCCATCGACACGACCACCTGTCAATGAAACGATTGACCAGTTTATGATGAGCATATCGCCAGCCGCTCGTAGCCTGTCACTGCTAAGTGAGGTATCTTTTCTAAAGAATCTCACTCGATATACATATGTCAACGAACTTGTGATAAGCATTGCCGAAGGGTATATAATCACTATTCTTGTGGTTGTATGTTTCATTCTCGTATTTCTCATTCGTGAATGGGTTGTGCAGCAGCAACCGAATATCAACATGGGCGCTGGTTTCAACGCGGAGTTTGCAGCAGCAGATAGACCTAGAGACGAACGAGACGAACCTGTTCCCCAAGGTGCCAACATGAACCCTGTCCCACGACCTTTGGCTATACCTCGACGGGCGCATCGTCCTCGGAATATTCCTATCGATAATCAAGAGTTTTTAAGAGATATAGCACAAGCTCCGAATCGACCAGTGCCAATTCGAGATGCTTTGACCCCCGCAGCCGAAATCCAAAGACAGCTCGCTGAGGAGCCAGGGATGACTGAGGAGTTCATGACTATATGGCGACGTGCAGAAAGCAACCCTGAAGAAGTCCTTAGAATTATCGAGCGAGAGAACAAAGGTGAGGAGTTGAGCTATTGGGTAAATGCTATGAAGCGACTGACCCATATACCACACAATGCGGATCAGGCTTCGAGCTCGTCCTCGGCCACCCTTCTACGTAATTCTCCAGGACTAAATTCTGCTGGCAAGAAAGTAGGCCAAGAAGGCATCGATCCGGAAGTATCAAGTAGTGAAAGCTGGATGGATATACCAGTGCAAGCTGACAATGATGAACATGAAGATTTTGGAGAAGAAACAAAATCACAAACGGGCAATGATGCAGATCTGGAGCGCAGCTGGAACAAGGGGAAAGGTAAGGCAAGAGAACAGATCCACGAGGCACTTCTTCACCAAGATGACGAGTCACAACTTGGAATGACTGCCACAAGCACGGACCTAGGGATCAACATAAATACGAATGGTGAAGAAATTGAGCTTCCAGTGAAATTTACACCAGATATAACTCGATCAAGAGCTGTTTCAGATGGGCCACATTTAAGCGAAAACTCGCCATTAGCAAATGTTACATGGTCCTTCGGAAACATTGCCAAAGACCAGGACAACACGGATTTAGAGGTTGCAATTGCAGATAGCTTAGCTGAGACTTCAGAGGCTAATTCGCAATTTGGAGACTCAAATCACGCACAAAAGTCTCAGGCATGGAAGGATGCACAGGAGTTGCGTGTACAGCAGGCTATCCTCAGAGGTAGAGAAGCACTTAGTATAACAACGCATAATGACGCTGGTCCAGTAAATTCTCAACGAGCCACCACAGAAGACAAGGAATCTTTCAGCACAGCAAGAATAGGTGATTCAGACCTACCACAACTCCAGCCTGACAGTCCTACTGAACTCATACGTCGAGATGGCACCACACAACGGTATCATAATATTGAGGAGATGCTTGCTGATAACCCCATACCGCAATCCGATTCTGATGATGAACATGAAGATCCGTTACCTGGTCTTGATGCACGCGAAGCTAACCCGTTTGCCCCGGATACCCCGTTGCCATTGCCTCGCGATCCCATATTCCAGCGCCATGTCGAGCCCCAAGGTCTGTTAGGGAATTTTGCAGACTGGCTATGGGTAGGCGTAGAAGACGATCAAAGACAAGATCATGGTGGAAATGACGAGCATATCGTGGAAGACATTGCTGCCGAAGCTCCATTTGTTCCTATTGCCCGTAACGATCCCTTCGGCCAACTTGGAGACTTAGCAGAGCCAGACCCTGAAGTTGTAGAAGCTGCAAGGGCTGCCGGTATTGATCCCAACGACCCAGATGCCATTGAGGACGCGGAAGATTTTGAGGGAATTATGGAGCTTATCGGAA
>Ga0247804_10001447_pt1 | contig 11033 bp, 4 predicted proteins | sample UWRJL029104C1_FD_181142 | JGI IMG/M metagenome (GOLD analysis project Ga0247804, IMG submission 181142) | Plant litter microbial communities from Arlington Agricultural Research Station in Wisconsin, United States - UWRJ-L029-104C-1 | ecosystem: Environmental > Terrestrial > Plant litter >...
TTTTGTTCTTATTTAAAGAGATGTTAAAGCTAGATGTCCACGAAAAATCTTTTTTATCAAAGATAACGCCTGTTAAGGCTATCTCTAAACCTTTATTTTCTGTTTTACCTAAGTTAGATTGAATTGTTGTAAAACCAGATGAACCTACCAATGGTTTGCCTAACAATAAATCTGTAGTTTTTTTCTGATAAACATCAAAGTTTAAAGTTAATCTATTTTTGAATAAAGCTAAATCTAAACCTAAATCTAAAGCAGCACTATTTTCCCATGTCAGATTAACATTACCTAATTGAGTTGGTGCTAAACCTGGGTTTTGAAGATAGTTGGATCCACCACCTACCAATGGAAGTGAAGTAAAGTTTCCGATCTCCTGATTACCAACAATACCATAACTCGCTCTGATTTTCAAATCACTAATAGATTTTGAGCTTTTTAAGAAAGATTCTTCGGAGATTCTCCAGGCTCCAGAAACAGCTGGGAAAAATCCATATCTTTTATCAGAACCAAAGCGGGATGAACCATCTAAACGTCCTGATGCCTGAAAGATATATTTACCCTTGTAAGAATAATTTGCTCTTGCAAAATAGGATTCCAATGCATTTGAGTTTCCACCGGAACTCGCAGTTGTTCTAACAGAACCCGCTGACAGCCTTCTGATGTCATTGCCCGGAAAGCCCGTAGCGGCAGCTAAAATATTCTCATAATTCGATTCCTGATAAGAAAAACCAGCCAATAAGTTAACATTGTGTTCACCACCGAAAACTTTTGCATAATTCAACGTATTATCGAATACATGGTTAATTTCCTGGTTTTGCCCCTCAGTTGCTGAGCCTCCTGAACCTGCGCCGGCATTGGTTAACGTAGATAAGAATGTCCTGTCTTTTGCACTAAAATAATCGACAGATGCTGTCGACTTGAAAGTTAACTCCGGAGTAATTCTATATTCTGCTGATCCAGAAGCCAGCAAACGATTACTATAGAATTTAAATGTATTTTCCAAAGCACCAGCTAAAGGATTATCTACAGACGAAATTGGATCCCTTCCGTAAGTGCCATTCGCGTTATAAGCCGGTACTTGTGAACCTAACAAGAAAGCACCACTTACTGTTCCATAGATATTATTATCATTATTCAAACGGTTATTAACAGAACTACTAAAACTAGTTGATAAGCTTAACTTTAATTTATCTGTAGCCTGATTATCTAAGTTAATCCTTCCGCTAAACCTTTTATAACCACTTGCAATTACCACACCTTTTTGATCAAAGAATGATGTTGAAATCGCGAACTTAGTTTTTTCAGTACCACCCCTTGCATTTAATTCATAGTTTGAGATTGCGGCATTTTCAAAAATTAAATCCTGCCAGTTGGTTGTAGGATAATCACTAGGGTTAGCACTTCTGACACCTGCACCTATAGCTGTACTACTGTAGTTCGCTGTTCCACCTAATCTGGCGTTAACAGCGTCGTTCATCAGCTGAACGTATTCAGGACCAGTTAAAGTAGTTAGCGTTTTAGCTACTTCCTGAAAACCAGAATATACATTTACGCCAATTTTTGTAGCCTGATTTAGTCCTCTTTTTGTATTAATTAATACAACACCGTTTGCACCGCGTGAACCATAAATTGCAGTTGCAGCAGCATCCTTAAGGATTTCCATCGATTCGATGTCACTTGGATTGATGTCGCCCAAAGAGTTTGTTAACTGACCACCGGCAGCCACCTGCGTATAAGAACCTGTTGAAACAGGAATTCCATCAATCACATACAATGGTTGGTTACTTCCTGAAATTGAGCTTGCTCCACGGATATTGATTGAAATACCCCCACCCGGAGTTCCTGAGGCCTGAGTTACCTGAACACCAGCAACACGACCTTGAAGACCTTGCTGCGGATTTAAGATTGGCGTGTTCTGTATATCTGTAGCGCTAACCGAACCTTGGGCACCAGTTAAACTTCCTTTTTTCTGTGTTCCATAACCAACAACCACCAATTCTTCCAAATCGTTGGCTGAACTAACCAAAGCAGCATTGATAACATTAGAATTTCCTATTGCAATCGTCTGAGTTACGAAACCGATATATGAAAATTCTATTCCCGTTGCTTTTGAGCTTACTGAAATGGAGTATCTACCATTGCTTGAGGTTACAATGCCACCTTGTGCACCTTTAATTCTCACGCTCACACCAGGAATTGGAAGACCGTCTGCCTGTGATGTAACCGTACCTGTAATTGTTCGCTCCTGAGCCATTGCAGTAATTGCAACGAACATCAACACGAACAAACTTTGTAAAAGTTTTTTCATGAAATTTAAGTTAATTAATAATTAGTTTTTTAGAACTTTAAATATAAACCTCAAAAAAACTTATTTAACAAAAATTAACAAAAAAACATCATTTATGACAAATGAAAGACAAACAATTTTAAATTTAGCAAAAACACCTTCATTTGTAGGTTTAATTTGCCGAGAAAAATGAAAATACTTTAACTAAATCATCATCTTTTTTTAAGTCTAATTTATTTTCGTCGATATATTTTAAAACAGACGGTGATTTTTCTCCAAAAGCCAGCTGTATAGACTTTACATCTCTTTTAAACTCCTTAAGCTGATTGGTTGTATAGAAATAATATTTTACTCTGTCGATAACAGATTTTGTAGTAGTAGCAGAGTTGTATTCACGATATTGTTCTATGTGTTTAACATTTTTTTTAGCCAGTTTTACTGCACCATCGTACAAAATTTCATAATAATTTTTTTCGGTCGAGCCTTTGAAAGGTTCAAATCCATTCCGGAATAATGCAGATTTCGGTGACCCGTCTAAAATATAATTAATTTTAAATTCCTTTACCGGGACAGCGAACCCAAGTTCCCGGCCCTGTTGATCCTTGAATATTAACTCATCCTCAAGCTGATCATATTTCAGTTCCATATCTTTATAGCTTTGCCCGTTAGCCTGCACAATTATGCCTTTATTCCAGGTATTCAAAAAATAAGGGGAGCCCTTCAAATCGGTGTAACTTCGTGTTCTCAAAGGCATGCCGATAGACTCTTTTAATCTAAAAAAATCTTGTGCATTAGCTGTGGAAATTAACAGCATTAAAAAAGTAAGTATTCTAAAAATCTGTTTCATAACATGTAGTTTAATAAAAAAGGAGCTTTTGTTAAAGCTCCTTTAAATTTAATGATTATTATTCGATTATGGTTTATCCCACCACATTCTATTATTAATACTATTATTTGACCATCCTTGTTGTGTCAATGCAGCATTATAATTATCCCTGTTTGTAGTCTGATCTGCTGTTGGATAACCAATACGCCTAGGAATAACGGCACCATTTTGCGAATTAGGACCCGGAACTAAAGCAGGAAAACCTGTTCGTCTGAATTCTGACCACGCTTCCCATCCATCTAGATATAATGCAATCCATCTTTGTGTACCAATTTGCTGTAGAGCAGTGGCTGGATTATAAAGAACACCACTTGCTGTTTTAAATGTTGGATCTGCAACGCCATATTGAGTTAAAGAGGCATCTATACCTGCATTATAATAATTAGCAGCCGTCGCATCTCCTCCAGCAATCCAGCCACGTTTAGCGCCTTCGGCTAAAGCAAACTGAACTTGTGCACCAGTAAAAAGATAAGCTGGAGAACCCGCGGCTCTTAGAGTTGATCCGATACGGCTATATGAGTTCGGGATGTTGGTTTGAACCTGCACACCGAATTCTAAACCAATAACCTGATTCCCGGCCAGAACTTCACCATAAACCGGTAATCTAGGATCTGTACCTGTACCGTTATTCTTCATGATGTCAACTAAAGTTTTGCTAATTGCAAAGTCGTTACGGTTCGCAATACTATAATTGCTATACCAAGGATTATAGTTGTTTGGATCTCCTGCTATAAATTCATACGTTAGTGTTTCACCCGCAGCTAATGGAGTCGCTGCAATAGCACTTGCAAATTCAGTAGCTGCAAATTCGCCTGCATTTGGATAAACTTTAGAAAGTCTTAAAGCCATCAATAATCTTTGCGTTGCAGCAAATTTTTTCCACGAGCTCATATCGCCTCCGAACATAATATCTCCGGTTGGTCCTGCACCGCCATCGATTTGCGCCACGGCTTCCTTAAGTTCTTTGAAAAGATCTTTATAAATATCTTCTTGTTTAGAAAACTTAGGCGTGATGTTATTACTATTTAAAGCTTCCGTATATGGAACGTCTCCCCATCTATCGGTTACTTTCCAAAATACGTATGCTTTCATAATGCGGGCTACTGCAATTTGGTTATTTATCGAACCATTTGCAGCGACATCGGCTTCAGGTGCACCAGCTTTAGCAAATGTTATCACTTGATTCAGATTTTTTAAAATTTCTGAATAAAATGTGTAGTAACTTGCATTTAGGGTACTTCCAGAATCATTAAATGGCGAAACTGTTAAATAAGGTCCTTCAGAAATGTGCTGGCCAAATATAGCTCCGGTTGTTGATAATGTCGTTACAGCCGCTGTATTTTGATCAAGCCTGGCTTGCGTTTTTTGCATTGCATAAGTTAATAACGCTTTAGTTGCCGCTTTTGATACCCTAGTTTGATCAACGTTGGTATCTCCAAATTCACGAAATTTGCTACAACCTGACGCCAGAATACTTACTCCAACTGCAAGAAATATATATTTTTTAATGTTTTTCATATCCTATAAATTAAAGACCAACTCTTAAATTAAGACCAATTGTGCGCGATGAAGGCAACTGCCCGCCTTCCTGCCAGAAGTTTTCTATCTCTGAAGGATCTACGCCATATTTTTTCCCAGGAGCTGCAATTAACCATGCATTTCCAACAACCAAACCCAAATTTGCAGATTTAAGGAAACCTGTTCTAGCTAAAACTTTGCTAGGCAAATTATATCCCAATCTCACCTCTCTTAACTTTAAGTAAGATGCGCTAATCATGAAAAGTTCTCCAGAACCTGTTTGCATACCGTCATAGAATGCTGTACTTGCACTTAAATATCTGGTGTTAGGCTGTCCATTGGCCAATACACCAGCAAACTTATAACCACCACCCTGTGCAACAGGTAGACGCCAATCAATACCTTTATCATTCACACCAACGGTTTCCTGAGACATTCCACTACCCATCGTAAAAGCACGCGTAGTTGAATTAAATAAACCACCTTTTTGGAAATCTAAAGAGAAACCTAAATCGAAGTCAAAAACTCTTAAAGATGAATAGGCACCACCATTAAATTTAGGCCGTGCATAGCCTATAAACTGATTCGGCGTAGACGTTGGCTGGCCATTAGAAGCTATGATAACATTTCCGTTTGCGTCACGGTTCCAGGTACGACCCAGAATGTAACCCCACTCTTCACCCTCACGTAAATTTAAGGTATTGTTAAAGAATGTACTAGTCTGATAAATTACATTCGTTTGCTTATCAGTTATTTTGTTAACTATGGTTTTAGATTTACTAAAGTTAACGGTTAAATCCCAGCTTACATTTTTAGACTGAACAGGTGTACCTGTTAAACTAAATTCAAAACCTTTGTTTGTCAAATCACCCGCATTAATCAGGTTCGTTGTATAACCAGTTGCACCGTTTAAGGTTACCGGTAAAATTTGGTTTTTATTTTTGTTGATATAGTAAGCAAAGTCTAAACCAATTCTATTTTTTAAGAATTTCATCTCTGCTCCAATTTCGAATGAGTTGGTTTTTGCCGGAATAATCCGGCCATCCCTAAATTCGTTACCAATTGCAAGGGAAGGATTGGTACCATATGCAGGTGAAGTATTGTATTGAAGGTTTACCCGGTAAGGATCCACATCAGAACCAACCTGAGCATAAGCTAACCTAAATTTACCAAATGAAACTGCATTTTTAATACTTGCTGGTAAAAATTCTGAGAATACAAATGATCCTGAAACCGAAGGGTAGAAGTAGGAATTCAAATCCGGTGCAAATACAGATGACCAGTCATTTCTCGCAGTAACATCTAAATAAAGGTAGTTTTTGTAAGCTAATGAAGCTTTACCAAATACACTTCGAACTTCTTTTTCAAAGTAATTATTAGTTACAGTAGGACGAGCCAGTGATGCTGCGATATTGAAATAGTTAGGAAAACTTAAACCTCCTTCAGTTGACATATCGATTCGCTCTCTTTTTTCATGACGGATGTTACCAGCTGCCAATGCATTTAAAGTGAAATCGCCAAACGTTTTATTATAAGTTAAATTTAACTCATAGTTAAACTCTGTATCTGTCCAGTTTCTTGTTTTGAAATAATCCTGTTGCAGACCGCCTGTTGCCATGCGCTCATCACCGGACTCATTGTTTACATTACCCCTTAAGAAACCTGCAAGAGCGAGGCCGCTGCCTAAGTCATATTTTAAACCTAAATTACCTACCAAACGATTATTTCTTTGTGTTCTGTAGTTGTTATTAACCACCCAGAACGGATTGTCCCAATATTGTGGCGTCGTGATTGCATCAAGATCACCAGTACCATTTGGATTTCCAATGTTCCAAGATGTAACCGTACCGTCTGCCAAAACCTGGTGATCTCTCATATAGTTCATATCTAACTGACGTTGGAACCACTGATTAAAACCCTGAACAACATTTAGTCCATCATTACGATAAGTTTCGTAAGGCTGACCGATCCTGTTTTCTTTAGCAAACTGAAAATCGGTTGAAACCGTTAATCTTTTACTTACATCATAAGAACCATTTACATTCAAAATGTTCATCGAACGATTGGCATTATCCTGAACCAAAGATCTTGTTTGATTTGTATAACCAACACGAATATTATAACCTTCTCCACCGCTAGAAAATGCGATGCTATTATTATAAGAACCACCTGTTTTCAAATAGTCGTTAACGTTATCTGGCTGAGCAGTCAAGGGAACTTGTTTTCCAAAATCTTCTCCCGGATACCAGCTGTAATAAGGACGATAAAGCGTTGTCCCATCGATTTTAGGCCCAAAACTCGAATCTGCTCCGTAATCCAACATGTTTTGTCCGTTAAACGCAGCCCATGAAGCCGGATGAATTGCAGGGTTATAGACAAACTTTACAAATTGGCCTGTATAACCACCAGCGTATTCGTTTTGGTATTTAGGAAGCAATGAAGTTTTTTCAATTGCCAAACCTGAATTGACCTCAATTGAAGTGCCTGCTTTTCTGCTACCTTTTTTACTGGTGATGATTACAACACCATTATATGCACGTTGTCCATATAATGCTGTCGCAGCAGCGCCTTTAAGAACTGTAATACTTTCAATATTATCCATGTTAACATTAGCTTGATCTGCAGGCGTTCCATCCACAACAAAAAGCGGTGAACCTACACTAAAGCCATTTATACCACGAACTATAATTGAAGCATTATCAAATGAAGAACTTGGAGAACCGTTTAACTGAACGCCGGCAACCTTACCTGCCAAAGCGGTACTGATATCCGTATTTTTTGCGATTGTTAATTTCTCACCTTTAATTTCAGTTGCCGCATAGCCTAATGAACGAGCTTCTCTTTTTTCACCTAAAGCGGTAACAACAACTTCGCTTAATGAAGTAGCATCCGTTGCCAGAACGGCATTAACAACTGTGGCTGAACCAATTGATTTTGTTTGAGGTGCAAATCCGATTGAACTGAAAACGATTGATGTTGCAGCCGTACTAACTCTTAGAGAGTATTTACCATCTGCGCCTGTTACAGTTCCACCACTGGCGCCAGTAATCTTTACACTTACACCGGGGATTGGGAGTTTATCCTCCGCAGATGTAACTGTACCTGTGATTGTTCTGTCTTGTGCCATCGCTGTTGAAGCGACAAACAAAAGAATGAACAAACTTTGTAAAAGTTTTTTCATAATTAAAAATAGGTTAGTTAATGATAATGCTAAAGTATAGTTACTTAGCTACAACACCAAATTTTTTTTAACAATTTTTAACATTTAACATAAGTTATTGCCAAAAACCTTGATTTGACAGAAAAAACAACATAAAAAAAATAAAACTAACTGATTAGTTTATTAAATTGCCTCTTCCGATAGTCAAAATGTGAAATATTTGTTGTGTTTTGTTTCTAAACTGAGAACTTAGGTGTCTTTTAATGTATCTTATACATTATTCCTTTGTCACCATTGGCAATTCTCTCTTATGAAATTAAATTTAGCAACCTTTCAATATTTAATTTGTTAAAGAAAAAGTTAAGCCTCTATTTGGTCTAGCCAAAATTTCTTGCAATCTTATTCAATCAGGTTATTAAATGAATCCAAAAGCAATAGAACTGCCTTTGATTGTGTCAATTCACAAATGAAATTATCTTAATAGGGTAACTAAAGTTATCGGCTAATATTAATAGCTGCAAAACAATATGTTGCCAAAAAGCGTCTTCCCGCCCTCCCAAAAATTTCTGAATAATGGGTCGTTTGCCAAATAAACGATGCTACCCCTTCCCGAATCCTGAATACCAATCAATAAACCAGTTTTTAAGTCTTCCCGCACTTTTTTACCCACAACACCAGCCATTAAACTTTTGTCGTTTAACTGACCAACATTCCAGCCCTTAATAAGCGGTTCATATATTTTACGATCTGTTTTCAAAGTATAATAAGAATTCCCGATACCATAAGAAAACGGATGGGAAGGGTCTAAATTAATCTTGTATATCGCACCAGGAATGGTATTCTCATAATCATCGCGGTCTTTATTTTTAAAGAGGAGTTTACTCGGCTCAGGTTTTTCATCCTTTTTGACAACTGCTTCTTTCTTTTTGATATCGAAACCTTTTTTATCTAAAACACTTTCTATGGCGTCTTCCATTAAAATCAACTTTCCTCCCTTATTAATCCAGCTTTTTAAACCTTCATCTATAAAATTGCTATAACTTCCGTCGGGGAGTATTAAAGTATTGATTTTGCTTATCTCCAGATTATTGATATCCTTGACATTAATAATATTGGGTGTCAGACCTAAATTTTGTTCCAGATAATACCAGACCTCGCCAAACGCCAGAGAGGAAACTTCGTTTCCGGAAACAACAGCAATCTTCGGCTGCTTCAATATCGGATAAACTGAGGAACCAAAATCCTTTCCTTTGTCTACAAACCCAGTTGAAATGGCCTGCAATGGTTTGTTCAACCGACTAGAAATTTCGATTACCTTATTTTTTATGTCTTTTATTAATTTTTCGTTTTCAACGCGCAAAACAATTAATGTTCCGGCAGGGTAATCTTGTCCATTAACAGAAAATGGCTGATCTGCCTGTCTAACTTTAATATTTTCTTTCTGCAAAGCAACCAGCAACTGTAAATCCTCACTATTTCCCCATCCAAATAACCAGGCAAGGGGTTTATCTACATTAGAAGGAAGCGGCTTCGCCTCATCGAGCGTGCTGTATTTCCCTTTGATACTTTCTTTTAATGCGTAGGCCTTTAGTCCATAAACATAGGGAAGTGCCCATGCTGTAATGTCGTAGGTATTTGAATCTGTTACAACAGTTTGTGGTTCTAATAAAACATTTGTCAATACGGCTTTTGGTTGCAAGACATTTACAATTAAATCATTTCTGCCCAGGGTAAATCCCACTTCTTTTTGAGTATCATAGTCATAACCACGAACGGCTTTATCACCTCCGTAAGTAAACTCTATTTTATTTTTGCTTAACAATTCAACCAGTTTTTTTAGCCGGGATAAGTTATCAGGTTTAATAACGTAGCTTTTATAAACACCCGGCGAAGTTTTTAATGCTTCCTGAAAATACTTTTTATATTCATCCAGCAATTTATTGTGGTTTAATGACGTTACCTCAAGCGTTGACATACTGGTAGTAAAATGATGCGCAATGCGATCTTTTAAGGTCAGGGTATCGCCGTCATTGGTTACCACCGATAAGCCTGCCCGTATGCCACCTTGTTCGTAAGTCATTCCGATAGCACCATTATATAGGGGATAGGTGTCTCCATACGATGGATATAAAAGGTCAAAACGTTCTTTAGTAAAATACTGCCATCCCTGCTCATCAAAGTATTTTGCGTTGTTTTTACCGACTACAATCTGAAAACTTTTCTGCCACGGCGTAATATCCTGGTGTACCGGCTCTGCTGCAGGGGCGAAATAATAGGGGTCGTTATAACTTTGCTCGTGAAAATCTACATGAACCTGAGGCATCCATTGATTATAAAGGGCTAATCTTTGCTTACTCTCAATTTGAGTTTGCCAGGCCCAATCCCTGTTTAAATCAAAATAATAATGATTTGGCCGTCCTCCCGGCCATGGCTCAATATGTTCTCTGGAGCCTGGGTCTGAGTTTGGTTTTTCACCAACGACACTATTAAAATAGTTTACGTAGCGATCTCTTCCATCCGGATTTAAGCAGGGATCGATTACCACTATGGTGTTTTTTAACCATTCATTTGCCTTTGGATTGACTCCGGAAGCTAAATTATAAAGCGTTTTCATGGCCGTTTCGGTAGAATTGGCTTCATTGCCGTGTACATTATAACTTAACCACAAAATGGTGGGTTGCGAAGCTAAATCCACACTATTGCCGGCTCCGCTAGCCAAATCCAGGTTATTCTTTCGTATCTGTTCGAGTTTATTTATATTTTCTGTTGAAGAAATTACAGCAACCAACAAAGGCCGTCCTTCATTCGTTTTACCATAGTCTATCAGCTTTACATTTTTTGGCGCCGCAGCAGCCGTTTGCCTGAAATAATCTGCAACTTTATAATGCGGTGTAAAATGTGAACCCAGTTCATAGCCCAAAAACTCATCAGGCAATTTTACTTGGGCTTGTATATTTAAAACTAAGGATATAGCGAAAAAGCAAATGGTAAACAGTTTCTTCATAATTATATTTTTACCTAATGTACAAATTTTGTTTTTTGTTGTTGCTAAAGCTTAATTTTACGGTATATTTTTTACAATAAACATGTTGACAATCGAAAAGCTGTATAGTCTATATTTAGCAAATCCATCAATATCAACCGATACAAGAAGCATCACGAAAGGTAGTATCTTTTTTCCCCCC